>Ga0214471_10004345_pt1 | contig 10950 bp, 7 predicted proteins | sample RVTome_5_FD_207665 | JGI IMG/M metagenome (GOLD analysis project Ga0214471, IMG submission 207665) | Soil microbial communities from uranium-contaminated site in the Upper Colorado River Basin, Wyoming, United States - RVT142D155 | ecosystem: Environmental > Terrestrial > Soil > Contaminated >... | reverse complement strand
CGCCTATCTCAAGGTCCACCAGAGCAACTTCCGGCAGATCGGCTTTGCCCAACAGGTCTCCGTGGCAGAACTTTCCCCCATCGCACACCAGCGTGGCCTGCTGCTGCTGGAGGACCTGGGTAGCGGCAGCCTCCTGTCGCTGGCAAGGCTGGGCCTGGTGCCGGAGCCAACGGTACAGGAGGCGGTGCAGGCCGGCGCGGATGTCGTCACGTTCAGCGGCGACAAGCTCCTAGGTGGCCCCCAGGCGGGGATCGCCGTCGGACGCCGGGCGCACATCGAGCGGATGCGCAACAATCCCCTCGCCCGCGCCCTGCGCATCGACAAGCTCACCCTTGCCGCGTTGGAGGTCGTCCTACGGGACTATCTCTCCCCGGACGATCTGCCCCACCGAAATCCGACGCTGGGGATGCTGCGGGCCGATGCCGCCACTCTGCGCCGGCGCGCCGACCGGCTCTTGCGCCGGCTGCGCACCGACTGTTCCCCGCCCTTCACCTTTGCCAGGCGTGCCACCTCGTCCCAGGTCGGTGGCGGGGCACAGGCGAGCGTCCTGCTGCCCAGCTTCGGCGTCGCGATTCATCACCCGGCTTGGACCCCGGCTTGGCTAGAGGTCCGCCTCCGCGCAGGGACACCACCGGTGGTCGGCCGCATCCAGGACGGGGAGCTACTGGTCGACGTCCGCTGCCTGTTTCCGGGCGACGGTGCGGCGCTGGTGCGCCGGTTACGCGAGACTGCCGGCGAGCCCGACTCCCACATCGAGGGGGTTGAGGGTTAGGACTTCGCAGTTTCCCACCCGCGGCAGGTTGAGGCGAATCGCCGAGAGGAACGGAGAGTGCAAGTCGCCGGGTACGGACAGTCGGTAGACCACCGCGCGAATCCGGTACCCTTCTACGGAGAAGAACCGTTTGCGCACCACCCGCTCGATCACCTCCGCGGAGAGGGCGGCGGGGTGGTGGAGCGCCACCCGCACCTCGGTATCGGCGCTGCGTTCGATGACATCGCGTTCGCCGATCCCGGTCCCATCCACTGGGATCTCACGCAGGGTACGCGGGTCTCCCTGGAGGACAATGTACGAGATGGCCATCGGAACGCCGTCCGGGCTCCGGTCGTTTTCATTAAGGAGATCATGCAGCGCGTCTACGCGCTGCGGAGACTCGAAGGGCATGCCTCGATCCTGCCGCGGTTCCGGTTCGTCCTGGGTCTGGGAAGGATCGTTGCGCCGCCAGCGCTCGACCCGACTGTACGCCTGATGATAGCGGCCGCGGATGGTCAGCAGTATGGTCTCTCGCTGCGGCACCCGGCTAATCAGGCCGCGGTACTTTGGACCGCGCAACACCTGCTCAACCTGTTCGATCTCCTTGAAGCGGGCCAATGCCCGCTTGTAGAACTTCTCTGCCTGGCGCAAGACGGCGGCGTCGCCGAGCTCGACCCCGCGGTTGCAGAGGTCTTCGAACTCACCGATGTCGTTTTCGAGAATGGCCTGGTTGCGCTCAATGCTCCTCTCGAGTCGCTCGACATAGTTGGTTAGGACGGACATCACGATACCTCGTTGTTGTGAATCAGGTGCGGGTGTTGGGAAGTTCGGACAGGTCATCGACGGAGACGCGTCATAAAACCCGTTGACAAGCCATGTGTTATCGCTTGAAGAGACATGTTTCGCTCCCCCGTGCTGCAAGCTCCAGACCACCCTCGCCGGACACCAGGGCGATGCAGTCGCTTGGGCGGCGCCGCAAGCGCGGAAAAGATGGGTGAGACGCGGGCGAGCGGCCCATCACCCCCGGCAAAGGCGATCCTGGGCGGCGACGAACTCTACCACCTCGCCGGCGACACCATGCGCATCCAGGGTCAGGATGCCGACGGAGCGCGGACGGCCGCGTCGTCGAGGGCCGGCCGCACCCGGGTTGAAGTAGAGGGTGGCACCGACACGGTCGTTCTGCGGCTGGTGGGAATGACCGGAGACTACACAGACGACCCCGTCGGCACATGGATCCCCGCAGAGCTCCGCCACGTCGTGGATGACTCGCAGGCGGTGGCCGTCCAACTCCAGATCATAGACCGCGGGTAGGCGGGCCACGTCGGGGAGCAGGTCGTTGTTCCCCCGCACCACGGTGGTGGGCGCCACGGCCTGCAAGGCGCAGATTACCTCGGGACCGCAGATATCCCCCGCATGGATGATGTGATCCACCCCCTTGAAGAGGTCCATGACCTCGCACGGGAGCTGGTCATGGGTGTCGGCGATCACCCCAATACGCATGGTCTCGTCCCTCCCTGCATCTTCGTCGTTGCCACGCCGGCAGACTCATAGAGGGGCGAGCCGGAGTAGTCCAGCCGATCGCGGGACACGGTGGGAGAGAGGAAGTCAGGCTGCGGTGTCCTGTGCGCTCAACAGGGGGCATGAAAAGGCAGAGCACTCCTCTGCCTGCGGCGGCCGGCGCACCATCCGTCGCAACAGATCCTGCACCACAGGGACGGCGAAGCCACGGGCTGCCTCTTCCGCAGAGAGGCTGTCCTGGATCGCGGCAACAAGGTCGAACAAGGTCGTAGCTCTACCGCCATCACGTGAATCCTTGTGTTCCATGAGATCCTCCCAGTCGGGGTCTACACGACCCAGAGCAATCTGGGTACCAGATCACGCGCCGCTCTCGCTGCTCCCCGCACGAGCCACGCAATACGTTGACCTAAATAGGAACTGCCCGACGCTGAACGAGTCGCTATCCGGCCCGTCAGCCCCGTGCCGTGACGGCAAGTCTGACGCGGACCGTCAACCACCCGGTGGTGCACTGTATCGGGCCTCCAGGGCGAGCCGGGACACCCTCTCGGGGTACCTGTGCTCGCAGGTGCCCATGTGGTGCCGCAGGCCGATCCCCGATTCTCTCCACGGCCGACCACCCGGCATTCGAGAGGCACTATAGACCGCGAGGGGCTGGAGCGGGCGACGGGATTCGAACCCGCGACAACCAGCTTGGGAAGCTGGGACTCTACCAGCTGAGTTACACCCGCCTAGCTACGTCCCCCCACACCGTCTATAGGTTGAAGCACCGCCCCTGGGGTGACAACTACAAACAGAAGGCACCCCTTTCCCCTTGGCTACGCTAATTCCCTCTCTCATGATAAAAAACTCCTTTAATTCGGTCTTTTTCAAGACAACCGTCTCATGCACGTCCTGATCACCGATGACGACGCCCAGATGCGGGAGATGCTCGCCCGCTTTCTGGAGGGTCGCGGCGATGAGGTGGAGGAGGCATCGGGCGGTCATGCGGCCCTCGCGGCGCTCGAACGCTGCCCGGTCGACGTCGTGATCACCGACGTCCGGATGCCGGAGATGAGCGGCGTGGAGCTCACCCACGAGGTGAAGTCCCACCACCCGGACTGCTCGGTGGTGGTCATGACCGCCTTCGGATCGGTACAGATGGCGGTGGAGGCGATGCGGGCCGGTGCCACCGACTACATCTCCAAGCCGTTCAAGATGGATGAGATCGAGCTCATCCTGCAACGGATCGAGGAGGAACGCCGGCTCCGCCAGCGGGTCAACACGCTGCAGCGGCAGGTGGAGGACCGCTTTCAGTTCGCCAACATCCTGGGCAAGAGCCCGGCGATGCAGCACATCTTCGAGCTCATCGAACAGATCGCCCCGACACGCTCCAACGTCTTGATCACCGGCGCCTCGGGCACCGGCAAGGAGTTGGTCGCCCGCGCCATCCACTACAACAGCCCGCGCCGCGCGGCACCATTCATTCCCATCAACTGCTCCGCCATCCCCGAGCAACTCTTGGAGAGCGAGCTGTTCGGCCACGTGAAGGGTGCGTTCACCGGCGCCGAACGGGATAAGAAGGGGATCTTCGAGGAGGCCGGCGGCGGCACCGTGTTTCTCGACGAGATCGGCGACATGGAAGAGGGTCTGCAGGTCAAGCTGCTGCGCGTGATTCAGGAGCGTGAGGTGCGGCGTGTCGGTAGCAACGAGACCGTCCCGGTCAACTTCCGGGTGCTCGCCGCCACTCACCGTGACCTCGAAGAGGAGATGGAAACCGGTCGTTTCCGCGAGGACCTTTTCTACCGGCTGGGGGTGATCACGGTCACCCTCCCGCCCCTCGCGGCGCGCCGCGAGGACATCCCGCTGCTGGCCGAGCATTTCCTCCAAAAACACGCCCACAATAACCAGCGGCAGGTGACCAGTATCGATCCCGAGGTGATGCGCATCCTTCTCGACTACGACTGGCCCGGCAATGTCCGTCAGCTCGAGAACGTGATCGAGCGCGGCGTCGTCCTGTGCCGCGGCGAGCGCCTGCAGATCGACTGTTTGCCGTCGCGGCTCACCGGTGCCGTGACGGATCATACGAGCCTGGGCGAGACCGCAGACCTGCCTCTCGCCGAGCTCGAGCGGCGGCACATCCATGCCACCCTCGAACGCCACAACTGGCATCGGGTAAAGGTGGCGGAAATCCTCGGCATCGACCGCCGGACCCTGTACCGCAAGATCAAAGAGTACGGCTTCGAGGAGCAGGAGAGTGGGCGGGTCCAGGCCCAAATTCCACCATGAACTTCCTCACAGGGAGCCACTACCCAGAGCTCCTGGCCGTGTCGTTGCCCGAGCCAGCACCCCGCGACGGGCGGGCCCGCGGGCTCAGACTTGCACGACGAGGAACATCTTCGTGCAGGGCATGGGCGTCCAACACCGGCCCGGCTCCATCCCCGGGCGGACGGGTGCCACGGCCCTTAGTGGGCGAGGGCAGCTAGCCTGTGGCCGAGACTGCGCACTCCGCCCCGTCACCGCAGCGACCGCCGGAATCCCAACCGCGGCGGCGTTTTCTGCGCTTCACGGATGCCGATGCGCGGCGGCTCCGTGAGCTGAGCAGCGAGATCGAGCCGTATCTGCCAGAGGTCGTCGAGGCGTTCTACCGCCATCTGCTCCGCTTCGCGCCCCTGCGCCCCCTCCTGGACGAACCCGGTCGGATAGACCGGCTGCGCGGAATTCTTCTCACGTATTTGCGGGAGATGTTCGCCGGCGACTATGGCGCCGCATATCAGGAAAAGCGGCGGCGGGTGGGCGAGCGCCACCTCGAGCTCGGCCTCGATACGCGGTGGTACCTGGGCAGCTTCAACATTCTGATGCAGCTCCTCCTGCCGCATATCGCCCGCATCCACGCGGGGAACCCGCAGGCGATGCTGAAGGCCACGACGTCGCTCACCCGGCTGATGACCCTCGATCAGGAGCTTGCCCTGGATCGCTACCTCGAGCTCCATACCCGCAAGCTCGATGATGCCAACAAGACCCTGCAAGGGTATGCGGACAACCTGCAGGCCATGGTGGAGCGGCGCACCCAGGAGCTGATCCGTTCCGGGCGTTTTGTGCTCATCGGCGAGCTCGCCTCGGGTCTCGCTCACGAGATCGGCACCCCGCTGAACATCATTTCCGGCACGGCCGACTGGCTGCGCTCCGAACTGCCACCGGACAGCCCGCACCGCCGCGAGCTGGACACGATCGTGCGGCAAACCGAGCGCATCACCAACCTCGTCTGGCAGGTCCTGCGCTTCGCCCGGCCGGAGGAGGCGGAGCTGGTGCCGACCCGCCTGCATGACATCCTCGACCAGGCCGTCACCTTCCTCCGGCACCGCTTCGAAAAGCACCGCATCGAGGTCGTCCTGGAGATCCCCGACGACCTGCCCGACCTGCGCGCGGTACCGGAGCAGCTACAACAGGTCTTCCTCAACCTGCTGGTGAACGCGGGCCACGCCCTGGAGGGGCAAACGGTCCGACAGATCCGGGTGATTGCGACAGCGACCGGCAGCGAAGTGGACGTGCGCGTCATCGACACCGGCAGTGGCATTCCGGAACGCCATCTGCCACGGCTGTTCGATCCGTTCTTCACCACCAAGCCGCCGGGCACGGGGACCGGCCTGGGTCTCTCCATCACACAACGCATCGTGACCGAGCACGACGGGTCGATCCATGTCGCGCCCATGCCCGAAGGTGGCACCTGTTTCACCGTCCACCTGCCGGTGTGGGGAAATCGATAGGCGGCGTCCCCGCGGTCCGTTACAGGCAGGGCGAGCGCTACGATGGATAAGAGCCCCCCACGGTTCGGTTGACGGGCATCGGCGACCGCACGCTATCTACCGCCCGCCGTCATTCACCATCGACGGCGGCTGCCCGGTGACCTCCAGCACGCTCTGCCACAGGGTGCCGTCGGGAGAGATCGAGTTGCGCCGCGACACCACCGCCGCGATCGGTACGTGGGTGAAGACGTTGTTCCACTTTCCCACCACCATGTCGGTCTTGCCCGCCATGGCGGCGTGCACCGCGTTGAAGGCGAGCAGCAGGCAGTAGATGGAGTCGGAGGCGTTGGCCGGGGTGGACCGGACGATGTAGCTCGGGTCGATGTACTTGAGGTTCACCTCCATGCCGATCCCGCGGAAGTAGCCGTTGATCCGCTCCTTGAGGAATACGCCGATGTCGTTGAGGCGCACATTGCCGGAGGCGTCGTGACGCTCCGCGGAGTGGAAGAATTCCTGACCCGCACCCTCGGCGGCCAAGATCACGGCGTGGTGGCGCCGGGACAGGCGCGCTCGCAACGCCTCCAGCAGGCCGTTCGGCCCCTCGAGATCGAACCCCACCTCGGGGACCAGCACGAAGTTGGCATCGTTGAGGGCCAGGGCCGCGCTCGCCGCCAAGTAGCCGGAGTGGCGTCCCATCAGCTTCACCAGGCCGATGCCGTTGGGCGCCCCTTCGGCCTCCGAGTGGGCGCTGCGGATGGCGTCGATCCCGACGGTGAAGGCGGTCTCGTAACCGAAGGTCTTCTCGATGTAGCACATGTCGTTGTCGATGGTCTTGGGCAGACCGACCACCGCGATCTTCAGGCGCCGGGCGGTGATCTCCTCATGGAGGCGGTGGGCGCCGCGTAGCGTGCCGTCACCGCCGATGCAAAACAGGATGTTGACGTTCATCCGCTCCAGGGCGTCGACCATGACGCCGATGTCCTGCTCACCGCGGGACGAGCTTAGGAAGGAGCCTCCCGAGGTGTGGATGTGGGCCACCATCTTGGGGTCGAGCTCCCAGACATCGTGGCCATAGCTCGGCACGAGCCCCTGATAGCCGTAACGGATGCCCAGAATGTTGCGCACCCCGTAGCGGTAGTGGAGGCACATCACCAGGGCGCGGATCACGTCGTTGATCCCCGGGCAAAGGCCGCCGCAGGAGACGATCGCCGCCTTTACCTTCGAGGGGTCGAAGTAGATCAGCCGGCGCGGCCCTGCCTGCTCGAACCCGGGCAACTCCTCGCCGCGCTCCTGATAGCACCGCACCCCCTGGCGGAAGACGTTGTACAGCACGCGCTCCTCATCCGAGATGAACTCGGTGGTGTGCACCGGCGAGTCGATGCGGCAGGTCCCGAGCTGGAGGATCGAAAAATCGGCGGGCGCAAGCAGGGTCATCCGGCTCTCCTTACCAAGGGCACCGCAAAATAGTCGGTTCGCGTTTGAGGGTCAGTTTTTCTATCATGTTTCGTGCTCCGTTACGCCCCCTCTTCTCACGCCGGCGGGTTATGAAAGCAATCCAACAATTCCACGTCCTTCCCACCTTACCGCCCCAGCTCAGCCGTCTTCAGGATCTGGCGATGAACCTCCACTGGGCCTGGGACCCAGACACCATCGGCCTCTTTCGCCGGCTCGATCAGGATTTGTGGGAGACGACGGGCAGGAATCCCGTCGCACTACTCGGTCAGGTGAGTCAGAAACGCCTGGCACAGCTCGCCGACGACGACCGCTTCGTCGCCCACTTGCGCCGGGTGGCAGGCGCATTTGACGAGTATATGCGCGCAGAGAGCGCCTGGTACGACCGCTGCCACCCACAGCCGAGCACCCAGTGCATCGCCTATTTCTGCGCCGAGTTCGGTATCACCGACTGCCTGGCAATCTACTCCGGCGGTCTCGGCATCCTTGCCGGCGACCACCTGAAGTCATCGTCCGACCTCGGGGTCCCCCTGGTCGGCATCGGTATGTTTTATCAGGGCGGCTATTTCCGGCAGTACCTGAACGCCGACGGCTGGCAACAGGAACGCTACCCCCTCAACCAGGTCGACCAGATGCCCATCACCCTGGTGCGCGACGCCGGGGGCAAGCCGGTGGCCGTGACCATGCACGACCGCGACCAGGAGCTGAAGCTCCACATCTGGGTCGCGCAGGTGGGGCGCGTGCCCCTCTATCTGCTCGACAGCAACGTCGCTTCCAACAGCCTGGAGCAGCGCGCCATTACCGGCGAGCTCTACGGCGGCGATCAGGAGATGCGCATCCGCCAGGAGCGGGTCCTGGGGATCGGCGGGGTACGCGCCCTCAAGGCCCTGGGGATCGATTGTCGAGTCTTCCACATGAACGAGGGCCACGCCGGCTTCCTGGCCATCGAGCGCATCCGCGAGGCGCGGGTGGAGCACGGCCTTACCTTCGACGAGGCCGTCGAGTACGCGCGGGCGAGCCAGGTCTTCACCACGCACACCCCGGTCCCCGCCGGGATCGACATCTACGAGCCACAGCTCATCGACCGCTACTTCCAGCGGGCGTATGGCGAGCTGGGCATTTCTCGCGACCAATTCCTGGCCCTCGGGCGCCAGGATCCGGGCGATCTCAACGCCCCCTTCTCCATGGCGATCCTCTGCCTGCGCCTGTCGCGCCACGCCAACGGCGTCAGCCGCCTGCACGGCCAGGAGTCCCGACGCATGTTCAAAGACCTCTACTCCGGCGCCGTCGATCGGGAGGTGCCGATCGCCCACATCACCAACGGCGTCCACTACCCGAGCTGGATCTCGAAAGAGGTCTCCGACCTCTATGACCGCTACCTCGGACCCCGCTGGGGGTACGACCCAACCGACGCGGAGATCTGGCAACGGGTCGAGGAGATCCCGGACGAGGAGCTGTGGCGCACGCACACGCGACGGCGGGAACGGCTGGTCGCCTTCGCGCGCCGCTGTTTGGTCAACCAGCTCTCCTCCCGTGGCGCCCCGCCGTCGCACGTGCGGATGGCTCATCAGACCCTCAATGCGAACACCCTCACCATCGGCTTCGCCCGGCGCTTCGCCACGTACAAGCGGGCGGCGCTGCTGCTCCACGACCCGGAGCGCCTGGCCCGCATCCTCACCGATCCGCAGCGGCCGGTGCAGCTCATCATCGCCGGCAAGGCCCACCCCAAGGACCACGCCGGCAAGGAGCTGATCCGCCAGTGGCTGCACTTCGCCCGCCGCGAGGAGGTCCGCCAACGGCTGGTCTTCCTCGAGGACTACGACATGCACGTGGCGCGCTACATGGTCCAGGGGGCGGACGTGTGGCTCAACAACCCGCTCCGGCCCATGGAGGCATCGGGCACCTCTGGGATGAAGGCGGCATGCAACGGCGTCCTCAACCTCTCGGTCCTCGACGGGTGGTGGGACGAGGCATTTCGGCCCGGGATCGGCTGGGCGATCGGCGGCCACGAGGTGTATACCAACCGGGAGGAGCAGGATCGGGTCGAGGCCTCCGCCCTCTACGACCTGTTAGAGAAGGAGGTGGTCCCTCTGTTCTACGAGCGCGGTGCAGACAACGTGCCCGGGGGATGGATCCAGATGATGCAACACTGCCTGGCGACCCTCGGCCCGCTGTTCAGCTCGCACCGCATGGTCTACGACTACGTCGAACGGTACTACTTTCCCATTGCGGCGCGCTGCAAATTGGAAGAGCGGGCAGAGGAAAAGCAGGCCCAGGCCATGGCGGCGTGGCGCCGCCGCGTACAAAAGGCGTGGGCTGGGCTGCGCATCGTGTCGGTCCACGCGGATGGTGCGCCGGAGCAACGGGTCGGCGACCATATCGCAGTCCGGGTCGAGGTGGAGCTCTCCGGACTGCCGGCAGACGATCTCTCGACCCAGCTCTACTACGGCAGCGTGGATCCACACGGCGAGATCCGGCAGGGCACGTTGCTGCGACTCCACTCAAGGGATGGGGGTGCCAGCGGGCGCGCCGTGTTCGAGGGGGCGATCCCGTGCCGGACGAGTGGCAAGATCGGCTTTGCCGTGCGCGTGGTGCCCTTCCACGTCGAGTTGGGCGAGGACATCGCCGGCGGCCTGATCCGCTGGTGGCAGGCGTAGACGGCGTCTCTCCACCTGTCGCTCCATCCCGGGCGTGCACCCTCCCGTAGTCCCCGGTGATCCACCGGCCGTAGTCCGCATCCCGACCGGCGAGGAGCGGCGCGCCTCCCGGCAACGGTTGGACCGCGCGCGCGCGGCGCACTGGGGGTGGAAGGCCCGGCGCGGGCGGATCGCGTCGCTCCTTGGCACCCTCCTCCTGGTGCCGCTCACCGCCGCCTGCCGCGAACGGGCACCCGCGGTCCACACCTTCAGCACCATTCACATGGACACGGTGGTCGAGGTGACCCTGGTGGACGCTGAGCGACAGCGCGCCGAGTCTCTGGCCCACGAGGTATTCGCGGTCTTCGCCCGCATCGAGGCGGAGATGAGCCGTTACCAGGCGGCGAGCACGGTCAGTGCGATCAACGCCCGGGCCGGTGGGCCCGACTGGACCCCAATCTCGCCCGCGCTGGAGACGGTGCTCCGGGAAAGCCTGCGGATCGCCGCGCTCTCCGGAGGAGCCTTCGATCCGACCCTCGCGGAGGTGAACCGCCTCTGGGCCTTCGACGAGGGCGGACACATCCCGGACCCCCAGGCCCTGGCCGCGGCGGTCAGCCATGCGGATTGGCACGCCCTGCAGATCGCCGCTGGCCAGGCGCGGCTGACCAAGGCCGGCAGTGGCATCGACCTCGGCGGTATTGCCAAGGGCTACGCCGTGGACGCAGCCGCCGACTTGCTGGTCGCGCGCGGTGTCTCCGGGGCGATCGTCAAGGCGGGGGGCGACATGCGTCTCATCGGCCACCGCCCGAACGGTGGCCCGTGGCGTATCGGCGTGCAGCATCCGCGCAATCCGGATGGCCTGCTCGAAGTG
>Ga0214471_10004342_pt1 | contig 10957 bp, 8 predicted proteins | sample RVTome_5_FD_207665 | JGI IMG/M metagenome (GOLD analysis project Ga0214471, IMG submission 207665) | Soil microbial communities from uranium-contaminated site in the Upper Colorado River Basin, Wyoming, United States - RVT142D155 | ecosystem: Environmental > Terrestrial > Soil > Contaminated >... | reverse complement strand
CAAGCCGAAGTTACCCACGTATTCCTCAAGCCGAAACACGGGGGGCCAGTGATTCCGGTGGCGGCCTGCACCGCGGTTGCGGAGCAGGGGCTGGTCGGGGATATTTCCTTCGGTCGGGCGGCCCGGCAGGTGCTTCTGATCGATCTCGAGACGCTGAAGGAGTTTGAGTTGGCGCCCGGGGACGTCCGGGAGAATCTGACTGTCTCCGGAATCTCGCTCTCCGGAACCCGCCGGCTCTGGGTCGGTGAAGTAATGCTTGAAGTTACCGGCGACTGTGCCCCCTGCTCCACGATGGATGAGCTCCAGCCGGGGTTGCAGGAGCGAATCCGCGGCCGGCGAGGCGTGCTCGCCCGGGTCGTCCGGGGAGGTCAGATCCAAGTCGGGGATCAGGTCTCGGTTGCAGCCGACCTGCCGTAGCGTGCCGCTTGGCAGCCGTTGATTAAGCCCGTGGCCACTCAATAGTCTTGGAGTCGCAAAACTGGAAGACTGGGTAGGTCGGGTACTCTCAAAAGTTCGGATCGAAAAGAAAATCGGCCGTGGCGGTATGGCCGATGTTTATGTTGGCCGGCATACCACCTTAAACCGGCCGATGGCCGTCAAGATCCTTCACCCCCACATGACGGTCAATCCCGAGCTGCGGCGCCGATTCCGCGACGAAGCCCAGGCAGTCGCCGCCCTCCGCCATCCCAACATAGTTCAGGTCATCGATTTCGACGTAGTCGATGACCGCCCTTACATCGTCATGGAACTCCTGGAGGGGATGTCGTTCGCCGAGTACTTGCGCGGCCTGCATGGCATGGGGCACAGCCTCCCGCTTGACACGATCGTCCGGCTGACCGGGGAGGTGTCCAGTGCGCTGGACTACGCCCACAAGCGCGGAATCGTTCATCGCGATGTCAAGCCAGCCAATATCATCTTGCGGGCCGGGTCTGCTCCGATTAATTCTCAGCTGCCGCTAGGCCCTGACGTTGAACCGGTGCTGACCGACTTCGGGGTTGCCAGGATCGCTAGCTCCACGACCCCCACCGTCTCGGGAACAATTCTCGGCACGCCGGCCTACATGAGCCCGGAGCAGGTGCGCGGCGAGGCGGTGGACAACCGTTCCGATATCTATTCTCTTGGAATCATCCTATATGAGGTCCTGGCCGGGAGACTACCATTCGATCCGGAGACGGACACTCCGGCCTCCATCCTGTACAAGCACGTTCACGAGAATCCGCCCCAGCTCCCCAATATCAGTCTGGCGATCCAGGCCGTGCTCAAGAAGTCACTGGCCAAGGACAAGGAACAGCGGTACCAGCGGGCGGGCCTGATGGCGGCAGACCTGCAAGCCTCGGTCAAGGCGATCCCGTCCGCGGCCGCGACCGAAGCCCTAGCAACCCAGTTGAGCCAGCCGAGCCCTGCTCCCTCAGCCATGAGCCCACGGAAACGGTCCGGCCTTCCGACGATCGCGATCCTCGGCGCGCTCAGCTTGGCCGCCGTGGTCCTGGTCGGGGGCGCGGTCCTCGGGAATCGACTGCTTGGCGGCGGGGCTGACCCGGAGCCGACCGCGTCGGGCCAGGAATCAGCGGTCCTGCCAGCCCCCGCCAACACTGAGCCACCTCTTTCAGACCTCGGGAATGCTCAAACTCCGACCGTTCTCCCGGCCGGTACGTTGTCCGCGGGGTTTGCGATCGTGCGAGACAGCGGCCTTGAGTTGCGCCTGAGTCAGGTCGAGGCCCCGCCGGATGGTGCCTCCTACCACGCCTGGCTCATCGGCGCCGAGGGCACCCCTCCGCTGCATCTCAATTTGGGCGGAGAGGTCGAATGGTTGGCGGGCGAACTGCTGGTGAGCTTCGTCCATCCCCAAGCAGCCAACTTGCTCGCGGAATATGGGACACTCGTGATCAGCTTGGAGACCGAGGGGAGCGTGCTGTCGGAGCCCGGATCAATCCGCTATCGCGGGTCGGTGTCGTCGGAGGTCCAAGGATTTGTCCGACTGGCAAGTGAGGTCCGCAGCGATCGGCGGATCCCGGTCGATCTTGCCGACCTATTTTCGCGGCAGGCTGGTCACTTCCTAAGCCATGCCGGCTTGGCGCTAGGCGCAATCGGTTCGGACAACCTCCCCGACACCAAGACCCACGGCGAGCATAGCCTCAATATCATCGAGGGAGAGGCGGGAAAGTTTTACGACGATTGGAACGGTAACGGCCGGTCCGAGAATCCGGGCGATGACGTCGGGTTGTTGCCATACGTCCGGCTGCTGGAGGCCGCCGGGACCGGAACGGCGATCGCAGCAGAACAACGTGGTGGGAGCGGCGAACCCGGGCGGGCGATTGCCGCGCAGGCGACGGAGATCGCTAACCGGCTGGTCGAGGCGCGGGAGATCTTGCGTCAGATCGTCCAGGTCGACACTTCCGCCGATGTCCACGCCTTCGAGCTGGACACGGAGCTGGCCGCATTGCTCAGTGTAAAAGGGCTCATAGATCAGACCGCGGCCCAAGCGGCCGAACAGCAGCTGGCTTTCGCTATCGAACTTTTCCCCGCCCCGTAGCCCCAAGCCGGTCCGGCCTTCTATTTACAATTCGCATCCTGCGGGTCTAGAATCCCCACTGCCCCGGAAAAGCCAACCCAACATGTCGCGACGGACTGCCCTCTTGATCATGACGACCACCAACGGCGCTGGTGCACTCGCTCAGCTGGTCGCGCCGGGGGTCGACCTGGCCGCCCTGTCCGCCGCACTTGGGGATCCCTCAATGGGTGGTTTCGAAGTGGCTCAGCTGGTCGACAAGGACGTTCAGACCCTGCGCGAGGCGATTGTTCGACTCTATCGGTCGGCCGGGCCGCAAGATGTGGCGTTGCTTTATTACGCGGGCCTGGCTCTTCAGGATCAATTTGGCGAGATCTATCTGGCCGCCCGCGACACCCAAATTGACGTGCTCGAAGCCACAGCCCTGCAGGCCGCATTCCTGCGCGATCAGCTCGATAAGTCTCGGTCAGACCAGAAGGTCGTGCTGCTCGACTGCCCTACCATCGCCGCCTTCGACGGCGCGCGGCAGCTGGTCGGCAGCAGTTCCGGAATCTTGGAATCGGTCGAGGGCAGCCGTCGAGGCCGATTCCTGGTCTGCGTGTCCGATCAGATCAGCGCCGCATTGGAGGGCGACCGGCTGACCGGGGAGCCCACTCGGAGCCCGCTGAGCCAGCTGATTCACCAGGGATTGACCACAGGCGACTCCGATCTCAACCTCGATGGACAGGTGACCGCCGAGGAACTCTATGAATTCATCTATGAGCGAGCGGCATCCAGGGAGCCCGCCTCGCGGGCCATGCCCCGCCGATCCAGTAGCCCGGACCTGGGGGAGATCGTGTTGGCAAGAAACCCGGTTTGGCGGCCGGTGGAACTGCCGCCGGAGCTGCGGGATGCGCTGCGCAGCCCACTTGCCTGGATGCGGCAAGGTGCCGTCCCCGAACTGGAACGATTGCTGACCGGTCAGAACAAGAAACTGTCGTTGGCCGCCCGCCAGGCCCTCGCCACCCTCGCGGGTGATCAGGCCCCAGAAATTGCCAAGTCGGCCACTGCGATCCTTCGATCCCAGGTGCCTTCCGGGCCGGCCGCAACCCCGCCCCTGCCGCCATCCACGCCATCACCGGACGCCCCGCCCCCCACTGGCAGATCGCGGATTCCGACGCTTGGATGGCTCGCGGGTGGGCTGGTTCTGCTCTTCGCGCTTGGGCTGGCAGCCGGTGCATCCGGCTTTTTCGGCCCGAGAGAGGAGACCTCGCCCACTGAAGCCGTGCCGAGTCCGGCGTCGGTCCTGGCCAGCCCGGTGGTGGAGCTTCCGAGCAGCACGCCTCAACCGGAGCCCACCCTAGTGCCGGAGGCGCCCCTTCCCCCCTCGGTCGGGATGGTCCCTATCCCGGCCGGCACCTACCCGATCGGATCGAACCTGGCGGTTGAGCTCGCCTCGTATTGGATCGATCGATTCGAAGTCACTAATTCAGACTATGCGGCTTTCCTGGAAGAGACCGGCCGGGCCCTACCCCGCTATTGGGTCGAGGCCAACATCCCGGTTGAGATGGGAGACCATCCGGTCCGGACCGTCTCCTGGGATCTGGCCGACGCGTACTGTCGCTGGAGCGGTAAACGACTACCGGGTGAGGCCGAGTGGGAGGTCGCAGCCCGCGGGCCGCGGGGGCTGCTGTTTCCATGGGGCGACCAAGAGCAGGCGGTGGAGCTCCCTCCAGGCGGCACGTACCCGGTCGGGGCGATCCCAACCAATCGGAGTATCTTTGGGGTCTACGACCTGGCGGGTAACGTCTGGGAGTGGGTCGACGTGGCGTACTCGCCGCTGCGGGAAGGCGAACGCATCTTGCGGGGCGGGGCCAACAACTTTCCGAACGACATGACCTATCGTTTGATCGGAGATCCCGAGGCCAGCACTACCGTGTCCGACGCCGGTTTCCGCTGCGCAGCGGACGCGGTCGAGGTCGGAGTCGACCTGTCCTTGGTCCTGACCGATGAATTCGCGAACATTCTGAGCGGCTGGTTCCAGGCCGCCCAGCCAGTGCGGGATTACTTCTATGGGTACCACCCAACCGACTTCTATCATCTGCAGGTCAGCGCTCCGGAGGATTGCCTGGCAGTACGCCACGAGTTGACCTTGGACAATCTCGTTGCCGAGGCCGATATCTTCCAGGCCAAGACCGACACCGAGACTGGCAACTATCGCCACGGCCTCATCGTTCGTGAGGCAGCTTCTGAGTTCTACGCCTTCACCGTTTCGCCTCGAACTCAGGTCTGGCAAATCACGAAAAACAGCCCCAACGGCCTGACGATTCTGGCCGAGGGGGCGGATGACTCAATTCGAGGCCTGACCCGGGACGAGTCGGACAAGCTGACGGTCATCGCCAACGGCCCAGAGATGGCGCTCTTCATCAATGGCCGCCTGGTCAGCCGGGTCTATGACGACGACTATCAAGACGGGAACGTTGGATTCATTGTCCAGACCGAAGATGAAACTTACGCCCATTCCCACTTCGATCGGGTCTTTGTTTGGAGGCTGCCCGCGAACGCGGTGCCCGTCACGGAGATCCCCAGCAGCGCGGCAGGCACGACCCGGATTAGTGCAGCCGCCTGCGCCGGCTCGGTGAGCGGTGACGACGTGCTCGAGAGTTTCTTCACCTATACCGTCAAGGACGGCGACACCCTGTCGCTGATTGCCAACTTCTTCGGCCTCACCGTCTCGGAGGTGAAGGGCGCGAATGGAAGGCGGATCCAAGACCCCAACGTGATCGTGGTTGGCCAGGTGCTGATCATTCCGGAGCAATAGATCGCCCGGATGACTGCAATCTCATCGGTCAAAGGGACCCGAGATTTCTACCCCGAAGACATGGCCTTCCAGAGGTGGCTGTATGCCTCGATCCGGGCAGTCTCTGAGCAGTTCGGGTACCAAGAATTCGACGGCCCGTTTCTCGAGCGGGTTGACCTCTACGAGGCGCGCTCCGGCGACGAGCTAGTCCGAGAACAGTCGTTTGTCTTTCCGGATCGCAGCGGAGACCTGATTACACTGCGTCCGGAACTCACTCCATCGCTCGCCCGGATGATTGCGGCCCGCAGCAAAACCCTGCCACGCCCCATCCGCTGGTGGTCGTTCGGCCCCTTCTGGCGCTACGAACAGCCCCAGCGGGGTCGGTCGCGTGAATTTTTTCAGTGGAATATCGATCTCTTGGGAGTAGATTCTCCCGAGGCAGACGCGGAAATCGCGGCAATCGCGGCTGCCTTTCTGAGCCGGGTCGGGCTGCCCCCGGAAGCAGTCCGGATACTCATTAACGATCGGAGGCTGGCTGAACGGCAGCTTCGGTCGATCGGGTTTCCGGACGCGCAGCACCCATCGGTATTTCGGCTGATCGACCGACGCGATCGAATGAGCTCCGCGGACTGGGGGGCGCAGGCCCGGGTCACTGGCGTGACGCCTAGCCAACTGGATCAGCTCCAAGTCACTCTAGCCGATCGGGAGGCCTGGCGGGAATCGGATGAACTCCGGCGATTCTTCCGAGCGGCGGAGGCGCTGGGCGCATCCCAATACCTGGTCTATGATCCCACTGTGATCCGCGGCCTTGACTACTACACGGGGACTGTCTTCGAGGCCCGGGACGCGGCGGGAGAATTCCGGGCGATCCTCGGCGGGGGGAGGTACGACGACCTGATCTCCGCGGTCGGCGGCGATCCCGTTCCGGGGACCGGGTTTGCCATGGGTGATGTAGTGGTCCGGCTCGTATTGGAGAAGTACGACGCCTTGCCGAAGCTTCGGACAAATCCCGCTGACTTGTTGATTGCCAGTTTCGAAACCGAGAGCCTGGAGCCCGCTCTCCAGCTGGCTGCCCGCTTCAGGCAAGCCGGCCTACGGGTCGAGTGGTACCCGCAGCCCGACCGGTTGCCCAAGCAGCTGAAGTACGCCGACCGGCAGGGAATCCCGTTGGTCGCGATCCTCGGGCCGGAGGAGATCGGCTCCCAGCGGGTAACCATCAAGAACATGCGTACGGTGACCCAGGAGTCTGTATCGCTTGACGAAGCGGTCGGCCGAGTAAAGCAGCTGGCGGCCGCCCAGGCTCAGCCGTCTGCTTGACGTTCGTCGCGCCAATCCGTAGAATCTCAGGGCATGGTGCCTGTAGCTCAAGGGTAGAGCGCCTCACTGTGGATGAGGAGGCTGCGGGTTCGAAACCCGTCAGGCACCCCAAATGCAATGGCGCTGCCCGTCCCTACCGGCAGCGCCATTTACTTCTCTCAAGTCGGACCGACGACACGGTCCTCACGGGATCAAGCCGTTCGTCTCCATACAATCGTATAAGGCATTGTTGGCCAGGATGTACTGCTCTCGAGCGGCTCGCTCCCGCTCGTAGGCAGCTTGCATCTCGTTGAAGTAGCCGGGGTGGAATGGCGCGAGGGCAGCGCCCAAATCCACGGGCATTCTCACCATGAACGCTCGGGTCGCCTCCGAGGCCTCCACCCAAGCCTTGATGGCCTCCCGCAAAGCGTCCGCTTGCGCCAAACATGGCGACCATGCCGTTCGCCCAGCTCTCATGCTCCGCAGAATTCTAAACCCATCGATCGTCTTCGCAAGCTGAAACTCGTCCCAATGAACGCCCGGCAAGGGCCGAGGGTATACTTCCGCGAGCACGATGAGATTTCTCCGGCCGGATCGCCGTCTGACGCTGATCTACGCCGCTGCGGCAATCCTCGGAGTGGTCGCCCTGGCGAGCGCAGTGTCAGCGATAGAGCTCCGGGGCGGCCTTCGGCTGCCGTTGGCTTCGCTCACCGGCCCTCTCGACCCGTCGCTGGGTCAAAGGACCGACCCCCCTTCGGCCATCCTGCACTGGATCGTCCTGATCGCCCGCTTCGCGTTCTTCGTCTTGCTCCCGCCTTCCTTCCTTTACTTGATTGTGTCACCAGGCGCCCGCCGGCGAGTGCTATTCCAGGTGATTTCGCTGCTCCTGGTGAGTTACCTGGTTCTTAGCATTTCGCCTTCGCTGCGCGCCCAAACCTCGGCAGCTCCACCGCCGGAAGCTGCCAGGGCCGAAGGGGCTGAGCCCGCAAACACCCCAGTCGACGTGATTGCGCCTCGTTGGCTTATCGTTGGGATCAGCAGCATGGTCACCCTGGCGCTCCTGGCCGCAGGCTATTGGTTGGTCCGCCGGGTACGGAACGCCGCTGATCCGCGGATCGGCGAATTGCGCCAGGCGCTGAAGAGACTGGAGCACGGATCGAGTGACCCCGAAAGCGAGATTTTCCATGCGTACCGGACACTGTGCGAAGTCTCAGAAGCGCGCAAAGGCATTCGAAAAAAGCCGGTCATGACGCCTCGCGAGTACCAGGCAACCCTCGAGAACGCGGCCCTTCCGAGCAATCCTCTGGCCAGCTTGACCTCGATCTTCGAGCGGGCCCGCTACGGCAAGGAGATATTGGACCAGGAGGATGAGCAGGCGGCCTCGGCGGCACTCCGGTCAATCCTCCGGGAGATCGAGCGGGTCTGAAGCACGGACGGGGGAAGCGCTTCGCGGTTCTGGTAGGTGCCCTCGCCGGCTTGATCGGCATCGAGCGGCTCATAGAGCTCGGCCTGATGCAGATTGGCAGCCGACCGCTTGGTTTGCTCTGGGCGTGGGTAAGCGCGGTCCTCGGGGGCCTGCCTCAAGCGGAGCTCTGGGCGGTCCTGGTCGCCGTCTTTGGAGTGCTTGGACTGCGCAGTCTTGGCTTCCGTGTCGTGCGAGCCTCGTCCAATCGCCGGACCCGATCCTTGTCGCAGGGGACCCTGCAAAACTGGCTCGAGCTGTTGGACAACCAAGATCGAGGAGAATACTTCCGTTGGCGGTTGGCGCGGCGGCTCGCCACTCTGAGCGACGATCTCGGGTTACCGGCTCCGGCCCTCGATCCCCGGATCGAGGCCTTCCTCCAAGCAGGGAGACAGCTGCGCACGATCCGCCCCCAAGCCTCGCGAGCCGAGCTCAGCCTCAGGCCGGCGATTCTGGTCGACTATCTTGAGAGCAATCGGGATCCAAGGGGAGCCGCCTGAGGTGAGCATGGTGCGGGCGCTAGCCGAGGCAGTCATCGGTGAAGTGGAGCGGGCCGTGGTCGGGAAGACCGAGTTACTCAAGCACCTGCTGGCCTGTTTCCTGGCCGGGGGGCATGTGTTGCTGGAGGATTACCCCGGACTTGGCAAGACCCTGATCGCCAAGAGCTTGGCCAATGCTCTAGGGCTTGAGTTTCGCAGAATCCAGTTCACGCCGGATCTGCTGCCGGCCGATATTACGGGAAGCTATATTTTCAGCCGCAGCTCCGACACCTTCGAGCTTCGGCGGGGCCCCATCTTCACCAATATCCTGCTCGGCGACGAGATCAATCGGGCCTCGCCCCGAACCCAGTCGGCGCTCCTCGAGTCGATGCAGGAGTACCAGGTCACCCTCGAGGGTGAGTCGATCCGGCTGCCTGATCCATTCATCGTGATCGCAACCCAAAATCCCATCGAGTATGAAGGGACTTTCCCGCTCCCCGAGGCTCAGCTCGATCGTTTCATGATGAGGTTGCAAGTGGGTTATCCCTCACTCGAGCACGAGCAGGAGATCCTGAGCCGGCGCCGTAGCCGGCAAAGCGAAGATTTCCTGATCTCGCGGGTAGTTCACAGCGAACAGTTGGCGGACGCCCGGGCCGTGGTGGAGACCATTCACGTTGATCCCGATATCGAACGCTACATCGTTCAGCTGGCAAGCGCCACCCGGCGCGATCCCCGGGTGGCGGTGGGCGCCAGCCCGCGGGGTGCTCTGGCGCTGATGAAGGCGAGCCGCGCCTGGGCTGCCATCCAGGGTCGGGCCTTTGTGCTGCCTGACGACGTCAAGCGGTTGGCGAAACCCTCGCTGATCCATCGCTTGCTGCTCCTGCCGGAGTTCTGGCTCAAGCGCAGCGCCCCGGCGGACGTCATCGAGGCAAGCCTGGCTGCCGTTCCGGTGCCTGTGCTCGAAGGAATCTAATGTTCCGCCGGGCCGGAGTCCTGGGCCTCGTCGTCTGCGCGCTGCTGGCCGCCGGCCTGGCCACATTCGAACCGACTCTGCTCGCCCTGGCTCTGCCTCCCCTGGTCTATCTGGCCCTCGGGAGCCTCCTCCGCCCGAATGAGATTCGGCTGGGAGTAGAGGGGGCGGTCTCCCCGAACACTGCCAGGCCGGGGGAAATCGTCACCGTCGAGCTGCAGGTCAAGAATGCCGGCGCCCGCCTGGAGGAACTCGAGATCCGTGATCAGGTGCCGACCGGGCTGGAGCGAATCGCGGGAGACTCATGCCTCCTCTGCTCAATCGTCCCCGGAGCCAGTCAGCGACTGAGTTATCGGCTGCTCGCGGCGACCGGACTCCATCCGTTCGAGGGAGTCCAGTTGACGGCGACCGATCCGTTCGGTCTCTTCGAAACTCGTCTGGGGCTGGGGGAAGGTCGCTCCCTCTTGGTACGACCCGCGGTTCACCGACTCCGTCGGCTCTATCTGCGCCCACCGCGGGTCGGAGCCCAGACCGGGGCCTATGCGGCCCACATGGGTGGGCCTGGAATTGACTTTTATGGGATTCGTGGGTACTCCCCAGGCGACCCCTGGCGTTGGATCAACTGGAAAGTGTCGGGCCGATTCCCAGGCGACCTGTTCGTCAATGTCTTTGAACAAGACCGCATGGCCGAGATCGGACTTATCGTGGATGCTCGCTTCAACAGCAACCTGGGTTCCGAGCCGGAGTCGACGCTCGCTCACTCCATCCAGGCGGCGGCCTCACTGTCGGAGCTGCTGCTCAGCCAGGGCAATCAGGTCGGGCTGCTGGTTTTTGGCAGCCACCTTGATTGGACGGTTCCGCGCTCGGGAAAGGTACAGCGGGAGCGGATCCTGGGCGCGCTTGCGCGTGCGAACCTTGGCCATAGCCAGATTTTCGAACAGCTGCGGCACCTCCCCAGCCGCTTATTTCCTCCCCATACCCAACTGATCCTGTTCAGCCCGCTGCTCAGATCCGACGTGGACGACCTGATTGGCTTACGGGCCCGACGTTACCCGCTGCTCGTGATCAGTCCGGATCAAGTCGAACTCGAGGCGAGATCGCTGCCCGCTAGGCCTCACGTCAAGTTAGCCCTGCGCCTGGCTCGAGTCGAACAGGCCGTCATTACGCGGCGGCTGGCCCAGGCAGGGGTGTTCAGGTTGCTCTGGGATACCTCCATGCCATTCGAACAGCTAACCGAGATGTATCTCAGCCGCCCCTCGCCTTGGCTCGCCTCTATCGGGGCCCGGCTATGAACAGGCCGCGGCGGCTAGCCCTGGCATCCCTGGGAGCCTCAGCCGTGGCGCTTACGGTTGGATTCGTCACAAGCGGGACCGAGATCTTGCTCTTGCCGTTGGGCAGCCTCGTCGTGCTCGGCGTGGTCGGTGAAGGCAGGGGCTCGGCATGGACCCCGACCGCGTGGTTT
>Ga0214471_10004341_pt1 | contig 10957 bp, 11 predicted proteins | sample RVTome_5_FD_207665 | JGI IMG/M metagenome (GOLD analysis project Ga0214471, IMG submission 207665) | Soil microbial communities from uranium-contaminated site in the Upper Colorado River Basin, Wyoming, United States - RVT142D155 | ecosystem: Environmental > Terrestrial > Soil > Contaminated >... | reverse complement strand
GGTCACGCTCCTACCGTTCACCAGCGACCTGCAGGACGCGCACCTGTTGCGCATCGGGGTCGAGCCCACGTCAAACAACGGCCTCGATCGTACGTCCCAGGTACAGATCGACAAGGTCACCACGGTACGCGCGGAGAAGGTGGGTGGGCAGATCGGGACGCTGGACGCGGCCCTAATGCGGCAGGTGGACGAGGCTCTGGGCAGATTCCTCGGGATCACCTGAGCCGGAGCGGCGACCACTACTCACGCCGCTTCCGTCTCCTGGGCCTCGGCCTGTACGACTACGGCGTGCGCACCGACGAGTGGGTGCCCGGCCCCCTCAACCCGGCGCAGACCCTGCGACAGGACGGTTGAGCGGATCATGTCGACGACCACGCGTACGTTCCAGATCCTGTTGGCCCTGGCCGAAGGCCCGCTGCACGGGTACGGCATCAAGCAGAAGGTGGAGGAGCGCACCGGAGGAGACGTGCGCCTCGGGTCGGGAACGCTCTACGAGGCCATCCACAGGCTCCTGGAGCGAGGGATGCTCACCGAGGTCGACGCGCCCGCCGACGAGCCCTCGTCGGGGGGACCGCCGCGGCGCTTCTACGCCCTCACCCCGGACGGTCGCGCGACGCTGGCCGACGAGTTGCGGCGCATGGACGCCGTGGTGCGTTTCGCCCGCGACCGGGATCTGCTCGGCGACGCGCCGCCGGGGTGAGCGGTCATCTGGTACTTGGAAAAGGGCAGGGACTCGAACGAGGCCACGGCTTTCTCATGGACGCCCACCTCGTAGCGGAGGGAACGGGCGGTAGCAATGCCTGAACGGGTCCGGCCGATGAAGCGCCTTGCCGCCACGGCCCCGGCGGAGCATCTTCCCGAAGGAAAAACGAAAGTGTTCCTTCAGCCGCCCGCAGTCCCACGTGACCCCGACCCTCGTCGACATGAGAGCGCGCGTCCGCGACGAGGCGGAGAACCGCCCGGGGGTGTACCGCTGGCACGGCCCCGGAGACGAGCTCCTCTACGTGGGCAAGTCCGTGCGAGTGCGCACGCGGCTCCTCTCCTACTTCCGCGCCGAGAGGGGGGACAAGGCGGCCGAGATGGTCCGGGAGGCGGCGCGGGTGTCGTGGGAGTACGTGGGGGACGAGTTCGGCGCCCTGGTGCGGGAGATGAAGCTCATCCAGCGCCACCGGCCGCGCTACAACGTCCAGCACAAGCGCAAGCGGTCCTATGCGTTCGTGAAGGTGACCGGGGACGTGGCGCCCCGCATCGTCCCCACGTCCAGGGTGGTGGACGACGGCTCCACGTACTACGGACCCTTTCCCCGTGTGGGCGCGGTGGGCGAGACTATCCGGGACCTCGCCTACGTCCTGGGCCTCCGCGACTGCCCGGCCGGCACCCCGATCTTCTTCGACGATCAGCTCGAGATCTTCGGCGAATCCGATGCCTGGGGAGCGCGGCGTCCCCCTCGGTGCCTGCGCGCGGACCTGGGCACGTGCCTGGCGCCGTGCTGCGGGCGCGTCGGTGCGGCGGAGTACCGGAAGCGCGTGCGCCAGGGGCGACGCTTCCTCGAGGGTCGCACGTCCGCGCCCGTCGAACGGCTCCGGGAGCGCATGGAAGCGGCCGCCGCCGCGATGGAGTTCGAGTACGCCGCCATCCTCCGGGACCGGCTGGAGCGACTCGATCGCTTCCAGGAGGAGCTGGCGGCCTTCCAGGGCACGGTGGAGAGCCTGAGCTTCGTGTATCGCGCTCCGGGCCACGGATCGCGGGACCGCCTCTACCTCATCCGCCGGGGCCGCATCCGCGCGGAGGCGTCCCCGCCCCGGTCCCGTAGGGAGCGCTCCCGGGTGGAGGCGCTGGTGCGGGGCGTATTCTCCGGAGTGGATCCCGGCCCTGCCCGCCTCACCGCCGAGGAGGCGTCGGAGATCCTGCTGGTGGCGCGCTGGTTCCGCCTCAACGCCGGGGAGCTGAAGCGAACGACAGCGCCGGAGGCGTGGTTGGGCGGAGCTTGAGCGGCGGAGGTCGGCTAGTGTCCGGCGGCCATCTCCCTCACCGTCCGGAACTCCGCCTCCGTCACCGCCTGAACCGACAGGCGGCTCTGACGAACCAGCACCATGTCGGCCAGCTCCGGGCGGGCCTTGATGTCGGGAAGGCCGACGCCGCTCTCGAACTTCTCCACGAACTCGATGTCCACCAACCACCAGCGCGGCTCGGCCTCGGTGGACTTCTCGTCGAAGTACTTGCTCTTGCGGTCGAACTGCGTGGGGTCCGGGTAGGCCGCGGAGCACACCCGGGCGATCCCCGCCACCCCCGGTGGATCCTGCCGGGAGTGGTAGTAGAGGACCAGGTCCCCCACCTCCATGGCACGCATGTTGTTCCGGGCCGAGTAGTTGCGAACCCCGTCCCACAGGGTGCGGCCGTCGCCCTCCAGGTCGTCGATGGAGTAGACGTCGGGCTCGCTCTTCATGAGCCAGTACCGCTTCGCCATGCGCTGCCCCCCTCTTGGAGCCCGTGGTGATGGACAGGTGGGTTGCCGCCCGTGTACACCCCACCCGACGAACGGTGGCATTCGAGCGAGCGCTCGCACTTCACGACCTCGTGGCGGCCCTCCCCTACCACACCAGATGCAGGCGGTCCTGACGGCGGAACACCCAGTGGCGCCGGCCCTCCTGGTCGAGATAGACCTCCTCCTCCTGGCGGCAGCTCGCCGTCCTGCCCCCCCACTCAGGGATGGCCGAGGTGGCCTGGAGCTCGACGGAGTGCCAGGTGGAGGGCAGCAGAACCGCATCGCCGCGAACCGGCACCCCCTCCTGGGCGTCCCAACGGCCGATGAGGGGTCCGGCGCCGTGGCCGTGGTCCCCGACGGGGTGGCCGTAGACCGTCCCGTCGATCCCCTCGGCGCGCATTCGGGCCAGCGCCGCGGCCAGGATCCGGTTGCCGGTGCGCCCGGCTTCCATCTCCTCGACCACGATGTCCTGGAGGCGGTTGGAGGCGGCCAGGCACGCCTGGAGACCTTCGGGCGGCCCGGTCTCGCCGGGCCGTAGCACGTAGCCCAGGTGCTGCGTGTCGGTGTGGAGGTTCATGGCCACCACACCCACGTCGGTCCACAGCAGGTCGCCCTCCTGGATCACCACGGGCCCCGGCGGGACCTCCCCCGCCCTCTGCACGTCCACGGACGTCTGGAACCAGGTCGTGTAGCCCAGGTCCCGGATGCGTTGCCTCAGCCACCACACGACATCCTCGGTGGTGGTCTCCCCCGGAGTGATGACGGCGTTCGAGAACGCCTCGCTGACCAGGGCGTGGACGGTCTCCTCCATCTTACGGTAGCGGGGCATCATCTCGGGCACCCGCACCGCGATGTAGTCGAGCGCCAGGCGGGGCTCACGCTTGACCCGGCCCACGTACGTGGGCCCGAGGGCCTCCTCGAGCGCCTCCCTCTCTCCCGCGTGAAGGCCGTCCGAGAAGGCCCAGTCGGGGTCGATGTTCAGGACGATGTTCTCCGGGTCCCGGTCCTCCACCAACTCCCCGAGCAGACGCCACTGCTCGTCGCCCCACAGCTCCCCCGTGTCCTGGGTGGGCGCCGGCCGGCTGGAGCGGAACGCCTCGAAAAGTCCTCCCTGGCTGGTTCCGCCAAGGGCCAGGCGCTCCACGGTGCCGTCGTCCCGCCGCGTGAACACGTAGATGGAGCGGCGCCGGGCGGCGAACGTGGTCGGCGACACCATCGACCGGAAGACCGGATCCTCGGCGTACTCCCGCATGGACAGGATCCACATGCGGGCTTCGTACCGGGCCATGAGCTCGGGCAGCACCCGCTCCAGGCGGGCCTCGAGCCACGCCTGCTGCTCCGCGGCCTGCTCCCTGAGGCTGGGGAGGGGATGGATGCGAGCGGGAGCGTCCGCAGGCACGAACACCGGCTGCTGCGCGGCCAGGCGGTGCGACGACAACGAAGCGATCGGGACGAGCGCGGCGAGGGCCGCGATGGGGAGGAGCCGCATGGAGCCTCCGGGCAGAGGGTGGCGCGGGCGGCACACCCGCACCTGGCAGGCGGCGGGCGCGGCGCGAAACCGTCAGAAGTTGCGGAGAATCACCAGGATGGTCGTCGCGACCCAGCCCACCATGGCCGTACCGAGCAGGATCTTCTCCAGCAACGTCGCGGACTGGGTTCCCTTCTCGCCATGGAACCAGGCCACGATGGCGGTGGCCATGACCCCGAAGACCGACAACACCAGAGAAAGGTCGAAGATCAACCGGGGAACGGTCTCGGCCTCAACCAGATTCCACAGGAAGGATGGGACTCCCACCCACGCCACGAGGGACCCGCCCACGATCTGCACGACGCGCCGGCTCTTCAGGTCCTCGATCAGGCCGGCCAGGCCCGTCAGGTCGGAGGGCGCTTCGTCCTGCCCCGCCGTGCCCGGACCACGCAGGAGTCGCTTCACCACGTCGTCCACAGTGGGTCTGTGCGCGGGCTCCTTGGCCAAGCACCGCTTCAGGAGGTCAGCCAGGCTCGGGTCCACGCCCGGGAGCAGGTCCCGCAGGTCCCTGGGTTCCTCCCGGAGGTGGGCCGTGGTCCACTCCCGACGCCCGCTGGCGTCGAAGGGGCCTTCACCCGTGAGGGTTTCGTAGGCGGTCACCGCCAGGCTGTAGACGTCCGCCTGGGCCGTGACCGTGTGCCCCGCGAGCTGTTCGGGGCTGGCGTAGCGGGGATTGCCGAGCACCTGGCCCGTCTGGGTGAGGCGGCCCGACTCCGCGGATTCCTCGTCCAGGACCCCCGCGATGCCGAAGTCCGAGAGCATGGCCCGCCCGGACTCATCGTCGAAGAGGACGTTTCCGGGCCGCACGTCCCGGTGGACGAAGCCGTTCCGGTGAGCGGAGGACAGCGCCGACGCCACCTCCGCGATGACCCGCCGGGCATCCTCCTCGGACAGCCGTCCTTCGGCTGCGATCCGGTCAGCCAGGGTCCGGCCCTTGATGTGGGCCATGACCAGAAAAGGGGCACCACCTTCCAGGCGGCCGAACCGATAGACCGGCACGACGTTGGGGTGGGACAGGGAGGCCGCCGAGCGGGCCTCCCGCTCGAAGCGCTTGCGAGCCACCTCGTCCACCGCCAGCTCCGGGCGGAGGATCTTCACCGCCACGAGCCGTCCCAGGTCCGTCTGCCGCGCCAGGAACACCCGCGCCATGCTCCCCTCGCCGAGAGCCCGAATGCCTTCCAGGCCCTCCGGCAGGTCGGGTATCGTCTCTTGTGCCGCCATGATGTTGCCGGGCCGGGGGGGCCGCGCCCCGTCATCAACTCGTCCGGGGCCGCACGCGTCAACACCTTACGGCGCCGGCCGCGCCGCGAAAAGGGGAGGTCGCGCCGTGAAGGGGGGAGGTCGCGCCGCGAAAAGGGGAGGTCGCGCCGCGAAAAGGGCACTTCGCGTCGCGAAGGGGGCCTCCTCGCTGCCTCGACTGGCCTGATGGGGAGGAAGCTCCGCCGGGCATCGTCCGAGGACCGCGGGAGAGTGGACGGCCGCCCACGCGCGCGAGGTGGGGCGCTCTCCGGCGATAGGGGCAAACGCCCGTGGCGACGGCCGCCCACGCGCGCGCGGCGGGGCGCAAACATCACATGGCGTGCAAGCGAAACAGCTCCGTGCAAGATCGACCGCCATTTCTGGCGGTGTCCATCACACGGCCGCCGAAGGGCTCTCGGCTCGTGGCGCATTGACCGCCACATATGGCGGTGAATGCCACATCGCCGCTGAAGCGCCGCGTGCGGTGTGATGTTTGCACCGTGGACCGCTCCTGGCCACGTCGGCTTCTACGCTCCGTTCGATGGCCACCCTCGTGCCGCTCGCTCGCGCCCCCGTGGGAGGTCGCGCGCTCCGGCCCTCCTCGCTCGCCGCCGGCCCCAACCGCGGCCGCCGCCCGACCCGCGGCCGCCAGCCCCGACCCTCGCCCGCCGCCCGACCCACCCCCGACAGCGAGGAACCACCCAATAACCAGGACGCCACGCCGCAGTAAGTTGCACGCCGTGCCATGAAAAGGGCACGCCACGCCGCAGAAAGGGGCCCGTCGCGCCGCGAAGAGGGCCCGTCGCGCCGCGAAGAGGGGCACACCGCGCCACGAGAAGTTGCACGCCGCGCCACGAAGAGGGCACGCCGCGCCGGGAAAACGGCCACGCCGCGCCGCCAAGAGGGGCACACCGCGCCACGAACAATTTCACGTCGCGCCACGAAAACTTGCACGTCGCGCCGCGAAAAGGGGCACGCCGCGCCGCGAAACCAGCGGGGTCGCCGCCGGGACCCTTGACGCAGGCCGCAGGTGTGTTGTAGTGTATCGTAACATCGATACATTCAGCGCCGCGCCCGGACGGAGCCCGCATGTTCGGAGACATCGATCCACGAAGCCCCACACCGCTCTACGAGCAGATCGCCTCGCGAGTCCGTGTGGCCGTGGCTGCGGGGGACCTCGATCCGGGGGATGCCCTGCCGTCGGTTCGGCAGCTCGCCCGAACCCTGCGGGTCAATCCCGCCACGGTGGTCCAGGCCTATCGGGAGCTCGCGGCGGACGGCTTCGTGGAGATGCGGCACGGGGCGGGGACATTCATCCAGGAGGTGGGCGTGATCCGGAAGGAAGAGGAGCGTACGGCCCTCGCCGAGGAGATCGCCCGAACCGCCCTTCAGGAAGCGGCCCGCAAGGGCGTCGCCGCCGCCGAGGTCCTGGATGCGATGAAGGCACAGATGGGCACCGAAACCGCCGTCGAAGGGCTGCTCCATGAGTAACGCCATCGAGTTGGACAGGGTCACGTGGCAGGCCGGGAAGTCGTTCGCCCTCAAGGACCTGAGCCTGCGTGTCCCGATGGGCTCCATCTACGGGTTCCTGGGACCCAACGGGTCCGGCAAGACCACCACGATCCGCCTCTTCATGGGCATGATCCGCCCCAGGTCCGGCTCCATCCAGGTGCTGGACGGGACGGTGCCCGGCGACCTTCCCCGGGTTCTGGCGCGGGTGGGGTACGTGCCCGAGCGGCCCCATGTGTACCCCGGCCTCACCGTGGGTGAAGCCCTCAAGTACCACTCGGCATTCTATCCCCTGTGGGACGAACACTGGGCCCGGGAGCTGCTGGACCGCCTCGGCCTGGACGCGGGCCGCAAGATCGCCCGCATGTCCAAGGGTGAGAACGGCAAGCTCCTCATGCTCCTCGCCCTGTCCCAGCGCCCCGAGCTTCTGGTGCTGGACGAGCCCACCGACGGGCTCGACCCCGTCGTGCGCAGGGACGTCATGACCGCCGTCCTGGACTACGGGTCCGAAACGGGGGCCACGATCTTCATCTCCAGCCACCTGGTCCACGAGCTCGAGCGCATCTGCGACTGGGTGGGCGTGCTGGATGACGGCGAGCTCGTGGCCGAGCTGCCCATGCAGAGCTTCAAGAACGGCATCAAACGGCTGAGGGTGCAAAACGCCCCGGCCCTCATGCCCGACGCACCCTTCGTCCTACTGTCCCGCCAGCCCAGCGACGGCATCGTGCAGGGCGAGACGTGGACGGTGCGTGGATGGCAGGACCCGATGCGTCAGTATTTCGAAGGGATAGGAGCCCAGGTCAGGGATGTCATCGACCTGGACCTCGAGGAAGGCTTCGTGGAGCTGCTCCGCTCCTCGCGCCCCAACAACCACCGGAACTAGTCCTATGGCGACGCAGATTCTCCTTCTCCACTGGAAGGCGGTCCGGATCGGGCTGATCCCCTTCGTGGTGGCCGCTTTCGCACTGCCGCTCATCGCGGTCCAGGGACTCGGCACCACGGGAGGCGGCGCTCTGTCTCTGGACGCGTACCGGGCCGTGGCGGCGTTCCAGATCTTCATGCCGCTCTTTCCGCTGCTGGCCGCGGCCGTCGGAGCGACGCTGGCACTGAGTGCCTGGAACTGGGACCATCAGCAGGGCCACGTCTACGCGCTGAGCCTGCCGCTCCGGCGCTGGGAGTACTCCCTTCTCAAGCTGGGCGCCGGCGTGGTGCTGGCCCTCATCCCGACGGGAGCCTTGCTGACGGGGTCCCTCCTGGCCACGGCCTCGGTGGACCTGCCTACGGGCCTCAACGCCTACCCGCTGGACCTGACGCTGCGCTTCCTGTTCGCGTCGCTGCTGGCGTATGGCGTGCTGTTCGCCCTGGCCTCGGGCACCACCAAGACCGCGACGATCGTCCTCACGTCGCTGATCGTCCTGCCCCTGGTGGCTGAGGGGATGCTGGGTTTCATGGCCAACTTCTTTCCCTCGATCGACCAGGTCAGCGTCGTCGAAGAGGTCTTCAGGGCCATTTGGGAGTCACCCGGTCCCCTCCGCGTGTTCTTCGGCAACTGGATGCTGATCGATGTCTAGACGCGAACGGTTGGCGCTGCCGCTGATGGCGGTACTCCTGATCGCGGGAGTACCTGCCCCGGCCAGCGCACAGGACGCTCCGCGAGCCGAGCGGCCGGAAGTCGAACGGCTGGAGGCGGAGCTCAGGCAGCTCCTGGCCAGGATGGGACCGGTCAGTGACAGGGCCACCCTGGAACGGGTCACGCGCGACTCCCTGCGGGCGAAGCGCGCCCAGGAGGCGGCTACGATCGACACCGTCTCGGTGGGCCCGCTCCGCATCGTCACGGTCGCGGAGCGCGCCGACGAGGCACGCAGGGCCTTCGCGGCGGTCTGGTACGACCTGGAGCCTCAGATCGCCGGCGCCGTGGACATGTCGAAGGCCACCTTCGTCTATGACGCCACGGATGAGCTTCGGTACCTCCGCTTCCAGGAGACTTCCTACCGGGTCGACGGGCGACGCTGGACGGGTGACTGGCGCGTCCGCTTCGACGACGACCTCCTCGTCGAGCGCATTCGCCACAGCCTCTTCTCGGAGGTGTCTCGCCAACTCCCCGACGGCCTCCAGACGTGGTTGCGAAACTGGCCCGTCACCCCCGCGCCCGAGCGGAGCATGGGCGATCTCTACCGCGCCCTGGTCCTGAACGGGACGCGCGCCACCGAGGCGTGCGTGGAGGGAGACCTGGAGAGCTGCTGGTCGTCTCTCGGTTTCGTCGGCGATGCCGCCCGCCTCGCCGACTGGGTGCCGGATGCTCCGGGAGCATTGGGGACGTGCAGTCACGATGTCGACGCCCTCTCCACCCTGCTGGCGGAAACCGGTTTCCTGTGGGGGACCAAGTGGAGCGGGTGGGGGGAGTGCATCCCCCTGAGCCGCGAATACCGCGGTGACTTCGTCGGCTTCGCCCTCGCCCGTGGCGGGGAGGGGTCACTGAGGAGACTGCTCGCCGAGTGGCCCGACGAGGTCCCGGTCGCTTACGGGGATTCCCAACCCGGAACGGTCCAGGGGGAGGTGCTTCTGGACCCGACCACCAACGTAGTGACCTTCGGGACCGACGTCCGGGCTCGCCTGTCCCACGCCGCCGGCATGAGCGAACACGAGCTCGTGGCGGCGTGGCGGGACCGCATGATGGACGCGCGTCCTGACGTCCGTGTGGACGAGGACCGGGACCGCACGGCCTCTTTCATCTGGGTCGTTTTCTTCGCCGCCTTCGCCATGAGGAGCACACGATGGCGTTTGGGATGAGACACTGGATCGGGCTCACGCTGGCCGGAATGGCGGTAGCGCTCGTCTACCTCTATCCGCCCCGCTCCGCCGATGACCTCAACTTGAGGTTCGTGCGGGAACGCCCGAGCACGCCGGCCGGGGACCTTCTGCTGAAGCTCGATGTCGAGGCCAGGGGCATGAGGTCCCAGATCCAGCGAACCCGTTGGTCGGATTCGTTGCGGGCCGTCCTCGCGGCCGATCGCGAGGCCGGGCGCTTCACCTCCCTGGGTCTGCCCTCGCAGTGGTCCGTCGCTGGGGCCGACTCCGCGAGGAGTTGGTTCGACGACAAGGCCAGCGCCTTGGAGGGGGGAGGACCGAGCCAAGTCCAGCTCGGCGTGTTCTTCGTGGACGCCGCCACGGGCCTTTCCGATGACACCCGGGGACGGGTGGTCGATTCGGGGTGGGAGTACTACGCGGGAACGCTGGACGACGGTCACCCGTATTGCTTCGCGCTGAGTACCTGGCGGAACAGGCCGCCGAGTCCTCCGCTGAGCGGGGAAGGCGACGGCGCCGCCCCCTTCGGGCCGTGCCGCTGGTGGGCTCGGTACGGACTGCCCGGGGAGCACGTCGGTCGCTGGTTGCTGAACGCCGGGTGGGCTTTTGCCTCGGAGGACGAGGGGTCGCTGTTCGTGACCAGGCAACTGGTTTTCTCCAGACAGCTCCAGAAGAACCCTCCGCTGGTGAGCGTCCTGAATGGCGACTGGGGCCATCGCGTGGAAAACATGGAGCCCGACACCGAGTCGTGCCTCCAGGGTGATCTGGCCGCGTGCCGCGATCTGGTCCTGAGGCGGTCGGGCGAGGCGAGCGGCGTCGTGGCGTCGGACCCATGGGTCAACACACTGGAAAGGACGCTGCAGGAGACGACCGGCTTCCTGGCCTCGGAGACAATGACGTCTCGCCTGGCGTGGCGCTCGCTCGCGGTACCCTTCGCACTCCTCTTCGCGGACCTCAGGAAGGAGTTCGGCGACGACGCCATGCTGCGCTTCTGGGGCGACGATCGCCCGGTGGCCGAGGCGTTCGAAGCCTCGTTCGGTGTGGAGATCGGCGCGTGGACGAACGCCTGGATGCTCAGGTACGCGGAGCCCACCGCGGGTCCGCGCATGACGGCGGGGACGCTGCTCCTGAGCCTGCTGACCGTGCTGGTGGCGTTCGCGCTGGGGTTCGTGGCCCAGCATCGCCGTCAGGTGGCATGAGGGGGCGCTTAGGGCCGCCGGCGCGCGGCGGCCCTCGCCCGATCCATGGCGGCGAGGAGCTGGTCGTGGATGGCGTCGGAATCGGCCCCGCCGGAGCGGGCGAGCCAGTGACGGACCTGCTCCAGGGCCTGCACACCCTCGTCGAGCTCCTCCGCGGTTCGGGCGCGGGCCTCGATCAGCTCGCCCTCCATC
>Ga0214471_10004339_pt1 | contig 10960 bp, 3 predicted proteins | sample RVTome_5_FD_207665 | JGI IMG/M metagenome (GOLD analysis project Ga0214471, IMG submission 207665) | Soil microbial communities from uranium-contaminated site in the Upper Colorado River Basin, Wyoming, United States - RVT142D155 | ecosystem: Environmental > Terrestrial > Soil > Contaminated >... | reverse complement strand
GAGCGCATAGGCGGTGCCCTGCCGACCGGACGGGCCTAACTCCTGATGCAACTTCAGACTTTCTTCCGATAACTCACAGGCTCGTTCCGCGTTTCCGTGCATGATCATCAGAGAACCAGCTGCGTTCAGCGCTTTGCCACGTATCAGCACGCGGGTCGGTGGTAACGCCGGGCCGTACGGTTCTTGCACATCTGCAGAAAGTGCCCGTTCGAGCCAGTCGATCCCTTCACTTTTACCAGCGCGGATGTGCCAAAACCATAACAGGGCGCTTGCCATCCGCAATCCAGCTTCAACGTTAACGTCCAACGACCATTCAAGCGCCGCGCGTGCATTATCCACTTCTTTCTCCAACCGATCCAGCCATACTACCTGGTTGGGTCCGCGAAGTTCCGGTTCCGATCTCTCAGCAAACTTCAAATAATAATCCAGGTGCCGATCGCGAACTTCCTCACCGCCACCCGCCTCCAGCAGCCTTTCGCGCGCATACTGCCGGATAGTTTCCAGTAGACGATAGCGTGCCTCAGCATCTGACTCATGGTCAGAAATGACCAGCGATTTGTTGACCAGCTGGATCAGGATGTCCAAAACCTCATCGTGCTTGAGCCCCTCCCCGGCGCAGATCGCCTCGGCTGCTTCCAAGGTCCAGCCACCTGCAAATATCGAAAGCCGTCGAAGCAGCGTGCGCTCAGCCTCCGAGAGCAAATCGTAACTCCAGTCAATCAACGCCTGCAGCGTCTGGTGCCTGGGCAGAGCGGTTCGACTGCCGCCGGTGAGCAGTCGAAAGCGATTGTCAAGCCGTGCCGTGACCTGCTCCACAGGCATCACTTTCACCCGCGCCACCGCTAATTCAATTGCCAGTGGGATACCATCCAACCGTCGACAGATTTGCGCGATGGCGGGCGCGTTAGTATCCGTCAATGCAAAGCCAGGCTGGATGATCTCGGCGCGTTCGATGAATAGCTGCATGGCTTCGTATTGTGTCAATACTGGGAGAGGTGGCAGATGCTGCGTGTCCGGAATCGAGAGCGAGGGAACCCTGAAGGACAATTCGCCGGGAATATTCAGCGCCTCCCGGCTGGTAGCGATGATGCACAAGTGTGGACATGCCTGTAATAGCGTCGACACCAGCTGTGCGCAAGCGGGCAGCAAATGCTCACAGTTGTCCAAAATTAACAGCAGTTCTTTGCTGCGAAGAAAATCGGTCAAAAGGGCCATGATCGGACGGCCGGACGACTCGCGAATTCCCAGCACCGCCGCAACGGTCTGTGGCACTAATATGGGATCGGAAAGCGAGGCGAACTCCGCCAGCCACACACCATCCGGGAACAACTCCAGCACTTCAGCAGCGATATGAAGAGCGAGCCGTGTCTTTCCTGTACCGCCAGGCCCGGTGAGCGTGACGAAGCGGTCTCCGAGAAGTAGGCGCTTGACTTGAAGGATTTCCTTCTCACGCCCGACGAAGCTGGTCAGTTGCAGAGGAAGATTGTGTGGGAAGATATCCAGGCTCTTGAGCGCGGGAAAGTCGGAAAGCAGGCCGGGCGCGGTCGCCTGATAGATATGCTCCGGCCGGATGAGGTCTTTTAAACGATGTTTACCCAGATCATGCAGTTGGATCCCGTCTGACAGAAAATCGCGTACCAACTCATAGGTGGCGTGGGTGAGCAGGATTTGTCCACCCAGGCTCACACTAAGCAAACGTGCCAGGCGATTCAGTACTGGCCCTACATAATCATCGTCGCGTTCCTCGGTCACGCCGGTATGCAGCGCCATCCGTATTCGCAGCGGGCCGAACTCACCCCAGGGTTCCGACTGTAACGCGCGTTGTGCATCAATAGCCGCCCTCAAGGCGTCCGGCGCAGTATCAAAGGCGATCTGGAAGGCGTCGCCGATCATCTTGTAAACATATCCGCCATGCGCGGCGGCGGTGGCACGCAGGATGGTTTCTTGTCGCGCGAAAGCGTGCACCATCCAATCGGGGTGTCCTTCCCACCATTGAGTGCTGCCTTCGATGTCGGTGAAGAGAAAGGTGACGGTGCCTGCGGGAAGGCGTTGCCCTGAGTTTATCGAAGGGTCATTCATTGGTTATCCCTACCGCTTGTCTCATTACTCACCAAACCTTTTGAAATAAATTTCAGACTGAATTCAGACTTCAAATTTAGCTATTTATGCGGCACTCTGTAATGCCAACTCCATTGCCTGTTCCATCGTCATTTCAAAGCCTTGCGACCATATAGAATCAGATTTCATCGAATCCATTTTCTCACGTAAACTTGTTAATTGCTCGTCGAAATAGATTTGCTCATCGGGCGTCATAGGCCTGCTGCCTTGTTCGCGCAGCGCGCTCGAGGCGGCGAACAATTTCAGGGCGCGCTTGTCTTGATTCTGCGCCAGAGCGATGAAACCAAAGCATTCCAGTTGGTGTAAAACCGCGCCTGTCTGCCCAATGTCTCGAAAGGCGATGATCGTTTCACGATAATATTCCAGCGCGTCCGCGTAGTTCCCGAGTTTGCGTTCCAGATGCGCAAGATTACTTTTTTCGAGGATGACGTTGAAGATAGCTCCAATTTCCTGATAGACTTTCATAGATTCTTTAAAGTGCGAGCGGGCTTCATCGAAGGCATCTCTATGGATCGCAATGAACCCTAATATCTCGGATGACTGAGCTTCCTGCGAGCGGAGACTGGCTTCGCGTGCCAGGCGAAGTGATTCCTCCACGTAGCGCTGCGACAGGTCGAAATCATGATGAAGGTCAGCAATCACGCGCGCCAGTAAATTCAATGACCTGCAGATTATATAAACATCTCCTTCGGCCTGGCCGATAGAGTAGCTTTCCTGCAATACTGCTTCGGCTCGAACGCGCTCCCCCAAAAATTCCAACGGATAGGCAAGCACGACCAAAGCAAAGGCCAGGCCGCGTCGATCCTGGCTCTGGCGGTATAAAGCAACACTCTCTTCGGCCACGCGCTTCGCATTTGCATTATCTCCCAATGACAGATACAACCTTGTAAGACCACGTAAAGCCCTGGCGCGTGCCAGAAGCCGCTGTTCCATTGTTATGCCTTTAGGGAGTGCAATTTTCTCCACTTGCTCCAATGCTTTTTGAGTCCAGCGAAAGCCCTCGGCAGAATATCCGCCTGCCGTCCAGAATAGGTTTGCAGCCCCCGCGATACATAAGGCGCTGTCCGGATTTCTGCCGAATCCCCATTCAAGCGCGGCGCGCAGGTTATCCTGCTCTGCTGACATACGGTTCTGCCAGACGACCTGATCTCCGCGCTTTAGATTTTCATCTACCAGCTCGGCAAATTGTACAAAGTATTCCAGATGACGATCTCTCACGGCTTCCACTTCATCGGTCTCAAAAAATTTTTCGCGCGAGTATTGGCGAATGGTCTCCAAACGATGATATCGAATCTCACCTGCGGATTCTTCAATAAAGACCAGAGATTTATCCACCAGCCGCGTCAGCAAGTCCAGGACATCAAACTCGCTTCCCCGCATGTCTCTGTCTGTTGTAGTGGAAGGTGCGGGGCTTCCTGGCTCGCTGCAAACAGATTCCGCGGCTTCGAGTGTCCAGCCATTGACGAAAACAGACAGCCGGCGAAACAAAGTCTTCTCCTGTTCCGAAAGCAGGCTGTAACTCCAGTCAATCATGGCGCGCAGAGTCTGCTGGCGCGGCAATGCAGTGCGCGAGCCGCCTGTCAACAGCCGGAAGCGGTCGTCGAGCCGAGAGGCGATTTGCTCTGGAGATAAAACTTTGATGCGCGAAGCGGCCAACTCCAGGGCGAGGGGGATGCCATCCAAACGGTAACAGATCTGGGCAAGGAAAGGAGCGTTGTCTTTTGTCAGGGTAAAGCCCGGTTTGGCAGTCGCGGCGCGTTCGATGAAGAGTCGAATCGAATCCACCTCCTCCAATCTATCCAATGCAGGTAAATCAGCAGGGTCGGGCGTGTTTAACGATGGCACGCGGTAGGCGGCTTCGCCAGCGATGCCCAGGGCTTCGCGACTGCTGGCAAGGATTTTCAGTTGGGGACAGGCCTGTAGAAGGTCTACGCTGATTTGCGCGCAGGCTTCAATGAGATGCTCGCAGTTATCGATGATGAGCAGGAGGGTTTTCGCACGCAAATATTCAATCAGAACTTCCAATAGACTGCGATGACTGTCCTCTCGCAAGTTGAAAATTGAGAGCACGGTTTGCGGGACGAGTATTGGGTCAGTGACAGGCGCAAGCTCTGCGAGCCAGACCCCGTTGGAAAATTGATTCAAGCATTCCATGCCCACCTGCAAACTGAGACGTGTCTTCCCCGCGCCGCCTGATCCTGTGAGCGTAACGATTCGATTTGTGGCAATTAGTTTTTTTATTTCATCAATCTCTTTTTCGCGACCGATGAATGATGTGAGTTGGGCCGGAAGATTATGGTTGAATGCTTCCGGCGTGTTGAGCGTCGGGAATACCGATGGCAAATCTGGAACAGATAATTGATAGAGATGTTGTGTTCGCAGAACATCCTTCAAACGCCGCTCGCCCATATCAATGAATTGTGCTTTCTCCGGCAATTTGCCGCGCGCTAGATCGAACGTGCTTTGTGAAAGCAAGATTTGCCCGCCGTGCCCCACCGACATGATGCGTTGAGTCAGTGCCAATGTGGCATACCCGATATAAGGGATTTCTTTTGAGCCGATTTTCAATTGGGCGGTGCCCGTGTGAATCCCCATCCGCACTTTGATAGGCGCAGGCGACCAGGCTTCGTTATGCAATAAACGTTGCCCGTCCAATGCGGCATTCAGCGCGTCGCTTGCATTATGAAACGCCGCAGCGAAAGAATCGCCAACCAGTTGAAAGACATATCCGTTATACGATTGAATGGAGTGATTTAGAATCTCATGATGCCGCGCAAGCAGAGCAGGCATTTCATCAGGATGTGCCTGTGCGAGTTTGGTACTGCCTTCAATGTCAGTGAAGAGAAAGGTGACGATGCCAGAAGGGAGACTATTCATTAGTTTCATTTAGCGCATCTTCTGTCACGTATTGTAGTAACATGGCGATACCTTCCACCCGAGCGGGCTGGAAGGCTTAGTTACGGATGGTGGATTTGATTTGACGAGAACGCTCGAACGAAGGCGATCCGATTCTGGAACTTGAATATGCTTTGCAGTTTTCTGTACGTTGCCCTTAGTGTCTGGCATTGTTCAACCACATTACCAATTCGTGTTTGGTCCGGGCCTGGAATTCGGCCAGCAGATCCATAGTCTCCAGTGCCTGTGCGTAGCTCATATCTGCTATACCTTTGACATTGGCTTCGCAGAATTCGACGAAGTCCTTTCGCATGGAGTAGGGAAGTTTTCCGGCGTTCTTGATCAGCCCGCTCGCACCCATCCCTATCTCTTTGATCGTTAGCCAGTTGTTTTTGATGTATTGCCAAGCTGCAAGCTGTGAGTGGCGGGCGGTGAGCATTTGACCTAGGACAGGCAGCATTGCCTCTTTGGGTGCGATGCCTTCGTCCAATAGACTAAGCGTTTGGGTCACCAGTTCAGGAGCCCGGAATGAGGCAAAGCTGTAAAGGTAACGGGTGACCGTTTGTGGTGGAGCGCCATTGGCTTTGCGCGCCTGGTAAATGTCGACGTGCTTCTTGAATAACTCGCCATCCCCAAATTGTGCATTGACAGCGACAATCGTGGCGGCGAGGTTGGGGTCTACACTCTGAGGGTCGACAGCTTCGCGCTCCGCCAAAACGCCTGCTTGTGCTACTACTTCCGGGTCATGTGCCAGAGTTGTCATCGCGTTGATCACCGAAATCCGCTGTTGTGAAACTTCCGTGGACTCGCCCGGCTTTGGTTCAAAGCCGACGCCCTTCAGCCGTTCATCGAACAAGCTCTTGACCCATTGCCGGAATTGATCAAGGACTGAGGCACTCCCGAGATCTTCCACCATTTGCTCCAGCGTATGCAGGTATTCAACGATTTCAAACAGCAGGTTGTAATTGTCACTCCGGGAAGCCATAGCTGCCAATACTTCTAGAAACTGGGTAATGGGCTGATGCCCGCTACGGGTGAGCGCCCACTGATCCCCCAGCAACCCCATTTGTTCGCTGGGGCTGGTTTGATCGAGGTGCACAAGAATTTTGTTCAGCAATGTACCAGCAAAACTCTGGCGATAGAAGCCGATTTGATCAGCGTTGAGGTAACACCAGCGCAAATCTCCATTTACATGCAGCGTCAGTTTCCCAGTAGCGTCAGCCAGAACATGGCGGATTACATGGGTCCCCGTGTCATCCGCGTAGCGGATGACCAATGGGATGTGCCAAAGTTGATGATTATCACTTGGGGCTTGCGGATTCGTGAAGAAGCGTTTCTGGCTCAATTGAAGTTGATGTTGTCCATTGCGGGATTCAAGTGTAACTATCACGCACGGATGACCGCTCTGCAGAATCCAGCTTTCCATAATTTGTGTCACAGGTTGTTGGGAAGCAGCCTGTAAATGCCTCCAAAGATCAGAGCTTCGCGCGTTGCGTTCGGCAAATTCCTGCATGTAAGTTCGTAAACCGTCGCGAAAGGTCTCTGGGCCCAGGAAATTTTCCAGCATGCGCAATACAGCACAGCCTTTAAGGTAGGTAATGGCATCGAACAGTTCTTGTGCCTGGGCGGGGGTTTCTACCGGGCTGTAAATGGCATGTGTGCTTTCGAGAGCGTCAGCGGCAAGGGCAAAATTCTGGGCTCCTTCGAAATCATCCCAGAGCCGATATTCCGGTGAAATCTCGGAGATGACACGATAGCTAATCCACTCTGCAAAAGCCTCGTTGAGCCACAAGTCATCCCACCATTGCATGGTAACCAGATTGCCGAACCACATGTGTGCGAACTCATGAGCGATAACATGAGCAATGTTCTTTTCTTGTTTCCAAGAACTGCTCTCCTGCGCCATAATCAGCAATTCCTGCCGGAATAGTACCAAGCCACTATTCTCCATCGCACCTGCTGCAAAGCCGGGAACGGCCACCTGGTCATATTTGTCGTAATGATAAGGTGCGCCGAAGTAATCCTCATACCACGGTAGAAGTCGCGCAGTATATTCCAGCGCAAAAGTGCCAAGTTGCTCCTTGCCACGCATGGCCCACACTCGCAAGGGAATGCCATTGACGGTTTGTTCACCAGTACTGGCCAGATCGCCAATGACCAGCGCGACGAGGTAGGATGACATAGTTTTTGTCGGCGCGAACTTCCATGTTTTCGTTGTGTGGTTGTCGGTTACGGAGAGCAGAGGCCCATTGGCTAGTACAACGGCATCGGGCGTGGTGATTTCGAAGGCAAATTGGGCTTTGAACGTAGGTTCATCGAAACAAGGAAAGATGGCGCGCGCATCCGTAGCCTCACACTGAGTGCAGAGCACCTGTTCAGGTCGGTTTTGTGCGAGATAAAGCCCTTTGAGGTTTTGACTGACCTTTCCACTGAATGTCAGGCTCAGTGAGGCCTCGCCCACCGGGAATGCTTGAGAAAATTGGAGAATGATCCGCTCATTGTCGGGATCAATTGTGACTATGGCAGGATAGCTTTGCCCATCTATGCTGAGATTTGCATCGGTAACGGTGAGATCTCTCGCGTGCAGGTCGATTGTGTCATTCGCTTCATGTAGCTGAAGCGCGATGATCACATGTCCGCTAAATTCTTCCCGTCCGAGCTGGGCATCCAGCTGAACATCGTAGCGGCGCGGCGAAGCATGAGAGGGAAGGCGATAGGTAGAGGTGCTCATTTATTTATTCCTCCTGGCGGATACGTTTGATTGAGCGTGCAGTAAGTAGTATACGCTTATTCGTATAGACTGCAAGTTTAGGAAGTACTTCATAAGAATACGTGCTAGCATTTCAAGGATCTATCGGTTCTATCCGTGGGGACGCTCTTGCGAACTTTGGTTGGAATCTCTCCACAGTTTTCATTGTGTAGGACACGTAGGCGTTGTTTGGCCCGAATATGACTTCAACGTCCATAAAGAGAATGTGAACGTGCCAGAGGGTAACGTGCTAATCATGATTCCGACTAATATTATCACGACCAAAAAAGACCTCCGATCTCTTTTCCTTCAGCAGATTTCGCAAAGACATCGGAGGTTTGGAAGTTCTTTTTACTCTTCCAGTGTACTGACATCCCCTTCTGGCAACCCTTGCGCCCTCGCCTTCAAAACGCGGCGCATGATCTTGCCTGAACGCGTCTTGGGAAGTTTATCCACAAACTTGACATCTTCCGGCCGCGCAATCGGTCCCATGTGTGTTGCGACATGCTGACGCAATTCTTCTGCCAATTCGGGCGAACCAGCAAACCCCGCACGCAGGAGCACGAAGGTATGAATGCCCTGGCCCTTTAGCTCATGCGGTAGACCTATCGCTGCGGCCTCTGCAACCGCCGGATGACTCACGAGCGCAGATTCAACCTCTGCTGTTCCCAAACGATGGCCACTGACCTTGATCACGTCATCTACGCGGCCAATGATCCAGAAGTAGCCGTCCTTGTCGCGCTTGGCGGAATCGCCAGTCAGGTATCTGCCAGGATATTTACTCCAATACTGGTTCACGTAGCGGTCGGGATCGCCGTAGATCGTCCGCAGCATGGCGGGCCACGGATTCTTCACGACGAGGTAACCTTCCGTATCGTCGGGGACAGGTTCTCCCTGTTCATCTACAACCTCAGCTTCCTGTCCAAAGAATGGACGCGTGCCCGACCCAGGTTTTAGCGGAACAGTGGGGGTGGGGGTGATCATGAACATTCCGGTTTCGGTTTGCCACCAGGTATCCATGATCGGGCATTTCTCCTTGCCAATCACGCGGTAATACCAGCGCCAGGCTTCAGGGTTGATCGGCTCACCAACGGTGCCCAGCAAACGGAGTGAAGAAAGATCGTGTTTGTTGGGCCAGGCCTCGCCAAAGCGCATCAGCCCGCGAATGGCGGTGGGTGCGGTATAAAGGATCGTGATCCCATATTTCTCCACGCATTGCCACCAGCGGTTTGGATAAGGATACATGGGTCCACCCTCGAACATGAACGAGGTCGCGCCCATAAGCAATGGGCCATAAACGATATAAGAATGGCCGGTTACCCAGCCCGGGTCCGCGGCGCACCACCAGCGGTCCTCATCTGTGATGTCGAAGACGTATTTAAGAGTGCTGTAAATACCCACCATGTAGCCGCCATGCACATGCAGGACAGCTTTGGGTTTTCCGGTGGAACCAGAAGTGTAAAGAATGTAAAGCGGATCTTCCGCATCCATCACTTCGGTCGCGCATTTGCCATTTGCAATGGGCAGGGCGAGCATGTCATGATACCAATGATCGCGGCCCCCTTCCATCGGCACGTCATGCCCGATCCGTTTGACAACGATCACGTTCTCCACCGATGGGCAGCGCTTGAGCGCCTCATCCACCGTGCGTTTGAGCTCGACGACCTTGCCGTTGTTATAACTGCCGTCCATGGTGATCACGAGCTTGGACTGGCTGTCATCGATGCGGCCCTGCAATGAATCTACTGAGAAGCCGCCAAACACAACGGAGTGGATCGCGCCGATCTTTGCACAGGCAAGCATGGCGAAAACGATCTCCGGCACGCGGCCCATGTAGATCGTGACGCGGTCGCCTTTCCTCACGCCCATGGCTTTAATGATGTTTGCCATGCGGCTGACTTCGCGGTTCATGGCGTAATAGGAATAAGTCTGGTGCAGCTTTCCATCTTCGCTTTCCCAGATCAGCGCAAGCTTGTTTTTGTGATAGGTTTTGAGGTGCCGGTCAATGCAATTGTGAACGATGTTTACCTTCGCCCCCGTAAACCATTTAAAGAACGGCTTGTTGGAATCATCCAAAACCTTGTCCCATCTCTGGAACCATTCCAATTCCTCAGCCTCGGCAGCCCAAAAGGCTTCCGGATCTTTCAATGCTCTTGCAGCCGTAGCGTCCCAATCTTTCAGGCGTGCCTGCGCTGCTACATCATCGGATGGATAATAAACTTCGCCATCCATACTTTGTCCATTATTCTTTGCCATAACATTCTCCTCCAGATTGAAATGGGATAAGGCAATTTTACTCTGCTTTGTTCCCTCTGTCCCTTGATTTTGCGTTGCATTTCGCGCAAAGTGATGAGGAAATGCGACTATTCAATCCAATCCAAAATCTTATGCCACGCCCCTGCAAATGGAAGGAACCATGGGAAACCGTTGTACAATCCCAGCGGCGCATCCGGGAAAGAGAACGAAGCAAATGGGTGCTGTTCAATCTCTCCTTTCAGCATGGCCTCCGCGACAGTCTTGCCCAGATAGGTCGCCAAGGCCACACCGTGACCTGCATATCCCAGAGAGTAATAAATCCCATCCACTTCGCCCACATGCGTCATCATATCAAATGCAAAATCAAGCGTGCCACCCCAAACATATTCGATTTTTGTATCCTTCAACTGCGGATAAACCTGTATCATCTCACGCCGCAAAATCTCCGCACTGCGCTGGATTGTGTTCGACGTCTCGGGGAAGAATGCCGCCCGTCCACCGAAGATCATGCGGTTATCCCATAGGCGGAAATAATTCAAGTAATGTTTGTAATCAAAGATCATGCGGCCCCTGGGGATCAGTTCCTTTACAAGCTCATCCGATAGCTTTTCTGTCGCAATGACGAACGACCCAATTGGAATGACCTTCTTCTGTAAGTTCTTTGTGACATTGCCCGTATAACCAGAGGTCGCCACTAAAACGGACTCTGCGCTTAATGTACCTTTTTCGGTTTCCAGGACAAAGCGCTTTTCCCTACGCCCAAGCCTGTGGACGCGTGCCCGGGCGTGGAGCGTGGCCCCAGCCCTTTCAGCCGCACCCGCGAGACCCGCGACATATTGTGCAGGATTCAACCCGCCGCTCAATTCATCCAACAACGCGCCATGATAAATATCCGAACCGATTTCCCCATTCTGTTCAGCGCGAGGAATAAGGCGAACTTTG
>Ga0214471_10004338_pt1 | contig 10960 bp, 13 predicted proteins | sample RVTome_5_FD_207665 | JGI IMG/M metagenome (GOLD analysis project Ga0214471, IMG submission 207665) | Soil microbial communities from uranium-contaminated site in the Upper Colorado River Basin, Wyoming, United States - RVT142D155 | ecosystem: Environmental > Terrestrial > Soil > Contaminated >... | reverse complement strand
TGGTTTCAATCAACATATAACTAGGTCCACCACTGCCACGGGCTTCAAAATTCAATATCAAACCCACATCCTTTGCCCAAGGATGCTGATTGACAAAAAGATTGGCACCATTAAGTCCCAGTTCCTCGGCATCGGAAATTAAAATGATAAGGTCATTCTTCGGAATTTGTTTAGTGGCCAAATAAGCACGAAGCCCCTCTAAAATGGTGACCACACCTGATCCCGCATCACTTGCCCCCAATGATGAATGTGGATTGCTGTCATAATGGGAAAGCAACATTAGGGCTTTGGTGTTTTCACTACCTTTTATTCGGGTCAAAATGTTTTTGGATTTTGTAATGCTTCCCCACTTTTCATTATAGCTATATCCTTCCTGAATTTGGGTTTCCAATCCCAATCGTTCCAGTTCTTTTATGATGTAATCCTTGACATGGTCATGTTCTGGACTGCCAACATAATGGGGTTCTTTTGAAATTTCTTTAAGATGTATTAAAGCACGTTCAGTAGAAAATAAAGTTTCGGCGGTATCGATTTTAGAAAAATTTTGGGGCATCAATGCTGAAAAACTCCAATAAATAGCCAGAACAATCAAGAGCAATGCTATCGCTTTTTTAAACATAAGTAACGTTAATTAGTTTGAATCATAAAATTACAAAATAAAAAGTGTTAAAAATTTATGTTAGTTTAATTCGGCAATTTTCAGTAAATTTATTTTTCCAACTAAAATTTAACATTATGGGCATTAAAAGTTTTTTGGCGGCAAGAAAGGCAAAAAAAAAGACTACGGGCGATATCCCCGTAATGGTTCGTGATTATATGTCAACAAAATTAATCACGTTTAAATCGGGCGAACGTATTGAAAAAGTTATAGATACATTGATAAAATATCGTATTTCAGGTGCTCCAGTTGTGAACGAAAAAAACGAGCTTATTGGGGTCATTTCTGAAGGCGATTGTATTAAACATATCAGCGAAAGCCGTTACTATAATATGCCAATGGAAAACAATACCGTTGAAAAGCACATGGTTAAAAATGTGGAGACCATTGATGGGAACATGAATATTTTTGATGCGGCCAACAAATTTTTGGAATCGAAGAGAAGACGTTTCCCTATTGTTGAAAACGGAAAACTCGTAGGACAGATCAGTCAAAAGGATATCCTAAAAGCAGCATTGTCCATGCAAGGACATTCCTGGAAGTAAGGGATTAAGATTCCCGTTTTACCAATGCATAATAATCGCCTTCAATGGGCAGATACCCTTGGTCATATACAAAGTAGTACACTGCACCGGCTTTTGTGGTGTAAATACTGGTGAAGTAATTAAAGTCGAATCCTTTTTCAATAAGTTTTGCCCTGGAAGCTGTTGTCTTTTGTTCTGGATTGAGCTCTTCCAGTATTCTGTAATTTTTCCGCAGTCGGTTATTGGTGTTTCTTATAAGGTTCTTGCTATCCTTATTTATAGTGTTGTTGTAAGCGTTTCGGCAAGCGTCACTACAGAATTTTTTGTCAATTCTACCCACAATTTTTTCGCCACATTCCAGACATTGTTTTTGCATGAGTTAAGATTTAGAAATGTTATACCATCGTAGGTTAAGGTTGGCTTTTTCATCATAAAAGTCCTCAATATACTTGAGGCCGATTTTTAAAAGGACATGGTGTGAGGCCTGATTACCTTTTTCTGTTATACCATAAATGGAATCTAAATATAGGGTATTAAATCCATAATCCAAAGCAGCGATTGAGGACTCGGTGGCATACTCTTTTCCCCAAAACCGTTTGATGATACGATAGCCCACATCATAAAAATTGGTATGTTTATTAAGCGTAACTGTATTTAACTTTAAACCGGACCAGCCCATAAATTCGTTGGTTTCTTTATGGATCATGGCCCAACGTCCAATGCCAAAGTCTTCATATTGTTTTATAACGCCTTTAATGTTTTCTTCAGATTGGCGTTTGGTTGTAAAGGGTTTGTTGCCAAGATATTTATGGACTTCAGGGTCGGAATCCAACTCAAACATACCATCAACATCGGAAGGCAGGATGTTGCGCAGGATTAGGCGTTTGGTTTCTATGTGGAATTGCATGCACAAATAGGCATCTATATACAATGAGGGACAAACCCTAATTGCAAAGATGCTCTTTAAGGTTAAAGTTCGGTTAAATAAATCAATTAAAAATAAGGATTAAAAATGAAAAGCAGATTTAAAAAGATTATATTGAAAATACGTTATTCCTTTCCTTTTAGCGGTTTTTTATCTGGTTCTATACCATTGGAAGATGTTTTCTTCTCACTTTCTGGGTTAAAAATGTATTGGATAATTTGTAGATATAATGACGTTATAACCGTCAAAGCCAACCAATATGTTGGTTCAAAATAGTTTTCCTGTATTGCGGATTCTACTTTTTTTTCGATTTCATAATTTTCGACAATATCGCTGGTTATAGACGTTTCAGAAAAAAATGTAGATAAATTCCATATTAATCCAATAAAAAAAATAAACCCGCATATATAGGTTATTGCATTTGCAAGTTCCTGAAATCTTAAGAACCTGCTATGTGCCAAAAAACCAAGCCCTGAGTAAAATGGGATTATAATAGCTAAAATTAAAGGTATGTTTACATCCATAATTAAAAATATTAATTAAGACCACCAAAATACAAAGCAATATTAAGCATAAAAAAGACTATGCTAAACTCTAAATAGGCTATAAGCAAATCTTCTCTGCCCCAGTCGTCTTGCATATGATAAAAATAGTGAAATTATTTTAGTGCAAACTCATATATGGTTGCCAACTATTTTCAAAAATTTTATACTTTTTGAAATCACAAAGCAAATTTTTAAATTTGTACATTATCTTCCACAAAGGCATTAACATTCAATTATTTATCATTAAATTTTGTTAAAAACTTGTTGACAATGTTTATAAGTTTTGCATTGCAGAGTGGTGCAGATTTAATAATTTGGAACTGTTATTAATCTGTTCAAAAAAATCTTATTATGTCAAGTACAAAAAGCCCAAACAAAACTCCAAAAACCGAATCTAAAACACTTCGGTTGAAACAAGACGTTGTCAATAAAATTGAAAATCTTGCCAAGGATAATAACAGGAATTTCAATAATATGGCTGAAACTTTGATGATATTAGGTATGAAAAATTATCATGGATTGGAATTAAGAACTTAAAAAAACAAAGGGTACTGGTCAGAGTACCCTTTTATTTAACACGACAGAGAGACGTGTTTAGTATTAGCTCTCTATCAAATACAATTTTAGTATTATGAGCGTAACTCGTACAACTACTAAAACTGTGAGAGTCCGAGTTAAAACTTTGACTGGGTACAAATATGTGCCCATGAAGGTTACAACTCGGATAACTACCAATAGGTAGTTATTACAGTAACGCTAAATGATTGAACAATAGTATTTCATTTAGCTTTTTTTGAGTAATCAAAAGGTTTTATCATTGGATGTAGAACTGTAAGTCAAATTGATTTTTAGTTCCATTAACTTTAAATCAAACATTCAAAAGATTACCTAACTGAACGTCAGTATTCCAAGTACTGGCGTTTTTTTGTTCATCAAATTTAAACCTTTTTATAATAATTGAGTACATTAGCCATGTTAAATTATAAACATATATGGCTTTATTTGTTAAAAAGTAATATATAGGGTTAACTATGTTATCTTATGAACAATAAAATACAACATTTTTACTTGCTTATTTTTGAAAATGATTGTGTTCTTATTGAAACGAATCTTAAAAATTTTTACGAAAAGGTAGTAGAAAAAGATATAGGTCTAAAAACTAGCTTATCTACCTTAAGGAACAGATTTTTAGAAAATAATTCCTTTAGTTTATTAACTCAAAAAAACAGAATATATCATTTTCAGAAAATTGAAAATGATACTAGAACAAAAATACAAGTAATCAGATCCAAAAACTAATAGTGCCTAACCCTGAATATTCTGTAATCATCGAACTATACACGTGCTTTGACAAGCCAAGAGAGATTTGAGAAATTTTTGGTTGATAGTGAAAGTTATTTGAGTTATAAGAGGCTGGTAAGCATTTAATCAGAGAACTTTTTTTATTCCTCGCTTTAAATCAAAGCTATTTTTAAGGCAATTATAGAGTTTTGTTTCTAATTCTTTCGACATTTTACCTTTTACAAAATAGTCAATATCTTTAATAGGGTAGAAAGAGCGTAGTGTTTTCAAACTGTAAGTATCTACTCCATTTGCATAAATAAATGTGTCTTTATCGAATTGGAAGCCGGTATCATCACAAATTATAGTTTTTTTAAAAAAACAAAAACAACTTATACATTTATCTGGATATTCAATGCATCCTTCAATTTTAATATTGTCTGGTACATAATCTTGAGAACTTGGTAAACTAACGACAATTAATTCATTATCAATATTTTTCAATGTAATAAAAAACTTTGGTAGAGGGGCTTTGCCGTTTTTAAAATAAAAATTTGGAAAAAAAAGTATTTCAAATGGATTACAAAGCATATAATTTACTCATTTCTTTAGCTTCTATATATGCATCATATATCGGTAATTTATCAGCGGTAAGTAATTCCGATAAATTAATTTTAAAATCTGTAGTTGTTTTTGTTTTTTTTAAGAAACTATCTAATAAATTATTTTCTTTTGCAATCTTATACCAAAGAGTATGTTCTTGATGGGCTAATTCAATGAGTTGGTTTGCATTTAAATGACCAATATTTTTTATTAATATATCCATTAATGAAATATCAGCATCTGAAAACTCATCATCATTAAATGCGTGTTTTGGTTTTATAAAACATCCGTCCAATCCATTTGAGTAAATCTGTTCAATATGTTCAACCAGCATAAAAGGTTCATTTATTTCGGCATATAAATCTTCCGATACTGGGCCTAAGTGCCACACTTCCCATTCCAGATTTAAGAATGGTCTACCGTATTTTTTTATTGAAAATTCTTCTAAGAAATAAAGAAGCTTTATAGCTTTAGTTTTAGAAATATTTTCACCAATCCTTTCTTGAAGATATATAAGAGTGTTACCTATTTTCTCTATTTCAGATTTAGTATAACTCATATATTTTGATTAACAGCGTTGAAAATTATTGATTTTTTGTATTAATTGGTTGAATAGTTTATTTTTTTCGATGAAATGCACAATTTGTGCGCTTAAAAATGTCTATCACATAATATACATACGTTATTAATCAATGATTTGTTACTTATTAAGCAAACTTTAACACGATATTTAATTAAATTTACCACACAGACAAAAACCGCTTAAATATAGTCGGGACTTTGGACGATGTCCTAAAGGTTTCAGTTCTAAAGAAGGCAAAGGACAAAAATAACATCAGTTTTGACCGTATAGCCAGAGTTGTGTTAATTTGACGCAGCCAGCCTGATAGCAACATCATCTTATGTAAAATAATCAACTATGAGAAATTTAAAACTAATCGGACTACTCATTTTAATCGGAATTTACTCATCTTGTAGTATCAACGATAATAATCTAACTTTGACCGGAACATACACTGAATCCATACCCTTTCCTGGAACTCATCAATTGGATTTTGTCGATAATAATACATTAATTTTGAAAGCAAGAAATTCAACAGATGAAGAATTTATTTATGAATTAAGTGACAATATAATAAAACTTAATCCAACTAGAGATTTATCTAAAACTTGGGAACTAGAAATCAATGTATTAAATAATTCCAAATTTGAGATTACTAATATTTTTTACCCAAGTATACCTGAAGATGATGATGCAATACAGTTTGTGACTTTTGAAAAATAAAAACTACACACGACACCGTATCATTTATGTTCAAATCGGATTTGGCACAAAACGACAAACATTCAATAAAAATATTGCTACGGCGTAAAAATCGGAAATTTTTACGCCACACAAATCATGTACAAACCGTTAAACCCAATTGGTCAAGTATTGGCGAGTTCAACACGATATTTGAGATAAAAACTTTTAATTGTTTTAAAATCGGCAAGTGATAACTAAATAACTGCTGAATTAGTGGTGCTTCGACCGTTAATCAAAGGACTTATTCACTTCCAAAAATGCACATTTTCTGGTGCGGAATTAAACTTATTTTCTTGTCCCATAATCTATATAGTTCCCCTTGCAATATACGAATTATTCGTTTACAAACGGTTACAAACGGTTACAAACGATTTTAAATGCGTAACTACCGAATACTATTTTGAAGTGTTTGCATCTTTGCCTTGTCGAAACATCAGAACTCGATAGTATTAACTGTTTAACCTTTAAATTTAAAAATTATGAACACATTAAGAAACAAAGTACAGTTGATTGGAAGATTAGGGCAAGAGCCTGAAATTATCACCTTTAAAGATGGCCAAAAAATGGCCAAATTCTCTTTGGCAACGGACGATAGTTACAAAGACAAATCTGGCAACAAAGTTGAACGCACCTACTGGCACAACATAGTGGTTAAAAATGGTTTGGTAAAAGTCATTGAAAGCTATGTGAACAAAGGACAGGAAATAGCTGTGGAAGGAAAATTGACATCCCGCAGTTATGAAGACAAAGACGGACAAAAACGTTATGTCACTGAAATAATTTGCAATGAACTTTTGATGCTTAGCAAATAAGAATAAATGAAATAAGCAATCTAGAAAATGGGGCAATGGTCCCATTTTTTGTTTTATAATATTTAACAATTATATGATTAAAGCTAAAATTTATTAAGGACAAATTAAGTCCGTTTTTTTATATTAAAATTTTATCTTTTCTTTATTACAGATAATTAATGATGCCTATAAGACTAACTAAAAAAACCATCGGACTCATTTTGGGGCCGTTAGGATTTATACTCATATTGCTGTTCTTTCATCCTGAAGGGTTGAGCAAACCAGCAAACGCAGTTTTAGCTTCTGCCATTTGGATTGCCGTTTGGTGGATTACAGAGGCATTGCCCATTGCGGTTACAGCTTTATTGCCCATTATTCTTTTCCCTTTAAGTGGAGGGTTAGGTCTTAGTGAAACTACAGCTTCCTATGGTCATAAATATGTGTTTCTGTATATTGGAGGGTTTATTCTTGCCATCGCAATAGAAAAATGGAACCTTCACAAACGCATTGCCTTAAACATCATAAAAATTGTGGGCACCAATGTGGTTTATATCATTCTGGGCTTCATGATTGCCACGGCCTTCCTCTCCATGTGGATATCCAATACGGCTACCGCCGTCATGATATTGCCCATTGGAATGGCCATTGTGTCACAACTAAAGGATAATCCAAAAACGATTGAAGACGAAAACCTGATTTTTGGCAAGGCATTGATGCTTGCCATTGCCTATAGTGCATCCATTGGTGGGATGGCTACATTAATCGGAACCCCTCCAAACCTTGTCTTGGCAGGGGTTGTTAAGGAAACTTATGGCGTTGAAATTACATTTTCACAATGGTTTAAATTTGGTTTTCCAATTAGTGTTCTTTTATTGTATATATGTTGGTTGTATCTTACCAAAATGGCTTTTAAATTTAAACAGAAGGCATTTCCCGGTGGACGCAAAGAAATAATCAATCAATTAAAATCATTGGGAAAAATCACGTTTGAAGAAAAAATAGTAATGGTTGTTTTTATTTGTACTGCATTTGCTTGGATCAGCAGGTCTTTTTTAATAAAGCAATTTATACCTGCTATAGACGATACCATCATTGCGATTACTGCCGGTACCGTTCTTTTTTTACTCCCGAGCCACAGTGGAAAAACCAGATTGTTGAATTGGGATGATGCCATAAGATTACCTTGGGGAATCATACTTTTGTTCGGTGGTGGAATGGCTTTGGCCCTTGGCTTTGAAGCCAGCGGATTGGCCGTATGGATTGGGCAACAAATGACTTCCTTAAGTACGATGCCTTTAATTTTGATACTGTTAATTTTAATCACATCAGTTAATTTTTTAACTGAAATAACTTCCAATTTAGCTACTACCGCTATGCTGTTACCGGTTTTGGTTTCCATGGCTTCGGCCATTGGAGTCCATCCCTATTTACTGCTGTTGGGTGCCACGGTTGCAGCATCCTGCGCGTTTATGTTGCCGGTTGCTACACCACCTAATGCTGTGGTTTTTGGATCGGGCTATCTAAAAATTGAGGATATGGTACGAAAAGGGTTCTGGATGAACATCATATCCATTATTCTCTTGACCCTCATTATTTATTTTGTACTTCCTTTGCTTTGGGATTTGAGCAGCAATATTTAAGAGTTGAGGATTTTTAGGGCTTAAAAAGGCGAAAAATGTATTTAAGCAAAAAAAATTATAATTTTAGTTCTGTTAAAATTAATTACAGATTTAAATTTTATCTATAGATGGATTAGTATCTTTATTTTTTTGGTTTTTATATCATAATCATTTGGGCTTATGACATTCTTTAATATTAAAACATTAAATTTTTATAAAGAACCATCTATTTTAAAAGCGTCAGATTTAGTTACTTGGAAAAGAAATAACGGAGCTTACAATTTTAAAAGGCTTCCTAATATGGCGATTATTTCTATTAAAAGAAAAATGTTTTCTAAAGTTATTTCGCCATTTACAAAGAGAGCTAAAGGCATAAATGGCTCACATTTCATTTATAAATCCAAAATTTTATTGTGTTCGGAATTTGGTTCAGGTGCTCCTGCCATGATAATGCTTTTGGAAGAACTTAGGGCTTTAGGAGTAAGGCAGTTTATTTTTATTGGTAGTGCTGGAATATTGGATGACTCTGTAAAAGGAGGGAGCTCTCATATTGTTCAAAAAGCTATTTCATTATCGGGTACGACATTCTTTTATTCTGAAAAGGATGAGCTGGAATGTTATGATTTGTCATTTTTTGAAAAAGTAAAAAATAAGTGCAATCTGACATCAAAAACTATTTTGAGTACAGATTCACCATTTCGAGAAACACCATCATTAATTGACCATTATAAGTCAAAAGGATGTGCTTTGGTTGATATGGAGTGTGCTTCAATTTATGCTTTTTCACAATTTTATAAAATTCCATCTGCGTGTATTTTGGTAGGAGCCGATAGTATAACTGCTTCACAATGGATACCTCCAAATAGTGTAAAAAATTTACTAAATGTCCAACAAAACATGGTTTCAGAACTTCTTAAATTATAGCGATGAGGGAACCGCCATTAGTCAGCGTAATTATTCCTTTTTATAACGAGGAAATTTGTTTGCCTAGGGCGGTTCAATCTGTTTTAAATCAGAGCTATCCCAATATTGAACTTATTTTAGTTAATGACGGTTCTACGGATAAGTCCGGTCTTATAGCTGAAAAATTTTGTGAGCAACATTCAAATATTCAATTAATAAATACAGTGAACGGTGCTCCAGGAGCGGCAAGAAATAAAGGAAAATCTTTGGCCAATGGGACTTATTTGGCATTTTTGGATGCGGACGATGAGTTTGAAGATCAGATGATTGAAAAGAGTGTTCAAGAAGCTATACTAAAAAAAGCTGATGTAGTTAATGTTGGACACACACTATATGATGAAAACGGTAAAGTTTTAAAAATTTTCACAAATAGTAATTTTAGAAATGTATTGACAGGTATAGAAACAATTAAAGCTGTTTACAGCAATAAAGTCTTTCCAACTTCTTCTGCAAAATTATTTAGAACAGAAGTTGTTAAACCAATTAAATTTCCCGAAAAAATATGGTTTCAGGATAATCCCTTTTTTCTCGAGATTTTATTCAATTCGAGTAAGATAGCGTTCCTTGAAGAGAGTTTATTGAAGGTGCATTCTAGGAAGAGGTCTGTTACAAGACGTGTGATATCTATAAAAAGGGTTTTAGATATCAATAAGGCTTTTTTTATTGAGATTGATTTGGTCAATAAATACGTATCTGATTTTTCTGAGAAAAAGACAGTTTTAGAACTAATATTTATGACGCACATAGGAGCCATGTTGGATACATTTATTGTATGGTTAATTGACAAGCACAAAATACCGATTAAGGAAAGGCAAACAATTAGACAGTTATATCTTAAATTTTTGTCTGAAATAAAAAAGGAATTCAAGGCTAACAAGCTAAGTTTCACTATAAAAAAGAGGATTTTATTTTCAATTTTATATTTACCAAAATATATAGGTTGGAAAATTCCAGAAATTCTAATATCAATAATAAAGTTTAAAAAAATAAAATACCTAAAGAGACTTAAAGGATAATTTACGTTGGGAACCATTTTAAACAATAAAATAGGATTAAGATTTGCCAAAAATTTCTCATGGTTGTTTTTAATGAACATTTTGGGATATGTGTTTTCCATTATTTCTTTTCCAATATTAATAAGTAAGTATGGACTGAAAGAAGTTGGTGTTATATTCACAGTCCAATCCGTAATAGTAATTTTGGGGTCTATCTCCAATTATAGTTTGACTTACTATATTCCAACGGTATCCAAAAAAATTAGCGAAGATCCAAATTACCTAATCAAAGTATGGAATCTTACCACGCAAATTAGAACATGGTTGTCTTTGTTTTTGTCAATTTTGTTTAGCTTCTTGGTCTATTGGTTACTCGGGGAATATTTTATTATTTGGTTGTTGAGTTTGCCACTAATGCTCCCAAAAATTGTAAGCCCAACATTATTTTGCAATGCCCTAGAAGCAAATAGTTTTGTATTTAAAATTGGATTTTTCTCCAAGTTTCTATTTCTATTTCTAATTTATATTGACAACCACAGCAATCTCGTTAATTTTTTTCTGGCATTTTCAGAGTTATTTGTAATTATTTTTTATTTAAAGAAAATACATGTTGGCCTTTTAAAGTTTTATTGGATTTCTTGGTTCGAATTGAAACAATTTTTACGACAGACGTTCAATTTGTTTTTGGTCAACTTCTTTTTGGTATTAAAACCAAATGCCATTTTACCTTGTGTTAGTTATTTACTGGGT
>Ga0214471_10004337_pt1 | contig 10960 bp, 11 predicted proteins | sample RVTome_5_FD_207665 | JGI IMG/M metagenome (GOLD analysis project Ga0214471, IMG submission 207665) | Soil microbial communities from uranium-contaminated site in the Upper Colorado River Basin, Wyoming, United States - RVT142D155 | ecosystem: Environmental > Terrestrial > Soil > Contaminated >... | reverse complement strand
CGGGGCTGGTGACGTTCTCGCGCAACGTGCTCGCCGGCTCGGCCGACTGATGCACCAGCTCGCCGGCGCCAGCCACGGTCGAACGTGCCAGGTGCATGGCCAGATCCGCCGGCAGCCCGGCCTCGACCCCGGCCTGCGCAAGGCACTCGATCAGCAGGAACACATAAGCCGGGCCGCCGCCCGAGACCGCGGTGATGGCATCCAACAGGCTTTCATCGTCGATCCAGGCCACCTCGCCCACGGCGGCCAGCAGGGCGGCGCATTGAGCCCGCTGAGCCGCGTTCGTCTGGATATTGGCGCATAAAACGCTCATGCCGCGGCCCACCGCCGCCGGCGTGTTCGGCATGGCGCGGACAATCGCCGCCGCCGGACCCAGACCTTTGGCATAAGTGGCGATGCTCCGGCCCGCGGCGATGGACAGAAAGACCGCACCGGGGCGCGCAAAGCGGCGGCATTTCGACACCACCGCATCCATCTGCTGCGGCTTGACCGCCAGGACCACCACGGCCGGGGCCGCGTCCGGTGCCACCGATTCGATTCCGTCGACCACCGTGATCCCGGCCGGAATGGCGCCCGGCACCGGCTTCGGCTCGACCACGGTCACTGAACTGGGAGAAACTCCGCGCGACAGCCAGCCGGACAACAGGGCGCCGCCCATCTTGCCGCAGCCGACCAGCAACACGGGGCCGTCGGTCAGCATGCCTGCGCGCGCCATGCCCGGCCGGCTAGGCCTCGCCGATCGTATCCATGCGTGCCACCGTCAACGCATCGGCCACCGATTTGCCGCCCCAAACGACCAGTTGCAGGGCCGGATAGAAGCGCTCGCATTCCACCAGCGCCACGTCGACCAGATCTTCGAGCTGTTCGGCGCTCAACCCCGGGGCGCCGCGCAAGGGAATGGTATGCCGATACATCGGCGTCCCCTCGTCGGAACCGAAATCGAAATGGCCGAGCCATAAATTCTCGTTTACCAGCGCCAACAACTCGTAGACGGCGGCCTTCTTGGTATCGGGCACCCGCAGATCGAGCTGGCAGGAGAAGAACATGGCGTTCATCTCCTTCTGCAACACGAAGTGCATATGATAGCCGCACCAGCGGCCGCTGACGATGGCCATCAGCTCGGAATCGCTGTGCCGGTTGAAGGTCCAGTCGTTGGCGCTGACCAACTCCTCCAACACGTCGAGCGGATTGGCTGACAAGTCCCGATGCCGGCTTGCAACAATCGCCATGGTCCACGCATCTCCCCACTGGATGCAGGTATCGGAAGGAAGTTTCTGTGCCGCGTTTCCCGTCCGGCACCGATATATGGCGCATCAACGAACGACACCCACCAAATCTAGGGTGCCTAATTCGATTCGGCGATGCAAGCGGGGATTACCGGCAACCGTCCACAGGCACCGCCGGACAGGAGCGAGTCAGAATGAGAAGTGTCTATCCGCCGGATGTCTTGCCACTGCTGCTTCGCTTGCGTGCCGGTTTGCCGGCGGCAAGCTTGGCCTCGAGGGCGGCCAGCCGGTCTTCGAGGCGTTCCTGCTCGGCCCGCGCCTTGGCGGCCATGGCCTTGACCGCGTCGAACTCTTCCCGGGTCACCAGGTCCATGCGCGCGAGAATGCGTTCGAATTGGTCGCGCAGGCGCGCCTCGATCTCGCCGCGCATGCCCGCCGCGACGCCCAGTGCCCCGGTCGCCACCCGGGCCAAATCGTCGAGCAGGCGGTTTTGCGTTTGCATGGTCCACACATCCTTCCATCAAGCCAGCCAGTATTGCCCGCATGCCCGCGCGCCGCAACCAAGGCGGCACTTGCCGCGACGGGGACGCCCCTACTATAACGATCCAAGCCCATGCAAGATCAACTCATGCACAGTCCCCCGGCGAGAGTGGCGCCGTGATCCTGGTGACCGGCGGCGCCGGCTTCATCGGCTCGAACCTGGCGGCGGCCCTGGCGGCGCGCGGCGAGCGGGTAGTGATTTGCGACCGCCTGGGAAGCCAAGGGAAGTGGCGCAACATCGCGCCGGTCGAGGTCGAGGACATCCTGTCCCCCGAGGCTTTGCCCGCGTTTCTCGACAGCCACACCGATGGGCTGCGCGCCGTTTTGCACATGGGTGCCATTTCCGAGACCACCGCCGAGGACGCCGATGCCTTGGTGGAAAACAATTTCCATGCGTCGATGCGCCTGTGGGCCTGGTGCGCCGCGCACAACAAGCAGTTCATCTACGCGTCCTCGGCGGCGACCTATGGCGATGGGGCGCAGGGCTTCGACGACGACGCCTCGATCGAGCATCTGGCGCGGCTGCGGCCGTTGAACGCCTATGGCTGGAGCAAGCATACGTTCGACCGCTGGGTCGCCCGCCGCCTGGCCGACGGAGCGCCGCGGCCGCTGCAATGGGCCGGGCTGAAGTTCTTCAACGTCTATGGCCCGAACGAGCAGCACAAGGGCGCCCAGGCCAGCGTCGCCTGGCACCTGTGGTCGCAGATCACCGCCGGCGGCCCGGCGCGCCTGTTCCGCTCGCACCACCCGGACTATGCCGACGGCGGGCAGGTGCGCGATTTCGTCTGGGTGGGCGATTGCAGCGACGTGGTGCTGTGGCTCTTGGACAACCGGCGGGTGAACGGCCTGTTCAACGTCGGCACCGGCCAGGCGCGCAGCTTCGCCGATCTTGCCGGCGCCGTGTTCGCCGCCCTGGGCCGGGCGCCCAAGATCGAGTACATCCCGACACCGGAAAATATCCGCAACCGCTACCAATACTTCACGGAGGCGAAGATGCAGCGCCTGCGCGAAGCCGGGTACGAGAAAGCATTCACCAGCCTGGAAGACGGGGTGCGCCGCTATGTCCAGGATTTCCTGGCCACGCCTGCGGCCTGATCCATGATCGCCGCCCTGACCTTTCCGGCGTTCGATCCGATCGCGATTTCCATCGGCCCGTTCGCCATCCGCTGGTACGCGCTGGCCTATATCGCGGGCATTCTTCTCGCCTGGCGCTATTGCCGCTGGCTGGCCAGCCGGCCGCCGGTGCGATTGAGCGCGCGGGCCATCGACGATTTTCTGTTTTGGGCGACCATCGGCATCGTCATCGGCGGGCGCCTGGGCTACGTGCTGTTCTACAAGCCGGGCTACTATCTGGAAAATCCGCTGGAGATCGTCTTTCTCTGGCGCGGCGGCATGAGCTTCCACGGCGGCCTGCTGGGCGTGTTCGCGGCGGTCGTGTTCTTCGCCCGCAGCCAGAACATACATTTCACAGTCCTCTCCGATATCGTCGCCGCGGCCGCACCCATCGGCCTGTTCCTCGGGCGCATCGCCAACTTCGTCAACGGTGAGCTATTCGGCCGTCCCACCGATGTAGCCTGGGGCATGGTGTTTCCGGCCGGCGGTCCGGTGGTGCGCCATCCGAGCCAGATTTACGAGTCCGGCCTCGAGGGCATCGCTCTTTTCATTGTGCTGTTCATTCTCGTGCGTCTCGGGGCCTTGCGCGACGGCGGCATGTTGACCGGCGCGTTCCTGGTCGGGTACGCCCTGGCGCGTTTCATCTCCGAACTGTTCCGCGAGCCGGACCTGCACATCGGATTCTTGGCCGGCGGCATCACCATGGGTCAGGTTCTATCCCTGCCCATGTTGCTGGCGGGAGTAGGCTTCATTGTCTGGGCCCGACGCGCCCAGCCCTGAAGACGGCGCCACAACCCCACTGGGCGCGCGCCTTGCCGCGCGCATCGCCCGCCATGGGCCGATCACCCTGGCCGACTACATGGCCGAGGCGCTGACCCATCCGCGCCACGGCTACTACATGCACGGCGATCCCTTCGGCACGCGCGGCGATTTCATCACCGCCCCCGAAATCAGCCAAATATTCGGCGAGTTGATCGGCCTGTGGTGCGCCGAGGTCTGGCACGCCCAAGGCGCACCCGACCCGGTCCTGCTGGTCGAGCTTGGCCCCGGACGCGGCACCTTGATGGCGGATGCCTTGCGCGCCGCACGCATCGCCCTCGATTTCCACCGCGCCGTGCGGCCGCATCTGGTGGAGATCAGCCCGGCGTTGCGCCGCCGCCAGGCCGAAACCTTGCACGCGTACAGCGGCGATCTGACCCCGACCTGGCACGACAGCCTGGCGGATGTGCCCGAGGGACCGATTCTGCTCATCGCCAACGAGTTCTTCGACGCCCTGCCGGTGCGCCAGTTTGCCCGCACCGCCGCCGGCTGGTGCGAGCGCCTGGTGACCTTGAGCGCGGACGGCCGGTCCCTGATACTCACCCTCGGCCCGCCGGGCCCGCAGGCGGAGATTCTGACGGCACAGGCCAAGCTGAACACCCCACCCGGCGCGATCGCCGAGGTGTCGCCCGCCGCCATCGGCATCGCCGCCGAGATCGGCCGCCGTCTGGCCGCCCACGGCGGCGCCGCCCTGATCATCGACTACGGCAACGACCGGCCGCCCGGCGAGCCGACCTTGCAGGCCGTGCGCCGCCATGCCCGCCACGATGTGCTGGCGCAGCCGGGCCGCGCCGATCTGACCGCCCATGTGGACTTCGCCGCCCTCGCCCGCGCTGCGACGGAAGCCGGCGCCCGCGCCAGCGGCCCCGTCCCTCAGGGTGCATTTCTCGAAGCCCTCGGCCTGTCCGCTCGGGTCAGCACCTTGTCCCGCACCGCTACCCCGGCCCAGGCGGAGGCCATTGCCGCCGCGGTCCACCGGCTCACCGACACTGCCGAGATGGGCACCTTGTTCAAGGCCCTGGCCCTGAGCGCCCCGGGTAATGCCGCATTGCCCGGCTTTCCCCAACCGGCATGAGTCAGCTAAGCTCGCCACCAACCCACCGGAGATCACCCCCGCATGCTGACCATCGGACCGATGAATGACCTGCCGCGTATCCGCCACGCCTTCTTCGAGCGGACCGGCGGCGTCAGCGTGGGCTTGTACACCTCGCTGAATTGCGGCTTCGGCTCCGGCGACGAGGCGGACCGGGTGGCGGAAAATCGGGCCCGCGCCCTGGAGAAATTGGAACTTGAACCGGGCGATCTGGTGACCGCCTACCAGGTTCATTCCAACCGGGTCGCCGTTGTCGAGACCCCGTGGCAACGCGAGACGTCCCCGGAAGTGGATGCCATGGTCACGCGCACGCCGGGCTTGGCGCTGGGAATATTGACCGCCGATTGCGTCCCGGTGCTGCTCGCGGACGCCCAGGCCAGGGTCATCGGCGCCGCCCACGCCGGCTGGCGCGGTGCCCTCGATGGCATATTGGATGCCGTCGTTACCGCCATGGTCGATCTGGGCGCCAACGCCGAGCACATCATCGCCGGCATCGGCCCGGCCATCGGCCAGCGGTCTTACGAGGTCGGGCCGGAATTCCCGGCCCCGTTCCTGGCTCAGTCATCGTCCAACCAGGATTTCTTCTGCCCGGCGTCCCGAGCCGATCATTTCATGTTCGATCTGAAGGGATATGTGGCTCGCCGATTGATCGGCGCCGGCGCCAATAGCGTGCAGATTCTGCCCTGCGACACGTGTGCCGAAGAGACGCGCTTTTTCAGCTACCGCCGGTCCTGCCAGCGCGGCGAGCCGGATTACGGCCGCGGTCTGTCCGCCATCTATCTTGAACCCTGACTCGAACGCCGACTCGATACCTGCATGACGGATTGACTCATGACCTTGCATTTCACACGCAAAGAATTGGCGGACCGGCGGGCCCGCACGTGCATGGCCATGACGGCGAACGGTCTGGATGGCCTGCTGCTGTTCCGCCAGGAAAGCATGTATTATCTGACCGGCTACGACACCTTCGGGTACGTCTTCTTCCAGTGCCTGTATCTGGGCGCGAATGGCCGCGTCACCTTGCTGACCCGGGCGCCGGATCTGCGCCAGGCACAGCAAACATCGGACATCGAGGACATCCGCATCTGGATCGACGGGCCCGCGGCCCGGCCCGCCGAAACGTTGCGCGACATCCTGGCCGGGCACGGATGCCAGGGCCGCCGCCTGGGCGTGGAGTACGAGGCGTATGGCCTCACCGCGCGCTCGGGCCAGCGGCTCGACGCGGCGCTGGCCGGGTTTTGCGAACTGACGGATGCATCCGAGCTGGTCAGCCGGCTGCGGGTGGTGAAAAGCCCGGCCGAGCAAGCCTATGTGCGCCGGGCCGCCGAATTGGCCGATGCGGCTTGGGACGCGGCTCGGGACCTGGCCCGGCCGGGCGCCTTCGAAGGCGACATCCTGGCCGCCATGCACAGCGCCATCTTCCAAGGCGGCGGCGACTATCCGGGCAACGAGTTCATCATCGGCTCCGGCCCGGCGGCGCTGCTGTGCCGCTACCACTCCGGCCGCCGCTACCTAGATGTCCAGGACCAGCTCACCCTGGAGTGGGCCGGGGTGGATCGGCACTACCACGCCGCCATGATGCGCACCCTGTGCATCGGCAAGCCGCCGGCGCAGCAGGTGGAGATGCACCGGGTCGCCGTGACCGCCCTGCGCGCCGTCGAGGCCGCCCTGGTTCCCGGCCGCACCTACGGTGAGGCCTTCGCGGCGCACGCCGCCGCCTTGGACGCGGCCGGCTATCAGGCGCACCGCCTGAATGCCTGCGGCTATTCCCTGGGCACCACCTTCTCGCCCAACTGGATGGATTGGCCCATGCTCTATGCCGACAATCCGGTCGCCGTCGAGTCCGGCATGGTCATCTTCGTCCACATCATCATTTTCGACAGCGCGCGCAACCTGGCCATGACCCTGGGCCGCACCAGCCTGATCGGCGAATCCGGCGCCGAGCTGTTGTCCCAAGCGCCGCTGGATTTGGCCGTGGTTTAGCCGGCCATGCCCTATCTGCTCATGCTCATGATCTTCCTGGTGTTGGGCATGCTGGCCAGCTGTGTGCTCCTATGAGGCGAAGGCTGATGGTCCGCCCCGTCCTGGCCGCGCTGGCCGCCGGTATCCTCCTGGCCGCCTGCGGCCAGTTGCCGCGCCCCTTCCAGCCCGAGGACAAGAGCGGCAACGCCTTGCTGAACTTGCGCGACGGCGCCGGGATCGTAGTGCAACCGATTGCCGGCGCCCCGACCGCCGGCGGCCAGATCCTGGCCGAGGCCCTGGTAGCACGGTTGCGCGACCGGGACATTCCGGCCGGCACCGAGAACGGAAATCTGGGCAGCCGGCATCTTATGGGCCGGGCCGCGGTGCGGCCTTTGCCGGGCGGCCGGGAAGAGATCCTGCTGTATTGGGAAATGCGCGAGCCGGATGGCGGCCGGACCGGCATCCTGACCCAGCGACGCGAGCAGGCGGCCGGCGCCTGGGCCGCCGGTGCCCCGGCCCTGCTGGAAACCCTGGCCGAAGCGTTGGCGCCCGAGGTGGCGGCCTTGGTGCAGGATCCGGCCCTTGCATCCAGTCCGCGGGTCAAGGCCGCCGCCATACCCGGCTTTCCCGGGGCCCGCTTGGTGGTTCTGCAAATACCGGGCGCGCCGGGGGATGCGGCGCACAGCCTGCCAAGCGCCCTGGAAGCGGCCCTGCAGGCCGCCAAGCTGCCGGTGGCCGATCGCATCGGCGACAATGACCTCCTGATCCTCGGCGATGTCGCCGTGGGGCCCAAGGATGGGGACCTGCAAACGGTCGCCATCCGCTGGTCCTTGGTCAGCGCCCGCGATGATCGGGAATTGGGCGAGATTGCCCAGCAAAACGTGGTTCCGGCCGGCAGCCTGGACGGTCCCTGGGGCCCGGTGGCCGACGAAGTCGCCCGCGCCGCCGCCTCGGGCTTGCTGGACCTGCTTGGACAGGCGGGAAAACTCTAATCCGGCGGCCCGGATCGGGACTGGCAAAAGCGTTTACACAGGCCGGGCACGTTGTTAAGTTCCGCCCGCCCAGCGACGGCCCCGACGGCCGCCTCGGGCGACGCGCGGATCGGGCGGGCGAGCGGAATGAAAATCCTTACCGGTAATAGCAATCGGCCCCTGGCCGAGGCCATTTCCGCTTATTTGAACCTGCCCCTGACCCGGGCCAGCGTCCGCCGTTTTTCCGATATGGAGATCTTTGTCGAGATCGACGAGAACGTGCGCGGCGAGGATGTCTTCGTGATCCAGTCCACGTCCTACCCGGCGAACGACAATCTCATGGAGCTGCTGGTCGCCCTCGATGCCCTCAAGCGCGGCTCGGCGCGGCGCACCACGGCGGTCATTCCCTATTTCGGCTATGCCCGCCAGGACCGGAAATCCGGCCCGCGCACGCCCATCTCGGCCAAGCTGGTGGCCAACCTGATCACCTCGGCGGGCGCCGACCGGGTGCTGACCCTGGACCTGCATGCCGGCCAGATCCAGGGGTTCTTCGACATCCCGACCGACAATCTCTATGCCGCCCCGGTGTTCGCCAAGGACATCCTGGAGCGCTCCAACGGCGATGAGATGACCATCATCTCGCCGGATGTGGGTGGCGTGCTGCGGGCCCGGGCCATCGCCAAGCGCCTGGATGCGGAGCTGGCCATCATCGACAAGCGGCGCGAGCGTGCCGGCGTCTCCGAAGTCATGCACATCATCGGCGACGTGGAAGGCCGGCGCTGCATCATCCTGGACGACATCGTCGATTCCGCCGGCACCCTGTGCAATGCGGCCGGCGCCTTGATGGACGCCGGCGCCAAATCGGTATGCGCCTATATCACCCACGGCGTCCTGTCCGGCGGCGCGGTGGCGCGCGTCTCCTCCTCGCCGCTGGAGGAGTTGGTGATGACCGACAGCATTCAGGCGACCGAGGCCGTGCGCGTGGCGCAGAACATCCGGCAAATCTCCATCGCCCCCCTGTTGGGCGAGGCGATGAACAGAATCAGCGAAGAGCGTTCGGTTTCAAGTTTGTTCGACTACCCGTCCGGTTGAGGACGGGTTCATCGCCCGGCACCCCTGGAGGCCGGGCCTATTCGCGAAGAAGGAGCGACCAAGATGAGCATCGTCACATCCATCCCGGCAGAGCCACGGACCGGAGCCGGTAAGGGGCCGGCCCGAGCCATGCGCCGCGCCGGCCGCGTCCCCGCCGTGGTTTACGGCGCCAAACAGCCTCCCAGCATGATCAGCGTGGATCCCAAGGATTTGATGCGGGCGCTGCGCGCCGGCAGTTTCCTGGCCACGGTGTTCGATGTCGACGTCGACGGCAAGACTGAGCGGGTGCTGCCCCGCGACGTGCAGTTCGATCCCCTGACGGATCGGCCGCTGCACGTGGATTTCCTGCGCGTCTCGCCGACCACCACGGTCACCGTGGATATCCCCGTGGCCTTCCGCAATGAAGAGGCATCGCCGGGTCTCAAGCGCGGCGGCCTGCTGAATATCGTGCGCCACGAGATCGAGGCCCATTGCCGGGCCGATGCCATCCCGCATCACATCGAGGTGGACCTGACCGGCCTGGATATCGGCGACAGCGTGCATATCAGCATGGTGACCTTGCCGGAAGGCGTGCGGCCGACCATCACCGACCGCGACTTCACCGTCGCCACCATCGCCGCGCCGACCGTGGTGCAGGAAGAGACCGCCGCGGCGGCCGCTCCGGCCGAGGGCGAGGAAGGCGAAGCGCCCGAAGGCGAGGAAGGCGAAGAGGAAAAAGCGGACGAAAAGTCCGCCGAGGACTAGAGGTTCGGCGGATCGGTCATGCTTTTGCTCGTTGGCCTGGGCAATCCGGGTCCGCGCCATGCCGGCAACCGGCACAACATCGGATTCATGGCGGTGGACGAGGTCGTCCGCCGCCATTCCTTTGGCCCGTGGCGGGCGCGCTTTCAGGGGCAGGTGACGGAAGGGCGCATCGGTCCGCACAAGGTTCTCGCCCTCAAGCCCGAGACCTACATGAACGAGTCCGGCCAATCGGTGGGCGCGGCGCTGCGTTTTTACAAGCTGGAGCCACTTGCGGTGACCGTGCTTTACGACGAAATCGACCTGCGGCCAGGCAAGGTCAAGGTCAAGCTGAATGGCGGGCATGCTGGGCACAATGGCCTGCGCAGCATCGATGCCCACATCGGCAAGGAGTACTGGCGCGTGCGCCTGGGCATCGGCCACCCCGGCGACAAGGACCTGGTGCATGCCCACGTGTTGAGCAATTTCGCGAAAGCCGAACTGGTGTGGCTCGAGCCGCTGCTGGCCGCGGTCGCCGAGGAAATGCCCCGGCTGCTGGAGGGCGACGAGAGCGGCTTCATGTCGCGGGTCGCGCATCACACCGCCCCGCCCAAGCCGAAGGCAGACCCCGCCGCCGCCCCCGGCGATGCGGCGGACAAGCCGGAAGACGGCGGCGATGGGATTTAATTGCGGCATCGTCGGCCTGCCCAATGTGGGCAAGTCCACCTTGTTCAACGCCCTGACCGAAACCGCCGCGGCGGAAGCGGCCAACTACCCCTTTTGCACCATCGAGCCGAACGTGGGCCGCGTCCCGGTGCCCGATCCGCGCCTGCAGGCCATCGCCCGCCTGGCCAAATCGGCCAAGGTGGTGCCGACCTACCTGGAATTCGTCGATATCGCCGGCCTGGTGCGCGGTGCCTCCAAGGGCGAAGGGCTGGGCAACCAGTTCCTCGGCCACATTCGCGCCGTCGATGCCATCGTCCACGTCTTGCGCTGCTTCGACGGCGAGATCACCCATGTGGAAGGCTCAGTCGATCCGGTGCGCGATGCGGAAACCGTGGAAACCGAGCTGATGCTCGCCGATCTGGCCAGCGTGGAGAGCCAATTCGCGGCGGCACAGAAACGGGCGCGCGGCGGCGAGCCGGAGGCCAAGGCCCGCCTGGCGGTGCTGGAGCCGGTCACCGAGGCCCTGCAGGCCGGCAAGCCGGCCCGCCAAGTGAAGGTGGCCGAGGCGCTGCGCCCGGCCCTGGCGCAACTGCAATTGCTCAGCGCCAAGCCCGTCCTCTACGTGGCCAATGTGGAAGAGGCGAACGTGGCCACCGGCAACGCCTATTCCGCACGCATCGCCGCCCGCGCCGAGGCCGAAGGGGCGGCTTGCGTGGTGGTCTCCGCCGCCATCGAGGCGGAAATCGCCGCCCTGGGCG
>Ga0214471_10004336_pt1 | contig 10963 bp, 14 predicted proteins | sample RVTome_5_FD_207665 | JGI IMG/M metagenome (GOLD analysis project Ga0214471, IMG submission 207665) | Soil microbial communities from uranium-contaminated site in the Upper Colorado River Basin, Wyoming, United States - RVT142D155 | ecosystem: Environmental > Terrestrial > Soil > Contaminated >... | reverse complement strand
CGTCGGGCCGGCGATCGACGATCCGGTACAGCACCCCGCGCACCTCGCAGCGCTCGCCGGTCTTGATCGGCTCGGCCTCGTCGGCCTTGACGCCGAGCGTGGTCACCAGCTCCGAGACCACGCCCTGCCCCTCGGTCTCGATCTCGACGTGGCGCGAGTCGAAGATGCCGCTGGTGGCGCGGTCGAACGCATCGATCCAGTGCACAACCTCGGCGAAGGTCTGCTCGACCGCAGTGTTGAGAACGCTGAAATCGACCATCGCCCTACGCCCTCCCTACGGTCCGGCTCCCGCCGTCAGCCAGGCGAGCGCTTCCCCGGTCGAGGAGCGCGGGAAGCAGGTGATGAGCGAGGCGGCCGAGCCATTGATCACCTCGACGCCGCGCGCATAGAGCTGCGGCAGCGCGGACGCGAACAGGTCCGGCAGGTGGTCAAGCGGGCGGCGCGGCCGCCCCTGCCCGTAGGCGTAGGGCTCGTCGGTTCCATCGACGCCGAACAGCGCGATCCGTGCGTCGCCGGCGGCCCGCACCTTGTGCCAGGCCACGCCGAGCCCGCCCCAGGCCGAATTGCCGGTGTGGATGGCACGGGGATCGTCCGACAATCCATAGTGGCACTGCCATGGGCCATCGCCGGTCAGGCGGCGCAAATAGCTGACGGCAGGCTCAGCCGGCGCGCGGTGGCGCAGCCAACGGGCGTTGGGCTGGCCGTAATCGTCGGGCACGGCAGCGTAATAGGCGACCCCTGGCGCAGGATGCGCCATGATCGCGCGCATCGCCGGGTCCGGATCGAGCGTGAACCAGCTCACCCCGGCGGCGCATCCCATCGGCAGCCAGCCGATCGCGCGGTTGACCAAGATCACCTGGATGCCGTCCGAGGTCGCGCGCGCGAGCGCCGCGAGGTCGAGCCCGCGCACCGAGGGTCCACAGGCCAGCACCGCCACGCGACGCGCCGTCCCCACCACCTCGCCCCAGCCGATCGCGGCCGGGGCAACGTCAACCGTCATCGCCCAGCGCCCGGGTCAGGTGCCGCCACGGCAGCCCGGCCCGCATCTCCTCGAGCGTCCACTGGCTGTAGCCGAGGCCGGCCAGCCAGGCGCGCCGCGACGGGCAGCGGGGACCTGCCCCGGGCGAAGACCCGGGGCCTGCCCCGGGCGAAGACCCGGGGTCGCGCAGCACATCGAGGCGGTGCGAGGCGATCGGCCAGCAAAACGCGCCGCGGTCGAGCGCCACCACCGGCACCCCGGCGAGCGCCGCGTCGACTCCCGAGGTCGAGTTGAACACCACAGCGGCGCGCGCCCAGGCCAGGGTCTCGGCGATCTTGCCGGTGTCCCACAGCGCCGGCGCGATGCCGTAGACCTCGGGATCGTCGATGCGCGGATGGGGGCGGAACACGGCCGGGATGCGCTCGGCGGCGAGCCACGCCATGACGTGCCGGCACCACGCCGGATGATCGGTGTCCTGGACATTGGTGTCGCGCGGCAGCTGGCCACACACCACCACCGGGCCGAGCCGGCTCGCCTTGGCGTCGCGGGGCGACCGCCAGGGCCGGGTCTTGACGCCCATCGCCCGCCAGCGGTCGTCGCCAACGCTGGCGCTGCGGAAATCGGCGCGGCCGTTGATTCCGCCCCAGCCCATTGCCCAGTAATCGCCGCGGCGCACGAACGCGCTCTCGACCACCAGCAGTCGGTCGCCCCGGTGCCGGTCGAGCACCGGTTGCTTGGCCCAGGTCGCCTTATAGGCGCGCTTGACCAGGCCGAAGATCACCGCGACGTCGCACGGTTCGTAGGCCCCGAGCGGGCACACCTCGGCGCCCGGGATGCCGGCGGCAAGGGCGCGCAGCACAGTCCGGTGCTTCTCGTCGTAGCCCGGCTCGAAGCAGATGACCTTCATGAGAGCCTGCCCTCGGGCTCGACCCGGGGGAGCCCGGGATCGAGCGGACGCGAGATGCGGATCGAGCCGTGCACCGACACCCGGTCGCACCGCGTCGGCGCGTCGCCGCGGCGGTGGAACCCGAACACGTTGGCGATCACCAGGGTGTCGGCGTCCACCGTCACCGGCTCGGCCTCGAGGCCGAGCTCGGCGAGCTCGCCATCGCCGATCCGCAACGAGCCTTCGCCGTGGCCCGCGCCGCGCCAGGGCTCGACCGTGCCGGCGGCAATGCTCTCCGCCTGGGCCCGGTGCCAGTCGAGCAGTGCGGGCGTCAGCACCGGCGATCCCGGCACGTAAACAAGCGGCCCGTCATCCGCTCCCACCGGCTCGGGGAAGTACCAGAACTTGAGCGCCGGAAAGAACGTGTCGCAGTGCAGCACCTTTTGGATGTCGCCGTCGCCCGGCTCGTTCACCAGGTGCTGCAGGTAGGTGTTGCGCAGGAACAGCCGGTCGGCCTCGATCAAATGGCCGCGCCACAGCGGTCCGATCCGTCTCCACATCGCCGCCGCCGCCCGGCGCGCCGGGCTCTCCGGCGCACGGTTCGCGACCAGCGAGTCCTTCCTCTTGGCATCTCCCGGTCGCACCGCGCGCGCCTCGGCCGCGACGCGCGCGGCAAGGTCCGGGCCGAGCAGCCCGCCGACCGCGATCAGCCCGCGGCTGCGCAGATCGACGCTGGCGAGATAGAGCTGCCCCGCGGCGGCGGCGCGCTGGACCCGCTCGACGTGCACGGCCAGGAGCTCGGGCCAGCGGCCGAAGTCCTTGGCGCTGGTCCACATCACGCCTAGAGCCATCGCACGTTGCCGAGCGCGGCCATCGCCGCCTCCAGGCTCCTGATCGTCTCGGCGCGCATCGGCGCCGGTCCGCCGCCGTCCCGCAGCCAATGGACCTCGAGTCCGGGTTCCAGGATCGCGGCGGTGAGCGTGAAGTAGGACGGTGCGCCCAGCACCCGCCCGGCACGTCGCGCCAGCAGCCAGTCATCGACCGCGCCTGCCCCCGGCATCGACCGGGGGTCGCCGTTTACCGCGCCGTGGCCGCTGATGTCCGCAACGCGCTGGACGGCGGACAACTCGTTGCCGATCACCACCGCGCTCGCCGCGGCCGCGGCGAGGCTGGCCAGCGCCTCGATGCTCGCCGGCTGACGGTCGCCGCTGCGCACATGGATTACCTGCATGTCGCCGGCACGCGGCCCGGCGTCGACCAGGCCGAGCCGCTCCGCGAACGCGCCGCGCCATCGCGCCACCGCCGCCCAGATCGACACGTCCTCGAGGTCGAGCTTGTGCTTGGTCTTCACGGTCTCGACTCGCGGGACGCGCTCGAACAGCCAGTCGAGCCAGCTCACCCGGCCGAACGGCGCCACCGGCTCGCCCACATTCAGATGCACCGCGCTCAGCTCGTCGCCGGCGTCCCAGGCCTGCGCGCACTGGCCGAGCAGGCACGCGACCTGGCCGCCGAGCCCGCCGCGGACGTCGGCGACTATACCCGCCACACCACGCCGATCCCCATGCCGCGCTGAGCGCCGACGATCTCGCGGTGCCGATAGACCGCCTTGAGGCGCGGCCAGAGCATGTGCACGCCGTAGCGCGCCAGGCGGTCGGGCGCGATGCCGCGCTTGTTCGGCGTGTCGATGTCGTGGAACGCGAACATCCGCGCCATCGGTCCGTAATTCTCGCAATCGGCGGTGACACCCTCGAGCGAGTGATCGCCGTCGATGAACACCAGGTCATAGGGGCCGCGTTCGGTGGCGGCGGCGACCACCTCGGGCGCCCGGCTATTGCCCCAGATCATCTCGACCGATTGGCCGCACGCGCGCAGCTGTGCGCACGCCGCCTCGATCTGCGCCGGGCCGGTGCCGTCCTTCACCCCCCACGCCGCGCCGGGCAGGTCGACGCCGACCAGCCGCGCGCCCGGCGCCAGGGTCAGCCCGACCGACAGCAAGGTCAGCCCGCGCTGGACGCCGATCTCGAGGTAGCTGCGCACGCCCTCGGCCGCGATCAGCTCGAGGAACGCGGTCATCTCGTCGGCGCGCTGCGCCTTGTTCGCGATCGAGCCGGCGGCAGCCGCCTGGCGGTTCGCGAGGCTCGGCTGCGCCGTCACTTGACCGCTTCCACGTTCAGGCTCATTTGCAGCCCCTTCCGTTTGTCCATGTGCGGCAGGTAGGCCTGGCTGAAATCGTCGATGAAGTGGTGCTCGGTTTCTCGCCAGTCGTAGTGCCGGACTTCCGCGAACCCGACGTCTTCCATCAGCTCGCCGAGGCTGGCCGCGTCGAACACCGTCTTGTGACAGTCGAGAGGCCCGGTCTGTCCGCCGACCAGCAGGCCCAGCACCTCGCGGATGTCGCCGCAGGCCAGATACCTCCTGCAGATCGCTGAGAGGTCGGGAACCGAGACCCGCAGAATCCCGCCGGTCCTCAGCACTCTGTACCATTCGCTGACCACGTCGAAGACCTCGTAGCGGCCGAAATGCTCGAGCACGTGCGAGGCGTAAATGATCTCCACCGAGTCGTCGGCGATATGGTCCAGCCTTTCCGCTGGCCCGACCCTGTCGACGTGCCGATATGCCATCAGGTCGACGTGATGCCATCCGGGAATGTGCCGCCGGCCGCAGCCCAGGTGCAGCTTCGTCGGAGCTACGGGCATCCCTTGAACGTTCGCTCCGCCGGCTGCAAGACCTGTAGCCGCTCCGGGTCGATGTCGATCTTCGACCAGATCAGCCTCTTGCATCCGGCCAGCACCAGCGTCCCGTCGTAAAGCTGAAACAGCCTGCTTTCGAGCTCGCCGTTCGTGTGCATGGCGTCGATGCGGTTGTCTCGAATGCCGAACCGCTCGAACATGTCCGCAACGACGAACACGGCGTTGACGGTCGTGGTCACGACCAGCTCGTAGCCCTTTTCCTTGCCGAGCGCGATCAGCGCCGCGAGCGACGATCCCTGATGAACCGTGCAATCCGCAGCCTGCACGAAGTGAACGTCGTTGGGGATCGACGGGTTGAACTCGATCACCACGATCTTCGGGCGGTATGCCTCGAGCCTTTTCCAGACGTGCCAATCCGCGCCGTCGATATCTATGCTCAACAGGTCGATATCCCCGGGCAGCTTGGTGGCAGCCAACAAGATGCGATCCAGTGAGTGCACGCCTTTCACGTCCACCCAGGCGCGGACCGTGGTCACCCGCGCCATGCCGGCGTATCTTTTCTCAAGCTCCGCGAACCGCTTTGTGTCTCCCTCGATCAGGACGCCATGCCACCCGCCGTTGACGATCAGGTTCCATGTGTTGCTGAACCTGTAGCCGTCCCAGGCCCCGATCTCGATGCACCACCGGTCCGATCCGCGATCGAGGCCGAGGATGGCAACCACCTCTTGAATGATCCCGTCCTCGCCGAACTGGGAGGCGACGTTCCGCTTGTGATTGTGGAGCCATGTGCTTTCCGGGTCGACACGATCGCCCGGGCGCACCACGCACGCCGCGCCGGCCGCGGCCATCAGCCCCACGCCTCGCGCACCCACGGCACGGTGCAATCGTGGGGCCGCGCCTTGCCGCCGAACACCACCACCGCCGCCTCATCTGGGCGCGCCGGCGGGATCGCCTTGTAATGGACGAAGTAGCCGTCCGGCACGCGGTCCTGAAGGATCACGGCGTCGGGCACCAGCAGCTCGATCGCGCCCTGGTCGCCCCAGCGCGAGCGCGCCATCAGGCCTTGGTGGTCGGCGACGAAGCGGCGCCAGACCGGCTCGCCCCAGCCGTCGGCGAACGTCATCGCGCAGCTGCCGTACCGGCACCAGCCGGGCTTGGCGTGGAAGTTCCGGCAGATAGCGAAGCCTGCCCCGGCCGACGAGCCGGGGGTGCCGGCCCACGCGGCGAGCGGCCCGAGATCGCCGACCACCACCGTGTCGAGGTCGAGATACAGGCAGGGCCCCGGGCCGCGCACCGCCGGCGCGAACAGCGCCATCTTCGCCCACCACCGCTCCAGGCCGATCGCGGGGACCTCGATCCGCTCGACGCCGTCCGGCACCGCCCCGTGGTCGGTCAGGCAAATGAACCTGTGGTCGACAACAAGATGCCGCGCCACCATCGCGCGCAGCCTGGCCACGTAGTCGATCGAGTATTTGCCGCCGGTCCAGACGCACGCGACGGTGGTCACCGCGCCCAGCTCGGCATCGTGCCGCTCATCGCGGCAAGCGACTTCTTGGCGACCGCGCCGAACGCCTCGCCCTCATAGCCTTCGGGGCGGAACCCGGCCGCAATCGCCTCGCCGAGCAGCCGGTCGAACAGCGCGGTCAGGTCCGGGCGCCAGTGCGGCGCGGCCGTGCCGTCGAACCAGTGCTTGCGCCCGCGCGCCGCGAGCCGCTGCCGCGCCCGGGCGAGATGGGGCTGGTGCGGCATCGAGGTGTAGTGGATCGCCTTGACCGCCGGGTCCGACAGGTCGGGATGGCGCTCGCCGTCGAGGCAGTTCCAATCCCCGGCGAACCGTTGCACCAGGTTGGCGTGCTTCGCGAACAGCCGCGTCATCGCGCGGTGCGAGCCCGGGTCGCTGCCCAGCACGTCGATGTGGCGCAGCCAGCGCGCGGCGCGACCGCAGTGCCAGAGCGAGACGCAGAACCGGCCCGACCGCTTCGCCATCACCGCCTTGCCGGGCTCGAACCTCTGGTCCCACAGCTCGGCGATGTCGGCGCGGACGATGACGTCCGAGTCCATGTAGATCGCCCGGCCCTCGAAGTCGCAAAGCGCCGGCACGGCCCAGCGGAAGCCCGAGAACGGTGTTGCCCACAGCTCGGTCCGCCAGCCCGTCCCCAGCGCCGGGTCCGAGTAGAACGGGCTCGCCGGATTTCGGGAGAGTCGCATCCATGTGATCTCGACACGCCGGCTGGAGTGGAGCCGGAGCGTGTATTCGAGAACCGCCTGGCTTTCCGCGTCCTGGCCGTCGGGCGCGCAGCCGACGAACACCCTGATCCCGCTCACGCCGCCGCCCTCACGCGCTCCAGCACGTCCTCGAGCCGGACTTTCGGAAAGCAGTCGAGCGCGGACTCGGTGCCGGCCGGCAAGCCTGCCCCCGCGGAAGCGGGGGGCGCCGGCCTGGCGTTCAGCGTCTCGACGCGCGCCGCGGCCAGCGATCTCGCCATGCGCGCCAGCGCGGCGGCGAACTGCGGGTAGCGCTCGACCCGGCTCGCTTTCCGGTGGCGGCCGTGCCAGTGGCCGGGCCGCATGTCGAAGCCGAGCAGCACGATCCGCGCCGCGCCGGCCAGGAACGCGGCGTTGACCCCGCCCGCGCCGGCGCACGCCCCAGCCACGCGGCCCGGGTCGCGGCTGAGCGCGCCCAGCCGGTCGTGCGCCAGGTGCTTCACCTTGTGCTCGGCCAGCGCGCGGGCGATGCGCATCGACAGCGCGGGCGGGCATTTGGGCGTGCGCGCCCCCGCGCTGTGCCGGCACGCCTTCCACCGCCCCGTGTGGAGGTGAAGCTCGGCATGGTTCCACTCGATCCAGCGCGGATCCGACCAGAACAGCAGGTCGGCCCACGGCGCCAATATCAGGCCGGCGTCGTTGATCGCGACCACGCGCCCGCGCCCGCGCAGGATCGAGGCGTCGAACCCGGTCAGCGACTCGCCGCCGCCGAGGACGAACGCGGTCTCGCCCCGCCACTCGGCGGGGATGCGCCAGGTCACCCCGTCCCCGCGCAGGCGGGAATCAGGCGCGCTTGGCGCGCTGCAGCATCTCCGGGCGGGTGCAGATGAACAGCGGGTAGCTGTACTCCTCGACCTTGATCCAGGCGTTGCGGTCGCGGTCGGGGATCATGCGTGCATAGACCGGCAGGCCTGGAGTGTTCGTGACATCGAAGCTCTCGCCCGGGCTCCACGCCACCTGAAACACTCCGGGCGCGCCGACCGGGAAGAACTTCGCCTTGTCGGTGCCCACCGCGACCGTCGAGTTGTCGTCCGTGCCGCGGTAGTTGTGGAAGATGATGCCGGCGAACGGGAAGCTTTCGAACGCGCGATTCTCGCGCAGCTGCTCGGCGGCGGCCCAGTTCAGATAGGTGTCGCGGACCCGCGCGTGGTCGATGAAGGCGTCGAAGAACACGTCGTCGCACAGCGCATGCACCTGCGTCCCCGGCGGCATGGCGCCTTTCGCGTTGCGCTCCATCGCGCGGCGCACCTCCTGGCACTTGCCGCGCACGTTGGTCGAGGTGTCGTCGAGCTCGAAGTCGATCTCCGCCGCCTGACTGATGTCCCAATCCGTGTACCAGTTGCGAATCGTCGAGCCGTCGGCGTCGGTGACAATGCCCTGCACGGCGCCGAGCCGCATGTTCTCGTGGGTCAGCTCGACGTCCTGGCGGATGCGCTCCATGCGCCGCGCCAACTCCTGCTGCACCTGCTGCAGCTCGGACTCGGCGCCGAACGCGCGGATCGACTGGATCTCGTGCGCGTACAGGGCGTCGGCTTTGGCGATCCGGACGGTGTTGAAGTTGCGGATGTCGCGCTTCTCGTTCGGCCGCTCGTCGAGCGGCGCGCCGCGCTCGCTGGTCTGGATCAGCGCCAGCACGTTGTCGCGCTTCTCGAGCGAGATATGGATGGTGCGCACCGGGCGCGGCTCGAAGATGCCGAGATCGCCCAGGAACTGCGGCTTGTAAGGCACCTTGTCGAGGGCCGCGGTCAGCTCGACCATCGAGAAGGCGTCGTCGGCGAAGATGTCCATGTGGGCCATGAGGGCCTCCTATCGACGGGCCGAGCCGCGCCGTCCCGGCCCTAAAGGCCGGCGGCCGGATCAGCGCGATGATGGAACGGGCGCCGGCCTATGCCGGCAAGCTTGCCCCCGCGAAGGCGGGGGGGCCGCCGCTTAGCGCGGCCGGATGTGGAGCTTCTCGAGGCTGGCGATGGCGAGAGCCTTCTCGCCGCCGTCGCTGGTCTCGGTCGGGTAGGTGATCTCGCCGTCGTTCACCTCGGCGAGCCGGGCGATGTAGACTTGGCCCGGAACGTCGGCGTTGGCGCCAGTCGCCGAGGCGTCGACGTTGTCCCACATGATGCCAACGGCCTCGACCAGGACCGCGCCGTCGCTGTCGACGCCGGCGCTGAACGCGATCAGCTTGCCGTCGACGTCCTTCTCGACCACCTCGCCGGCGACGAGGTTCTGGCCGCTCTTCACCGTCGCGGTCTCGCGGCTCAGCGTGCCGTTGGCCTCGCTGACCAGGAACTCGGCGGCGTGCTTGCCTTCCGTCTTGGTAGCCATCGCTGGCCTCCTACTCTTGAATCACGGGGCGCTCGGCGCTCAGAAGTTCTTGGCGCCGGTCGCCTTGGCGATCGCGTTGCCCCAGCCGTGCACGTCTGCGCTCTGGCCCGCGGGAGCGGGTCCGCCGGGCTGATGGTGGCCGCGGATGTCGCCCGACTGGTTGGCCGCGATCAGGTCGAGGAACGTCGCCTTCGCCGCCTGGACCGACATGCCCTTGACCGCGATCTCCTCGGCGATCGCCGCGCTGACCGCCGGCCACCGGCCGCGCAGGCGCGCGCCCAGAGCCTTGATCTCGACCGCCTGGTCGATGCGCCGGCGCACCCCGCGCGGGCCCAGCCGGGCGTCGATCAGGTGGCGGGCCAGGCCCGGCACCCCGGCGTCGGCGCACAGCTGCGCGACCCGGCCGGGCGCGGCGGCCTTCTCCTTGTCGTCGTCGTCGGCCATGCCCTCGTCGTCCTCGTCGTCGTCGTCCTGGGCCTTGGCCTTCTTGGACCTCTTCGACTTGGCCGAGTCCTCGTCATCGTCGTCGTCGCCCTGGGCGCGCTTTGACTCCTTCTTGTCGTCGTCATCGTCCTCGCCCTGGGCGCGCTTGGACTCCTCGTCGTCGCGCTCGTCGTCGTCCTGGGCCTTCGCCGCAGCTCGGCGCCCGCGCAGTCGGTCGGACAGGCTCATCACAGCCTCCTCTCAAACGGCCCGCACCGCGGGCGTGGGGTTGACCTCGGCGGCGAGCGCCGCGAACATCTCGGACGGGTCGGCGATGCCGTCGGCGAAGCCGACGCCCAGCGCCTCGCGGCCCATGTAGATACCGGCCTCGGTGGCGCGCACGGCGGCCTCGTCCATGCCGCGCCACGCCGCGACCCGGGTCACGAACTGGTCGTAGACCGCATCGACCTTGGCCTGCACCAGGTCGCGGACCTCCTCGGGCAGCTCCTGGAACGGGTTTCCGTCAGCCTTGCGCGCGCCGGCCTGGACGATCGTCGGCTTGATTCCGGCGCCGGCCAGGAACTCCTCGAAGCTGAAATGCACCCACACCACGCCGACAGAGCCGACCTGGCTCACATCGGAGGCGAGCCATATCTCGTCGCACGCCGCGGCCAGCAGGTAGCCGGCGCTGAACGCCATCTCGTCGACCACCGCCACCATCGGCTTGACGCCGCGCGCCGCCGCGATCCGGTCGGCGAGCTGGAACGCGCCGTCGACCTCGCCGCCCGGCGTGTGCAGGTCGAAGACCAGTGCTCGAGCGTCGTCGGCCTCGATGGCGGCGTCGAGCTGTGCGCCGAGCCAATCGTAGCCCATCACGCCGGAGTAAGCGCCCACCGAGCCCTGGCGGTGCGCCAGCGAGCCGATCACCTCGATCACCGCAATGCCGCTCTGCTCGTCGAAAAGGTACGGCCGGCGCTCGGCATCGCACCACGCAACCAATCGCCGCTCCTGCAGCGGCCCCATCGCCGGGGCCGGCGCGCTGGCGAACGCCGAGGCCTCGACGTTGACCTCGACGCCGTTCCGGCCCAGCAGCACCGCGGCGACCACCTCGGCCTTGCCCGGATGCGCGAGCAGCGGCGCGTTCAGCACCCGCGTCGCGACCAGCGAGAGATCACGCATTCTCGATCTCCCGCTCGTCCTCGCGCTCCTCGGCGTCGGCGGTCTTGGCCGCGCCGCCGCTGCGCGGTTGCCGGCCGTCGCTGTCGTAGGCGAGCCCGAGTGCGTCGGCGCGCGCGTTGTCCTCGGCGTTCTCGCGGTCGATCTCGGCCGGATCGTAGCCGCGCTGCGCCACCTTCTGGGAGCGGGAGCTGAGACCGCCGCGCACCTCGTCGCGGTCCGCCT
>Ga0214471_10004335_pt1 | contig 10965 bp, 12 predicted proteins | sample RVTome_5_FD_207665 | JGI IMG/M metagenome (GOLD analysis project Ga0214471, IMG submission 207665) | Soil microbial communities from uranium-contaminated site in the Upper Colorado River Basin, Wyoming, United States - RVT142D155 | ecosystem: Environmental > Terrestrial > Soil > Contaminated >... | reverse complement strand
AGCGCGAAGGATGGTCCGTGGGCGAGGGCGGGGATCGGGGATGGGCCTCGGGCCCCAGGCCGGTCGCCGAGACGAAGCCGGTGATCCGGCCGGAGCCGGTGGCCGAGGAACGGTCGATGGGGTTCCCGAAGGTCGCCGAGGAACGGTCGATGGGGTTCCGGGTGGCCGCGGACCGGTCGACGGGGTCCTCGAAGGTCGCCGAGGGTCCGCCGATCATGGCATCCCGCAGGATCGACCTGGATTCGCTTCCGGTCCCCACGTGGGTCACCGTGCGCGAGGCCGCCTTCCTGGCCCGTGTCTCCGAGGAGCAGGTGCTCGAGTGGATAAACAAGGGCATCGTGGAGCATGAGGTGATCCTCCGCGATGCGAGACACGCCGGGTGGGTGTTCGTCCGCACGCGAGACCTCGATCCCACCCTCGCTCGCGACGCCAGCTGAGCGAAGCCGCGCTCTCGACCGACCTCAGGCGTTCGCGGGGTGGGTCGACGTCAGACGACCGAGCTCTTCCAGTTTGGCCAGGACCATCTCCGCGGCCTCTGCGGGAGAGCACTGCTCGGTGTCGATCACCAACTCGGGGCTCTGTGGCTCCTCGTAGGGATCGGACACCCCGGTGAAGTTCGAGATCTCCCCGGCGATGGCCTTCTCGTACAGGCCCTTCACGTCTCGCCGGGTGACCTCCTCGAGGGAGGCCCTGACGTACACCTCCACGAAGTCGCCGATCAGCTCGCGATTGCGATCGCGGATCTCCCGATACGGCGAGATCGCGGAGCACACGGCGACCACGCCGTTCCGCACCAGCAGGTTGGCGACGAAACCGATCCGCAGGATGTTCGTGTCGCGATCCTCCTTGGAGAATCCCAGGCCCTTGGACAGATGCATTCGCACCACGTCGCCGTCCAGGAGCTCGACCTTGTGGCCTCTCTGGCGGAGCGCCGGCACGAGCAGCTCGGCGATGGTGGACTTGCCGGCGCCGGACAGCCCGGTGAACCAGACGCAGAACCCTCGGTCCTCGGTCACAGGAAGCTCCTTCCGACGGCGCCCTCGGGCGCCTCGATGTCGTAGATCGAGAGGATGCTGGGGCCGACGTCGACGAGGTTCAGCCCCTCGACGCTTCCCACCGGCTGGCCGGGGAGGTTCGACAGCGCGAACACCCCCGTCCGGTCGTGGTTGGCCCCGTCGGGGCCGGTGTCGTTCTCGTACGTGTAGACGCTCGGATTGCCGACCGTGCCGACCGATCGCCAGTCGAGGTCGCCGAAGTACACGATCAGGTCGGGAGCCACGCCGCGGACGTCCGGGTACACGTCCTGCGGCCTGAACACCTTGGTCCCGAGGGGCTCGCCGTCGGGTCCGGGCATCGCCTCTAGGGCGGCGATGAGCTCGTCTCGAACCTGTTCGTACCGGCCCGGCTCCACCACCCCGTTCGGCTCTCGTCCCTCGACGTTCAAGAACAGCCGCCCGTAGTAGCCCCCGTCGCCCCAGGCCACGGTCCGGGCCCAGTCGATGGGCGCCTCGGCGATCGGTGTGACGGAGGAGAGCGGTTCCGACAGCGAAAGGTAGCCCCGGCTCATCAGCCAGTCGTTGATGCAGACGCCCCCCATCATCGGCCGCGCGCCGTGGTCGGACATCACGATCGTCACGGCATCTTCCGGGAGGACCTCGAGGAGTGAGCCGACCTCCTTGTCCAGGAACCGGTAGTAGTCCTGAAAGGCCGTCTCGAACCGATTACCCGCCTTGTACCGAGGGTGTCGGGGATCGAAGTACTCCCAGAACACGTGATGCAGGCGGTCCGGCCCCATCTCCACGAGCATGAAGTAGTCCCAGGGCTTGGTGGTCACCAGCCGGCGGGCCACCCGGAACCTCCGCTCGGTCATCTTGAACACCTGGTCGAGCACGAGCTCCATGCCCTGCTCCCGGAAGTTCGGGATGTCGAAGATGTACTGGCCGGGCCCACCCAGCTCCTCCTCGATCTCAGACTGGAGCTCGGCGGGGTGGGTGTAGCCCTTGTTGGAGGGCGGCGTGAGGAAACACCCGACGCGCCAGCCCTCGACGGGCTTCGGCGGGTATGAGGGCGGCACGCCGATCAGCAGCGACCGCAGACCCTTCTGTCCCAGGAGATCCCATAAGGCGGGCTCCTTCACAGCGTCGGAGGTCGCGATGGACAGTCCCTCGTACGAGTTGTCCTTCCGGTTGCGGAACCCGTAGATCCCCAGCTGACCGGGGGTCTTGCCGGTCATGGCGCAGGCCCACGCCGGAATGGTGATGGGCGGGGTGATGCTGGCGAGGTCGCCGTGCATCCCACCCTCCATCAGCTTTCGGATGTTGGGGACCTCATCGGCGAGATCGCGGAACAGGAGCTGGGGCGTGCCGCAGTCCAGCCCGATGACCGCGACTCTGGGTGCATGCGTCATACGTCGGCTACCCGATCGGTCGGTGGTCGCGAAAAAGAGCCCGGCGCCTTTCGCCGCAGCTCCGAGTGCGAATCCTACCAACGAGCCGGACATGCCGACCAAGCTGCGAGAATGGGGCGCGCCATGACGCTGCTCAAGCGGGTCCTGTACTGGCAGGCAGCGTTGTGGGCGTTCTCCGGCGTCGCCCTGTTCACGATGCCGGGGTGGCTGGTCGAGCGGGTCCTAGACCAGCCACCCGTGGGCGATGACGTCTGGCTCCGAGCCATGGGAGCCATGGCCGTCGTCCTCTCGCTCCTGATGGTGCTGGTCGCTCACCACATCGACGAGGTCTGGTGGTGGGCGTGGGCATTCGTCATCCTGGAGGCCTCGACAGCCGGGCTCTTCGCGGTGAACGCCACCCTCAGCCTGCCTGCGGGCGCTGCGGCATGGCCCTGGTGGCTGATCGGTGGAGCGAACGCTGGGCTCGGGACACTGGAAGTGGTCGCGCTGGCCAGGGTGGGGATGGAACGGTCACCCGTCTAGTTCCCGGGTGACCGTGTCCTTCCGGCGGTCGGCTGATCTCAGTGCATGTGGCCGTGGCCGCCTGCGGCGGCCGCGGGCTCCTCCTCCTCCGGCTTCTCCACCACGGCGCTCTCGGTGGTAAGCACGAGCGCGGCGATGGAGGCGGCGTTCTGGAGCGCCGACCGCGTGACCTTGGCCGGATCGATGATGCCGGCCTTCAGCATGTCGACATACTCGCCGGTCGCAGCGTCGAAACCGCGATGGTCGCCCTCCTCACGGATGTGCCCGACGACGACCGCGCCCTCGTGGCCCGCGTTCTGTGCGATGAGCTTGGCCGGCTCGGACAGGGCGTTACGGACGATCTTGGCGCCGGTGGCCTCGTCGCCGGTGAGATCCAGCTTGTCGAGCGTGCCCTCGGCCCTGATCAACGCGACCCCACCTCCGGGGACGATGCCCTCCTCGATCGCGGCCCGGGTGGCCGACAGGGCGTCCTCGATGCGGTGCTTCTTCTCCTTCAGCTCGACCTCGGTGGCCGCGCCGACCTTCACCACGGCTACGCCACCCGCCAGCTTGGCCAGGCGCTCCTGTAGCTTCTCGCGGTCCCAGTCGGAGTCCGTCTTCTCGATCTCCGCCTTGATCTGCGCGATACGACCCTTCACGTCCTGCTCGTTGCCACCGCCCTCGACGATCGTCGTGTCGTCCTTGGTCACGACGACCTTGCGGGCCTTGCCCAGCAGGTCGAGCGTGGCGTTCTCAAGCTTGATCCCGACCTCCTCGGAGATGACGGTGGCGCCGGTCAGGACGGCGATGTCCTCGAGCATGGCCTTGCGCCGCTCGCCGAAGCCGGGGGCCTTCACCGCCACCGCCTGGAACGTTCCCCGGATCTTGTTCACGACCAGGGTGGCCAGGGCCTCGCCCTCGACGTCCTCGGCGATCAGCAGGAGCGGCTTGCCCGCTTGCAGGACCTTCTCCAGAAGGGGAAGCATCTCCTGCACGCTGCCGATCTTCTTGTTGACCACCGCGACGTAGGGGTCCTCGAGGACCCCCTCCATCCGCTCCTGGTCGGTGACGAAGTAGGGCGAGATGTAGCCCTTGTCGAACTGCATGCCCTCGACGAACTCGAGCTCCATCCCGAACGTGTTCGATTCCTCGACCGTCACCACGCCGTCCTTGCCCACTTGGTCGAGGGCCTCGGCCAGGACGTCGCCGATCGCGGGGTCGGCCGCCGAGATGGCTGCGATGTTCGAGATCTCGTCCCGCGACTCGATCTCCTTCGCCTGGTCCTTGATGGAATCGACCGCGGAGGCCACGGCCTTCTCGATCCCGCGCTTCAAGACCATGGGGTTGGCCCCGGCCGCGACGTTCTTCATCCCCAGGCGGACCATGGCCCGGGCGAGCACCGTGGCCGTGGTCGTCCCATCGCCGGCCACGTCGTTTGTCTTGGTGGCGACCTCTTTGGCCAGCTGGGCCCCCATGTTCTCCCACGGGTCGTCAAGCTCGACCTCCTTGGCGATGGTCACCCCGTCGTTGGTGATGGTGGGCGCCCCCCACTTCTTGTCCAGGACCACGTTGTGGCCCTTGGGACCGAGCGTCAGCACCACTGCATCGGCGAGCTTGTTGACCCCGGCCTCGAGGGCGCGCCGGGCGTCCTCGCTGAACTTCAGTTGCTTGACTGGCAATGAGACCTCCTCACATGGATCGGGGGCCCGGCGCCTCGCGCCCGAGCCCCCGGACGAACGGAACTGGCTACTTCTTGTCGATGACGGCCAGGACGTCGCGAGCCGAGAGGATCAGGTACTCCTCGCCCTCGACCTTGACCTCGGTCCCGCCGTACTTCGAGTAGATGACGCTGTCGCCGACCTTGACGTCGATCGGCACCCGCTGCCCCTCCTCGAAACGGCCCGGACCCACCGCTACGACCTTGCCCTCCTGGGGCTTCTCCTTGGCCGTATCGGGGATCACGATGCCGGAGACGGTCGTCTCCTCCTCCTCCTGGGGCTGGACGACGATCCTGTCCTCCAGGGGCTTCAGGTTGAACTTGGCCATACCTTCCTCCTTGCCGTGCTCCGTGGCGTCCTGCCGGGCGGTTAGCACTCGCCCCTTGCGAGTGCTAACAGGATACCCACGGGAATGCGAGGGGTCAACGGCAGCCGGGGACGGAGTCGGCGGCCGGGTCAGCCATCGAGCGAGACGTCGAGTCGTCCTCCTGGTGCGCCTTCAGTCCCTCACGGTCATCAAAGGACGGATCTCGATGGCACTCCGAGTCGCGCGAACCTGGTGAGCGGCGTTCGCAGTCAGCAGGTTCTCGAGGTTCCCGTTCCAGAACAGGAAGGCGGTGGCCTCGAGTCGCGAATGCACGTCGAGCTTGGTGAGTATGTTCTGGATGTGAGTCCGGGCCGTCTGCGGACTGATCACCAGGGTCCGGGCGATGGCGTCGTTGTCGGCGCCCTCGGCCAGCAGGGCCAGGACCTGTCGCTCTCGGTGGGTCAGCCTGGCCAGTCGCTCCCGAGCGACGTCCAGCTCTTGCCTGTGCGAGATGAGCCGAGACAACAGTCCGCCGAGCATCCGAGGCGGGATCACCGTCTCGCCTCGCGACACGGACCGCGTTGCCTCCAGAAGCTCCACGAGGGGAGCTCGCTTGGTGAGGAACCCGCTGGCTCCAGCCTCGACGGCCGCCTCGAGCGTTCCGTGGTCCTCTCCAGCGGCCAGGATCAGCATCCGACACCCGGGGACGCGTTCGTGCAGCAGGCCGATAGCCTGGATGGCATCGCAAGCCTCGAGCCCGGCATGGAGGATGGCAACATCCGGCTCTCTGCGTCCCGCCTCCTCCACCGCCTGGAAGCCTGTCCCAGCCTCCGCTACCACGAGGAGGTCCGGCTCGGCGTCGAAGATGGCTCGGACAGCCTCACGGAACAGGGCGTGCTGGTCCGCGAGAAGGACCCGGATGGGCCCCGGTGTGTCACTCACTCCAGTCCCTCCACCTTGCCTGCCAGTGGTAGACCAGACGACTCCGCTTGGGGGGCTAGGGCTCCCACGCGCGCCAGAAGAAGTGCCCCCGCTACGACGACCGTATGAGCCCAACGCCGTTCGCGAGGACCGAGAGGCGGTCGCCGCCGCGCCTGTCGAGGCATCGGCCCCCGGCAGCGCCATCAATCGACGGCGTACGGCGAAGGTCGCGGCCTCCAGTCGGGAGTGGACCTGAAGCTTGGACAAGATGCTCTGAACGTGGGTCCTCACGGTGTTCCGGCTGATCTCAAGCTCCGCCGCGATCTCGCGACCATTCGCGCCCCGCGCGAGAAGGGTAAGTACCTCTCGCTCCCGAGGAGTCAGGTGGGCGGCGAGGAGTTCCGCGTCCTCGTGCTCTGCAGCCTGGCGGCTCGCCGGTCCCAGCCGATGCGGCATGATGAGTTGTCCATCGAGGATCGCGCGGACGGAGTTCACGAACTGGGCGACCGGCGTGTGCTTGGTCAGATACCCTCGGAACCCGATTCGGAGCGCCTCTTCGGCAACGCGTCGCTCCTCAAGAGCGGTCAGCGCGAGGATCTTCGCTTCAGGCCACTCTTGGAGGATCCGCCTGCCGGCAAGCAGCCCGTTCTGGTCGGGAAGAGCGACATCCATCAGGACCAGGTCCGGACGCTTCCGCAACACACTCGTCACCGCGTCTTCAGCGGTCCCTGATACGCCGGCGACAGTCACCCCTGCACTCTCCAGGGCCGACCTGATGGCCTCGGCGAACAGCAGATGGTCGTCTACGATCAGGACGCCCTGCACGACGTCGCGGTTGGCTAGTGCACTCAGCGTAGCTCCCCCTCGGCTGGTCCGTTGCACACGCCGTCAACAGCGTACGCCAGTCTAGAACGCATAGCGCGTCCTTCGCAAGCTCATGGACTCCGAGCGTGTTCTTGTCGTCCTTTTCGCCATGGCCCCCAATGATCTGGAGGTCTCCGGGATGTCAATGCCCTTGTCGCCTGGAGCATCGACCGGACAGCGTAGGAAAGTTACGACGCCATTCGGGACATGGCCGTGGAACCCATACCATCCAGGTCCTAGACTGTTCGGGTTTCGCCGCCGACGGTGGGAATGCGGCGACTGGGAATTGAGCGATGGATCCTCTTGCACTCGAGATCGGCCGAGCCCTTCGCCGGGCTCGCCGAGCACGTGGGTTGACGTTGCGAGAGCTCACACAACGGTCGGATGGCCGGTTCAAGGCCACCTCGGTGGCCGGTTACGAGCGCGGTGAGCGTACGGTCTCGGTCGAGCGCTTCTGTGAGCTCTGCGTTCTGTACGGCGTTGCCCCACAGGCGGTCCTGGGAGACATCCTGGTCGCGGTGGGTGGAGGCTCGGAACAGGAGATCAACCTTTCGCGGCTCGAAACGATGCGATCGGCGGAGGGCTCGCTCCTCTCGGAGTTCGTGCGGCAGATCAAGGCGTTGCGGCGAGAACCCCCTTCGGAGACGATCGCCCTCAGGGCGGGTGACATCGAGGTACTGGCCACGGCAGCGGGCAAGAAACCGGAGGAGCTCGCAGAGGCGACCGAACCGGCCGTCCGCGAGCACGATTGAGCGGACGGTCCACTACACCCCTTTCAGGTACGCCACCGTCTCGGACAGCCCGTCGACCAGGTGGGTCCACGGATGCCACCCCAGGACCTCCGCAGCGAGCTCGACGTCGAGGGCGTTCCGTCGGACCTCACCAGGAGGCAACGGGCCGCTCGCCGGCTGTCCGGTGAACCCGATGATCTCGGCGAGCATACGGTAGAGCCCGTTCACGGAGGTCTCCAGGCCGGTCCCGATGTTGACCAGCCGCCCGCTCCCCCGGTCGGCGGCCAGGGCCAGGGCGTGCACGACGTCGTCGATGAACACGTAGTCCCTGGTCTGGTTCCCGTCGCCGAAGATCGTGGGCGTCTCGCCGGCCAGCATCTTGGAGGCGAAGATCGAGACCACCCCGGATTCGCCGAAGGGGTCCTGCCGGGGGCCGTACACGTTGGCCAGGGCGAGCGCGGTGAAGTCGATCCCCCGGAGCCGCTTGTAGTGCTCGAGGTAGTCGATGCCGACCTTCTTGCTGATCCCGTAGGGGGACCCGGGGCGCGATCCCGCCGCCGAGGACTCCTTCACCGGAAGCCGGCGGGCCTCTCCGTACAGCGTGCCGCCGGAGGCCGCGTAGACGACCTTCCGCACGCCGATCTTGACGGAGCACTCCATCACGTTCAGCAGGCCCATGATGTTCACGCTGGCGTCGAAGGCCGGATCCTCGAGCGATCGGCGCACGCCGGCCTGGGCCCCGAGATGCACGACGACCTCCGGCTGGTGCCGCTCGAACAGCTGGAGCAGGCCGTCGGACCGCAGGTCCATGTTGAAGAACGTGAACTCGGGCCCGTAGCTCCGGGCCTCCGCGAGGTTGGCGATCTTTCCGCTGGAGAGGTCGTCCACCGCCAGCACACGATGGCCCTCGGCCAAGAGCCGGTCCGATGCGTGAGATCCGATGAAGCCGGCTCCTCCCGTGACGAGGTAGGCGATCACGCAAGCTCCAGGGCGGGATCGGCGACCGCGTCGAACGGGGACCGGTAGCCGCGGGCCAGGCGGGACGCCCCGGCTACGGCGATCATCGCCGCGTTGTCGGTGCAGAGCTCGAGGGACGGGAACTGGACGCCGATCCCCGCCTCGGCCCCGGCCTTCTCCATCCGCTCCCGCAGCCGAGTGTTGGCCACCACGCCGCCCCCGAGGAGCACGGCCTTCACGCCGTGCTCCCTGGCGGCCGCGATGGTCTTCGACACCTGGACATCGACGATGGCCTCCTGGAAGGAGGCCGCGAGGTCGGCGGTGTCGACCTCGCGGCCGGCAGCCCGCTCGGCCTTCACATGGCGAAGCACGGCGGTCTTCAGTCCTGACATCGAGAAGTCGTAGTTCCCCCTGTCGATCATGGCCCGGGGAAAGGCGATGGCGCCGGGATCGCCCTCCCTGGCCAGCCTGTCCAGGGCCGGCCCACCCGGGAACCCCAGGCCGATGAACCGGGCGATCTTGTCGAACGCCTCCCCGGCCGCGTCGTCCACGGTCTGGCCCAGGACCCGGTAGCGGTGTTCCTCGGGCATGTACACCAGCATGGTGTGCCCGCCCGACACCACCAGACAGACGTACGGCGGCTCCGGCGGGCCGTGTTCGATGAAGTTCGCGTAGATGTGCCCCTCGAGGTGGTTCACCCCGATGAGGTCGGCCCCGGTGGCAACGGCGACCGCCTTCGCCGCCGCGATCCCCACCAGCAGGGCGCCGACCAATCCGGGCCCCATGGTCACGGCCACGCCGTCCAGGTCGGCGAACCGGCATCCCGCCCGGTCGAGCGCTTCGTCCATCAGCGGGTTCAGGGCCTGCACGTGGGCTCGGGAGGCCACCTCGGGCACGACGCCGCCGAACCGGGCATGCAGGTCCGTCTGGCTGGCGACGAGGTTGGCCAGGACGTTCCGGCCATCCTGGATGACGGCGACCGCGGTCTCGTCGCACGAGGTCTCGATGCCCAGGACCCTCACCGGCGCACGCTCACGGGCGAACGCCGTCGGGGAGCTGCTCGGCCAACCCCTGCAATCGCTTCTGGTATTCCGGCCCGTTCACGTCGTCGACCCACATGACCAGGGCGTCCTCGTTCACCTCCTGGTAGTAGTTCTTGCGGACGCCGACGGGGCGGAACCCGAACTTTCCGTACAGCCGCTGCGCGCCGTAGTTCGAGACGCGGACTTCCAGGGAGACGGCCTGCCCGCCCGCCGCGACCGCGTTCTGGATGAGGTCGTGGAGCAGGCGCGTCCCGATCTTGTTGCGCTGGTGCTCGGGCTCGACGGCGATGTTCGTGACGTGTGCCTCCTCCCCGTAGGAGATGAGGCCGCCGTACCCCACGATCTCCTTGTCCATCCGGGCCACGAGGTAGCACCGGTTCCGGGTCTCGGCCATCTCCGAGAGGAACAGGTTGGGGCTCCACGGGCGAGGGTAGACCTGACGCTCGATGGCCATCACGCCGCGCAGGTGGCGGCGGCGCATCCGGGTCACCTCAAGCCGTGGCGCCTCGGGCTCGCTGATCCCAAGCGATCTCCGCATCCGACTTCCTCAGGTAAAGCGGCAACACCTCGAACGACCGGTCGGTCTCCTCCCGGATGAAGCGCGGGACGGCCAGCTCGACCATCGCCGACGCCTGCGGGTAGGCCTGCGGGGGCGAGGCGAACTGTACCCCGGCCCCGACCGCCTCGAGCTCCTTCCGATACAGGATGGCACCGTTGCCCACGAGCAGCACCTCTTCCCGGTCCGCCTCCAGCTCGGCGGCCAGATGGCCGGGCGGCGCCACCCCGTACTCGCCCACCCGCATCACGCCCCCCGGTACTCCCCGGTACAGCGCGTGGAACACCTCTCCTCGGCGGGCATCGATCACGGCCCCGATCAGCCGGCGCGTGTAGCGGACCCCGAAGGCCAGGACGTCGAGCGAGGCGATGCCCACGATGGGGACCGAGAGCACCTGGGCAAGGGTCTTGCCGGTCGCCACGCCCACCCGCAGGCCGGTGAACAGGCCGGGGCCCACGCCCACGGCGATACCGCCCACGAGAGACAGCTCGAGGCCCGTCCAGTCCAGCAGGTGCTCCAGGATGGGGACCACCTGGTCCTGCCGGGCCTTGGACGCGAGCTGCACGGAGGCCATCACGCCCTGCTCGGTGCCGAGGGCCACCGAGGTCTGGGGGGTCGAGGTCTCGATGCCGAGGACGATCACGCCGCCCTCCCCCACGGCTCGGTGAGCCGCTCCAGGCGCTCCCATCGGGTGGCCCATGACGGGCCCTTGGCCGTGACCACGATCCGCCTCGCGTCCTCGCCGCCCATCAGGGTGATCTCCGCGAGCAGATGGTCGTCGGGCAGCAAGCCCTCGACCGCGTCGCCCCACTCGACGAGCAGAACACCACCCTCGGCCACCATCTCGTCCAGCCCGAGATCCAGGACGTCCTGCATCCGCTCCAAGCGGTACACGTCGACGTGGTAGATGCGGACCCGGCCCTGGTACTCGCGGACCAGCGTGAAAGTGGGCGAGGCGAC
>Ga0214471_10004334_pt1 | contig 10965 bp, 12 predicted proteins | sample RVTome_5_FD_207665 | JGI IMG/M metagenome (GOLD analysis project Ga0214471, IMG submission 207665) | Soil microbial communities from uranium-contaminated site in the Upper Colorado River Basin, Wyoming, United States - RVT142D155 | ecosystem: Environmental > Terrestrial > Soil > Contaminated >... | reverse complement strand
CATCCGCGATATGTGTACTATGTGTTATTCTAAGGGCAAGTCTAAACACCTTCTCTCCATAACGATTAGCGATCTCGTTAAATGCGTCTTCGTCCCTTTCTTCTACAAACATCCTGACAAGCTCTTCATCAGACAAATCGTGGTGTGGTGCTAGCAAAGGGCTATCAATTTGAAATTGTCTAGCCACACTATTAGATCTTGATTCCGTGACGTTTAAATGCATGTTTTTCCCTCCTCAATACTATCTATCAGTAGATAGATCATAAGGTCAAAATTTTTTAAGTTTATTTTTTAGGTTGCAGCATTCTCATAATCCAATCAGACGTAAAAGATAACCGATGCTCATTTTCAAATATCCGCGCTGAGATTATAGAACCCTCCAGCGCAGAAAAAATCATTCTAGCCATCCTTTCCGGGGATCCCTTGAACTCAAAAACACCTGAGTCACGACCCTCTTCTAAAACTTTAGCTATCCACGCCTCATTATCCGAAAATATCCCTTTTACCTCTTCTTGAACCCCTTCCGGGAGATTAACAAAATCAGAGGCAAGCATAGTACAAAGGCAAACCCTCTTACAGGATCTGAAGCCGTCAATAAAGAGCTGCAAGTAAAGCTCAAGCTTCTCCTTTGGATCATTCGATCGAGTGCCAATCTGGGAAAAGGCCTCATTAAAATGTTCCTTATATCTCACTACAATTGCCCTTGCCAGATCTCCTTTTGTTGGAAAGTAATAGTGAATACTTGATGTTTTGATACCCACTTGCTTCGAAAGATCTCGATAGCTAAAGGAGTTGTATCCCCGCTCTTGAAACAGATTCTGCGCAAGGTCCAGTATCTCCTGCGCAACTTCATTGCATTTAACTCTTTCTTCCATCCCGTATAACCTATCTACTGATAGATAGATTGTCAAGGGGGGTATTTATATCCCAAAAAAATTTATCTATTCAGTACCCTGTAGTCGTCGAGCGGGGTTGGAAAACCCCGCCTATCGATCTGTCCGAATGAATTTAAAGATAATCAATAGAGGCAAGGCTATCGGTTTTAAAACCAGGGTCCAGGGTATATCAGTTTTGCCTCCGCCATCTCCTCAGGATACACGGTGTATTTCTCACCCCCCTGCCATTGAATTATGACATTTCGATGTCCTAATTGCCTTCCGGTGACAGGATCTATCCTAAAATGACCGTAGAAAGTCTTAAAGTCCGATCTATTTGCTTCTTCCCTAAGAGCATCGCCGTCGAGCGTTCCTGCCCCCTCAATACATCTTTGAATAATTAAACCAATATTAAATCCTTGTGCAGCAACATAATCTGGTTCCTTTCCGTATTCATCTTTAAAAATGTTAAAAAACCCGTCCGGCGTTGGACCAAATTCCGGTTTTATGCCCATGCCCCGTTCCCACTGACTCGATGAAAGAAAACCTTGAGCCTTCTTTCCAAACGTTTCATAAAATATTTTTATACCTGCAACAACAAGTCCAATCGCCTTTGCCTTGCTTTTATCCCTTAATATCTGTTTGGCTAGGAGTAAGTCATCTTCCATTCGTCCAGCACCGAGAATTAAATCAGGCTCATTTTCTTCTGCTAGTCGAAGAAGGGAGGTAAAATCATTTGTACCGGACAAATATTTATATTCTGCCACCTCAAACCCTTTTTCCTTACCATATCCTACTACTCCATCTGCCACATTGGCTGAGAAACCGCTATCTTCTGCCTTAAATATGGCAATCCTTCGTGCAGAGCCATCAATTTTTCTTACCATTTCAATGATTCCCTTAAAGTACTCACTGGCTGGAGTAATAGCACTAACAATGTTTTTAAGGCCTTGATTCGTTATATCGTCTGATGACCCTCCGTGATTCCAAATCGTCTTTTTCAATTCTCCGACCAAAGGCGCAACAGCCAGGGTGAGCCCGCTGGAATAGGGCCCAATCAATAAATCCACCCTATCATTAAGAATCAGCTTTTCTACATTCTTCTTGCATTTATCTACAGAACTCTCATCGTCGTAATGGAAAAGCTCTAACGGAATTTTTTCATTGTAATCCTTAACGAAAATGCCGCCTGAACCATTTACGTCCTTTATCCAGAGACGAAGCCCGTCAAAGCTCTCCTTACCCTGAATCGAATATCTACCACTTAATGAAATGGAAATGCCGATTTTTATCATTTTCGTAAATTGATATAACAACTATGGGTTGAGAATCTATGGTATTACAATAAGATATTTATAGACGAAAAATAATATCCGGTAACATTCTAGCTATCTAAGTTTTTCTAAGGCTTCTTCAATTCTTCCCACGCCCTTTATTATCTCTTCCATTGAAGCGGCATACGATATTCTCACGTGTTTGTCAGAACCAAATTCAATCCCTGGCACCACTGCCACCTTTGCCACATCGAGTAGGTATTCGGAAAAATCTACAGAATTCCTTATTCCCTTACCATTGTAGCTCTTGCCATAGAAATTAGAGACATTTGGAAACACATAAAATGCCCCCTGCGGATGAAAACATTTCATACCCGGAATATCATTTAACCTCTTGGCTATATAGTTCTTTCTTATCTCAAACTCCTTTACCATTTTTGCAACTTCATCCTGAGGGCCTTTAAAAGCCTCTATCGCCGCTATTTGAGAAATGGAAGTGGGGTTTGACGTAGATTGTCCTTGCAGCTTGCTCATCGCGCTCGAGACATCCTTATCGCCCGCTGAATATCCTATACGCCATCCCGTCATAGAATAAGACTTCGAAACACCATTCACGAGGATAGTAGATTCTTTAACATCTTCACCAATTGTTGCAATCGGTGTGTGAGTCAAACCATCGTAAATAATCTTGTCGTATATCTCATCTGAAATTATTATCAGGCCAGCGTCCAAAGCAATTCCTGCAATCTCTCGAAGGTCTTCCTCATTGTATGTGGCACCGGTGGGATTTGATGGGTAGTTTAAGATAAATGCCTTGGTTCTGGATGTTATCTTTTTCTTTAGTTCATCAGGATCTATCTTGAAACCCTCTTCCTCACGGGTCTCAATAATCACTGGTGTTCCACCGGCCAATGTAACCTGCTCGGGATAAGATACCCAGTATGGAGAAGGTATTATTACCTCATCTCCCTCATCTATGATGACCTGTGTTAAGTTGTAAAGCGTATGTTTGGCACCGCAGGAAACCATTATTTGAGACTTATCATAAGTAAGGCCATAATCTTCTTTCAATCTATAGATTATCGCATACTTCAGCTCGTCAGTGCCACCTACGGCAGTATACTTCGTAAATCCATTATTTATAGCCTTTTTTGCTTCATCTTTGATATTCATAGGCGTGTCAAAATCCGGTTCACCGGCACCGAATCCAACAACATCAATGCCATCTGCTTTGAGCGCCTTCGCTTTTGCGGTTATCAATAGGGTTGCGGAAGGTTTTAACCTTTGAGCTCTTGAAGCAAGTTTCATCCGTATTATCGCTCCTGACTTTGTAGCAGCTTTTCTCTCATCTTGGTTTCAACTATATATGGAACCATTTCTTTAACTGAGCCATTTAAGGTAATAATCTCCTTAATTAATGATGAACTGATATGTGAATATGCGCTGTCCGTAACCATGAAAACGGTCTCAAGTTCATTATATAAAGTCTTATTCGCCAGAGCCATCTGTAGCTCTGATTCAAAATCGGAAACCGTTCTCATTCCTCGAAGCACAATGTTTGTGCCTAATTTTCTTGCGTAATCGACAAGTAATCCTTCAAAGAAATCTACCTTAACTTCAGGTCGACTCTTAAATATTTCCTTAAGGATCTCAACCCTTTCTTGCAGCGTAAAGATCGTTTTCTTGGATACGTTATGAGCGACAGCAACTACAACATTTTCAAAGATCTTTACACCGCGGTCAATGATATTTAAGTGACCATATGTAAATGGGTCAAATGAACCGGGATATATTGCATACCTATCCATCAGCTGATCCTTCTAAAATAACTAACCTTTGTACCACCAAATGATCTAGTAATCCGAGAATAACCATTGGCTTCATCGGTCAAATTTTGCTCATGTTCAATTATGATGATCGATCCATAATCGACACACTTGGTCACAAGATTGATGAATTCCAAAATTTCCTTCTTCTCATATAACCTATAGGGTGGGTCAATAAAAACGATATCAAATTTACTTCCCTCTTTTTCAAGTCTCTTAGTCGCACGCTCATAATCATCACAGATTAGATCGGCTTTGTCTAAAAATCCACATGAACCGACATTATCCCTGAGTAATTTAAAAACGTTAGGGTCTTTTTCTATGAAAGTTACATGGGATGCGCCCCTGCTCAATGATTCAATTCCAAGACCTCCGGATCCTGCAAAAATATCGAGCACACTTAACCCGTAAAGATCGCCAAGCGTGTCAAAGATCGACTTTTTGATCCTACTAGTAGTTGGACGGATCGCTCTGCCTTTTGGAACCTTTAATTTCCTACCTTTTATAGTACCTGTAAGCACTTGCAACATAGGCTGTTATACTACCATACCAACCCTCATTAGCAAAAATGGCAAAATGGAAAGCAATCATAAAATCACGGATAGGTCATACGGAACTATTCAAAAGCAGATGATCTTATAGAAAACTTTCCGGTAGGATATAAAGATTAAAAACAATAGAATTGGTTAAGTCTAAATATACTACATTTAAAGTATTTAAGAGTATTCGTGATGACGACCGTTTTACGAATTCTTACTATTTTCGATGCTCACCTATTGATACATTATTGATACATAATCAATCATACGATTTAAATAATAAGCTAAGTCGCAGAGCCCTTCAGTGTCCTTTTCAAAGACAAAGATCTAAAAACCCTGCGACCTAACTCTTTTTTAGTCCCTGCTTAAGGGTTTATACTCACATCTAAAACTCCTGAAGACCACGAGTTGCATAGACGATCTGTTCAACATTCTCTGGAATGCCTAGCACCGTGTAAGAAATAACCCTTCCGTCATTGGTTTCAAGCTCTACCGTGTAGCCAGTGATAAGGTTATCTTCTTGTGAATCAGAGATGCTATAATCAAATTCGAGACCAGTACTATCATCCAATATTTTCATCATGTTATCTCCTACCAGAGTAACTGTTCCGATCATGTTGTTCGAAGGAACTGCGGCACTAGCATTTAGAACCATACCGGTACACAAAACAGTAACGAGAAAAAACCCGGCCAGAAAAAACGATAATAACTTTCTCATCTTTTTCACCTCCCTATAATAGATTTTTGTATGTATATAGTTGCAACAAGTATGCCAATATACTAGACAGTAAATAAACTACAATGATAAAGGACAGTTATGAAAAGATTTGGTATCATTGAAGGTTATGGATTCGTTTAACGGTAAATTATTAAACAATGAAAACTGTTCATTTTCTCACATTTTAATGATTCCTTATTTAAAGAATATATCAACATACTATTAATACCCACGTGGTAAGTCCTGTTTACTTTTTTCTATGCTTACAAATAATGCCTCAGTGTATTACCGAATTTTGAAACAGATATTTTTTTTAGCGCACTTTCCTCTATTTGCCTTATCCTTTCACGTGTAACATGAAACCTTTTAGCTATTTCCTCGAGGGTATAGGTATTCTCTTCGACTAATCCGAACCGCATCTTTATTATTTCCCGCTCTCTCGGAGAGAGCACTGAAAGGGATTCCAATATCTTTACTCTAAGCTCTGTTTTGTATATTGAATAATCTGGTAAAGGGAAAACAGTATCCTCAATGAGCTCTAATAATGTATATCCGGTATCATCTAGGGGTGAGTCAATACTAAGAGCGAGTTTGTATGATTCTAAAATTCTTTTTACATTCTGGACCTTATTCCCCGACCTCTCTGCGATTTCCTCTGGAGTTGGTGATCTTCTCAACTCCATATCAAGAATCGATCTTGTTCGAAATACCTTATTTGCTTGTTCTAAAAGATAGACTGGTTTTTGGAGTACACTCCTCTGAATCTTAACTCCCCTGGATATTGATTGTTTTATCCACCATGTAGCATAAGTAGAAAACTTATAATCATTTTTATGATCAAATTTTTCTACTGCCTTCATTAACCCTAAATTGCCCTCTTGAATAAGATCAGAATATGGTAATCCTCTACCTAAGTATTTTTTTACGATGCTGAGCACCAATCGAAGGTTCGCCTTAATAAAACGGGATCTCAAAATCTTTGCTAATTTATCATAAGATTGCATTAAATTTTTTAGATATTTAACGTTACTTAATAAGATTATTTCTCTTGAATTATTATCAATAGTATTGTTGCGTTTAATTTGATCCTTTTGATTTAATAGGTCAGTAATTACAGTATCTATTTTCGCAATCATCTCATCACACTTCCTCATCATCGCTGATATTTTTTTTTCTTCTTTTGGCTTTAAGAGAGGCTCTTTTGACACGTCCTTAAAATAAGATTTAAGGATTTCAGGGTTTTCCCGATTAGCAATTCTTCTTCTTTTTTCTTTTTTCGATTGACTACAATCCTCGAATGACAATTCGGATTTGGTTATTTCATGAAAAAATTCATCAACGTTTTCTTCAGGAAGTACAGGCATACTATAAGAGATAGTAGTTGAGACTGTTTCCGTGGAGTTTTCACCTATTATTCTTAATTTCATCGTTAAAGATTCATTAACCATGTAAAATCAGAATTGCTGAATTTTGTTATGCAAAAGTAAAGCTGTTTGGGGTTCGTGGGAATAGATAATTCCTGAAATGATGATAGAATATTCGCTATTTAGTAAAGGGCTATGTCCAATGCTTTCTGTTTTATACTGAAAGAAATAAAGTGCACCATTCTATCGAGTCTCCAAGCATTTTCATCGCCTGTTAAGCTAACATATGACCTATTACATTTATCCACTGACTTCACCCTATGGGGCTCAATTCCTTGTTTTACAATATATTCATTAACCGCATTAGCCCTTTTTAGCCCAAGGTTTTTATCAATATTTTCTCTTAATTCACAATATCCCTGAATAAATACAATTATATCGGGGTTATTTCGTAGAATCTCAGCATTTTCCTTTAGTACGGCTTTAGCCGATTCCTTGATATTAGTTTTGTTGAAATCAAAGAATACATCCTTCAATTCAATTTGCTCCCTGGGACTTGGCGGAGGTAATATCGAATACTGAGGGTAGTCTGCAAGCATATTATTTGCGATTGTTTTATCTGATGAAATAAACAGTAAACAGTAAATAAGAGCCACCAATACTAGAAACCATAAGAATCTCCCTTTATCTATTCCCCGACTCTTACAGGTTTCAGATGTTGATTGGTGGTTCTGATTCGGATTTTCTTTTATCTCTGAAATCTTTCCCTTGCTTTCGAAGAAAACTGATTTCATTGAAAATTTTTGTATTCCCATATTTTATTGACTCCTTTCTTTGATTCTATAAAAACCATATGACAAGATACCTCTGTTGACATTTTAGTTGCAATAGATATGCCAAGGGTGCTAATATTGTAAAACTTATAACGTATTCAATATGTTAAATTACATAGAAGCTGTCATTTTTGACCTTTTTTAGCTAATTGTAGAAAAAATAGACAATAGAAGTTGTTAATTTTTAAACAACTTTTGGGAAGTCAGAAAACCTTTGACTATTTTAAAGGTATCTCAAATGTGGTTCATAACCCGATATGATTAGGTTTTTTGACAGTAATTAAATTTCTGATGGGAAACCCTTTATTCTTCATTTTTCTTTTATAAATATTAACTTAACCCAGATCCTCTGATCAAGCTTACGAGATCATCTATTTCTTCTCAAGGCTTATTCATTTAAGATTTTTAAATTAGCATTAGCAATTTTAGCTTCATAAGATTCCGGATATTTATCAATTATGGTTTGAAGAAAGTATCTGGCCTCTCTTTTTCTGCCCAATTTAATTAAGGAAATCCCCTGTTTTAAATATGAGTCTGGCACTCTGCTATCTTTAGGATTAGCATCAATGAATTTCTGGTATGATATTATTGCTTCCTCATATTTCCCTTTACTGTAATACGATTCAGCAAATGAATAGAGATCATCAGGTGATTTAGCCACGGGAGGACCGGAAGATGAACCTCTTTGCTCAAGCCTATTTAATCTCTTCTTGAGTGTTGAATAATCTTTTACTATGCTCTCAATATCCTGCTGCATCAGCGAAATCCGCTCGTCTTTTTCAACCTTAATTACTTCTAAATCACTTGATAATTTCTCGACTTCGGCTTCTAGCTTTTCCTGCCGGTTATTCAAGTTATTTATAGACAATGGATTGCCAGCGCATCCAGCTAATAAATTAAGTATTACAAATGCAGAGATGTTTTTTATGTTCATTCTTTGATTTTAGTGCCAGCGTCAACATAAATTTAAATAAACAAGGCTCCACCTGCTTGACTTCCAACTTAATCTTGAACTAAACCTGAATCAGATTATATAGAATTTTTAACCAATATAATAATTAAGTTGAATTTAAAGAGGTAATTTGAGATTCATTACCATCTCCACCCACAGTTTATCATTCAGACTTGTTTTTACTTATTGGACTTTCTCGCACTAGGAAAGATTCATGCTAATCTAAGATATGACCAAACAAATTACATTAAGTATATCTTGCACCCATGCCTTTGGTTACTAACTATACCATAGCCTATATCAATTAGATTATCAGAACTAGTTGGATTTAAACAAAATATACGCTGTCGGGTGTAATTGTTAAGATCGTAGTCCAAATTAAAAAGCTAACTTAGCATTGCATTCGGGCGATTTTAATTTTTAACAAAAAGTATTGTGCTCAAGGTGGAAACACAATTAGCGAAAAAATCCCACCAGACGATCAGAAGACTAGGTAAAACCATTTACCATATGAAAAAAACATGTACCTTCCCAACAATTTTATAATTTGCTCGTAAAGCCGGCTGGTTTATTAAATACAAATAGCCATCAAATATAGGAGTTAAGCGCATATAAATGAAAAAGATATACCAGCCATGAAAAAAAGAAAAAATTATTAGCTTATCTTAGATCGTCTTACGGGTGGATTCGGGATTATTACATACTAATCCTTAAAATTTGTTTCTGTATCTGATAATAATCATCGATATTATTTGATCACTTAAAGTATGTCCGATAATCTTGAATGTCAGCTTCCTTTTTATGAATCGGTATAAATTTCGCTCGCTCAATTTTTATCTTCCCACCGTCGAATTTAAGCAATGCAAGAGTCTTAAATAGCTTTACATTACCTTCTTCATCTTTGAAGGTAATAAATTTCGCATTGTCGCTTATATTATTTTCATGCTTATTCAGGTTTATTTGGTTTTCGTTTGCGGCAAAAGAATTTAATCCGATAATAAAGAGAGCTATCGCACTAACCAAAAACAATATTAATTTTCTCATTTCGATTACCTCCAGCAAAATATCACTTAACTTATTTAAATTATTACTTAAACTACCCCTATTTGCCTGGTACTAGTTCATAAAAATCCTCTTCAAGTCACCGGTTATACATTTGGTATAGATAAAACTTCAATTTTTACATCTTGAATTCCCCTATCAATTATTCCCAGAGATTTGGCAGCTGAATATGAGAGGTCTATAATTCGATTTTTGATATAAGGTCCTCTGTCATTTATTTTAACTATAATATCTTTTCCATTTTGCAAATTTACAACCCTTACCTTTGATCCCAATGGCAAGCTTCTGTGAGCCGCGGTGTAAGCATTCATATCAAAGGTATTTCCGCTTGCTGTTTCTTTACCGTGAAATAACCTACCATACCATGATGCCGTTCCTTTTTGATAATAACCTTTGCTGGATTTAAAAGGTATGAGCAGGCGCTTTCCAGTTTGAACTTCATTCGGAGAGTCAATATTGTTAGCTTCCGCTATTACCTTCCATTCAACTCCAGAACCGAAAAATTTCTTTGAAATGCCTGACAAACTATCACCTTTTTTAACAATGTATTCTCTCATTTTTCCTTTTTTGGTATTAGAATTAGTAACCTTAATCACTTTTTGAAACTCATCTCTGTGGTTCTTTGCCAGAACTTTATTTTTGACATGCATTGCTTGTAAAAATTCAATAGCAACAAGTACGTTTACACTACAAAAAATAACAATCAGAGTTGAAAGTATCGTAAAATTCAACTTCCTCATTTAAATCGATCTCCTCTCGGTTCAATTATTTACATTTTTGATAATTTATCCGTTGTGGGTCACCTCAAGGGTACTACCCACAACGGCATCCGAGGAAGGATGGATAGTCATTTCAAGAATCGAATTACGAGACTAGGGAGAAATTAATTCTCGAATTTGATCCTGATTAAATTTGTAATTTTCTTCACAGCTTTGGGCTATCATCCATTTGATTACTCTTACTACCCGTATCAGGTGTGTCCTCCAGGTTATCTGTGTTAGGTTCCTGATTAAATTCATTCTTTTTATTCACAGAACCATCAGGTATAAGTAAACGATCACCGACATCGAGCTTATCTGGATTGTCTAGATCGTTTGCTCTAGCTATTTCTTGCCACTTCTCTTGTGTACCCAGAAACTTTTCGGCGATCTCTGCTAAGGTGTCTCCCTCTTTAACAATGTACTCTTGCACATGCATATCACCACTTTCCCCTTGAGCATCAACATTTGGGTCTTTGCTCTGCTCTATACTTTTGTTTGTTTGAGCATCGTTATCCTGCCCGCCATAAGCGAATGTGATTACCCCTGTAAGAGTAAGCACCATCGCAAAAAGGGTCGAGAAAATGAAGTTTCTCATATCGTATGACCTCCTATAGATTGATTTTCCTTTCTTGATGGGCAAGATCTATGCCAATTCAGTAATTAATCAAAATTACTTAGTTATTCCGCGGAGTTATTATGAATAGGAAAAAATGTTGGTACTATTTGTAAGAGTTGATTAGTAAAGTTTTACACAATACTAA
>Ga0214471_10004333_pt1 | contig 10967 bp, 9 predicted proteins | sample RVTome_5_FD_207665 | JGI IMG/M metagenome (GOLD analysis project Ga0214471, IMG submission 207665) | Soil microbial communities from uranium-contaminated site in the Upper Colorado River Basin, Wyoming, United States - RVT142D155 | ecosystem: Environmental > Terrestrial > Soil > Contaminated >... | reverse complement strand
GCTCCTGTCGGCCGGCATGCTTCTCGGGCGGTTGGAGTTCCTAACGCTGCTCGTCGCACTCAGTCCGACGTTCTGGCGCGACTGGTAAATCTGACGTTTCCCTAGGTCGTGTAGGTCCGAACTGGGTCAACCTGAGACTCGGGTGCTGCACTGAGGGACGTCCGCATCCAATCTCATTCCGGACACGAAGGGCGGACTGTCGTACGTCGCAGGTGTGCCATAAGCGGTACTGCCACAGCGCGCTGGGGGCTGCCGCGAGCGCTGCTGCTTCAGGACGGCGTCAGCGGCCAGAACCAAGGAACGACGAGGGTCGCAACCACCCAGAGCAGGAGGTTGAGGGGCAGACCCACCTTGATGAAGTCGACGAAGCGGTAGCCGCCGGCGTTATAGACGAAGGTGTTGGTCTGATAGCCGATCGGTGTCGCAAAGCTGGCGCTGGCGGCGAACATGACGGCGACGACGAAGGGGCGCGGATCGACGCCAATCTGCTGGGCAAGGCCGACTGCGATGGGCGTCAGCAGGATGGCGACGGCGTTGTTGCTCATCACCTCGGTCAGGAACGAGGTCATGAAGTAAACGGCGGAGAGCACCGCCAGCGGCCCGAGGCCGGCCATCGCCAGGGCAAACAGCTCGACGACCAGGCGCGCGGCGCCGGTCTTCTCCATCGCGATGCCGAGCGCCAGCATGGCGAAGATCAGCATGAGGATGCCCCAGTGGATGGAGGCGTAGGCGTCCTCGCGGTCGAGGCAGCCGAAGGCCACCACGGCGGTCGCCGCGATGATCGCCAGCGCGGCGATCGGCAGCACCTCGAAGGCGGCCAGGCCGACCACCAGCAGCACGGCCAGGATGGCGATCGGCGCCTTCTCGTGGCGCGACGGCTTCTCGCTGGGCTGCACCAGGCTGATGATGTCACCCAGGTCGAAAAGCTGCCTGAGGGCCTCCGGTGAGCCCTCCAGGAGCACCGTGTCGCCGGTGCGCAGGCGGACCTTCTTGAAGGCGCCGGTGGGGGTCTCGCCATGGCGGTGCACGGCCAGGATGGTCGCCCCTCGATGCCGACGCTCGTTGACGCTCGCAACGCGCTGCCCGACCAGGCGGGAGAGCGGCCCGAGCACGCCCTCCATGACGAGCGGCTCGTCGCCGTCCGTCTTCGGGAAGGCCACGCGGCTGTCCGCCCTGAGGGCCAGCACCTGCCCGGCGGAGCTGTGGACGACGACGCGGTCGCCGGCCGCCAGCTGGGCCCAGTCGCCAGGGTCGTCCGACCACGCGCCGGCCCGAATCACGCCGACGATGCTGACGCCGCGCTCGGGCGTGAAGCCTGCCTCCTTGCTGCTCCTGCCGACCAGCGGCGAGCCGGCCGGCACCTGGAACTCCGTCAGGAAGTCGCGGTCGCTCGGCTTCGGCAGCAGGCTCGCCAGCATGCGGCGCTCCGGGAGCAGCCGGTAGCCGACCAGCAGGAAGTAGACGATGCCGGCCGCCCCCATGATCACGCCGGCCGCCGTGATCTCGAACATGCCGAAGGGCTCGAGGCCCTGCTGCCGTGCGACGCCGTCGACCAGGATGTTCGTCGAGGTGCCGATCAGCGTGCAGGTGCCGCCGAAGATCGCCGCGAAGGACAGCGGGATCAGCAGCTTGGACGGCGCGAGCGACAGCGCTCCTGCCAGGCTGATCATCACCGGCGTCAGGATGACGACGATCGGCGTGTTGTTCATGAAGGCCGACATGAACATGACGCTGCCCATCATCGCGCCGAGCGCAACCAGGGGAGAACGGCCGGCCGCGCGGCAAACCACGCGTCCCAGGCTGTCGATGACGCCGGTGCGCTCCAGCGCGGCGCTCAGCACGAACATGGCCGCTATGGTGATCGGGGCGCTGTTGCTGAAGACGCTGAGCACGTCGCCGGTGCTCAGGATGCCCATCGCCAGGAGAACGCTGACCGCGGTCAGCGCAACCACGTCGGGTGGCAGCAGCTCGCGGACGAAACCGAAGAACACGATCACCACGAGGATCATGACGATCGCGATCTGGAGAGACGCCCAATCCATGCAAGCCACGCAAGGCCGCCTCAGGGAGCACGGATCGTAGAGCACCTCTCGGAGCACCGGCAAGGCGAATGGCAGCCGAGGGTATGTACAAAGCTAACCGGCAAGCCGCGCCGGGCCTTGCGGCTGCCGGTGTCTTTTTCTGGACTGCGTTTGTGTACGGCCGCAGGCGCGGCCTCCCGTGATGCCCGGCCCCGCATTGCAGCTGGATGGCATCTCGGGGTCGCGCCGGGGGCAGGCATCGATGATCGGTCGGAGGCAGCCGCCTCGTCTTGCTCGTCGGTCTGCGGGACCATACGTGGCAGAGCCGAGGCCGTCGAAGGCCACGCTTGTTGGAATGAAAGCGTGTAAGGTATTGCTCGGCATTCAGGACTGAGGCGAGCTGACGTGCAGTCGCTGATCAGCAGTGTCGACTCTCGATGTCGCGCCTGGAGCGCAGCAGCGACTTCATGCCTTGTCGCCAAGATTGCGCTGCTTTCGGCGCTACTCGCGCTGACCTGGGCGCTGGCACTCGGTGAACTGCCGAGCCCAGGAAGTCCAGTTTCGGCCCCCGCTGCCACGGCCGGTGTCGATGCAGACGGGCACGCTGGTGAGCCATCGCTGCCGCCTCGCGCAACTTCCGCATCGATCCTGATGGCGAGAAGCCACCAGGCGCCCAAGCGGGAATTCTCGCCTAACCGCACCCCGCCTTCAGCCCTCGCTCCTGTCGTGGTCCCGGCGCCCGCAGCAGTCCCTGATCTCGTACACGGACGGCCGATCTCCCAAGGCGAACCCCAGCCGGTCGCTGCGCAGGGATTCGAGGCACGCGGACCGCCTGCCATCACGTGATATGCCGCCGCAGAAGCGGCGGCCATGCCCCGTCATGTCACATTAGTAGGTCGCGCGGCCAGGCCCGCTCTCCGCGACTGCCCCCTTTGCTTGGACCCTTTACGATGCGCATTTCTCGCGGGGTGGGACGATGTCTGATGGAGCCGGCTTCCGGAAGCCCGGCGGGGAACCAGCAGCCAGATCGTCTGCACCTGCCACGCCCTGCCTGGCTTCAGGCGGCCGTTCCGCGCGAGGAGCATGTCCTTCCATGATGGGCATCTCCTGGATAGAACTCATGGTTATTGTCCTGGTCGCGCTGATCGTGTTCGGGCCGAAGAACCTGCCAGAAGCGCTCATGACGTTGGCACGGAGCTTGCGCGCCGTGCGTCGCGTAGCGCGGGAATTCCAGTCTCAGGTGGACCAGTTCCTGCGTGAGAGCGAGATCGAAGCGCTGCGACGAGACGTCGAGGATGCGGTCCGGAAGGACAACGTACCCAAGCGAACGCCCGATCCGCCAAGTGAGATCGCGCCGCCGCCTTCGCCCGCACCGAAGCTCGAGCCGGCGTCGCGGGAGACCGCTGGCTCTAAGGACGTTGCTCCAAAGGACTCAGAGCCTTGAAAAGGCTGTGGAAAGGACATCTGCCTCTCGCGCGGGCATTCTGGGAATACGCCGTTCTATATGTGGCGTTGGCCCATCTCAGTGCTACGGCCGCCGCGTTCGGCGCTCTGGCAGCCGATCTTCCCACGGCATTGGTGGTCGGCATATTTCTGCTGCCGCTTCCCTACAACGTCGTGGCAGTCGTCGGCGTCTGGCGGAGCGCCGACACCTACAACGGCCCGAGACACTGGGCGACCTTGGCGCCGGTCGCGGCGGTGGCTTGGAGTCTCTTCATGATTGCGATCTGAACTTCTCATCGTTGAGCCTTGGCCATCTAACCAGCGCCCGTTCCGGAAGATCCTTGTGATCCCTATCGATGACCTGGACTTCTGCAAGGAGCCGCGCTGGTCTTCGCACCTGCCTAGCTGTCCATCACCGAGCAGTGGCGAGTGGCCGGAGATAGCGACCACTTGACGCCGTCGGCCGGCCACCCCACTTTCAAAAGTTGCCTCGCCACCGTGGGGCAAGAGGCATCTAAGTGGATCACATGCCGATCTTCCGAGCCCGGGCGGGCGCCTGCTGGACGATGCGTGCTGCCGCGCAGGCAGTGGCCGTCCTGCTATTGGCGCTCATGCCGCTGGCACCACCCGGGGAGATGCGGCCCGCCGCGGAACCCGCGGCCAGTGCCGCAGGTCCAGACCATGCTGGCCCGGCGCACGAAAGCAAGCGGGCCGATCAACGGGCCAGCGGGCTGACGCAAGTAGCAGAAGTCGGCGCCCGACCTTCCCCTGCCAAAGCGCCCGGATCACTGCCTCCCCTTCCCGCCATCTCTGATTGGGCGGCCCTCGATGTTCCGCAGGCCAACCAAGCCTCTGCCGCCATCGTCGCAGAGCAGCAGCCAACCGGCAGCCTGCCGCCGCCATTCCGCGGCCGCGCCCCTCCCCTGACCTGACCCTCTGGCCGGGCCGCCGAAGAGCGGGGCCGGCTTCACGCATTGTCGTCAATCGCGCCTGAGCCTGCGGCTGCCCGGAGCTGTCCGGCAGGCGGCGCGTGGTCGGGTCCACCTGCATGTACATAGCCCGTTGGAAGATCGCCGCCTACGCGCTGATTCTGCTCCTCGGCATCGCATCGGCGCTGCCGAACCTGCTTACCCATGAACAACTTGCCCGCTTGCCGGCGTGGGTTGGAGACAGTCGCGTTTCCCTCGGCCTGGACCTGAAGGGCGGCGCGCATCTCGCGCTTGAAGTCGACGGCAAAGCCCTCGTGTCGGAACGACTCGACACACTGTCCGCAGAAGCCCGCCAGCTTCTCACCGAAGCCGGACTGCCGGCCGAGGCCACGGTTGTCGGTGATGCGCTCGTCATCGAGGCGAGCGATGCGACCCGCCAGGCGGAGGTCCGGCGGGCCCTGGGGCCTCTCGTGGCCCCTGGCGGCCTTTCGCAGTTCGGCCAGGCGCAATCGGAACTGGCGCTCGCCGAGCTGGATGACGGCGCCATCCAGCTGTCCCTGACCGAAGCGGGACTGCGGGATCGACTCGACGCGGCGGTGGCTCAGAGCCTTGAAATCGTCCGCCGCCGGATCGACGAGGTCGGGGTGGTCGAGCCGACGGTCCAGCGCATCGGCCCAGACCGCATCCTGGTCCAGCTGCCGGGCGTTCAGGATCCATCCCGGATCAAGGATCTGCTGGGCACTACCGCGAAGCTCACCCTGCATAGGGTAGCGCCCGGAGGAGATCAGCGCCCTGGTCTCGTCACCCTGCCCGCTGTCGGCCAGCAGCTGCGTTATACCGTCGAGCGTCGGCCGGTCCTGAGCGGCGAGCGGCTGGTGGATGCCTCCGCGGGTTTCGACCGGCAGATTGGCCAGCCGATCGTCTCCTTCCGTTTCGACACCATCGGCGCCCGCAGGTTCGCCGACTACACGCGCGATCACGTTGGCAGCGCGCTCGCCATCGTGCTGGACGGGGCGGTGCTGAGCGCGCCGGTAATCCAGGAGGCGATCCCCGGCGGCTCCGGTCAGATCGACGGCCACTTCACCGTCGAGGAGGCCTCAGACCTGGCGGCACTGCTGCGAGCCGGCGCGCTGCCTGTGCCGCTGACGGTGGTCGAGGAGCGGACGGTCGGCCCGGAGCTGGGCCGCGATGCGGTCGAGATGGGAGTTTACACCGGCCTCGCCGGCTTCCTCCTGGTCGTCGCCTTCATGGTCGCGCTCTATCGCAGCTGGGGTCTCATCGCCAGTCTGGCCCTCATGCTGAATCTGGCTCTGACCTTCGGCGCGCTCAGTCTGCTGGGCGCTACCCTCACCTTGCCCGGCATCGCCGGCATCGTGCTCGGCATCGGACTCGCGGTCGACGCCAATGTGCTGATCAACGAGCGCATCCGCGAGGAGACGCGCAAAGGCCTCAGCGCCTTCGCCGCGCTCGACACCGGCTTCAAACGGGCGTTTGCCACCATCGTCGATTCCAACGTCACCACTTTGATTGCGACCACGCTCCTGTTTCTCTTCGGCACCGGTCCTGTCCGCGGCTTTGCGGTGACCATGGGGCTTGGCATCCTGATCTCCATGCTGACAGCGGTGTCGTTCGTCCGGGCCGTCATGGTGGAGCTGGTACGCCGACGCCGGGTCAAGGTGCTGCGCATCGAGCCTCTGCTGCGGCTGTTTCCGGACGGCACCAGCATCCGCTTCATGCGCGCGCGATTCCTCGGGATCGCCCTGTCGGGGCTCTTGTCGCTGGCTTCGATCGTGCTCTTCATCCAACCGGGGCTGAACTACGGGGTCGACTTCCGCGGCGGCATCCAGGTCGAGGTGGCAAATCCCAGGGCGATTGACTTGGAGCCGCTGCGCGGGCGGCTGGATGGGCTTGGCCTCGGCGAGGTGACGCTGCAGTCGCTCGACGATAGCCGCGCCCTCCTGGTTCGGCTCGAGCGGCAGCCCGGTGGCGATGCAGCGCAAAACCAGGCGCTGACGACGTTGCAGAGGTCACTCCGCCAAGCGCTTCCCGATGCGGAGATCCTCCGCAGCGAGGTTGTCGGCCCGAAAGTCAGCGGCGAGCTGGCCCAGACGGGGTTGATCGCCGTCGCGCTCGCCAGTCTGGCGATGCTGGCCTACATCTGGCTCCGCTTCGAGTGGCCATTCGCTGTCGGCGCCATTGCCACCCTGCTGCTTGATGTCACCAAGCTGGTCGGATTCTTTGCTCTCACCGGCCTCAACTTCAACCTGACCGCAATCGCCGCACTGCTCACCCTGATCGGCTACTCGGTAAACGACAAGGTCGTGGTCTACGACCGAATGCGCGAGAACCTACGGCGCTACAAGCAGACGGGCCTGCGTGATGTGATCGACCGCAGCATCAACGAGACGTTGGCGCGCAGTCTCTATACGTCGGTCACGGCCTTCCTCGCCATCCTGCCGATGGCAGTTTGGGGCGGTGTCGCGGTCGAGAGCTTTGCCATTCCAATGCTGGTCGGCATCGTGATCGCGGCAAGTTCGTCGATCTTCATCGCGGCGCCGATCCTGCTGTTTCTCGGCGACTGGCGGACACGCCGACGGATCCGCATGGCTGCCGCGTCACCGGCGACCAATACAGCCGGCGAGGAGTTGGCACCGGAGTCGTCACCGTGAGCAGCGTCGGTCGGCCGATGCGCGAGCAGGGTGAGGCGGCGGCGCCGGTACCGCGCTCATCGGAGCTGCTGCTGGCCATCGCCGGCGAGCAGCAGGATGAACGCATTACCATCGGCGAGATCGTCGACGGACTGCGCGACCGGGCCTACGGTCTCGTCTTCGTCCTGCTCGCCCTGCCCAACATCATCCCGGCGCCGCCGGGGCTAGGCGGTGCGTTTGGCTTGATTATGGCAGTCTTCGCGGGACAGCTCCTGCTCGGCGCGGCCGAGCCTCGGCTGCCAGGCTTGGTCCGGCGTTGGAGCTTTCCGCGCACACGCTTCCGGCGCTTGCTCGCGCGCGCGCAGCCGTTTCTGGCGCGGCTTGAGCGATACTGCCGGCCGCGCTGGCCGGCGCTGACGACCCGCAGCGTCGAGCGCGGCCTCGGCCTGCTCTTCCTGGCTCTGGGGCTTGCGATCGCCCTGCCGGTACCGCTCACCGGAGCCCCGTTGGCGCTCTCGGCGGTGCTCCTGGCACTGGGCATGCTGAAGCGCGATGGTCCCATCATCCTGGCCGGCACGATCGCGACACTCGTCACCCTGCCAATCGTCGGACTGGTGAGTCTCTTCTACGCCGTCAGCTTTGACCGCGCCTTTGACCTGATTCTGTCTACCGCATCTGTGCCGTGAGCCCTTTGTCGAGACGCAGCACAATCCGACGCAGCATCGGATCGGGTCATGTGATCCAAGCGCATCGAGGCGCTCCCTTGAGGCGCGCCCTCCAGTGTTCTGCTTCTTGTTCTGCTTTCGCGCCCCCGGGCCGCTATCGCTGAAGCGCTGAACGTGGAGCCTGTATGATTTCGAAACCGGCGCCTCTCGCACCTTTACAGAGGGCAGGCATCGAGCGCCGCGATTGTAGCCGGGCACCACTGAATTCGCCTTCTCTTGCGCAAAGATGCATACTATCGTCCTTGACGATCTCCCTGAGCCTGGGATTGGCCCGGAAGGGCAGTTAGGTTGCGGGCAATGGCGAAGAGCTCGGCTTTTCCCGTCAGGAGTGCCTTGCAGGCGCTCGTCTTGCTTGTCTTGGCCGTGGCCGGTTGGGCCGCGCCGCAGCAGGCCTTTGCCGCCACTGAACTTCTGAACGCGGCCCCAGGCCTTCATGCCGGTTCCCGCCAGCTCCGCGGCCCGGGCCCCCACGCCCTCGACTGGCCCTCCGCCGACCGCTGCGCGCTCACCCGCAAATTGTCAGTCTCTCGCGCCGAGGCACGAAAGCAGAAGGGCGCCGCGAATGCAGATAATGACGCGCCCTCGGATGCCTATGCCATCCTGACCGCCGCCTGCATTCCCTACAGCGAGTCCGGCGCGGGTTGGCAGCCCTCCCGGACCGATCGCGGCATTGAGGCCACATATCCGGCCGCATTTCAGCCGCGCGCGCCCCCGTCTCTCACCCACGGGTGACGAACCGCCCCTGAGCGGACATCCCATCAACGCGTTTTTGTAGACACCTGCGTGTCAAGGCGCGGACGGCTGCCGTCCTGCCTGCCGCATTGGGATTCGAGAGATGACTTTGCTCTTGAACTTGCTTGCCGAACTCGCCGGCCTTACGGCGGTGGTCGGCATAGCGCTCGCGACACTGTTGGTGCTGCGAAACCCGCACAATCCGCGCTGGATGAAATCGGATTTCGCGGCTCAGATGGCTAGCGTTGTCCTCGTGACTTTGATCGCAGGCATTCTTGCCTGGGCGATGGCCGGCATGATCGATGCCGGCCTGCGTATCGCAAGCGCCGCTCTCCTCACGGCTGCCACCGTCGGCGGCTTCGGCTGGCTTCTGTGGACGACGTTGCGCGTCGGTGAGCGCCTGAAACGCGCCGACGCCGGCCGCTCGCCTTTCGAGGCGTTTGAACGCGATCCGCGCCCGAGGAAACCGAAAACATCCGCTCGCTGATCCCCCAAAGGACTCCGCATGCGGCTCCATGAAAGACACATTGATGAACACACTCCTCCCCCTTCTCGCTCATACCGCGGTACTGATCGCGGTGATCAGTGCGGTTCAACTGACCGTCCTGGCTTTCCGTAACCCGCTCCGCCCGGCCTGGCTGAAGAAGGCGGTCGCGGGCACTCTGGCGGCCGTAGCGATCGCGGCCGGCCTCAGCTTAGCCGTCGCCTTTGAAATCGCCGGTCTGGTCGCGGCCGGCATCAACGCCTTTGCCGCCATCGGCATTACCGCGGCGCTGTGCTTCGGCGTCGCCTTCTTCAACTGGCGGGTGTTCCGCTGCGGCGACCGGCTGCGCCGGGCCGATGCCGGCCACTCGCCCTTCGGGCCGCCACCAGCGGCGCCGAAGCCGCATCGCGCGCCAGCGGCGTCCGGTTGAGGAACGCCGCCATGGCGCTGAGCGGTTCGCGCTCTTCAGTATCCTCCTGGTCGTGAGCCTGAAGATCTTCAAGAAGACTATGAACGTACCGGACGCGGAATCGCCGGCCGAACCGCTGTGGCCGGGCGATCTCCTTCCGCCGCGACGACATGCGCGACCGCGTGGAGGAGAGCGTCTTGGCCTAAATTTTCCAAACTCCTCCGACGCATTGGATTGGCCCCATGGGTGACGGCTCGCATTGTCGACATACGCGAGAAGGCCGTTTGTACGCATTACTGAGTAAGTAGCGTTCGGCTATTGCACCGCCGCTTTGGGTCTTGGCCGTGTAAAAACTCTCGCGGGGTCGCTTCGGACGCAAGATTGATTCGTAGCGTGCCGGTCCGCCGCACCAATGCTTCGCTAAGCCCGCTCCCGCAGTCCAATTGTTGCGCGCAGAAGACAGCTCCCGACGTTTTCACACAGCCAGGGTCAAACACCGAAGTGGGAACGTGAGTGTCGGCGGTCCGCTTGTTGGCTCTAAGCCGACCTCGGACACCTCAGGTCTCTAAGCTTGAGTCCTATTGGTTGCAGGTTCAGAGCAGCATTTGGCGCCACATACTGGCTGTTAAACGGCCCTGCCCCACGCAATTCTGCGAAGTTCGAGCATATCCTGCTAGCGGTGGATGAGCTCTTTGCCGGTTGGATTCAGGGGCGCGCAGATCGGGTAATCGGGCAGTGCGTTCCGTCGGGTAGCGTGGCTGGTGGCCGCCCCTCACAATGATGGTGGAACGAGGTCCGAGAGCGTCGGCCTCAAGCATCAGATCGTGGAGGAGCGACCATGGAATACTTTGCCGGTTTGGACGTGTCATTGGAAGAGACGGCCGTGTGTGTTGTTGACGCCACAGGCAGGATCTTGGGAGAAGCGAAGGTTCCCAGCGAGCCGGAAGCGATCGCCGGCTATCTGCTTGAGACAGGTTTCCCACTGCTCCGGGTGGGGCTGGAAGCCTGTCCTCTCTCGCAATGGCTCTATGACGGTCTGGCGGCAGCCGGCTTACCAGCCATCTGCATCGAGGTGCGCCATCTGAAGGCCGCGCTCTCGGCGATGACCAACAAGACGGACCGCAATGACGCCCGCGGCATCGCGCAGGTGATGCGCACCGGGTGGTTCCGGGCCGTCCATGTGAAGTCGACCAGGAGCCACGAGCTGAAGACGCTGCTGACCAGCCGCAAGCTTCTGGTCAACAAGCTGCTGGATGTGGAGAACCAGATCCGCGGCTCGCTCAAGGTTTTCGGCCTCAAGGTCGGCAAGATCTCCCGGCGGCAGTTCGAGGCACGGGTCCTGGAGCTGCTCGAGAAACGCCCGGCGCTTCTGGCGATCGCCCGTCCCCTGCTCCGCGTGCGCAGCGTCATCCTTGAGGAGTACGGGGCCCTGGATCGCCTGGTGCTGCAAGCGGCCCGGCGCGACGTCATCTGCCAACGGCTCATGTCAGTGCCCGGTGTCGGCGCCGTCGTCGCCCTGACCTATCGCGCCGCCGTTGATGTCCCGGCGCGCTTTACCAGGTCCAAGGCCGTCGGG
>Ga0214471_10004332_pt1 | contig 10970 bp, 10 predicted proteins | sample RVTome_5_FD_207665 | JGI IMG/M metagenome (GOLD analysis project Ga0214471, IMG submission 207665) | Soil microbial communities from uranium-contaminated site in the Upper Colorado River Basin, Wyoming, United States - RVT142D155 | ecosystem: Environmental > Terrestrial > Soil > Contaminated >... | reverse complement strand
TCTCGGTCGGGCTGATGGCCAAGGACCTCGCGACGGCGAGCGACCTTTCGGACGCGGTCGGCGCGAACGCGCTGTTCGCGCGCCAGTGCTCAGGTCTCTGGGCCGAGGCCGCGCGCAACCTGGGTCCCGGGGCCGATCACAGCGAGATTTACCGCTACCTCGAAAAGCGCGGCAAGAAGTAGCCGGCGTGCCCGCGGCGCATTCTCCGGCAACCGCTTATCCGCCCCCGAACTAATCCATCGACTCCCCGCCGATCGTCATGCCCCGCATCGTCCGCGAAACCCTGATCTCCGTGCGCGACCTGCTAGTCGCGGGCCTGCCCTTTATTCTGCTCGGCCTGGCGCTGCTGGCGCTCGCCTACTACCTGCTCGAGCCGGCGCCGCCGCGGCGCGTAATTCTCGCCACGGGCCCTGATCAGAGCGCGGCGGCTGAATTCGGTAAGCGGTACGCCGCCGAATTGCAGCGCCACGGCATCCAGGTGGTGCTACGGCCCACGCGCGGCTCGCTCGACAACCTGCGCCTGCTGCGCGACGAGAAGCACGACATGCAGCTCGGCTTCGTGCAGGGCGGCGCGAGCGAGGCCAACCGCGCGGTTGACGAGGATCGGGACGGCGCCGCGCTTGTTTCGCTCGGCAGCCTGTTCTACGAGCCGGTGTGGCTGTTCTACCGCGAATCGGCCGCCAAGCCCCTGCCGCGGTCCACGCTTGCCGAGCTCGCGCAGCTGCGCGGCTGGCGCGTCAACATCGGCACCGAGGGCAGCGGCATGCCGGGATTGATGGGCAAGCTCCTGGATGCCAACGGGTTGCAGGCCGAGGAGCTGAAAGGCGGCCATCTCGACCTGACCCCCGCGGTGGTGGCGCTGCTCGGCGGGGAGCTTGACGCGCTGGTTTTCGCCTCCGCGCCCGAGTCGCCCATGGCGCAGATGCTGCTGCAAACGCCCGGCATGAAGCTGTTCGAGTTCCCCCAAGCCGAGGCCTACTCGCGCCGCTTCCCGTTCCTCAGTCCCGTTGCGCTGCCGCGCGGCGTAGCGGACCTTGCGCGCGACGTGCCGCCGCGCGACATTGCACTGATCGCGCCCACCACCTCGCTGGTGGCGCGTGAGGATCTGCATCCGGCGCTGGTGCAGCTCTTCGTCCAGGCAGCCTCCAGGATCCACGGCGGCGCGGGCTGGATTTCGCGCGCCGGGCGCTTTCCAACTGCGCAGAACACCGAGTTCCCACTCGCCCGCGAAGCCGAGCGCTACTACCGCAGCGGACCGCCGCTCCTGCAGCGTTACATGCCGTTCTGGCTCGCCAACCTGATCGACCGCATGTGGGTGGTGCTTTTCTCGATCATCGCCGTGCTGATTCCGCTGTCGCGCATCGTGCCGCCCCTGTATCGCCTACGCGTACGCTCGCGCGTGTTCCGCTGGTACCGGCACCTGCGCCAGATCGAGGACCGAATCGAACGCGACGGCGTACCCGCCGCCGAGCTGCTTGCCGAGCTCGACCGGCTGGCGAAGAGGACCGAGAACATCACCGTGCCTCTGTCCTACGCGGATGAGCTCTACGCGCTGCGAGCCAATATTGCGATGGTGCGCACGCGCCTGCAGCAGTCTGCCTGAACAAGTTGTCGAATTGACAAGCCGCCGCCAAGGTGAGAGCGTCCGAGGTGGGACCGTGGCGAGGCTGCGGGGAGCGACCGGCGCGGCATGGCCAAGATTGCAATCTTCAACCAGAAGGGCGGGGTCGGAAAAACGATCACAGCGCTCAATCTCAGCGCTGCGCTGGCGCGCCGCGGCTACAACCCGCTTTCGATCGATCTTGACCCCCAGGCGCACCTGTCCTACGTCTGCGGCGCGAGCGTCGGTCACGCTGCGGAGTCGGTATTCGGCTTTTTCCTGCAGGCGAAGCCGCTCACTCAGCTCATCCGCCCTTCGCTCGGCGGCTGGCTGGTGATCTCGGCGCATATCGAGCTTTCCAAGGTCGACACCCAGTTCGGCAAGGGCGTCAACGTGCTGAACCGGCTGAACCATGGCATCGTCAAGGAAAACCTGAACACTGGACGGCCAATCGTGATCGACTGTTGCCCGATGCTCGGCGTGCTGTCGCTCTCGGCGATTTTCGCCTCGGACCGCGTGCTGATCCCGGTCTCGGCCGACTACCTCGCCATGAACGGCGTGCATCAGAGCGAAAAAACCCTCAAGGCGCTCGAGCACGTGCTCAAGCGGCGCGTGCAGCGTCGCTACGTGATCACGCGCTTCGACACCCGCCGCAAGTTGTCGCACCGCATCCTGGGGGAGCTCCAGGCGCGTTACGGGCGCGAGTTCTGCCGCACGCGCATCTCGGAGAACGTCGCGCTTGCGGAGAGCCCGGCGGAGCGCAAAGACGTGTTTGCGCACGCTCCGGTGAGCAAGGGCGCGCAGGATTACGACGCACTGGTCGACGAGCTGATGCTGGACGGCTTCGTTGAGCCGCGGCCGCTGCGCCTGCCCGAGAACGACGCGGACGACCGCGCCTTCTGATCCGGGGACCGTCCGGCGCCTTACTGCCCGGAGCCCTTGTCGTCGTCGGGCTGCCGCGCGATCAGCGAGATGATGTTCTCGAAATTGAGCGCGTCATCCCGGATCACGGCCTGAATCTGGCGACATTCCAGGACCTCGCTCTGCGGGTACATCTGGCGGATCTTGCGTTCCGCCTCGGCCTGATCGCGCGCGTGCACCATGAGGTTGTCGACCGCCAGTCCGCCGCGTGTGCGGATCTTAAGGCCGAACTTGATCATCGGTGTCGATATCGGCTGCACCATGCTCAGGCCGCGTCGCGCTGCGGCGCGCGAAACAAGGACTCCATCTCCTGCCTGATTCTGACTGCTGTTGCGTTGGCATCGATCGCAACGTCGTTCCACTTCACCGACTGGCCTGCGGCCACCGGTTTGAGCAGCTTCCAGCCGTGCGCCAGACCAAGCGGCAGGCAGCCCTGCGCGAGCGATTCCGCGGCAGACATCAGCCGCCCGACGACCGTATAGCCGCCTTCGCCGTCGAGCATTTCGCCCGGCCTCAGATCGCGCTTGGCGCTCGCCACCGCGTCGGCGCGGAATCCCGTGGCGCACCCAGTCGGCTCGCTACGCACGCCGACCGAGGCGATCGAGATGCCGACCTCGAGCCCGATCAGGTGCCAGCGCTTGTACATGCAAGCGTAGCGCCCGGAGGGATCGGTCTTGACGCCGTACTCCATGAAGCAGCGGCGCACGTACTCGGTCTCGGCTTCGAACACTACCCAGACGCCGAAGCGGATGTCGTACGGAATCACGCGCCCGTCGCGCTCCAGCGAGGAGATCACCTCGACCTGGCCCTTGTGGTGCAGGTGCCCGCCCTCCTCCCTGGGGCGCATGACGAGCGGGATGTCCTCGACCGACGCCGGTGGAAAGGCGAGCCCGCCGGGCGCAGGCGTAAGGCCGGTCGCATTGCACACCGCGGTCGACTCGAGCGCGGGCTTCGAACCGTCGAGGAACGAGTTGAACATCTTTGGATTCAGGCCGCCGATCTTCGCCTGCTCCGGAGTCAGGCCGTAGTACGGCCAGACCGTTTCGGGCGTGGACTGCGCGAAGTGCGGCAGCCACTTGTGGCCGCGGCCGGCCGCCACCACGCTGAAGCCCGCGGTGCGCGCCCAATCGACGAGCTCGCAGATGATCGCGGGCTGATCGCCATAGGCGAGGCTGTAAATGACGCCCGCCTCGGCCGCCTTCCTCGCCAGCAGCGGGCCGCAGAATGCGTCCGCCTCCACGGTCACCATCACCACATGCTTGCCGTGCCGGAACGCCGCAAGCGCATGCTCCACCGCGGCGAGCGGATCGCCGGTGGATTCGACGACGATGTCGATCGCCGGGTGCGCGACCAGCGCCTGCCAGTCGTCGCCGACGTGCGTGCGTCGTTCCGTGAGCGCCGCGTCGAGCGATCCTGCGCCGTAGGCACCAGCCTTCCAGCCCACACGCTCGAGGTTGGCGCGCGCGTTGTCCGGATTGAGATCGGCGATGCCGGCGAGGTGCACGCCCGGCGTATTCGGTACCTGCGCGATGTACATGGCGCCGAACTTCCCCGCGCCGATGACGCCGACCCGCAGCGGCTTGTCCCGCGCTTCGCGCTCGCGCAGCTTCGCGTAAAGGCTCACGAGGGAACTTCCGAAGAGGCGGTGCGGGAGCAGGACTGGGCGAGGCCGCGCGTCATCAGGCAGCTTTCAGTTCGCCCTGCAGCTGCTCGGCCGGCGTGCCGTCCTTCCACGGCAACGGCACATCGTAGTCCTGCAACAGGCAGTCGTCCGGCAAGCACTCGATCGGCGTGAAATCGCGGTGCGCGATGTAGCCTGGGCGCTTGAAGCGGCGGATGTGATTCGACACCGCGCAGAGCGACAGATAGACGCTCACCCGGTTCCACGGCGAAAGGTTCGAGCTCGAGGCATGCACCAGACAGGAGTGGAACATGATCATCGATCCTGGCGGACCCTTTGGCGCCACGATGCCACCGCGCTCGACGAGCTTGGCGATGGTGTCGTGGTTGATGGTCCAAAGCGGATAGCTGGTGGTCGCGGTGTCGTGCTCGGCGTCCAGCACGCCGAGCCGGTGGCTGCCGGGAACGAACATCAGCGGGCCGTTGAACTCGTTCACCGCGTCGAGGAAGATCGCCACGTTCATGGCGCGCGCCTCCGGCATCAGGTCGTCGTTCTTCCACGTGCCGTAGTCCTGGTGCCACTGCCAGACGTCGCCGTCGAAGGCCATCTTGCCGTTGACCTTGAACTGATGCATGTAGAGCTTCTCGCCCAAGATCTCCTCGACCGGGCGCACCATCCTCGGATGGCGCGCCAGTCGGGCGAACGGCGCACTGTACAGGTGTGCGGCGAAATTCGTGCGCACCACGTCGCCGGATTTCTCGCGGACGTTCTCCGGGCGGCGCTGCGCGTAGAGCGCCGGCACCGCGTTGGTCATGATTTTGATCTCCTCACGCGAGAACATGCTCGGAAAGAACAGGTAGCCCTCGCGCTCGAAGTGCTCGAGCTGGGTCTGCGTGAGCTTCATGGCGCCTCCTCGATGCCTGGAGACAGACCACGTGGGGTCTGTTTCCGATTTTGCTCAAATCGGGGTCTGTTCCCGATTTTCCGACGCTAGCGGGATACGGAGTCCGTCCCCGCCTTTCCCGCCGGGCGATCCACAATCTGAAAGAATACCTCGTTCTGGCGCACCATGCCCAGCTCGTAGCGTGCGCGTTCCTCGATCGCTTCGACGCCCTGCTTGAGATCGCGCACCTCGGCGGCAAGCGCGCCGTTCCTGAGTTCGAGCTGCCGGTTCTTGGCGCGCTGCGCGGCCCCCTGACGGTCGACCTCCGCTACGCGCAGCCAGCCACCCTTGCCGAGCCACAGCGGATACTGCAGCAACAGGATCAGCGCAAGCAGGATCCCGGCGAGGGCTCTCATGCGCGGACCCGCCGGATGCGGCGCCTCAGCGCAGCTGGAAGAAGGCCTCGCGGCCCGGATAGCTAACCGAGTCGCCGAGGTCTTCCTCGATGCGCAGCAACTGGTTGTACTTCGCCACCCTGTCGGAGCGCGACAGCGAGCCGGTCTTGATTTGCAGCGCGTTGGTGCCGACCGCGATATCGGCGATGGTGGTGTCCTCGGTCTCGCCCGAGCGGTGCGAGATCACCGCCGCGTAGGCCGAGCGCTTGGCGAGTTCGATTGCGGCAAAGGTTTCCGTGAGAGTACCGATCTGGTTGACCTTGATGAGGATCGCGTTCGCCACACCCTGCTGGATGCCTTCGCGCAGGAGGCGCGTATTGGTGACAAACAGATCGTCGCCCACCAGTTGTACCTTGCGCCCGAGCCGCCCGGTGAGCAGCTTCCAGCCCTCCCAGTCGCCCTCGGCCATGCCGTCCTCGATTGATACGATCGGATAGCGCTCGGCGAGGTTCGCGAGGTAGTCGCAGAATTCCGGAGCGCTGAGCGAGAGGCGCTCCGAGGCGAGCGCGTAGCGCCCGTTCTTGTGGAACTCCGTACTTGCGCAGTCGAGCGCCAGCATCACGTCCTGGCCTGCGGTATAGCCCGCCTTGTGGACTGCGTCGAGCACCAGCTCGATCGCCGCGGCGTGCGTAGGCAGGTCGGGTACGAAGCCGCCCTCGTCGCCAACCGCCGTAGACATCTTCTTCGAGTCGATCAGCTTCCTGAGCGCCTGGAACACCTCGGCACCGCAGCGCAGCGCCTCGCGGAAAGACTGCGCGCCGACCGGCACAATCATGATTTCCTGCATGTCGAGGCTGTTGTTGGCGTGCGCTCCGCCGTTGATCACGTTCATCATCGGCACCGGCATCTGCATCGGTCCCGAGCCACCGAAGTAGCGGTATAGCGGCAGACCTGCTTCCTCGGCAGCGGCCTTGGCCACCGACATCGACACCGCAAGCAGCGCGTTCGCGCCCAGACGCGACTTGTTCTCGGTGCCGTCGAGCTCGACTAGGGTGCGGTCGATGAAGGTCTGCTCCGAGGCATCGAGTCCCACGATCGCCTCCGAGATCTCGGTGTTGACATGCTCAACGGCCTTGAGCACGCCCTTGCCGCCATAGCGTTGCTTGTCGCCGTCGCGCAGCTCGATCGCCTCGCGGCTGCCGGTCGAGGCGCCCGAAGGCACTGCAGCGCGGCCCATGACGCCGGACTCGAGCAGCACGTCCGCTTCGACGGTTGGATTTCCGCGCGAGTCGAGGATCTCGCGGGCGACGACGTCTACGATTGAGCTCATCTTGGGTTCTCTATTCTTGTGGAGTGATCAGTGCTTGACAAGATTCTCGGTGAAGCCGCGCTGCTTGACCGCCTGGTCGAGCTCGACAAGCGTTTCCAGAAGCAGCTCCATCAGATTTAGCGGCCAGGCGTTCGGGCCGTCCGAGAGCGCGCGCTCCGGGTTAGGGTGGGTCTCCATGAACACGCCGGCAACGCCCGCCGCCACCGCGGCGCGCGCCAGCACCGGCACGAACTCGCGCTGCCCGCCCGAAGAGGTGCCCTGACCTCCAGGCAACTGCACCGAGTGAGTAGCGTCAAATACCACGGGACAGCCCGTCTCGCGCATGATCGCGAGCGAGCGCATGTCCGAAACAAGATTGCCGTAGCCGAAGGAGAAGCCGCGTTCGCACACCAGAATGTTGTCCTCGCCCGAGCCCGCCTCGCGCGCCGCCGCTTTCGCCTTGTCGACCACGTTCTTCATTTCCTGTGGCGAGAGGAACTGGCCCTTCTTGATGTTCACCGGCTTGCCGGCCGAGGCCACGGCCTGGATGAAGTCGGTCTGGCGGCACAGGAACGCCGGCGTCTGCAGCACGTCGACCACCGCTGCAGCGGACTTGATCTCGCCGATCGCGTGCACGTCGGTGAGCACCGGTACGTTGAGCTGACGACGAACCTCCGCGAGAATCTTCAAGCCCTTGTCCATCCCCAGGCCACGGTACGACTTGCCCGAGCTGCGATTCGCCTTGTCGTAGGAGGACTTGAATACCAGCGCAATGCCAAGCCGGCCGCAGATCTCCTTCAGCCGGCCGGCGGTCTCGATCTGCAGCTCGAGCGACTCGACCACGCACGGCCCCGAGATCAGGAAGAATGGCCGCTCCAGCCCCGCTTCGAAGCCGCAAAGTTTCATTGTCGGGTAGGCCCGTGCCTTGCGGCGTCAAGCCGCGAGCACCGACAGGGTTCCGCCCGGCGAGGCGCGCTTGGCCCGGCCCCGGTTGCGCAGCGCCGCAGCAACGAAGGCCTTGAACAGCGGATGACCGCCGCGCGGCGTCGAGGTGAACTCGGGATGGAACTGGCAACCGATGAACCAGGGATGCCCCGGCAGCTCGACCATCTCGACGAGCTGGTGGTCCGGCGAGCGCCCGGCGAAGCGCATCCCCGCCGCCTCGAGCTTGGGCAGATAGACGTTATTGACCTCGTAGCGATGGCGGTGACGCTCGACGATCGTCTCGGAACCGTAAACCTCGCGCACCAAGCTGCCGTCGCCGAGCAGGCACTTCTGCCCGCCCAGGCGCATCGTGCCGCCAAACTCGGAGCGCTCGTCGCGCTTCTGGATTCTCCCCTCGCGATCGACGAATTCGGTGATCAGGCCGATCACCGGGTGCGGCGTGGCGCCGTCGAATTCGGTCGAGTGCGCGCCCTCGAGCCCCGCGATGTGGCGCGCAAACTCGATGATTGCGAGCTGCATGCCGAGGCAGATGCCCAGGTAAGGCACGCCGTTCTCGCGCGCATAGCGGATGGCCCGGATCTTTCCTTCGACGCCGCGCTTGCCGAAGCCCCCAGGCACCAGGATCGCGTCCATGGTCTCGAGCGCCGCGACGCCGTTGCGCTCGACGTCCTCGGAGTCGACGTAATGGATCTTCACCCGGCTGCGCGTGTGGATGCCGGCGTGATTCAGCGCCTCGTTGAGCGACTTATATGAGTCCTGCAGATCGATGTACTTGCCGACAAAAGCGATATTGACCTCGTGCTCGGGATGCTCGAGGGCGTCGACCAGCTTGCGCCACGGCGAGAGCTCCGCGGCGTGCGCCAGGATGCCCAGCTTGTGGCACACGATCTCGTCGAGCATCTGATCGTGCAGCATCATCGGAATCTTGTAGATCGAGTCCACGTCCCAGGCCGATATCACCGCTTCCTTCTGGATGTTGCAGAACAGCGCGATCTTGCGCTTCTCTTCCTCGGGCAGCGGCCGGTCGGTGCGGCAAAGCACCACGTCGGCCTGGATGCCGATCTCGCGCAGCTCTTTCACCGAATGCTGGGTCGGCTTGGTCTTGATCTCGCCGGCGCTGGCGATGTAGGGCACCAGCGTCAAGTGAATGTAGCAGACGTTGTTGCGGCCGAGCTCGAGCCCCATCTGGCGGATCGCCTCGAGGAAGGGCAGCGATTCGATGTCGCCCACGGTGCCGCCGATCTCGACGATCGCCACGTCGGCCTCGCCTGCCCCCTTTTTCACGAACAGCTTGATCTCGTCCGTGATGTGCGGAATCACCTGCACCGTGCCGCCAAGGTAGTCGCCGCGGCGCTCCTTCTTGATCACCGACTCGTAGATCTGGCCGGTGGTGAAGTTGTTGGAGCGGCGCATCTTCGAGCTCTGGAAGCGCTCGTAGTGGCCCAGGTCAAGATCGGTCTCGGCGCCGTCCTCGGTCACGAACACTTCGCCATGCTGGAACGGCGACATGGTGCCTGGATCGACATTGATGTACGGATCCAGCTTGATGTTGGTGACTCGGATACCGCGCGATTCGAGGATCGCTGCGAGAGAGGCGGCGGCGATGCCCTTCCCAAGGGAGGAGACGACGCCGCCGGTGACGAAAACGTACTTGGTCATTTACCCAAGTGGCGCTGAGATTCCGAAGTCTACACGCATTTGCAGCACCGCTCAATCGAAACGCGGCCTGGCCGCGATCAATGCTCCATTTGTGCCGCCTTGATCGACTCGGCGCGGATCTGCTCGGTCAGCTCGGCCTTGTAGCGCGAAAATTCCGGCGCGGTCTTCATCTTGTAATGGCGCGGATGCGGCAGTTCGATCTTCAGGTCGGCCTTGATTCTCCCCGGGCGCGCCGACATGACCGCCACTCGGTTGGCCATGAAGATCGCCTCGTCGATGTCGTGCGTGACAAACAGCACCGTCTTGCGCTCCGCCTCCCAGATGCCGAGCAGCAGCTCCTGCATCAAGGCGCGGGTCTGGTTGTCGAGCGCGCCGAACGGCTCGTCGAGCAGCAGGATCTTGGGGTCGTTGGCGAGCGCGCGGGCGAGCGCGGTGCGCTGCTGCATGCCGCCCGAGAGCATCTTCGGGAAGTGGCGCTCGAAGCCGCGCAGCCCGACCTTGTCGATGAAGTACTCCGATATGCGTCGCTGCTCGGCGACAGGCACGCCCTTCTCGCGCAGGCCGAAGCAGATGTTGTCCCGCACGTTCAGCCACGGGAACAGCGTGTAGGACTGGAACACCATGCCGCGGTCGGGCCCGGGGCGCGCCACTTCTTGACCGTCGAGCTGCACGCGGCCGGTGCTCGGCCGATCCAGCCCCGCCACGATGCGCAGCAGCGTCGACTTGCCGCAGCCCGAGGGGCCGAGCAGCGTAATGAAGTCATTGTCCTCGATCGCGAGATCGGTGGCCTCAAGCGCGCGGGTCGCTTGGCCGCCGGCCACCCCCGGAAAGGTGCGCGAGATCTGCTCGAGCGAAAGCTTCGACATCAGAAGGCCCAGGGATAGAGGCGCTGGTTGACGAACTTGAACAGGAAGTCCGACACCAGGCCGATGACGCCGATGACGAAGATGCCAAAGATCATCTGCCCGGTGTCGAGCAGGCGCTGGCTGTCCATGATCATGTGGCCAATGCCGCTGTCGGCGCCGACCAGTTCGGCAACGATCACGTAAGTCCAGGCCCAGCCGAGGACCAGGCGCAGCGTCTCGGCGATCTGCGGCGCGGCGCCCGGCAACATCACCCGGCGCACGATCCCGGAGGACTCGGCGCCCAGCGTGTAGGCCGCTTCGATCAGGTCGCGCCGCGTCGAGCCGACGATCACGGCTACCATCAGCACCACCTGAAACACCGAGCCGATGAAGATCACTAGCAGCTTCTGGGTCTCGCCCACCCCAGCCCACAGGATCAGCAACGGAATGAACGCCGAGGCCGGCAGGTAGCGCGCGAACGAAACGAACGGTTCGAAGAAGGCCTCGATCGGCTTGAATGCGCCCATCAGGATGCCAAGCGGCACCGCCACGATCACCGCGAGGACGAAGCCGCCGACGACGCGGAATATCGTAATGCCGACGTCGTTGATGAAGCCGAACTCGGCGAACAGGCTAAAGCCGATGCGCAGCGTGTAGAGCGGATCCTTGAGGAAGATCGGTTCGATCAAGCCGCCGAAGGTGGCGAGCGCCCAGGCGGCGAAGAACAGGACGAAGAACGATGCGCCGAGGAAGATCTTTCTCGGGCGCGAGACCGGCTTGAGCGGTTCCATG
>Ga0214471_10004331_pt1 | contig 10970 bp, 13 predicted proteins | sample RVTome_5_FD_207665 | JGI IMG/M metagenome (GOLD analysis project Ga0214471, IMG submission 207665) | Soil microbial communities from uranium-contaminated site in the Upper Colorado River Basin, Wyoming, United States - RVT142D155 | ecosystem: Environmental > Terrestrial > Soil > Contaminated >... | reverse complement strand
CAGGAGGGTGATGCCAGTCCGGCAGATTGGGTCCGCCGTCCATGAGCCTGATCGTATCCAGGTGGCCTGCTTTCCGGTCGTCCCGCTGGGCGTCCCGAGGCCACCAGGCCCACTACTCTCGCAACGATGAGGCTCGCAGCACTCGGACTGCTGCTCGGAGTGACGGCGTGCACCCAGGCGTCGCGTCACCAGCGCTCTATTCTTTGGTTTGGGCGGGACCGCGACGGCTCGAGCCGACCGGCGGGAGACCATATTGATCAGTTCGAGAGTGCGCGCTCCAGCCCTCATCGGGATCTGTCTTGTCACGATGGCGTTCGTGGGCTTTCAGGATGTCGTGCTCGGGTCACCTGAAAGCGCTGTGGAGAAGTCAGTTCGACTGACGCAGGAGGAGATCGACTTCCTGCTTGCTAAAGGCGCACAACCTGACGACGAAGGCGTCCGGGCGCTGGAGGCAGAACGCGACGAACTCATGACTCAACTTGATGATCCGCCGCCTCGGCTGCCCGATCCCGGTGAGGTCCAACGCATCCTGATGCACACGCCGTCAGAGCCTGACTGGGATTCCGGTGAGATCCAGTGCGAAGGCTCCTTGGCGCTTCGAGATATCGAGTTCGAATCGGCCCCCCGGTGCGTTGCCGTGCCGAGATCCAATGGCAATCTGCTGACGGTCTATCTCACCGCCGAATCGCGAGCTGTGGCGCTGCATCAGACCGCCGGTGGTCGAGATGGTGGTGTGCGCGTGGACTCGTTCAATATTCCACGGCTTGATGATCTGAAAGAACCCACGATCGACGTCGATGGGGACCTCGTCGTACTCACTTATGACGTCGGTGCGGTCACGATTGATACGAGCGCGTGGTTCGGCGGCGATTGATCAGGCTCTCTCGGAACCTATTCGGGGTGGCAGCGGACATCAACTTCGGCAACCCGCTCGGGGGCGGACGGGTCACCAGAGAACCCGGAGCTGTTGCGAAGGATGGGGGCGGTTGGCATCCGCTCCGGCCACCTGTGACCGACCCGGACCCCGGGCACTTCGAGTGGGACGGCTACCGGACCGGTTCTTGCGTCCCGCCGTCGCACATGTGCGATGGGCGGACGCCGGAACGGAGATCGATCGTCCCGGGCACGCCTCACCGATCGGACAGGTACTGGTCGAGAACGCCGAGCATCGCCTCGGCGCCCGCGATGGTCGTGTAGGTCACGGCCGAGCGACTTGCCCAGATGACCGGCTCGAGGCTCGGGTGGTTCGCAGCGATCCAAGTGCGAAGGGCTTCGAGAGCTCCATACGCCGCATCGCGTGACGCCTCGTCATGGATCCTGTCGACATTGCCGATTCTGCCGGCTCGAACGATGTACGTGTGGGTTCCAGTCAATGAGAGACCCAGCGACCTCAGAATCCGGTCGTCCTGCACGTATCTGCACGTGACGACCAGGTCATCGACGGCACAGTCGAAGTCGGCCATTTGCCACCCTGCGGCCACCTGCGCGCGAAACGTCTCCTCGAGCACATCGCGCCGCGACGCGACCCACATCGGTGTGCCGAGCACGTATCCGTCGTCGGCGATCATCGACATTGCAGCGGCTATGTCGCCTCGATTCCTCGCCGCCACCCATTCCTCGACGATCTCGAGGGGATCGGGTGGGGCGTCGCCGGCCGCCAACATCGCGCCGCCGACGACGGCGGCCGCCGCCACGACAACCCATGCCAGCCAACGACCGTTCACGAGTCAAAATCTACAGAGCCGCTTCGTCCCGGGGACCCTCGATCACGTCGGATCCATGCCGAACGAACGCCGCAGCGCCGACCTGGCGGCGTGGTATCCGGACATCCCGTGGACGCCTGCCCCCGGGGCCGTCGAGGCACTGCACAGGTACACGCCATCGAGTGGCGTCTTGTACGGATCGGGTCCCGGCATCGGGCGGGCGATCACCTGGTCGAGGGTCCAGGCGCCACCGATGATCTCGCCGCCTTCGTTGTTGGGGTTGTAGGCCTCGAAGTCGGCGGGGCCCATGGTGTGCCTGGCGAGGATGGTGTCGCGAAACCCGGGCGCAAAGCGCTCGATCTGCGACTCGATCGCCTCGACCCGATCGAGGGTCGAGCCGTTCGGCACATGACAGTACGCCCACGCGGTGTGGCTGCCTCCGGGCGCCCTCGTCTCGTCGAAGAGGCTCTGTTGGGCGAGCAGCACGTAGGGGCGATCCGAGTGATCACCGCGCCACATCGCCCTCTCAGAAGCCGCGATTTCCTCGAACGTGCCCCCGAGGTGAACCGTCGCGGCCGACGCCACTCGGGAGCACTTCCAGGGAATCGACTCACTGAGCGCCAGGTCGATCTTGAACACGCCCGGTCCTCGCCGCCAGCGTCTCGCCCGCCAGCCGTACAGACCGCCGATCGGGCGGCCCGCAAGCGCCAGGAGCGCTCGAGGCGTGACGTCGAGGAGCGTGGCGGCCGCCGAGGGGAGGTCCGAGAGCGAGGCGACCCAGTGCCCCGTCTCGATCGAGCCCCCGAGCGACAACAGATAACCGGCGAGGGCGTCGACGATCGCCTGCGATCCGCCCTTGGCGACGGGCCAGTTGTCTGCGTGCCCGGCGAGGCCGAGCGCCAATGCGACGCCGGTCGTCCCGGGGCCGGCCAGGTCGACCGTCGTGTGGGCGGCGAGTCCGCCCAGCAGACCTCGCGCCTCCGTCGTCTCGAATCGCCTCACGAACCAGGTGGCAGGAAGGAGTGACATGGCTGCGAACCGCGCCAGGGGCCTCGGATCGCCCGGCCAGCGCAGCATCGGCCCGAGGAACTGTTCGTTGATGCGGTCGAGCCTGGACACCCCCGGCTCCATGACGCGCCGGTAGGCGACGCCGTCCTCTCCCAGCCCCGCTGCCGTTTCGGCAACCGACGGCAGGAGCATGACGGCCGACCCGTCGTCGAACGGGTGCGCCGCGGCTGCCTCCGGCGAGATCCACTCCAAGCCGTGGTCTGTGAGCGGGTACCGGCGGAAGCTCGGCGACAGTCTTCCGAGTGGATGGATCGCCGAGCACACGTCGTGCCGGAACCCAGGAAGCGTCAACTCCTTGGTGCGGGCTCCCCCACCGATGGTGTCGGCACCCTCGATGACATGAACCCGCAAACCGTGTCTGGCGAGCTCGACGGCTGCGGTCAGCCCATTCGGCCCTGCGCCCACTATGACCGCGTCGTACTCCACAACGCCAGTCTCGCGGGTCGGCGAGACGCAGTCGGGGTCAGGTTTCCAGCTTCTGGCGTCGGCGGTGGGCCGCCACGTTCTCGCGGGTCGTGCAGGTGTCCGAGCAGTGGCGGCGCGAGCGATTGCGAGAGACGTCGACGTAGACGTCGTCACAGCGACCCGCGTCACAAACACCGAGGCGCTCCATGCCACCGTCGACGATGGTGACCGCCAGGCCCATCGCCGTCACGGTCCCCAGCCATGTGGCGATGTCTGCGCCCGACGGCTCGAAGTGGAGATGAGGGTCGTCGCTGTGCAGGCTCACCCTCGGCACCGCCTCCGAGTAGCTGAGGATCTGGTTGACGGTGTCGACGGCAGCCTCGGCAGTGTCCGCCGTGAACACATCCCGCAACCGGGAGCGCAAGGCACGAACCTCGTGAAGGTCGGCCTCGCGGATCCTCCAATCGAACGGACCCCACTCCTGCTCGTACCCGGCGACGAAAGTCTCGAGGTCGGCGGTCGTGACCAGGTGCTCGACCCCGGAGAAGGCGTCGAACGTGTTGACGAGGTCGACCGCCATGGCCACCGGTTCGTTGCTGTAATGAGAGAAATCCACTTGACTCCTTACCGGAATCATTGTATCTTGTAAGAGTCGTAAAGACAATAGCCTACTACACCGGGAGGGTCAAATGAGCTTCGAGCACCTGTTCAACGAGCTACTCGACGCTCGGAGGCGATACGAGGATCTGCGGATCGCCGGCGGCAGCTTCGACGAGAGAGCGCTGCTGCAATCCCACCTCCTCGAGTTGCGGGCGAAGCTGGTGGCATCTCGTAACGGGGTCAACTGATGTTCGCGATCAGGTGCCCCTACCACGATTCACCGGTCCTGCTGAGCCTCTCGTCCATCGAGGAGCTTCGAAACACGTCGCGGGGCATCGAGATCGGATACATCTGCTCATGCGGTCATCGCGGCACTTGGATCACAGGGCGCGGTGCCGCCTGCACCCCGACCGCACCGATGGAGGATTGACATGCACAACTACGAGATGCTCAGGGCTCTCGCCAACGATCGCATCGCGGAGATGAGGCGAGAAGCCGCCGAGGGACGCAAGCGGCGCAAGCGCTGACCGGGCCCTCCCCGAATCTGCCGCACGTGCACCGGTACGTGCGGCAGACTCGCGTCATGGATCCACCGGTGAAGCCGCGCGATGCGACGGCCGTCGCCGCCGACGCGCTGACGGCGTTGCGCGGCCTGATCGCCGTCGCTCTCGTCATCGCCGTCGGCTCGCGGCATCCGATGAGTGGCGCCGCCCTGCTGGGCCTCGCCTGGCTGACCGACGTGAGTGATGGGAGAGTCGCCCGCCGGTCGGCGACAGCGACCCGACTCGGCAGATGGGATCTCCACTTCGACGCGGCGGTCGGCGCCGGCCTGCTCACCGGGCTCATCGCAGCCGGATACGTCCCGGGCCCGGCATTCGCCGCCGCCGGCGGCGCGGCGACCATCTGGTTCCTCTACGCCGGCAATCCGGCCGGCGCCATGGCGCTGCAGGCCGTGGCGTACGGGCCATTCCTGGCGGTGGCGTTGCGCGACGCCACCGCCGGGTTCTGGGGACTCGTCGGCGTCATCGGCTCCATCGCGATCGTCGACGCACGGCACCTGGTCGAATGGGTGCTCCCCACCTTCTTCGCCGGACTGCTCTCACCGCGGCGACCGCGGCGCTGACCGCTCAGGCGTCCTCGGGGTCGGCGCTCCCCTTGTCGTCGACGACCGGCGCGAACACGATCCTCGTCAGCACCGAGAGCTGCTGCTTGTCCTTGTACGTGTGGTCGAAGTCGAACTCGAATGCCGAGCCGTATCCGGGCCATTGCACCTGGAGCCACGCCGCGTCCGTCCTGATCCTGTAGTAGCCGAAGGCGCCGTCCTCGACGTCGATGCGCTTCGGATCTGCGATGTACCTGGTGAACGGAGCGGTGTCTTCGTCCACGACTGCTCCCTCGGCGCCGTTGCGGCCTCGCACGGAGTAGCTCGTGCCGTGCGCAGAAGGCCGGATGTAGTAGAGACCGTCGAGCTCCATGGCCACCACACCATCCTCGATCGTGAGGACCGCATCGAGGTACGTGTTCCCGTCGTCGGCGTCGCCTGAAACCAGGTTGGTGTACGGCCCGGTGACGTACCGAACGAACACCCGGCCGTCCTCGTTGGTGATGAAGGTCTCGGTCACCCTGCCGGCGTCGAGCGTCGGGGTGACGAGCGGATAGGTTCGCTCGCCTCGATGCTTCTCGAGCTGGCTCTCGAACCGAAGCCCGTCGAAGACGGGGGCGATGCCTGTGCGATGAGCGTCGTTCGGACCGTCTCGGTAGTCGATCTCGAAGGCGACCCCTGAGTCCCCTTCGACCGTGACGGCGACCACTCGTGCTTCCTCGTCGATGTCGAAGCGGTACGGAGAGAGCGGGTCGTCATGCAGCTCGAGGCCGCCGAGGACGACCATCGCAACCGGAGGTCTCGGCAGGACGAGAACGTCCGCGATCGGCCGCTTGGGCTCGTCGTAGCTGACGGCAGCCTCGATCGCCGGTACCGGCGGAGGGGGTTCGTAGCCGTGCCAGGCGTCGACCATCTGTTCGACGGTCGGAGGGCGATGCTGCGGGATCGCAGCAGGGTTCCGGGGGATCAGATAGCCGATGAGGCTGGGGACGGCCGCCCGGACCGTTGTCTGGCTCGGAACGAACGATGCGGGCACACCGGGCCCGTGCCACGAGGAAGGCCGCAGCGGGACCGCGTTGGCGATCGACCAGCCCGTCCCGCCGATCACGACGAGAACGAAGACGAAACCCTGGAGGAGCCGCAAGCCCAACACGCTGTCTGTATCGGCACGTGCGCGTCGTGTCCTGAAACCACCTAGAGGCAACTGTCACTCCCACAGGTCGCTCGTCTGTGCCATGAAACGGTAGACCATACGCTCGAGGTTCCCATGGGACGCCACTGTGTCGACGGTCACCTACGCTTGACCGTCATGGTCACGTCCAGGTTGGCGCCGTTCGGGGAGACGATCTTCGCCGAGATCACTGCGCTGGCAGCGCGACATGCCGCCATCAACCTCGGCCAGGGTTACCCGAACTTCGACGGCCCGGAGTTCGTCAAGCGGGCAGCCGCCGAGGCGATCGGAGCGGGGCACGGCCAGTACGCCCGCAGCTCCGGCATCGTCGAGCTGGTCGACGCCATCGCCGCCCGGTTCACGTCCGACCGGGCGATCCCGGTCGATCCGCTCGCCCACGTCACCGTGACATCCGGCTGCACCGAGGCGCTGGCCGCCTGCTTCCTCGGTCTCGTGGAACAGGACGACGAGGTCGTCCTGATCGAGCCGACCTACGACGCCTATCCCGTCGACGCCGCGCTCGCCGGTGCGACGCCTCGCTACGTGACGCTGCGCCCTCCGGATTACCGCCTCGAGGAGGCAGACCTGCGGGCCGCCTTCGGGCCGCGGACAAAGGCCGTCGTGGTGAACACTCCCCACAATCCGTCTGGAAGGGTCTTCTCCAGGGACGAGCTCTCCCTGGTCGCCGAACTGTGCCACGAGTACGACGTCATCGCCATCGCAGACGAGGTCTACGAGCACATGGTCTTCGACGGCCCCCACGTGTCCATCGCGACCCTGGACGGCATGTGGGAGCGGACCGTAACCCTCTCGTCGCTCGGCAAGACGTTCTCGCTCACCGGTTGGAAGGTCGGGTGGGCAGTGGCGCCGTCGCACCTCACCGCCGGGGTGCGAGCTGCTCACCAGTTCCTCACGTTCGCGACGGCTACCCCTCTGCAGCACGGCGCCGTGGCCGCTCTCCATGCGCCCGCCGAGTACTTCGTCGAGCTCGAGTCCGCATATCGATCGCGCCGCGACCTGCTGGCGAAGGGCCTGGCCGGATTGGGGTTCGACGTCCACTTGCCACAAGGGACGTACTTCATGCTCGCCGACCACACCCGCTTCGGCTTTTCCGACGACGTCGCCTTCGTGAAGCACCTCATCGAGCACGCCGGCGTTGCCGCCATCCCGCCGTCCGCCTTCTTCCACCACAAGCGGGACGGAGCCGATCTCGTCCGGTTCGCCTTCTGCAAGGACGAGGCGACACTGGAGCAGGCGCTCGACCGCCTCGGCTCCGCACGGCTCGAGGCGCCGTGACGAGCGCGGCCTTCCTGCTGGCGCTCGGCCTCGCGTTCGTGTTCGCGACGACGGCTGCCCGCCACGTGCTCGAGCCGTGGCGCATCCGGGGCGCCCTGTCGACGGCGGGGATCCGTGACGACCTGGCTCCAGTCGTCACGGGAACCGAAGCGGCGCTGGTGCCTCTCCTCGTGCTGAGTCCGCGCCTCGGCGGAGCACTCGCCGTGGCGTACCTGGGTGTCGTCACCGCCGCACTCGCCATCGCGGTCGCCGCCGGGCGTCAGATCGAGGATTGCGGCTGCACGAGGAAGCCGCACCGGGTGGACGGCGCATACTTCGGAAGGAACGCGGCGCTGCTCGCCCTCGGCGCGGTCGTAGGCGTGTTCGGGTCCCCCGGCTACCCGTTCGCCGGGCTCGGAGTGGCGGGCGTGGTCGCAGCGATCGCCGTCACACGGTTCGCCGGCGCTCGACGAGCGCACGGCTGAACGGATGGGCATCGAGGTCGGCAACCCGGACAAGCTGATCTTCCCGGAGGCGGGGTACACGAAGCGCGACCTGGTGGCGCACTACGAGCGGGTCGGGGGCGCCATGCTGCCGCACGTCGACGCCAGACCGCTCACGCTGCAACGTTTCCCGAACGGCGTGGCCGAGAAGGGCTTCATGCAGAAGAACGCATCGAAGCACTTCCCAGACTTCATCGGCCGAGTCGAGATGCCCAAACAGGACGGAACGACGATCTATCCAACCGTGTCGACCGAGGAAGGGATCGCATATCTGGCCAACCAGGGGACCGTCACGTTCCACGCGTGGACGAGCAAGGTCCCGCACCTCGACACCCCGGATCGATTGATCCTCGACATCGACCCCGAGACTGGGGACACCGCATCTGCCAGGAAGGGCGCCACGGTGGTGCGCGACATCCTCGAATCGCTCCACATCCCGTCGGCGCCGATGGCGACCGGATCGAAGGGTTACCACGTCGTGAGCTCGATCGAGCCCAGCCTCGGCGTCGAGGATGTCGGGGCATTCGCCAGGGCGGTCGCGTCCATCGCCGCCACCCTCGAGCCGGATGTGCTCACGACCGAGTTCTCCATCGAGAAACGCCGGGGGCGCGCTTTCGTCGACTGGCTCCGCAACAGGTACGGGCAAACGGGGGTCGCCCCGTGGTCGCTACGGCCGAGGCCCGACGCCACCGTTGCCGTGCCCATCGCCTGGGACGAGCTCGACGAAGTGGCCCCCGATGCATGGAACCTCGGAACCGTCGAAGCGCGCCTCGGCGTCGACTCGATCCTCGGGCTGCACGCCGTGTCGCTCGATGGGGCGATCGCCGCCATTCCGGCGCGCCTCGCCGAGTTGGACATCACTGTCGATGAGGGATTCGACAGGTTCAGGTCGTGACCGGCACGATCCGCCCGTACGTCGCCGACGACCTCGGCGACCTCCTCGAGGTGTGGTACGAGGCATCCCTCGTCGCCCACCCCTTCCTTTCGAGCGAATTCCTCGCTGCGGAGCGACGGCGGATCGAGGAGGAGTGGATCGTCATCGCGGAGACGATGGTCTGCGACGTGGATGGGCGCCTCGTCGGCTTCCTGTCGCTGCTCGGAAACGAGGTGGGAGCCATCTTCGTCCATCCTGCATTCCAGCGGCGCGGCATAGGCCGCTCACTGATGGACCGAGCCAGGGCCGCCCGTCCGCACCTCGAGCTCGACGTGTTCGAGGCCAACATGGCGGGACGCCGCTTCTACGAGGAGTACGGGTTCAGGGTCGTGGGCGAGCACGTCCACGACGAGACCGGTCAGGTCGAGGTCCGCATGCGGCTCGACTGATCGTCGCCGGCTCAGCAGCCTGACTTCTCGCCCCCCGAGCAATCGTCGTTGCCGCTTCCCCCGTACAGCCAGTCGGTGCCCGCTCCACCTCGCAGGGTGTCGTCCCCACGGTTGCCCCAGAGACGGTCGTTGTCGTTCCTGCCCTTGAGCACGTCGTCGTGCCTTCCACCGACGAGGTTGTCGTATCCGCCACCACCGATGATCTTGTCACGCCCTGGGCCGCCGCGCAGCATGTCGCTACCGGAGTTTCCGCGAATCACGTCATCGCCCTTGCCGCCGCAAATCACGTCGCGCCCGCCGAGCCCTGTGATCACGTCGTTGCCGCCCTTGGCGTCGATGATGTCACGCCCGGAGGTTCCGACGATCACGTCGTTGCCGCTCGTCCCCACGATCGTCGCATCGAGGTAGTTGCACTCGCCTTTGCCGCTGCCGTTGCCACCTCCGCCTCCGCCACCGCCCGGAACCTTCAAGTCGATGCGGCTCACCGGAGCATGCCTTCCCTCGGGGACGGACAGGAAGGCGCCCATCCCGCGCTTGATGGCGAGGGCCTCGCTGCCGACGCCCTCCCAGACGCATCCGGTCACCGGCCGCGCCGCGAGCGTCTGGAAGACACTGTCGCCCGTGGCGCGGATCCACGAGAACACCTCATATCCGTTCTTCGCCATGATGAGGCGTCCGTTCGATGAGATGTCGAGTGCTGTGACCGGCCCGACGGTCGTGCGCTCGAATCGGGCACGCACAGCCACCATCGCCTTGGCGGTGGTCGTCCGGCCGTCGACGAGCTCCTTCTTCTTGATGCGGTACACCCAGCTCGCCCTGTCGATACCCTGGTAGGTGCCGAGCTCCTTCTCCATCACGACGACGTCGCCCGTCTGGGGATCGACCGCCAGGCCCTCTGCGTCGCGCGACCACGTTCCGCCCGACGGGTTCTCGTACCTGTAGTAGAAGACGTCGACGGCGGAGTCCGGAAGCTGAACGTCGCCGTGCGAGTCCCTGATCTTCGGCTCGGGGAAACGGTAGATGCGCACGTACGGGCGCTTGCGACCGTTGTCTCCGATGTCGGCGACGTAGATGTGGTCCCTCTTGCCGGGCCCCGGGCCGATGGCGATGTCCTCGAGATCCGAGACGCTCACGTTGCCGAACCGGAAGGAGCCCAGGTTCTTGCCCTTCTGGTTGATGGCATAGATGCGGTTCGTGCCACCGCTGTCGTTGTGCGTCCAGTACACGTTGTCATGGGTGCGGGAAGCGACGAGCCCGGACGCCTCGATGATGCTCGAGTTCGTGAGGTTGCCGGTCGTATCGCGCTCGCCGAACGTCGGGCACTTCTGGGCTGCCGCCACCGCAGGACCGGGAGCGGCGAGGAGGCCGAGCATGACGAGAAACGCTGTCGCCGCCCGGACCACGAGGGTACGGATGATCATGTATGGCTCTTCATCTGGGGGGAACGGTCACACTCGAGGTGTGCGTCGCTACTCCGAGTGGTTCCCGGAGAGCGATGCGACGCTACCGCGACGGACCTTGAGACGCCATTTGGATCGGGTGAAGAGCTCCTAAAGGTCGATTGGGCCGGGAAGCTGCCCTCAGCGCCGTCCTCCGGCGGCTCCCGGTGCGCTTCCGCCTCGTCCCGAACCCCTGCCATGGTGCGCCTTCAACTCGTCCCGAGCCGCCTTGCGCTCCGCCTTCAACTCGTCCCGAGCCGCCTTGCGCTCCGCCTTCAACTCGTCCCGAGCCGCCTTGCGCTCCGCCTTCAACTCGTCCCGAGCCGCCTTGCGCTCCGCTTTCGCCTCGTCGTCGGAAGGCTCCTCGTCTCCCGGCTCGTC
>Ga0214471_10004330_pt1 | contig 10971 bp, 8 predicted proteins | sample RVTome_5_FD_207665 | JGI IMG/M metagenome (GOLD analysis project Ga0214471, IMG submission 207665) | Soil microbial communities from uranium-contaminated site in the Upper Colorado River Basin, Wyoming, United States - RVT142D155 | ecosystem: Environmental > Terrestrial > Soil > Contaminated >... | reverse complement strand
TCGAAGTCAATTCCTGGTAAGAATTTGCGCGACTTCGCCGGGCACCCGCTGCTCGCCTACAGCATTGTCGCTGGCTTGCAAGCCAGTCAGGTCGATCGGGTCGTGGTTTCAACGGACGATGCCGACATCGCCGAAGCGGCAGCCCGTTACGGCGCCGAAATCCCGTTCCTGCGTCCAGCCGCCTTGGCAGCTGACGACAGCTTGGATTGGCCGGTCTTTGAGCACGCCCTGTCCGAATTGGCCAGGATCGACGGCTGGAAACCACAGATTGTGGTTCAATTGCGGCCGACGTCGCCTTTGCGGCCTCCAGGGCTGGTCGATCAGGCAATCGGCCTGCTGACTGCCGATGAGCGAGCCGATTCGGTCCGCGGGGTGGTCCCCAGCGGCCAGAATCCCTACAAAATGTGGCGCATGGCCGACGACGGCCATCTGAAGCCGCTGTTGGACGATGGTCCGCCGGAAGCCTACAATCAGCCAAGACAATCGTTGCCATCCACCTACTGGCAGACCGGCCATATCGATGCCGTTCGGGCCGCGACCATTCTAGATCAGCGGTCAATGACCGGTGACCGCATCCTGGGCCTGGAAATCGATCCGCGCTACACCGTTGACATCGACAACGAGTTGGACTGGGCGCGTGCCGAGGAACTGGCAATGTCGGGGACGCTCAGCTTCCTTGATCCGTCTGGCCAACGTCGGCCGCTGCCAAGCCCGATCGAAGCCATCATCTTCGATTTCGATGGCGTCTTCACCGACAATCGGGTTTGGGTCGATGGCGATGGGGGTGAGACGGTGGCCGCCCACCGCGGGGATGGCTGGGGGGTTGCCAAAATGAAGGCGGCCGGGATCCGGTTGGTGGTCTTGTCCACCGAGACAAATCCGGTGGTGGCGGCGCGTTGTCGCAAGCTGGACCTGCCCGTCGAACAAGGACTTGGTGACAAGACAACCGCGTTGCGGGACTGGCTGGCTCGCCAGGGGGTTCCCGCCGAGTCGGCCATCTACATTGGCAACGACGAGAACGACATCGACTGCTTCCCACTTGTGGGTTGCGCGCTGGTGCCGGTGGATGCGCATCCAATGGCGCGCCGGCGGGCCGACCGAATCTTGAGCCATAAAGGGGGCCGGGGGGCGGTCCGAGAGCTTTGCGACCTGGTGTTGGGACAAGCGCAGAAGGGAAGAGCATGACGCGAGCTATCCAGCTGGGCGATCGCCAGGTCGGCGATGGTCAGCCAGCCTACATCGTCGCCGAGATCGGCATCAATCACAACGGTGATCTTGAACTGGCCAAGCAGTTGATCGATGCGGCCGTCGCCGCCGGCGTGGACGCGGTCAAGTTCCAAAAGAGGACCCCCGAACTGTGTGTGCCGCCCGAACAGCAAGACAAGATGCGCGACACGCCTTGGGGCTACATTACCTACCTGGACTACCGCTACCGGGTAGAGTTTGACGAAACTGGCTATCGTCAAATCGACGAGCACTGCCGCCGGCATGGAATCGACTGGTTTGCCTCCGTCTGGGACGAGCCTTCGGTCGACTTCTTGGAGGCATTTGAACCGACCGCTTATAAGATCCCATCGGCCGCGCTGACCGATCTGAGTTTGCTGCGCCACGCCAGGGCCACCGGTCGCCCCTTGATTGTGTCGTCCGGCATGTCGACAATGGAACAAATCGAGGCCGCCCTGGCTGATATTGGGCAGGAGAACCTGGTGCTGTGTCACGCCACCAGCACCTACCCGTGCGAGCCGGAGGAGCTCAACCTGCGCGTCATTCAAAAGCTGCGAGAGCGCTTTTCGTGCCCGATTGGCTACTCGGGGCATGAGGTCGGCCTCGTGCCGTCGGCGGTGGCTGTCGCCCTCGGCGCCTGTTTGGTCGAGCGCCATATCACGCTTGACCGGGCGATGTGGGGCAGTGACCAGGCGGCCTCCGTTGAGCCGCACGGTTTTCAGACTCTGGTCAAATACATTCGGGTGACCGAAGATGCTCTGGGCGACGGCGCAAAGCGAGTATATGACAGCGAGCTGCCCTCCCTCGAGAAACTTCGCCGCGTCCACACCTGACCCTTCGATCGATGATCCATCGAGTTCTACAACGAGGCCAGCGCTGGCGGGCCAACCGTCAGTTGGCCGGGCAAGTCCGGCGGGTCGAGACGTACCTGTCCCAGGAGCCAGTCGACTCGGCCGCGGATAAACCCGTGCTTGTCTTCAACGCCTCGACACGCATCCACAGTTTGAGTCTGAATGGCGCCTTCTCTCTGCTGGCGGCTTGGGGGCTGCGTGCCCGCGGCGTGCCGGTCTGGCATCTTGTGTGTCAGCAAGGGATGGAGCAGTGCATTTTGGGGACCGACCAACGTGACCTCGATCGACCCCCTCCCTGTGGATCCTGCCTGGCTTTCAGCCGCCTGTTGTTCCCGCCCGAACGGACGCGCTGGCTGACCCTCGACCAACAGGCGGCGGCCAGCGCAGGGTTCGATCTCGACGGTCGATCACTTGACGAATTGCGGGCTTGGACCTACGAGGGATTCCCGCTGGGCGAACTGTGCTGGCCCGGACTGTGCTGGGCCCTGCGCCGCAACGATCTGCCCGACGACGAACCCGAGCGCCGGCTGTACCGACAATATCTGCGCTCGGCGGCCAGTCTGGTTGAACAGATCGGAGCCATCCTGGACGAACTCCAGCCGCAGGCATTGATCGTGTTCAATGGGATCACCTACCCGGAAGCCGTCGCGCGGGAACTGGCGCGGCGCCGACAGATTCCTGTCGTGACCCATGAAGTAGGGCTACGGCCGTACTCGGCCTTTTTCTCGCACGAAGAGGCGACGTTCCGTCAGATTGATTTGACCGACGGGCACCAGCTCGATCCGGCGCAGCAGGCGCAGTTGGATGCGTATTTGCAATCGCGCCGTGCCGGCCGGTTTAGTATGGCCGGCGTCCGCTTCTGGCCGGTGGTCGAGGGATTGCCGGCCGACCTGGAAGACCGATTGGAGACCTTCGAGCGAGCTGTCACCGTCTTTACCAACGTCATCTTCGACACGAGCCAGGTCCACGCAAACAGCCTGTTTGACGACATGTTTGACTGGCTGGAGGCCTTGGTGCCGGTCGTTCAGTCACACCCAGACACGCTGTTCATCTTCCGGGCCCATCCGGACGAGGACCGCCCGGGCAAGGTCAGCCGCCAGGCTGCCAGCGACTGGTTTGCCGCCTCGGACTTGCACAGCGTAGAAAATGCCGTTCTCATACGTCCCGACCAATACGCCAGTTCTTACGAACTGATTGAGCGGTCAAATCTAGTCCTCATCTACAACTCATCCGTCGGCCTGGAAGCTTCGATCATGGGCGCCCCGGTATTGTCGGCCGGCCGGGCCCGCTTCACGCAGGCCAACACCGTCTTCACGCCCAGCAGCCGAGCAGAATATTCGGCCATGCTCGAGGCGTTGCTAGCCGCGGGCGAACCGGAACCGGCCCACGTTGGGAATGCCAGGCGCTTCCTATACAAAGAGCTGTTTCAAGCTTCGTTGGACTTCTCCCGCTTTCTGCGACCGTATCCCCAAATGCCGGGGATGGTGTTGTTTGAGGAGTTTGACCCTGCAGAATTGCAGCAATCTCTCGAGTTGGGCGCTGTCGCCAAAGGTGTAGTTGCTGGGACTTCCTTCATGCTGCCCGCCCCTTTGAATGACCAGGCTCACCCGTGAGCCAGCAAGCTGCTGGCTTGAGCGTTCACAAGTGGGCCAGGCGTGCTTTTTACCTGTTCCTGATCGCACGCCTTGGGCTTGTCGGACTCACGCTCCGCGATCCGACGGGTGGCGTTCTCGTAGATTCCGAGGACTACATCTTCCTGGCGAACCAGCTATCTCAAGGGTCCTACCAGGACCCGAGTGGAGGCAACCGGGATCTCACGCGCCCTCCCGGATACCCATTGTTCTTGGCCACAACATTCGTTCCGACGGGTGCGACTTGGGTTCCGGTGCTGCTCCAGTTGGCGGCGACCAGTCTGCTGGCCTTCCTTGTATTCCGCGCCTGCGCAGCCCAGTTCTCACCTTCCGCGGGCCTTGTCGCCGGCTGGCTGATCGCCTTGAGTCCAAACCTCATGCTGTGGTCAGCCACCATCATGACGGAAGCCCTGTTCGCATTGTTGATTGCATCGGCGGCTTTGTTGCTTTGGGCCCCCGCTTCCGCTCGGCCGGGTGGGGGCAAGGTCATGGGCGCTGCCATTCTGCTGGCCGGCGCCATTTACCTCAGGCCAGTCGGGATCGTCCTTGCGCCTACCTGGCTCGTGCTCATGATCGCGCTGAAGCCGAGCTCGGCAGCGAATAACGGAGGCAAGCGGGCGGTCGTTGGGTTCGCGGCGATTGTGGCCTTGCTCGTCATTCCGTGGTACTTGCGCAACCTGGCTACCCACGGCCAGTTCAGTTTCTCCAACGTAGGCTACAAAACTATGACAGGTTTCAATCTGGCTGAGGCCATCGCCGACGCCGAGGGATTGAGCCGAAATGACGCCGTTCAACTCCTTCCGGCCGCTGAGGGTCTGGTGCCGCTCACCCTGGAGGTCGCCAGCCGCTACCCGGTTTCTTTTGCCAAGGTGCAAATTCTCGGTGTGCTGCGAACACTCGCCGGGACGGATATTGGAACTTGGGGCATCATCATGGGCTGGGATTCGTGGAAAGGGCTCGGACTGCTGAGTGGCCTCTTTGGCAGGGGCGACATCTTCGGTGATTCCCCTCTGGCCGGGAACCGCGGTGCGCTCGAAACAACGCTGCATCGTGCGATCCTCGGTCTATCTCTCGCTTACAGTCTTGTTCTGCTGGTTGCTGCAGGTGCCGCCAGTTTGCTGGCGCTTCGGAGTCGAGTGGCCCAGCCATTCTTTTGGTTCGTCTTGGTGACGGCTGCGCTGCTGATTGTGGGCCCTGGTGCCGCAGGCCAGGCCCGATTCCGCGTGCCCGCCGAGCCCTTCTTGGCGCTGGCAGCGGCCCTGGCTCTGTGGCCACGGAAAAGTGCCGGTCTGGGTGCCAAGAACGGCGTAGATGCTCCCGGCACCAATAAGGCTGGGATGGATTAGTCCGATGGCGACCAGTCCCTCGATCGTTATTCGGGCTTTCAACGAAGAGAAACACATCGGCAAGCTCCTGGCGGGGATTGCCGAACAGACCCTGGACGACCCGGAAATTATCGTGGTCGACTCCGGGTCGACTGATGCCACGGTCGCCATCGCCTCGCGCTTCGGGGTTCGCGTGGTTCACGTTGAGCCGGAGGAATTCACGTTTGGACGATCACTCAACCTGGGCTGCCAGGCCGCCACCCGCCAGCACATTGTGATTGCCAGTGCCCATGTATTCCCGGTCTACCCGGACTGGCTCGAGCGATTGGTGGCGCCATTTGAAGATCCGGCAGTTGCGCTGAGTTACGGAAAGCAGCGTGGCGGACCTGAAACTAAGTTTAGCGAGCACCAGATCTTTGCCAAACTGTATCCAGATCAGTCACAAGCCCGGCAGCATTCTCCTGTGTGCAACAACGCCAACGCCGCCATCCGTCGCCAGCTGTGGCGCCAGCACCCCTATGATGAAAGTCTTTCGGGCCTGGAGGATCTTGCCTGGGCCCAGTGGGCGCTTGCGCAGGGGCACTACCTGGCCTATGTGGCCGAGGCCGAGGTCATCCACATTCATGAAGAATCGGCGCGGCAGGTCTACAATCGGTACCAGCGTGAGGCGATTGCACTGCGGCGCATCCGGCCTCAGGAGAGTTTCTACCTGGTGGATCTGCCTCGGCTTTACCTTTCCAACGTCGCTAGCGACCTATACCATGCCAAGCGTGAGGGTCGTCTCGGTGAAACCTGGCGCCGGATCTTGTGGTTCCGCTGGATGCAATTCTGGGGGACCTACCGAGGTTTTGTCCATCGTGGTCCCCTGGATCAGCGTCTCAAAGAGACCTTTTATTACCCGCGCGCGATCCGCCGGCCGGCGACCGCTTCCACGCGGAAGATGGAGCCGATTGACTACGGGCATTTGCAAGAGTAAGTGGGCGATACGATGAGCTATCAGTGGGTGGCATTGGTTCCGATGCGGCACACGTCAGAACGGGTACCAGGCAAGAACTACCGCCAACTGGCTGGCAGGCCGCTGTATGCCCACATCCTTGAAGCGCTGAGCCAGGTGCAGGCCATCGAGCGCATCGTGGTTGACACGGACAGCCCTGTCATCCAAGCGGGGTTAGCCGAGGATTTCCCGGAGGTGCTGGTGCTGGACCGGCCGGAGGCACTTCGAGGAGGCGATGTGCCGATGAATGCGGTCATTCGACACGATCTCGAGCAGGTACCCAGCTATTTCTATGTGCAGACGCACAGCACCAACCCCTTGCTTCGGGCCGAGACCATCGAACGCTCCATCCAGCGTTTCAACGAGAACTTGCCGGCAATTGACTCGTTGTTCTCGGTAACCGGTTGGCAGACGAGGCTTTGGACGGTTGACGGCGTTCCGATCAATCACGACCCCGATCAGTTGCTGCGAACCCAGGACATGGAAGTCGTTTATCAGGAGAACTCCTGCCTCTACCTATTTGGGCGAGATACCATGCTCGAGTCTGGGCGGCGCATCGGCCGAAGCCCACTCTTGTTTGAGATCGACAGGATCGAGGCCATTGACATCGATAACGAGGCCGATTTCCAACTGGTGAAAGCCGTCTTAGATAGCTTCCCCAACGGATTCCCAAGGGGTATGTCGTGAGAGCCAACCAAGCCGACGGGGGTTGGTAACCAGTCATATGCTGATCAATGGCCATGGGCGTACGGCGCCGACAGGGATGGGCCGACGACCTACGGCAGTTGCTTGGTTGGAGGGTTTGCTGCTAGCCGCCGTGGCGACAAGCTACCCGATCGCGGCACTGTTGTCTGCCAATATCACCGAGGCCGAGCCGGTCGACGGATTGCGCGCGTGGCTGCTGATCGCCAGTCTGGGCATATTCCTCGTCACGATCACTGGCTCACTCATTGGAGACCCATCGCGAGCCGGAGTGTGGGTCGCTGGAGCTGCACTGCTTTTCTTCAGCTATGGCCATGTATACGAGCAAGTGCGAGGCTGGAGTTTCTTGGGGCTGTTGGTGGGGCGCCATCGCTTCCTGCTTGTTGTGTTTGGAGTGGCCTTTGTCCTGTGGGGCTTGGCACTTCTGCGCGGAGAGGCTTCCCGGCGCCGACTGGCCCAGGTGGTGCTGTTCAGCTTGGTCGCCGCACTGATGCAGCCCGGGGCGCGATTGGTGTCCTACGCCGCGCCAAGGCAGTCAGCCGGGGCCAGTGTTGCCGCTGGCGGCTTGACCGTGGAGCAGGTGCAGGCTCGGCCGGATGTCTACTACATTGTGCTCGATGGCTATGGGCGCTCCGACATCCTGCTTGAACGATTTGGGCTTGACAACAACGACTTCCTAGAAGGATTGAGAGAGCGGGGCTTCTTCGTCGCCGATCTAGCCCACGCCAATTATTCCCAGACCAAACTATCACTGGCGTCCTCCCTCGGGATGACGCATCTGGACCAGTTGGCGGTAGTCCTTGGGCCAGATTCATATGATGTCCGACCGCTAGAGGATCTAGTCTGGCATGGGCCGGTGTTGGAGAGTTTCCGCCAGCTTGGCTATCAGATCGTCTCGTTCGAATCGGGTTACTCTTTGACGCGGAGCGGTACGGCGGATGTCTGGCTGGCACCCGACTATGGCGCCGTCAATGAAAGGGGTGGGCTGCTGCGCGGTCTCGCCCTGAACGGCTTTGAATCGATGCTGACGGAAACCACCCTGTTGCGGGCGCTGTTGGACCTTCGGGTCCGCCAGTTGGTTGAGCTGCAGGCCGGGAGTGCTTCGATCGCCTATCGGCACCATCGTGCCCGCATTCTGTTTACTGTTGAACAGTTGTCGGGGATTGCAAGTTGGTCTGGCCCGCAGTTTGTTTTCGCCCATGTGTTGTCGCCGCATCCACCGTTTGTCTTCAGCGATCGTGGCGAACCGATAGGCGAGGACCGTCGCTTCACGATCTCGGACCTGAATTGTTGTACCGAAGATGAGTATCGCGAAGGTTACCGACAACAGGCATCCTTTCTGTCACGCATTATTCTGGCTGAAATTGACCAGATCCTGGCCGTGAGCTCAACCCCACCGGTCATCATTTTGCAGGGGGACCACGGACCGGGCTCCCTGATGAGCGCAGGCACGGGCGCAGATGTATATCGGGAGCGGATGCCAATCCTGAACGCCTACTTGCTTCCCGGCGGAGAGACGGAGCTGTATCCAGGGATCACGCCGATCAACTCCTTCGGGATTGTGCTCAACCACCTCTTCCAAACCGGATACGAATTAAGCCCGGATCGTGCCTACTTTTCCCCGATTGGTCGGCCATATGATCTGCATCCCGTCGACCCGGTCGTGCTGGCTCCCACGGCAGATTGAGCGCCAAGTGCTTATGATGCGGGTTGAAGGCGGATGGGGTATGATGGCTCGTTGGCTGGCGCCGGGCTTCGAGGTAGCGCGGTGCGGCCGCAGTCTCGCGAGGTATGCGGGTCGAACATTCGGTGACAAGGAGGATCTCCAACAATGATGCTCTCTGCGCCTGTGGAGGCGCTTGCAGTCACGGTTTCAGCTGGAGCAAATCTGGCTCATTTCTTTGCCTATCTAGACCCTGGCTCCGGCAGTTATCTGCTCCAGCTCCTGATCGCGGGCGCCATGGGTGGGTTGTTGATGCTGCGCATCTACTGGTCGAAGGTTAAGGCATTCTTCCTTCGCCTGTTTGGTCGAAGCGTCGAAGAAGAAAGTGAGTGAGGTCGACCGGATCGCGGCTTCCTTCCGCGACCCCAGCGGGTTCCTTTACCGACGCGGCGGTCACCTCTACCGTCAAGTCAACCACAGCTACCGAGACGACTATCGGACCCTGATGGACTCAGGGCTCTATGATGAGCTGGTACAGAAGGGGGCCCTCGTTCCCCATCAAGAAGTCGATGTAGAGCCCGCCAATCCCCAGCTGGCTTACACGGTTCTTCAGCCTGAAACGGTGCCGTTCATCTCCTACCCGTACGAATGGAGCTTCGGTCAGCTCAAAGATGCCGCTTTGCTGACATTGAGACTCCAGCGCAGGGCGTTGGCTCACGAACTGACCCTGAAAGATGCGAGCGCCTACAATATCCAGTTTCCGCATGGCCAACCGATCCTGATTGACAGTCTGTCGTTCGAACGTCGACGCTCAGGGGAACCGTGGGCTGCATACCGGCAGTTCTGCCAGCATTTTTTGGCGCCGTTGGCGCTGGCCAGTCGGCGCGATATTCGCTTGGCTCAACTTCTGCGTGTGCATATAGACGGCATCCCGCTGGATCTGACGTCGCGCTTGCTGCCCCGCCGCACTTACCTGCAGTTTGGATTGTTGGTTCATCTGCACTTGCACGCCGGTGCGCAATCGCGATTAGCTGGCCGCCGGGTTAGCCAGGCCGACAGCCGCCGGCGCATGGACCGGCGTTCACTAGATGGTCTCGTGGCCAGCCTGGAGTCGGCTATCAAGGGATTGAACTGGCAGCCGGTCGGATCTTGGGCGGACTATTACCAAACCCACAACTACGAACCGGATGCCTTCCAAGCCAAGCGAGATCTGGTGAAGTCGCTGGCGAGCAAGGTCAAGGCGGACACCGCGCTCGACCTGGGGGCGAATACGGGTGAGTTCAGCCGGATCGTTGCCGAATTGGGTGTCTACGTAGTGGCGGCAGATGTCGATCCGGGTGCGGTTGAGCTCAACTACGAGCGTGTCCGGGAGCATGGGGAGCGGCAGGTACATCCGCTTTGGGTGGACCTCACCAACCCGGCTCCGTCTCAGGGGTGGGCGCATGGTGAGCGTGATTCATTGGCGGCGCGATCCTCATTCGACCTGGTCATGGCGCTGGCGCTGATCCACCATCTGACGATCTCGAACAACCTGCCGTTCTCGGGACAGGCATCCTACCTGGCGCAGCTAGGCCGTCATCTGGTGATCGAGTTCGTCCCTAAGAGTGACCCCCAGGCGCAGCGTCTGCTCGCAAGTCGGTTGGACATCTTCACCGATTACACGTTGGAAGAATTCGAACGAGCATTCGGTCAGCACTATCGCACGATCGAGAAAGCAGCGGTGCCCGGAACGGACCGGACAATCTACCTGATGGCGGTGCATTCGCATTGAGCGTGCCGCGGATTGACCGCACGGCGCTCGCCCCGCTCCTCGTTGTCACCTACCCTGTTGTCTACCTGCTGGCGGCAAATGTCGGCCAGGTCAGACTGCCGGCGGGAATCCGCCCGCTCCTGCTGAGTTGGGTCTTCACGGGCCTCCTGCTTGCATTCGTTTCGTGGCGCACCGGCAGCCTCACCAAGGCTTCACTATGGGTCAGTGTGCTGGCGATTCTTTTCTTCAGCTATGGCCATTTGTACGAGGCGCTCAGTGCCTGGCCATCGGCGGAGGCACCGATCGGACGGCACCGGATCCTGGTGCCTATCTATGTTCTGATTGTCGCCGCGGCAGTTTGGCTAGTGAATCGCATCCGGGAGCCGGCGCGCTGGTCGTCGGTGCTAGCAACAGTGGCGGCTGTGCTTATCGCAACCAGCGCAGGGACATGGGCGTGGTCTAGTGTGCAGGAGAGTCGGGCCGAAGCCGAGGCGCCGACTCTTGAGGTCGACCCGGTGACCGGTCAGCCGATCGTTCTGGCAGCGGGCTTAGGCCCGGTACCCGACGTCTATTACATTGTTTTGGACGCGTACGGGCGCTCCGATTCGCTAAACAGGCTACTAGGGATCGATAACCGACCGTTTCTCGAAGAACTCGAGGCACGAGGGTTTGCCATCGCCTCCTGTGCGCAGCCGAATTACTCGTTTACCACACTTTCATTGGCCTCCAGCCTCAACATGGCGTATCTGGATGACCTGGGGGACAAATTCACCCCGAACCGCGACGACGTTCGGCCGGTCCGAGCGTTGATCACCCACAGTCTGGTCGAGC
>Ga0214471_10004329_pt1 | contig 10972 bp, 10 predicted proteins | sample RVTome_5_FD_207665 | JGI IMG/M metagenome (GOLD analysis project Ga0214471, IMG submission 207665) | Soil microbial communities from uranium-contaminated site in the Upper Colorado River Basin, Wyoming, United States - RVT142D155 | ecosystem: Environmental > Terrestrial > Soil > Contaminated >... | reverse complement strand
AGGCCTTCTTGCTCGGGATCGTGTTCTACAAGGAGATCAGCCCGGCGCGCGTGCCGGGCATCTTGCTCCAGTCGGCCAAGACGACGTCGGTGGTCATGATCTTGGTCGGCGCCAGCCAGGCGATGAGCTGGGTGCTCGCTTTCGAGCAGGTGCCGCAACACGTCAGCCAAGCCATGCTCGCGCTGTCCGATAGCCCCATCGTGACGCTGCTCATCATCAACGTACTGCTGCTGGCGGTCGGAACGTTCATGGACATGACGCCCGCCATCCTGATCTTCACGCCGATCTTGTTGCCGGTCGTGACGAAGCTGGGCATGGACCCGATCCACTTCGGCATCGTGTTGATCACGAACCTTTGCATCGGTTTGTGTACGCCCCCGGTGGGGACGTGCCTGTTCGTCGGTTGTAGCGTCGGCGGAACCACGATCGCAAACGTGCTCCGGCCCCTCTTGCCCATGTTCGTGGCGATGGTGGTGGCGCTACTCCTGGTCACCTACGTCCCGGCACTCTCCCTTTGGTTGCCCGCCCAGTTCGAGTTCTGAACGCGGCCATTGACCGCAACGACGACGACGGACTTCGGCGGCAGCGTCAGCGACGTCGACGAGCCCCGAGCCGCAAGAGCCTGGAAAGGAACGGGGCTGACTGCGTTCTGGTCGTCGCAGGTATTGCGGGTGTTCATGCGGGCCGCCGTCAAGACGCGACCTGCATGAACGCCGGAACACGGGGAGAGCGCGACGACCGCCGAACGATGGGGATCGACGTTGACGATCGACACGTGGATGCGGCCCGCCGCGTCGCGAGAAGCCGAGGCGTGCAACATCGGCAGGGAAGCAGCGCCGCACGCGTAGCTCGGGCCCTCGATTTTCAGGGGAATCAGCGTGGCTCCCTGGTGCACCTTGTACATCTCGAACACGTGGTAGCTCGGCGTGAGGACGAGCCTTTCACCTTCGGTCAGCAGCACCGCCTGGAGTACGTTGACGGTCTGCGCAATGTTGGCCATCACGACACGGTCGCAGTGCCGGTTGAAGACGTCGAGGGTGAGCGCCGCGACGAGCGCGTCACGCAGCGTGTTCGCTTGCTGCAAGAAGGCCGGATTGGTGTCCGGGTCGGCGTCGTACCACGTCCCCCACTCGTCCACGACGAGCCCGACGCGGCGCTCCGGATCGTATCGGTCCACGATGGCTGCGTGGTCCATGATGAGTTCTTCCATGCGCAGAGCTCGGACGAGCGTGGAGCACCACTCGGCTTCTCCGAACTCGCTGGCCGAGCCCTTCTTTCCCCAGTCGCCGGTCGGCAGCGTGTACCAGTGCAGCGACAGCCCGTGCATGTGACGCCCGGCGAGCTTCATCATGATCTCGGTCCACCGATAGTCGGAGCCGTTCGGACCGCAGGCGATGCGCCGCACCTGGTTTTTGGAGTAGTTCTTCACGAACGTCGCGTAGCGGCGGTAGACGTCCGCGTAGTACTCCGGCCGCATGTTTCCGCCGCAGCCCCAGCTCTCGTTGCCGACGCCGAAGTACGGCAGGTGCCACGGTGCTTCGCGGCCGTTTCGACGGCGCAGGTTCGCCGTCGCCGAGTCCGCGTCGCTCGTCATGTACTCGACCCATTCCCTCATCTCTTGCACCGACCCGCTGCCGACGTTGCCGCAAACGTAGGGAGCGGCGCCCGTCCGCTCGCACAAGTCCATGAACTCGTGCGTGCCGAAGTGATTGCTTTCCACCACGCCGCCCCAGTGTGTATTGATCGTCTTCGGCCTCTGCGCGCGGGGCCCGATTCCGTCCTTCCAGTGGTACTCGTCCGCGAAGCAGCCGCCGGGCCAGCGCAGCACTGGGATGCGAAGGTTCTTGAGAGCCGTCACCACGTCGTCGCGGATGCCGCGCGTATTCGGGATGGACGACGCTTCTCCGACCCAAATGCCGTCGTAGATGCAGCGGCCGAGGTGCTCGGCGAAGTGCCCGTACAGGGCCGGGGCGATCGTCGCGCCCGGCCGCTCGACGAGCAGCGTGAGCTTGGCGTTCACCGGCGGCGGGGACGTGTCCGAATTGTCCGACATGACTCGTCGTCTAGGTCAATTCCCGAGCGAGCGGAACGCCGAGCTTCGCCGAGGCACCCTTGCCGGCGCGATTCTCCACCCAGGCCCGCCCCCCGTGTGCGCGCGCGATGCGCTCGACCAGCGCGAGGCCGAGCCCGAGCGAGCTCCGTTCCGACCCGGCATCGACGCGCGCTTCATCGGAAACAGAGGATGCGCCGCCTCCCCGGTAGAACGCGTCGAATGCGCGCGTGAGCATTTCCTTCGAGAAGCCGGGACCCGCGTCCTCGACCGAGAACACGCAATGGGCTCCGCTCTTTTCCACGGCGAGCCCCTCGACGCCGCCCGCGTGCCGCACGGCATTTTCGATCAGATTGCCGAGAGCGCGACCGAGCAACGTCGCGTCGGCCTCGATGCCCGCTCCGTCGCTCTCGTCGCGCAATAGTTCGGCGCCGAGGCCCGCGCGCTCGAGCTCGCGCAGAGCGACGTCACGAGCCAGCAGCCGCTGCGGGCTCAACGCGTCGAAATCGATGCGCGAGCTCGCGAGGAGCTTGCCCACCAGCGCGTCGATTTCCAGGACTTCGCGCTCGATCTTTGCGACGGCGTCCGGCGCGCCGTCGTCATTTCGCGCCAGCTCCGCGAGCACGCGAAGCCGGGCGAGCGGGCTTCGGATCTCGTGCGATACCGCGGCGAGTAGCTCGCGTTGATCGCGCATCTGGCGCTCGATGCGGACAGCCATGTCGTTGACGGCGTCCGCCAGCACGCCGATTTCACCGGCGTGCTGGCGTCCGAGGCCGACGCGGCTCGACAGTTTGCCGGCGCCGATTTCCCTGGTCACGCGCACCAGATCCGTCAGCGGCCGCGTGATGCGGCGCGCAATCACGGAAGATGCTGCCCACAACACGACGCAAGCCGCCAGCACGGTGATCAGCACCATGGAACCCCGCGAGCCGGCGGGCCAACACCCCACCACGGTGCCCGCGAGCCTGTCGTCGCGGACGATCGGAATGGTCCAGCTCTTCAAAGGAGAGCAGGCGTCGCCGAAGCTTTCCAGCGTGTGCCCCGCCGCGTCCACGAGCGAGACATTCAGGTGAAAGACCTCGTGAATTCCCTTCGCGTACTCGCGGCGCTCGGCCGGGTCGTCCCAGCTTTCGCCCAGCCGTTCGGCTACGAACTCGCGCGCGCGCTCGAAGTCCGGCGCGGCGGAGCCGAAGATCGCGTGCATCGCGAAGACCGCGGCGCCCGTCAGGGAAATGGTCGCCCCGAACCACCAGAACAGCTTGCTCTGAAGCCGGTGCCCGCGTCGCCCGCGGCCGTGAGAGTACCGGCCGTGCTTCGAGGAACGCTCACGCCGCGCGAGGAAACGCTCGCGCGCGCTCGGCCGCCGCCGGTGGTGCGGGCTCATGCTCAGTCCTTCGCCATCAGGTAACCGACGCCGCGTACCGTCTTGATCAGGCGCGGCGGGTCGTCCAAGAGCTTGCGTCGAAGGTGCGAGATGTGAACGTCCACGGTGCGATCGCTCACCGACACGTCTCCGCGGCCGGCGTATTCGAGCAGGTTCGACCGCGGCACGACGCGGCCCGCGCGCCGCATCAGCGCGGCCAAGAGGTCGAACTCGAGCCCGGTGAGCTCGAGCGGTTTCCCGTCGCGGTACGCTTGACGCGTGCCCGGATCGAGCGCGACGGGCCCGACCTGCACGCGCTCGTTGCCCGGATCGACCTGCACCCTCCGCAGTACGGCGCGCAGTCGCGCCAAGAGCTCGCGCGGGCTGAACGGCTTCGCGAGGTAGTCATCGGCGCCGAGCTCGAGACCGACGACCCGATCGGTCTCGTCACCCTTGGCGGTGAGCATGATGACCGGTACGCGGCTCGATTCCCGAATCTTCCGTAGGACGCCCAGGCCGTCCATGCCCGGCAACATGATATCGAGGAACACGGCGTCGAAGCTCGTGTGTCCGAGCGCCTCGAGACCGCGGCGCCCGTTCTCGGCGTGCGCCGCGGTGACGTCGTTCTGACGCAAGTAGTCCGCCAGGAGCTCGAAAAGCCGGACATCGTCGTCGATGACAAGGACGTGTTGGGTGCCCACGAGCTCGGACCGTTCTCTTTTTGGCTTTCGGGGATTGGGCCTGAAGACGGGCAGAAGTCTACGGCAGTTCACGGCCGTACGGCGCTGGAACCGCCCGCGCGAAGCTCGGGGGTCAGGTCATGGTTTCGAGTGAGCCTGCGCCTTCTTCGCCAGCACATCGGCGGCAGCCTCGGTACAAAGTGCGGCAACGTGACGCTCGAAGGCGGCGCGGCGCTCCGTCCACGGGCCGTGACCGTAGGGACCGCCGTGCCGACCCCAGCCGGGGTATCCGAAGTAGAGGCGCGCGAAGCCCGCGCTGAAGCCCGCCACGGCTCCGAGGCTCAAGAGAACGATGAGTAGGGTCCGTTTCATGAACTTGCTCCTTTCGCTCGATCAGGATGGCTCAGCACGCGCGGGAGTACGCGCGCCAGCCGAAGGGGCCCGACTCGATCAAGTCCGCGAGAGTACGCCGCTGACGCTCGTCCAGGGTTTCATGAATGCGGCCGAACGCTCCGAGACCACCCTGTCGCAACTTGCCGAGACTGTCGTCGTGCCGGCGAAAAACGTCGTGCACGAGCGCGACGTCGAGTGTTTCGCCACGCAATGCCTGCGCGAGGTCGCGCCGCGTCTCCTTGAGCTCCCCGCGCACCTCGCGGGCTTGCTCGTGCAGCTCGTCCAGAGCCGTGCGGATCACCTTTTCCTGCCCCGGAGTGGTGTCGAGCCGCTCGAGCACGTGACCGAGCCCGAAGCGGTACCGAAAGCGACCGTGGCGGCGGCCCCGGGCGATGACCAGCGCGAGGCCGACCAGGCACGCCGTACCGAATAAAAAGCCGAACATCCTGTTTCTCCTTTGAATGGCGGCGCGGAAAGCTCATCGCGCCGTCCGAACAGGAGCTTGGGGCGTGCGTGTGAAGCGCCGGCCCTGCTTTTGGTTAAGAAGCGTTAAGCGCCTGGTTTCCCCGGGCTTTCCTCAAACGGCAGCGACGGAGCGGCTGCGTCTTTGCCGGCGTTCCAGGAGCCACACGACGGCCCCGGTGCCCGCGAGAAAAGGCAGGGCCGAGAGGTTCAGAGCCGACCAGCCGCCGCGTTCGAGCACGGCGCCGGACAAGAACGACGAGACCGCCATCATGAGATAGATGAACATGTCGTTCGCGCCCTGAGCCTTCGCCTTTTCGGCAGGGTGATAGGTCTCGGTGAGCAGGGTCGTGGCGCCGACGTAGAGAAAGTTCCAGGCGACTCCGAGCAGGACAAGAGCGGCCCAGAAGTTCGCCACGTCGACTCCTGCCACGGCCACCCAAACGCACCCGGCGTTGAGCACCACTCCCCACAGCATCACGCGGAGCGTGCCGAAGCGCCGAATCAGATCTCCGGTTACGAACGACGGCAGGTACATCGCAACGACATGGGCGGAAATCACGCTTGCAGTGGTTCCGAACGGGTGGCCGCAAGCACCCATCGCCAGCGGGGTTGCCGTCATCAACAGGTTCATCACGCCGTAGCCGACGCCCGCCGCGCACACCGCGACCAGAAACTGCGGCTGGGCGGCAATCGTGGCGAGCGGGCGCGCCGGCGCCGCGAGCTCTTGCTCGGGTTCCTTGGGAATGTCGAGCAAACCGATGACCGGCAGCGCCAGGAGCAGGAGTACGCCGAGGCTCATGTACGAGCCGAGAAACCGCGTGGAGAGGACGTCCAGCGTGGAACGAGCGAACTGCGGACCCGCGAGCCCTCCGACGAGACCGCCGGCGAGCACGTAGGACACCGCCCTGGCGCGAAGCTCGGGCCTGGCGGCGTCGGCCGCCGCGAAGCGGTGGAACTGACCGAACGCGTTGTAGACACCGAGCAGCGTCGCGCCGGTCACGAACAGCCAGAAGCTCTTGAGGTGCAGGGCAAACGAACACACGGCGAGCCCACACACGCCGATCGCGACGCCGCATGCGAAGCCGGCGCGGCGCCCGATGCGTTTCATCAAGAGGGACGCGCCGAACGCCGTCGCGGCGCCGCCGAGCACCCAGCCGGTGACCGGCAGCGTGGCGAGCGCCTTGTCGGCGCTGAGCCAGGCGCCCGCGAGGCCGTGAAGCGTGATCGACGTGGCGCCGACCGTCAGCAAGATGGCCTGCAGCGCCGCAAGGACGACGATGTTGCGTGTCTCCCTGCGCGAGCTCGAAAACGACGCCATGGCAACGCTACCTGGAGCCGTTCCCTCCGCGCCGCAAGGTCGCGCCCTTGGCCCACCACCGGCGCGGCGCGCCGATGCCGCCTAGCGGCGCCTTGCTTCGAGCACGCGTGCGCGGTCGACCAACGCCACGAACTCTCGTCGCTCTGCTTCGAAGTCGGCTCCGAGCGACGCTTGGGCGAGCGCGCGCACGCTGTCGTAGCTCGCGTCACCGCCGTGGGCGGAACCCCGAAGCAGCATGCCGAAGGCGGCCACGGCCGCGCTGAAGCGGAAGTCGGCGCTCGCCGTGGAAACGGGCAGGGCGCCGTCGGAGACGGAACGCGAAAGCTCCTGGCTTCGGCTTTGGTCGGGCAACTTGTAGCGGAGCAACAGCGTCGCGAGCTCACCGCTGTCCGCCGCCGCGGACAGTGCCCGACCTCGCTGATAGCGCAGCGAGCTCGCGCCGTCGTCCGAGCTTGCCGCCCCGCGCGGCACGATTTCGTAGATCGCCGTTACCGTGTGTCCCGCCCCGATCTCGCCGGCGTCTTTTTGGTCGTCGCGAAAGTCTCGCGCCGCGAGCGCGCGGTTCTCGTAGCCGATCAGGCGATAGCTCTCCACCCTGCGAGGGTTGAACTCGACCTGTATCTTCACGTCTTTCGCGATCGTTCTGAGCGTGGCCTGTGCCTCGCGTCCCAGCACCTTGCGCGCTTCCTCGATCGAGTCGATGTAGGCGTAGTTGCCGTTGCCGCGGTTCGCGAGGGCTTCCATCGTGGCATCCCGCAGGTTGCCGGTGCCGAAGCCGAGAACGCTCAGAAAAACGCCGCTCTTGCGCTTCTCTTCGATCAGGCGCACGAGCTCGCCTTCGCTCGTCGTTCCGACGTTGAAGTCGCCGTCGGTGGCCAGGACGACGCGATTGACGCCACCTCGAACGAAGTTCTCCTGAGCCACGTGATAGGCGAGTTGAATGCCGTCGCCGCCGTTGGTCGAACCTCCCGCCGTGAGCGAGCCGAGCACGCCGAGGATCTCGTTTTTGCGCGACCCGGGCGTAGACGGCAGCCTGAGGCCCGAAGCGCCGGCGTACACCACGACGGCGACGCGATCCTTGTCGCGGAGCTGCCGGATCAAGACTTCGAGCGAGCGCTGCAGAAGCGGCAGCTTGTCGTCGTCCTGCATCGAGCCCGAGACATCGAGCAAGAACACGAGGTTCAGCGGACCCGCTTGCTCCTCGGAGAACGACCGCCCCTTGAGACCGACGTGGAGCAGCCTGTGCTCGGGCTGCCACGGACAAGCCGCGACCTCCGCGTACGTCGAGAACGGCTCCGTCCCTTTCGGTTCCGGGTAGTCGTAGTGAAAATAGTTGACCAGTTCTTCGACGCGCACTGCGTCGCGAGGCGGTAATTCGCCGCCGTTCAGAAAACGCCGCGTGTTGGCGTAGGAAGCCGTATCGACGTCGATGGAGAACGTGGACAGCGGCTCTTCGCGCGCAAAAGCGAATGCGTTTTCGGGCAGGTAGCGATAGCTTTCGCCCTGCCGAACCGACGGCCCGGCCACGGCTTCGCCGGCTTGGTCGCCCGCGCCCGACGGGGCTCGCCGGAGCGACAACGCAGCGGTCGGGGCAGGCGAAGCCGCCACACCACGCCTGGGAGTAGGGCCGCGCGGCGCGGTGTCGGTTTTCTGGGCGCGCCCTTTCTCGCTCGTCGACTCCGTTTCGAGCTCGCCGTCGTCGGCGGCGGATCCGAGAGTCACGACGGGGGGCGCCGCGGCGGTCGGCTCTTCCGGCGCCGGCGAGAGCTCGGTGGCGGCCGGCTGTACCGCCGCCGCCTCGGGCGCCTGGGGACGTCCGCACGCCACCGTCCCCGAAACCAGCACGCAGGGCGCCGCAAACCGCCGCGCGAATCGAGCCACCGTCTGCGCAACGAGAACCGCCTTTTCGTCGAATCGAGTCATGCCGCCTCCTTGGTCGAGAGCTACCGACGCACGGAGACGAGAAACGGTCTGAACGAGCCCACGCGGACAAGTCGAGGCGTGCGGCGTGGAAGGGCAGCAGGCGGCCGTTGGAGTCCGCGGCGACCCGACCGTGCTAGACCGAGCCGGTGCCACGAATCGGTGTGATCGGCGGCGGGATCGCCGGCCTGACCGTCGCGCTCCGGCGCTCCCGGGCGGGGGACGAAGTGGTCGTGTTCGAAGCATCGTCGCATTGGGGCGGGCAGCTCAGGACGGAGCTCAGCGGCGAATTCGTGATCGAGCACGGCGCCGAAGGCTTCGTCGCTCGCAGCGAGTCGGTGCCGGCGCTCGCGGCGGCGGTCGGCGTCGACGATCACTTGATCGACCAGCGCGTGACGCACTCGTACGCATTCGACGGCTCGAAGCTCGCGCCCCTCGCGCCGGGGGAGGCCGCGAGAATGCTCGGCTTCCAGGTCGCGCCCGACGAGCTGGGCCGCGGCATTCGTTCCTTCCTGCGCGGGATGCAGGAGCTGAGCGACGCTCTCGAACTGACCGTTTCCCAGCTCTGCGAGCTTCGCCAAGACAGCGTCGTCCAGACCATCCGCGAAGGCAGCCACGGTCTTCGCGTGGGTTTCGAACAAGGTCGGGAAGAGGCGGTCGATGCACTGGTCGTCGCCACGGATGCCGCAACCGCGGCGCGGCTGCTCGAGCCGCTGGCCGGAGACGACGCCCGCGCTCTCGGCCTCTTGCAGACGACGTCGAGCGCTACCGTATCGCTCGCCTACCGGCGCGAGGCCATCGACCACCCCCTCGACGGCAGCGGCTTCATCGTCCCGAATGCGTCACCGCGCGATCCACGAGCTTGCACGTTCAGTTCGTCGAAGCTTCCCGGACGCGCGCCAGTTGGACACGTACTGCTCAGAATGTTCTTCCGTCCGGCGGCGGAAGAGCTGGCGACGACGCCGGACGCGGAATGGGTAGCGCGTGCGGAGCGCTGCGTCGGCGCGGCGCTCCCGGTACGCGCGCCGCCCGAGCAGGGTTGGGTCTCGGCATGGCCCAACGCTTTGCCCGTCTTCGACGGCCAGCATCGACGCCGGGTGCAGGTGCTCGAGAGCACGCTCGGCCGGCACCGAGCCGTGCTCGCCGGGGCCGCCTTTCACGGCTCGGGAATCGACGCCGCCGTTCGCTCTGCCGAAACCGCGGCGCGCGCGTTGGGCGACGGTTCGGCATCGGGCGGCTGAAGCGGCCTCGGCCGCGCTTCGACGGACGGCGGCACGGACGGCGCGCGTCCAGCGATGCGAGACAGAGCCGGCGGAGCAAGGACCACGGCCCTGCCGGACCAGCGTTCGACCCAAAGCCTGGCACGAGCCAGACCGCGAACAGAGGCGCGAACGCGTACGCTGCCGTCGGGGCGACGCTCGATGTGTTGATCCTCGGCGAGCGGCTCATCCGCGGCGGCGGAGGCCAAGCCCGGGTCGAGCTCGATCACCACTTCGTGCGGACGCCTGAAGGACACCGCACGCGGCAGGCGACGCCCGGAGTCGCTCGCGCCGGCGCCAGTGGGGCCTCGGCTGGCGCGACCAGGTGCGAGCAGTCCTTCGAGCTCGGCGCCAAGCTCGCTACCCGCAAGGGGCGACCCGGGCGAGCTTGCCAGGAGCAGGGCCGACCACTGAAGCTCGCTTGGGCGAAGCGCGGCATCCGCGGGCGCCAGCAAGCGGTGCCGCACATGGCCGCCATCGCGCTCCTGAACGACGTGAAAGCCCGCGTGGCGCAGCCCTTCGAGTCGCCTGTCGACCGTCGGCCGACTCAGCCCGAGCATTCGAGCAATCTCGACGGACCGAAGGCCGCGGCGGTGCCAAAGGAGCAATTTGGTAATGTCCCACAGATGCTGGAGCCGAGGCGGTGCCATCACCTTTTCATCCCCGCATCAGGCGTAAGCGATCGCGTCCGGCGGTCGAAGTCCGCGAAAATGGCGCGCCAGCGGGCATGAATCGAAGAACCGCGCCCCACGGGCGAAAGCCCGGCACCGGACCCAGGGGGCGCAGCCCGGCCCGGCGGCCCACCCCTTCTCGCGCTATTCGGCCTGTTGAAGCCGGGCGAGGCCGGAGCGCGCCTCGGGAACGAGCGGCGAAGCCGGATACTCTTTCGACAAGCGTGAGAAGAGCGAGCGCGCGCGCCGAACGTCTCCGGCCCGCTCCGACCGCAGAGCCTCGTGCAGGAGCTGATTCTCTTTGGCAAGCGTCCCGGTCGGGGGCTTCGCGACGAGCGGCCGTGTGCCGTCCGTTTTCACCGCCTTCCGCGAAGACCGCCGCTGCACTTCCTGCGGTAAGACCGCCGTTTCGGGCTCGAGGTCCGCGACGCCGATGGACTCCGCTCGTCCGTCGGCCGTACCTTGCTCGAAGGCCCGCTGCGGCAGTCTGGTCGGCAGTGCAGCCCCAACTGGAGCCGGAGGTCAGCTCCACTTCGCCGTTCCGGTGCTGCACCGAGACGACCCCTTCTTCCACCCGGACGCAGGTGTTCTCTTCCGCGCCCTCGTCCCTTCGAACGCTGAATACCGTACCGTGCACGACGATACGAGCGTCCGGAGTCACCACCGAAAACTGATGGGACGGACCGAGACGCGGGACGCGGCACCGAACGGAACCGTGCACCAAGCGCAGACTCGAACGCCCCGCGTCGACCTCCAGTTCTCCGAGCCCGACGTCGGTGTGCTCGCCGAGCTCGACCTGAACGCCGCGACTGGTCGTCAGCTCCGCACCCGAGACGCCGTCGACCGACAGGGT
>Ga0214471_10004328_pt1 | contig 10973 bp, 11 predicted proteins | sample RVTome_5_FD_207665 | JGI IMG/M metagenome (GOLD analysis project Ga0214471, IMG submission 207665) | Soil microbial communities from uranium-contaminated site in the Upper Colorado River Basin, Wyoming, United States - RVT142D155 | ecosystem: Environmental > Terrestrial > Soil > Contaminated >... | reverse complement strand
TCCCCTTCTGCAATCCGAGATCGTCGAGCGGGAACACGTCGGGCCGCAGCAGGCTGAAGATGAGGAACATCTCGGCGGTCCAGCGGCCGATGCCGCGCACCTCCACCAGCTCGGCGATGATCGCCTCGTCGTCCATCCCGGGCCAGCGCTGCACGTGGATCGAGCCGTCGGCGAAGTGCTGGGCCAGGTCGGCGATGTACTCGACCTTGCGGTCGGACAACCCGCACGCCCGCAGCTCCTTCCTTGGTTTGGAAAGAATCCCCTGAGGTGAAATTTCACCGACGCAGGCCACCACCCGATCCCAGACGCTCTGTGCCGCCTTCACGGAGATCTGCTGGCCGCAGATCGCACGCGCGAGGGTCAGGAAGGGTTCTCCCCTTCTGGCAAGAAATACGCGGGGCCGCGAGCGCATGATCGCGCCCATCACCGGATCGCGCCGCGCCAGGGCGCGCTTCGCGCGATCCCAGTAGCTGGGCCTCACATCCGAGTGGTCAGGCTTCATGCAAGGGCAGGTTGATGAGCAGGTTCTGGGGCTTCATGCGCACCACCTCGTCCCCGCCGCACGAGAGCGCGAGGTACACGGTGCGCCCGGCGATGTCGGCGCGCATCGCGCGCGGATCGTCGAACTGCAGCGCGAAGAGCGCCAGCACCCGTCGCATGCGGCCGGCCTCGATCTCGCCGCCCGCCCACAGCTCGTTCAGGATCGCGGTCGACTCGGCGTCGAGGCCCAGGTGCCACGCCCAGTGCGCCTCGTCGATGCGGCGTATGGGCTTTACATCGGTTTTGATCTGCAGAAAATGCCAGATCCACGCTTCGATATCGCGGCAGAGCGCGTCGAGCGCCGGCCGGCCATAGGTGAGGCTGATCACCGTGTCGTGGCGCGATTCGCGGCCCCAGTAGAGCGCCGCGTTCGCGCGGTCCAGCACATCCAGTTCTGTTTTTCGAAGATCGCCCTGGGCTTCGACGACCAGGCGGCCGATGCCGCCGTACCGGCTGCCCGTCGCATGCATCTGCACGGTCTCGTCGTCCGCAACGAGAACGTGGCCCTCCTGCAGCGTCGCCTTCTGCTCGCGGAAGAACAGCTCCGCGGCGCGCAGCCGCAGCGGATCGTCGCAGCCGTCGAGGATGTTGCGCATGACCACGTGGGCGAGCTGGTCGATGAACATCGGCGGCACGTCGATCGTCCCCTTGAACAGGCCCATGTAGCAGCCTTCGACCGTGCCGGCCGCGAGCAGCCGGTCGCGGAAGCGCATCAGCAGGCGGTAGTTGTCCCGCGCGTCTAGGTCTTCCACCTGGGAAAGATCGGACTCGGACAGGGGTCGGCGGGGAGATTCCATGAGACTGGAATGCAAAGCGAGCTCGCCCTCGCCCGATTCCTCGACCGGATGGATCTCCGGGCGCAGGAAGTAGGCACGCAGGAAATCGTCGGTGACCCGCAGCCGGCCTGCGGCGTCGCGTTCTAGGAGATGGAAGCCGCTGCTACGCCAGAAATCAGGCAGGGGCGAGCGCCAACCGCGAGTGCGACGCGACGTGCTGCTTCAGGAACTCCATCTGGTCGGCGAGGATGCGGCGGTTGGTGAGGATCAGGTACTCCGCCTTGTTCGGCACATAAGGCGCGTAGAGGAGCTCCATGCCGCATTCCTGCGGCAGGCGGTTCCGCTTGTGGCCGTTGCAGTGCCGGCATGCGGTGACCACGTTCATCCAGGTGTCGCGCCCGCCGCGCGAGAGCGGCGTGATGTGGTCGCGCGTCAGGCGGAAGTAGCCGTGCTCGGCGCCGCAGTACGCGCACATGTGGCGGTCGCGGCGGAACAGCTCCCGGTTGTTGAGCGGCGGGACCTGGTTGAAGCCCTTCGCCGCGAGCGCCTTGCCCTTCACCGCGATGATCGAGTGCGCGGTGATGCTCGAGCGCTGGCCGGTGAGCCGCGAGATGCCGCCGTAGTAGGTGAAGGTCTCGTCGCCGAGGGTCCACGCCACCAGGTTCTTGGCGTAGTAGAAGCAGGCCTGCTGCCAGCTGATCCACCGGTGTGGCACACCGTGCGCGTCGAGCGAGAGGATGAGCGGGCTGTCCATGTTGGCAAGAATTGTGCTTCGCGATGCATTCTGCCAATCTACGCAGCGCTTGGCAATGCCCGCTAAAACAACGCCCTGCGCTGGAAACCTGAGACGGGAAACTCAGGTCTTGTCGACGGCCTCGCGAAACCCCTGGCCGGCGGCGAACGCCGGGATGGTCTTCGCCTGGATCTTGATCTCCTTGCCGTTCATCGGGCTGCGCCCGGCGCGCGCCTTTCTCCGGCGCGGCGAGAAGGTACCGAATCCGACCACGGTGACGCGCTTGCCTTTCGCAACGTTGGCGACGATGGCGTCGAACACGGCGTTCACCGCTTCGCCCGCCGCCGCCTTGCTGACGTTCCCGGCCTTCGCTGCGACCTGCACCAAATCGGATTTGGTAACCACGTGTGGCATGGTCTCTCCCCCTTTTCGCCGCTCGCACTCCGACAAGCGAGCGAGGTGCATCGTATCCAAATCGAAATCGAAACACAACGCGCGCCTCGTGATATTGCGCACGCACATCCGCAAACATTTATGATGGAGGCTCAAAGGAGGAGGTCCGATGATCAAGATGCGTCCACTCGCGGCTGCGGGGCTCGCCTGCGCGCTGCTGGCCCCCGGCGCGCAAGCGCAAACCACGCTCACCTTTTCGTCGTGGGTGCCGCCCACGCACCACATCAGCGTCTGGCAGGCGAACTGGGGCGCCGAGGTCGAGAAAGCCACCGGCGGCCGCGTCAAGTTCCAGGGCCTGCCCAAGGCGCCCGCGGCGCCGCCCGGAACCTTCGATGCCGTGCGCGACGGCCTCGTCGACGTGTCGTTCGTCACCGCGAGCTATACCCCGGCGCGGCACATCCTGCCGCTGATGGCGGAGCTGCCCGGCGCCGGCGACACCGCGGTCGCGAACTCGGTCGCCTACTCGCGCGTGCACTGGAAGCGCTTCCACAAGGTGGGCGAGTACAAGGGCGTGAAGCTGCTCGGCGTGTGGACGCATGGGCCGGGGCAGATGTTCACCAAGAAGTCCATCAACGGCTTGAGCGATTTTCGCAACCTGAAGATCCGCTCCGGCGGCGGGGTGTCCGAGCAGATCGTCACCGCGCTCGGGGCGACGCCGTTCTTCAAGCCCGCGGGCGAATCCTACGAGCTGCTGAAGTCGGGCGTGGCTGACGGGATCTTCTTCCCGGTCGAGTCGATCGTCTCGTTCAAGCTCGAGACCGTGCTCGCCCAGGCGACGCTGTTCCCGGGCGGCCTGTACAGCTCCTCCTTCGGCTTCTTCATGAACGAGGGCAAATGGGCCAAGCTGCCCAAGCAGGACCAGCAGGCGATCGAGAAGCTCGCCTACGAGTACGTGGCGCGCAGCGCCGGCCGGTCCTGGGACAGCGCGGACATCAAGGGCATGGCGGCGCTCAAGAAGTCCGACGTGAAGATCGTCAACGCGAGCGGCGCGCTGCTCGCGGAGGCGCGCAAGCTCTCGGCGCCGGTGGTCGACGACTGGATCAAGAAGGCGAGCGCGAAGGGCGTCGATGCCAAGGCCGCCCTCGCCGAGTTCCGCGGCGAGCTGAAAAAGCTCTCGAAGTAAGGGCCTGAAGCAAGAGCATCTCTGGGAGCGGCGGGCCGACGCGGTCCTCGGCGCCGCCGCCTCCCTCATTCTCTTCTGCATGATGACGCTCACGTTCGTGGACGTCGTCATGCGCTACGTCGTCAACCGCCCGCTGCGCGGCTCCCTCGAGATCACCGAGCTGCTGCTGCTGGTGCTGATCTTCGCCGGGCTGCCGCTCGTGACGCACGCCAACGAGCACGTCACCATGGACCTGATCGACCGGCTGCTGGGCGAGCGCGGGCGCCGGCTTCTCGGCCAGCTGGTCGAGCTCGTCTGCGCCTCGCTCATGTTCCTGCTCACCTGGCTGATGTGGATCAGGGCCGGCCGCATCGCCGCCTATGGCGACACCACCGACGTGCTGCGCATCGTCGTCGGCCCGTTCGTGTACTTCATGGTCGCGATGATCCTGCTTTCCGGCCTGCTGCACCTCTACAAGGCCGTCAGGCCGGGGCCGCCATGATCGAGGGCGCGGTCGGGCTTGCCGCCATGCTGTGCCTCGCTTTCGTGCGCATTCCCATCGCGTTCGCGATGTCGATCGTGGGCGTAGTGGGCTACGCCTACATGCGCGACTGGAACTTCACGGTCGCCTTCGCCGTGGTGCAGACCAACGTCTACGAGACCGGGCGCAACTACACGCTCTCGGTGGTGCCGCTGTTCATCCTCATGGGCACCTTCGTCGCGCGCGCCGGCATCGCGCAGGAGCTGTTTCGCGCCGCCTACGCCTTCATCGGCCACCTGCGCGGCGGGCTCGCGATGGCCACCATCCTCGCCTGCGCCGGCTTCGGCTCCATCTGCGGCTCGTCGATCGCCACCGCCGCCACCATGGCGAAGGTGGCGTATCCCTCGATGAAGCGCTTCCGCTATTCCGACGCGCTCGCCAGCGGGGCCATCGCCGCGGGCGGAACGCTCGGCATCATGATCCCGCCCTCCACGCTGATGGTGATCTACGGGCTGTTCACCGAGACCAACATCGGCACGATGTTCGCCGCCGGCCTGCTGCCCGGCCTGCTGGGGGCGACGCTGCTGTGCGGGGCGGTGCAGTGGACCTGCTGGCGCGACCCGCAGGCGGGGCCCCCGGGCGAGCGCGCGCGCTGGCGCGAGCGGCTCGAGTCGCTGCGCGGCATCTGGCCGGTCGCGCTGCTGTTCGTGTTCGTGATCGGCGGCATCTACGGGGGCCTCTTCACCGCCACCGAAGGCGCCGGCATGGGCGCCTTCGGCGCCATGGTCTTCGCGCTGTGGCGCCGCGCGCTCACCTGGAAGACGCTCTACCTGTCGCTGGTGGAGAGCGGGCGCACCACGGCGATGCTGTTCATGATCCTCATCGGCGCGCTGATCTTCGCCGACTTCATCAACATCACCACCATGCCCGGCGACCTGAAGGACCTGGTGACGCGCTTCGACCTGCACCCGGTGCTGGTGGTGACGGCGATCATGGTCATCTACGTCCTGCTCGGCACCGCGATGGAGGAGCTCTCCATGGTGCTGCTCACCCTGCCGGTGTTCTTCCCGCTCATCGTCAGCCTCGGCCTCGACCCGGTGTGGTTCGGCGTGCTCATCGTGACGATCGTGGAGATCGGCCTGATCAGCCCGCCCGTGGGAATGAACCTGTTCGTGCTTTCGACCCTGCTGCCGCAGGTGCAGACCACCACGGTATTCCGCGGGGTGCTGCCGTTCATGGCCGCCGACGTGGTGCGCCTTGCCATCCTCATCGCCTTCCCGGTCATCTCGCTATGGCTACCGAGCCTGATGAGATAAGGGACAAGCAGTACTTCCTCGAGCGCGTGTCGCGCGAGATGGAGGACGTGGCGATCCCGGCGTGGGACGCGCCGCAGCAGCTCGCGCTCGCGGCGCGCATCCTCGCCGCCGAGGGGCACGAGTCGGGCCTCGCCGGCCAGCTCACTGTCCGGGCGGAGGAGCCCGGGACCTGGTGGACGCTTCCCTTCGGCTGCGGCTTCGACGAGGCGGCGCCCGAGCGCATGGTGCTGGTCGACGCGGACCTGCAGCCGCTGCGGGGCGGCGCGCGGCCCAATCCGGGCGTGCGCTTCCACCTCTGGATCTACCGCAAGCGGCCGGACGTGCGCGCCATCGTGCACACGCATGCGCCTTACGCTTCCGCCCTTTCCTGTACGTCTTCCTCTCTGAAGACGATCCACATGGACAGCGCCATGCTGCACGGCACGGCGCATCTTCCCGAATGGCCGGGCGTGCCGGTGGCCGACGACGAGGGGCGCATCATCTCCGCCGCGCTGGGCGAGGCCAAGACCATCCTGCTCGCGAACCACGGCTTGCTCGCCGCGGGCGCGAGCATCGAGGAAGCGACGTATCTCGCGGTGTTCTTCGAGCGCGCGGCGCGCATGCAGCTTCGCGCCATGGCGGCGGGCGGGTTCCGTGAAGTCGAGCCCCGGCTCGCCGAGGAGGCGCGCGCCTTCCTGCTGCAGCCGCAGATCGTGCGGCCGACCTTCGCCTACTGGGCGCGGCGCATCTCGACCATGACGCTGGGCTCGCGCGCCTGATCGAGGGCGCGGTAGAGCTCTAGCGCCCGCTCGACCATCGGCATCCAGACCTGCTTCTCGTCCGCCACGGCGGCGGCGTTCTGCAGGTCCTTCAGCATCGTCGCCGCCGCGGCAAGCGGCGGGTCGAAGCGCCGCGCGGCCATGCGCGCGCCGAAGATCTGCAGCGGGAGGGAATCGGCGAAGCCGCCCTTCAGCGCCTCGGGCAGCATCTTCGAATCGACCCCGGCGGCCTCCGCGAGGCGGATCGCCTCCGCGATCACCGCGACCAGCGAGCCGACGATCGCCTGGTTGCAGAGCTTCGCCACCTGCCCGGCGCCCGAATCCCCCATGCGGGTGAAGCGCGCGGCAAGGTGCATGACCACCGGGCGCACACGCTCGATGTGCTCGGGCCTGCCGCCCGCCATGATCGCGAGCGTGCCCTGCTCCGCGCCGGCCACGCCGCCCGACACCGGCGCGTCCACCAGGCCCATGCCCTTCGCCTCCAGCCGCGCGGCGAACCGGCGCGCCGAGGCCGGCGCGATGCTGGAGAAGTCCACGACGAGCTTTTGTGGCTTCGCGGAATGGACGACGCCGTCCGGGCCGAACAACACCTGCTCGGCAGCCTTCTGGTCGGTGACGCACATCATCACGACGTCCGCCGCGCGTGCCACGCCGGCGGGAGAGTCGGCGGCCTGCGCGCCCTTTTCCACGGCTTCCTTCAGCTTCTCCGCGCTGCGGTTCCACACCGCGACCTCGTGGCCCGCGGCGAGCAGCCGCAGCGCCATGGGCTTGCCCATCAGTCCGATGCCGATGAATCCGAGCTTCACGTGCCCCTCCTGGGTGGTTTCTTCAAATGCTTCCGATCGGAAGCATTTCGGGCCTGCGCCGGCCCTGATCCATGCCCTCCCCGATGCGTCACCGCTCCGCTGTGTGCCGAGCCGACCAGCGCGGCATACTTCTCCAGCACGCCCGAGAGCGGCGCCCGCCTAGGGGCCTTGGCCTTTCTCCCCAGAAGTTCCTTCCGGGGGACCTTCAGCTCGAGAGAACCTCTGTCGGCATCGATGCGGATGCGATCGCCGCCGCGCACGAGCGCGAGCGGGCCGCCGGCGGCGGCCTCGGGGCAGACGTAGCCGATCATCATGCCGCGCGTCGCGCCGGAGAAGCGACCGTCGGTGAGCAGGGCGACCTTCTCCCCCATGCCCTGGCCGTAGAGGAGCGCGGTGATGCCGAGCATCTCGCGCATGCCGGGGCCGCCCTTCGGGCCCTCGTAGCGGATGACGAGCACTTCTCCTTCTCTGTAATCCCTTTTACGCACCACCTCGGCGCAGGCTTCCTCCGAATCGAAGACGCGCGCCGGCCCCTCGAACACGAGCGTCTTGAGTCCCGCGACCTTGATGAGCGCGCCTTCGGGGGCGAGGTTGCCCTTGAGCACCACGACGCCGCCGGTCTTCATGATGGGTTCTCTGCGAACGACCCGGCCGTCGGCCCCCGGGTGATCCTGCAGCGCTCTTTCCAGTGAAATCCCGGACAAGGTAAGGCACTCGCCATGGAGGGCACCGTGCGCCAGAAGCGCTTTCAAGACGGTGTATACGCCGCCCGCGGCGTGGAGATCCTTGGCGAGGAAGCGGCCGCCGGGCTTGAGATCGGCGATGAGCGGCGTACGGCGCGCGACGCGGGCGAAATCGTCCATCGAGAAGCGGATTCCCGCCTCGTGCGCGATCGCCGGCAGGTGCAGCGCGGCGTTGGTCGAGCCGCCGGTCGCCGCGACCGCGGCGCAGGCGTTCTCCAGGCTCTTTTTCGTCACCAGCTCGCGCGGCAGCGGCCCGCCGTCTCCGAGCAGCTTGATGACCGCCTCGCCCGCGCGGCGGGCGAGTGCGTTGCGTTCCTCCGCGACGGCGGGCAGCGTCGCCGAGCCCGGAAGCGCGAGGCCGAGCGTTTCCGAGACCATCGCCATGGTGTTGGCGGTGAACTGTCCCGGGCAGGAGCCCAGCGTCGGCAGGCACGCGCGCTCGAGCTCGCCGAGCTCCGATTCCTTCATGTCGCCGGCGAGCACCGCGCCCACGCCCTCGTAGGTGTCGAGCACGGTGACGTCGCGCCCGCGCCAGGTGCCGGGCAGTGCCGCGCCGCCGTAGACGAAGACCGAGGGCAGGTCGAGCCGCACCATGGCCATCATCATCCCGGGCAGCGTCTTGTCGCAGCCGGCGAAGGTGACGAGCGCGTCGTACGCGTGGCCGCGCGTGACCGCCTCCACGCCGTCGGCGATGATCTCGCGCGAGACGAGCGAGAAGCGCATGCCGCCGTGGTTCATCGACATCGAGTCGGCGACCGAGGCCGAGGCGAAGTCGAAGGCGACCCCGCCGGCGGCGCGCACCGCCTCGCATGCTTCGCGCGCAAAGGCGCCGAGCAGCGCGTTGCACGGCGTCACGCGGCCGTCGGTCGAAGCGACGCCGACGAAGGGCTTGCCGAAGTCGGCGTCGGTCAGGCCCAGCGCGCGCAGGAAGGCGCGGTGCGGGGCCCGGTCGAGGCCTTCAACCGTGATTCTCGAAGGCAGCTTCTTTTTGGTAGTCATCGACGATCTCTTCGATGCTGGAACTCGAGGGGAAGCCGAGCTTCGCGGCGCGCGCCGAGCGCGTCGCCTTCGGCGCCGCGTCCATGACCTCCTGCACGCGCGGGTCGGGCTCGAAGCGCACGCGCCCCTTCGCCCGCGCCTTCACCGCGTCCCACATCTGCTGCGCCGTCACGGGAATGCCCGTGAGGAGCAGCGCCCGGCGCCGGCCGATCGCCTCCCCGGGAAGCGCCAGGGCGTGCTGGAAGCACTGCACCACCTTCGCCGTGGAGATGCACGCCATGCGCGTGTCCGGACCCACCGGGCAGACGTAATCCCGGCCCGCAAGCGGCTCGCGGATGATGGCGCTCGCCCAGCCCGAGACCGCGGTGTTCGCGGCGCCGGGGCGCACCATCACGGCGGGCAGGCGCAGCGAGCGTCCGTCGATGTAGCCGCGGCGCGTGTAGTCGTCGATCAGGATCTCGCAGACGAGCTTCTGCGCGCCGTAGGAGATGCGCGGCGCTGCAGGAGTTTCATCATTTACTTCAGAAACCCCACCGTAAACTGCGATCGACGAGGCGAAGACGAACTTCGGCCGGTGCCCGGCGAGGCGGCAGGCCTCGAGGAGATCGCGCGTCGCGTCGAGGTTCACCTTGGTGCCGAGCTCGAAGTTCTGCTCCGCGCCGCCCGAGACCAGCGCCGCCAGGTGGAATACGGCCTCGGTCTCCCGTGTAATCAGCGAGCGGGCGAACTGCGGGTAGGCAAGGTTGCCGGTGAGCGCGCGACCGTGCGGCGGCGCCGCCTGGTCGGCGGCGACGACCTCGCCGCGCGGCAGGAGAGCGCGGGCCAGAGCGGAACCGATGTAGCCCGCCGCGCCGGTGACGAGTATGCTCATGATGGACATTCTAAGAGGAGGGGAGAGACATGCGTCGGGTCATGGTTGCATTGGCCGCGGCCGCGTTCAGCGCGGCGGCGTGGTCGCAGGGCTATCCAGCGAAAACGGTGAAGATCGTCGTGCCCTACGGCGTCGGCGGCCCCGCGGACATCTATGCCCGCTTCATCGGGGCGAAGCTGCAGGACGCTCTCGGGCAAAGCTTCATCGTCGAGGACCGCCCGGGCGCGGGCTCCATCGTCGGCAGCGACTACGTCGCGAAGTCCGAGCCCGACGGCTATACGCTGCTCATGATGTCGAACACGCATACGGTGAACGAGACGCTGATCCCGAAGAAGCCCTTCGAGCTGATGCGCGACTTCGCGCCGATCACGGGCGTGAACTACTCCGACCTGCTGATGGTGATCCATCCCTCGGTGCCCGCGGCCAACCTCAAGGAGTTCATCGCGCTCGCGAAGTCGAAGCCCGGCGCGCTCAACTACGCCTCCTCGGGCAACGGCACGCCCTATCACATGGCCGGCGAGCTCTTCAAGGCGATGGCGGGCGTCGACATCGTGCATATCCCGCACAAGGGCTCGGACGGCGCGCGCAACAGCATCCTCGGCGGGCAGGTGCAGATGATGTTCGATGCCGTGCCGACCATGGCTGCGAACGCGCGCGCAGGCAAGGTGAAGGCGCTCGCCACCTCCGGCAAGTCGCGCTCGCCGGTGACGCCCGACCTGCCGACCGTCGCCGAGGCCGGCGTGCCGGGCTACGAGTCGGGCATCTGGCTCGGCCTGATGGCGCCGGCGCGCACGCCGCGGCCGGTGCTGGAGAAGCTGAACGCCGAGGTGAACAAGGTCATCAACTCGCCCGAGGTGAAGGCGGCGTGGGCCAAGCAGGGCGCCTTCCCGATGGGCATGTCGATCGACGGCTTCGAGCGGTTCCTGCGCGATGAGATCGTGAAGTGGGCCAAGGCGGTCAAGGCGTCCGGAGCGCGGGCCGACCGGTAGTCCCAATGGCTTAGCGCCCGGGTCCGGGCGGAGCGCGCCGGGCGGCGCCCGGCGCGCGCGACCGCGCGCAACAAGGGGGCCGCAGCATGCTGCGATGCCCCTCCTGGCAGCGTACAGCATCGCCGATCTCCAGGCGGCCGCGCGCCGGCGCCTGCCGGCGGTGGTCTGGCGCTACATCGAGGGGGGCGCCGAGGACGAGATCACCCTGCGCGCCAACCGCGCCGCCTTCGAGGCGCTGCGCTTCGCGCCGCGCACCCTGGTCGACGTCTCGCGCCGCTCGCAGAAGGTGACGGTTTTCGGCGCGCAGTACGATTCCCCGTTCGGCGTCTCGCCCATGGCGCCGCTCGGCCTCACCCGCTACGAGGCCGATATCGCGCTCGCGCGCGCCGCGCGCGCGGCGAACGTG
>Ga0214471_10004326_pt1 | contig 10974 bp, 8 predicted proteins | sample RVTome_5_FD_207665 | JGI IMG/M metagenome (GOLD analysis project Ga0214471, IMG submission 207665) | Soil microbial communities from uranium-contaminated site in the Upper Colorado River Basin, Wyoming, United States - RVT142D155 | ecosystem: Environmental > Terrestrial > Soil > Contaminated >... | reverse complement strand
GTCGCGTTTGGGTCTGGGGATCCCTGCCGCGAGCGCGGGCTCACCGAGCACGCCCTCGAACAGCACCTTGAGCGCGCTGACGGCCTGCGTGTGGTAGCTCCGCGAGACGCGGCGCTCATCGACGAGGTGGGCCAGGTAGCCACGCGCGTGGGCCGCGGGATCGAAGGGGCCTCGGCCCTCGCTCCACCGGAGGAAGCTCCGCACGTGCGCGAGGTAGACCTTCCGGGTCCGCGGCCGGAGGCGGCGCACGAGCAGCTCCTCCCGGTATGCCGCGAGGAGCCTCTCACCGGGCCCGGCGAGGAGCTTCTCACTGGGCGCCGCGGGAACGCTCTCACCGGGCGCCGCGAGGGGCTCGTCGGTCGAAGCTGTCGCACCGGCACGGCGCTCCGACGTCCGGACGGGCGTTGCGCGGACGGGGTGATCTCCTTCGAGACGGATCAGCCGATCACCGAACGTCTCGCGCAACCGCTCCCGCGTGCGCTCGTCGGCGGGGAGGATCCAAACGCGTCGTTGCGCGATCCAGCGCCGGCCGGCAATTCGCTTGAGGGCGGCCAGATCGTGCGCGGCGAACGCGCCCTGGAACGAGACCTCGAGCCCGTAGGGTCCTTGGCGCACGCGGACGGGGCCCCCGAGACCAGGGGGAGTCTCGCAGGAGGGACCGGGTCGGTGCGCATCCATGCCCCGACGAACGTGCGGGGCTCGGGGCCGGAGAATGTCTGGATGGGTCTCGCGTCTTGGGGCTCTACCGTCGTTGCTCCCGGGCACGCCGTTGTCGTCGCTCCGGGCATCCTACGTCATCGGGGCCGGGCGGTGACGTATGGCGGCGTCGTCTTGGCGCACCGCAGCTTTGGGCCAGTGTCCCCCATGGGTCCACTCAGGCGCGGGAGCGCCCCGTGCAACGTCGACCGGCATACCTCTTGGTGGCCCTGGCCCTCACGGAGCCGCTCCTGGGCGGCGAGGCCGGCGCCGGCGGATGAGCCTCGTCTCGAGCCACGAGGGGGTCCGCATGCGGGGGGCGGTGATGCTTGGCGTGGCCCTCGTAGCGACACTCTCCGCCGCGGACGCGGCGGAAGCGCAGCGTCTGAACGTGGACTCCGCCGGCGTGGGGGCGAGCACGGGAAGGCCCGCGCCGCTCACGCTGGAGTCGGTCGGGCTGCGGCCGTCTCCGCGGAGCAACGCGCTCTGGCAGAGCTTCGCCCTCGGCAGCGTCGCAGGATTTCTGGACGTCCCGATGTGGCTCGACGCCTGCCGCGTGACCACCGACGGGCTCCGCCACTGGTGCGATCCGCGCCGGGGGGCGAAGGAGCCGTGGGCGCTCACGCTTGGGCTCGCGGGCCTCGCGGCGGGCACCTGGCTCCGCTCCGAGCTCGCGCTCGACGAGCGAACCGAGTGGCGGGACTTCCGACGCGAGCTCCGTTGGGGGCCGCCGCGGTTCCGCTGAGCGTCGTCCCAGGACGAAGGAGGGGCCGGACCCGACGGCCCGGCCCCTCCGGAACGAATGCGCTCGACTTCGAGGGCGTCGCCTCGGGCGTCGCCGCCCGAAGCGCTCCTCGGCTCGCTACTCCATGCTGCTCACGCGCAGGTTCTCGATCCTCACGCCGGGGATGACGTGGTTGATGCGCACGCCCCAGATGCCGTCGGTGCGGGCGGCCATGCCGGTCTTGGGTGCGGTGTGCACGACCTGTCCGTTGACGACGAACTGGGTCTCGCTCGCGCCGACGCGCACCGCGAGCTGGTTGACGGACTGGCCGTCCGCACCGGGCGTCGCGACCGCCGCGTGCGGCGTGCGGCCCATGATGTCGTGCACGGTCTCGTTGCCCGCCCGGTGCCGAATGGTGAACGAGCCGTCTTGCGCGACGAGGAAGTAGATGTAGTTCTGCTCCGCGCCGTCGAGCGCGCCGGCGCCGTACACGAGTCCGTAGTAGGTCACGTGGCCGCTCGGGGCGAGCAGCGTGAACGTGCCCTCGAGCGTGTAGTTGCCGCTCGAGGTGTTGGCGGAGTTCCAGAGCGTCACGGCGGGGCCGGTGTGGACCTCGAACCCGTTTGCGGCCGGGCGGATGGTCACCTCGGGTACGTCGTCCGGATCGGCGGCGTTGGTGCTGCGGTCGACGCGGGTCTGCCAGCCGTCGGGGGCCTGGGCGGCGAGGGGCACGGCGATGAGCAGGGCCAAGGCGGCCGCGGTGATGGTTCGAATCATGATGGGCACTCCTGACTGAAATGGCGGACGGGCAGTGTGAGCGGGCGGCGAGAGATGTCACGAGGGTGGAGGACTCGCCTGGGTCTGCATGCGGTACTGGCCCGATCGGGTCTAGGTTCCCCTCATGAATGATGGGGGGCCCGTCGCTAGTACGCCCCCCGCACGGCTCGCTTCACGAGGTTCTGCATGAGCGGGATCTTGTACCCGTTGTAGGAGAGCGCCTCGGCGCCCTCCACGGCGAGCGCGCCCGCGGCCTCGGCCACCTGCTCGGTCCGAGCCTGACCACGCACGAGCCGTTCGGCGGCGGTGACGCGCCGGGGCGTGCACTGCACGGCGCCGCACACGATGCGCAGGTCGTCGACCGCGGTCCCGTTCATTCTGAACGCGGCGGCCACGTTCACGAGCGGGAAGTCCCACGTCTGCCGATCGGCGACCTTCTCGAAGTAGAAGTCCGCCCCCGCCCAGGCATTCGGGAGGCGCACCGCGGTGAGCAGGTCGGCGGATCCGAGGACGGTCATGCGCCGGATGTCGACCGAGGGCTGCATGAAGAAGTCCGCCGCGGCGATCACGCGCTCACCCCTGCTGCTCCGCACGACCATCTCGGCGTCCAGCGCAACCACCGCGGGCGCGCAGTCCGAGGGCGACACGGCTACGCAGCGGCTCGCTCCGAAGAGCGCGTGCTCACGGTTCATCGCCTCCGGCGCCGACGCATAGCAGGTGTTGCCGCCCGCGCGATAGCAGCTCACGCCGTACCGATAGTACCAGCAGCGCGTATCCTGGCAGAGGTTCCCGCCGATCGTGCCGGCGTTCCGAATCTGCGGGCTCGCCACCCGGCGCGCCGCGTCGGCGAGGAGGCCGAACCGCTGCCGGATCAGCGGGTTGGTCTCGACCTCGGTGAGCGTCGTGAGCGCGCCGATCTCGATCCCGCCGGCGGTCTCGCGAATACCCCTCAGCTCGTCGAGTCCCTCGAGGTCGATCACGGCGGTGGGGCCCTTCGCGCGGTTCTTGAGCCAGTCGAGCGAGTCGTATCCGCCCGCGAGGCGCCACCCGTTCTCGCCGTGGCGGGCGAGCAGCTCGAGCGCGGTGTCGACGTCGGCGGGCTGGAAGAGCTCGAAGCCCGCCATCATGTCCTTCATCATGGGCAGCTTCTCCTTGGCATCGCGGACGTCGTGACTCGGGTGTGGTCGGCGGCCGTTCGGCCGTGGCGCGGGCGCGAGACGCTCACTGGGTGTTCACCTGGAGCGGCCGGTGCGGCGGCTCGCGCCCCGCGACGGCGTTGATGATCATGTCGGGCACGACGGGCGTGCGGTTGAAGTCGTGTCCGCCGAGCCCCTCGGAGATCGCGCAGAGGAGCGCAGCCGCGGCGCACCCCATGAGCGGCTCGCCGATCCCCTTCACGCCGACGGGGTTGTTGGGGTCGGCCTGGTCGACCGCGGCCCACTCCATGGTCGCGGGCACATCCAGGTACGACGGCGGCTTGGCCTGATGCAGCCCGATCGCGCCGGGGAGGCCCCAACGTGGGTCGTAGACGTGCCGCTCGGTCGTGGCCATGCCGAAGCCCATCACCGCGCCGCCCTTGGTCTGCGTGGCGAGGCTCTGCGGGTGCAGCACGATGCCGCAGTCCGCCACACCGAGGTAATCGATGATCTCGAACGTGCCGGTCTCGACGTCGAGCTCGATCTCGATGAAGCCCACGGAGAGCGCGGGCACCATCCCGGTCGATGGGATGTTGTCGCGGGCCACCCCGATGAGCCCCGTGCCGGCGATACCCTCGACCGCGCGTCGCGTCATGGGGTTGATGTTCTCGGGGACCTCCACGCCGCTGTACCTGCCGCCGAGCTCGATCGCGATCCGCGCGGCCTGCGCGTAGGTGAGCCGGCTCGACGGGTTGGATCTCCGGAAGACGGCTTCGCTTCCGACGTCGTAGTCGTTCGGCGAGCCGCCGAGACGCCGCGCGGCGATGTCCTTGAGCTTGTTCAGCGCGTCCGTCGCGGCGGCGAAGTTCGTCCGCGTCATCGTGAACGACGTGTTGCTCCCGAACTGACCGTTGTTCCAGGGGAGTCCGCGGCTCGAGTCTCCGCGGTGGATCTCGCAGCGCTCCCAGGCGTGGCGGAGGACCTCCGCCGCTACGCGCGACGTATCCGCGTACGAGTACGTGCCGAGGTTGCCGACGCCGGTATGGATGTGGAGCACGCCGTCGGGCGCGATGCGCACGAGCCCGTCGAAGCCGGTCGAGCCGGCCGAGTGGAATGCCTGGCCGACCGCGACCGCAGTGACCTTCGAGCCGTTGCGCTGCCCGCTCCGCGCGCGCCGCTCGGCCCAGTTGAAGCGCTCGGCGCCCAGGTCGAGCGCCTCGCGCAGATAGGCGCTCGTGATCGGGCCCTGATTGCCGCCGTAGCGCGACTCGTGCGTGGGGGCGTTGATGCGCCGGAGCGCGAGCGGATCGACGCCGAGCTGGCGCGCGGCCTTGTCCAGGAGGGGCTCGACGGCCGTGTGCATCTGATTCTGCCCGGGGCCGCGCTGCGCGCCGCGCGGGGGCGTGTTGGTGAGCACGGAGATCCCGCGATAGCGCATCGCCAGCGGCGTGTACACGATGCTGATCGCGCCCGCGGCGGCGCTCAGGTCGCCGAAGCCCTGGTTGGGGCCGTTCTCCTGCACGATGTAGAGGTCGACCGCGGTGAGCCGGCCGTCGGGCTGGAATCCCATCTTGATGCGCCCCTGGAAGCCGGGGCGGGCGGAGCCGAGGTAGTACTCCTCCGCGCGGCTGATCCGCATGAGCACGGGGCGGCCGGTCTTGCGCGACATGTGCGCCGGGATCGACATCACGGGGTACGCGCCGCCCTTCGATCCGAACCCGCCGCCGCAGTACTCGGCGATGAAGACGAGGTTCTCGGGCTCGACGCCGACGAGGCGCGCGAGTCCGGGGAGCGCGTTGCTCTGGCTCTGGCAGGAGCCGTGCAGATAGCACTTGCCACCCTCCCAGTACGCGAACGCGGTGCGCGGCTCCATCGAGTGGTGCGACGTGCTCGCGGTCACGAACGTCTCGTCGAGCACGAGCGACGCCGCCGCGAAGCCGGCCTCGACGTCACCATACGTCCACTCCTCGCCGGGCTGCCCCATCGGGAGCTGGCCCTCGCCCGCAGCGGCGAAGTCCTCAGCGGTCCACTTGATCTCGCGGATCCCCTCCTGCGGGATGAGCGCGTTGCCGTCGGTGCGCGCGTTTGGTCCGCCGGGCCGGAGGCTCTCAAGCGGGTCGGTGCAGAACGGGAGCGGCTCCATGTCGAGGCGGATCGCCTGGATGGCGTTCTGCGCGGTGGTCTCGTCGACCGCTGCGACCGCGAGGATCGGCTCGCCCACGAAGAGCGGCTCGAGCGTGAGGATCCGGTTCGCCGCGCCCTCCGCGGGGGGCACGTCGTCGGGATAGAGGATGTCGACCACGCCGGGCATCGCGAGCGCGCGGGAAGCGTCGATGCCGCGCACGCGCGCGTGCGGCATGGGGCTCGTGAGCAGGCGGCAGAAGAGCATGCCGTCGCGGCGGAAGTCCTCCGCGTAACGGGCCCGGCCGGTCACCTTCGCGTGGACGTCGGGCGGCGCGAAGTCCTTGCCAATCAGCTCTGTCGTGCCGCGCCTCTCCTGTGCCATGTCATCCTGTGTCATGTCATCCTGCGCCATGTCAGGCCTCCTGGGCGGCGCGCATCACGCCATTCAGGTAATGGTCGTACGCGCCGCACCGACACAGGTTACCCGCCATCGCCCGGCGCGCCTCCTCTCGCGTGGGGCTCGGGTTGCGGCGGAGGAGTGCCACCGCGGACATGACCTGGCCCGGCGTGCAGAAACCGCACTGCGGGGACAGCTCGTCGATGAATGCCTGCTGCACCGGGTGCAGCTCTCCGTTCGGCCCCTCGAGCCCCTCGACCGTCGTGACCTCGCGGCCGCGCAGCCGGTGCGTGAGCGTGGAACACGAGTAGAGGTTCACGTCGCCGACGAGCACCGTGCAGGCGCCGCACTCGGCGCGGTCGCACCCGAGCTTGGTGCCGGTGAGCCCGAGCTTGTAGCGCAGCGTCATCGCGAGCGTCTCGGTGGGGAGCACGTCGACGCGGCGCACCTGCCCGTTCACGGTGAGCGAGATCAGCCGCTCGACCCCCGCGGCCGTCTGCGCGGGGAGCGCGCTCGTGCACCCGGCGCCGAAGTACGAGAGGCCCGAGACGGTCGCGCCCGAGGCGATGACGCCCTTGATGAAGTCGCGGCGCGACCAGCCCGAGGGCTCGGCGGCGCCAGTCGGGAGGGCGGCGGCGGCGGTGAGGCTCGCGGCGGCTTTCGGGAGGCCGGTCGCGGCGGAGGCGTTGGCGACTTCGAAGGCGGCCGGGGCGACCGCTCGGATCATCGGGTCGTACGCCCACGGGGGCTCGGGGGGGGTCGGCAGGCCGGCGGCGGAGCCGCTCGGGCCGACCTCGGGACGGTGCGTGTCGCTCACGAGGCCGACTCCGTTCTGAGGGAGTTCCTGGTAGGGTAGGGCGGACGGCCGCGCGGGGCAACGCGCGCCGATGTCGACAAGCGCCGATGTCGCCCCTCCCGCCGACCTGGTATCCTCAGCACCATGAACCCACGCGTGATCGTGCTCGGCGCCGGATTCGCGGGCCTCGAGCTCTCGACGATGCTCTCCGAGGCCCTCGGTGACGAGGCGGGCGTCCTGTTGATCGACAAGGCCGAGAGCTTCGTGTTCGGCTTCTCGAAGCTCGACGTGATGTTCGGCCGCCGGACCGCGGCCGAGGCGCGTCACTCCTTTCGCGACGTCCCCAAGCCAGGCGTGCGCCTGCTCCGCACGACGGTGCGAGCCATCGATCCTGCCGCGAAGCGCGTGGTGACCGACGACGGGACCTTCGAGGCCGACACGCTCGTCGTCGCGCTCGGGGCGGACCTCGATCCCGCGGCGACCCCGGGCCTTCTCGAGGGCGGCCACGAGTTCTACACGGTGGAAGGGGCGTTCGCTCTCCGCGACGTGCTGCCGAGCTTCGAGCGCGGGGCGGCGATCGTCGGCGTGTGCGGCAAGACCTTCAAGTGCCCGCCCGCTCCGAGCGAGACGGCCTTCCTGCTGCACGACTACCTCGTGGAGCGCGGGCGCAGGCAGGACGCGGAGATCTCCGTGGTGATGCCATTCGGCACGCCGATCCCTCCCTCTCCCGACACTTCGGAGGCGGTTCTCACCGCGTTCGCGGAGCGGGGGATTCGCTTCGTGAAGGACGTGCTCGTGAGCGCGCTCGATCCCGTGCGGAAGGTGGCCGTGCTCAGCGACGGGTCAGAGATGCCTTATGCGCTCTTTCTCGGCATCCCCGTGCACCGCGTGCCGCAGGTCGTCGTCGAGTCGGGGCTCGCCGCGGGTCCGTACGACTGGGTGCCGGTGAACAAGGAGACGCTCGAGACGAGCTTTCCAGGTGTGTATGCGGTGGGCGACGTGAACGGGATCGGCACGCCCAAGGCGGGCGTCTTCGCGGAGGGCGCGGCGCGCACGGCGGCCGAGCACATCCTCGCGACGATCCGCGGCGGCCCCGCCCCCGAGGCGTACGGCGGCGCGGGCTCCTGCTACGTCGAGTTCGGCCAGGGCGAGGTGGGCCGCGTCGACGTGCAGTTCCTGAAGGGCCCCAAGCCGACCGGCACGTTCCGCGCGCCGTCCCGGGAGCTCGTCGCCGAGAAGGCGCTCTTCGGCTCCAGCCGGCGCGCGCGTTGGTTCGGACGCTAGTCCGCTAGGTCGTCCGCTCCGACGAGATCACCAGCCGGTACCCGTCGGGATCGCGCAGGCGCATGACGCGCACGCCCCAGGGCATGTCGGTCGGCTCCGCGTCGAGCGTGCCGCCGCGCTCCTTGATCCGATCCGCGATCCAGTCGACGCTCTGGGACGTCGTAATCTGGAGCGAGAAGCCCTCGCCCTTCACCCGGTCCCAACCCTTGGCGCCGTCGTCCTGACCGATCAGGAGCCGCACGGCGCCGGCCTTGAGCGCGACCGCCCTCAGGACGCCCTCGCGCTGGTACTCCTGGTCGACCGTGAACCCGACGATGTCGCGGTACCAGGCGAGGCTGCTCCGGATGTCCTTGACGGTGAGGGAGGCCGTGAGCGCTGTGCCGCGCAGAGACTCGGGCTGGGTGCGCTTGGGCGCAGCGGGCGGCATCCGCGAATCAGGGCTCATGCCTGAATTTGGGGAGGCCGGTGCCGAAACCGCGACCCCCCCTCACCGCGTAGGGTCTGCGAAGGCCATCACGCAGGTCGTCGCGGAGGTGTTTGCGCCCGGCGCCGGCCGCCTCGATCGCGTCAGAGCGCAGGGAACCATGTCCGGACTGCTCGGAGAGCTTCGTTACGCCGCGCGCATGCTCATGAAGCACCCCGGGGTGTCGGGCCTCGCGGTGGTGGCACTCGGCCTCGGGATCGGGCTCACCGCGGTGATGTTCAGCCTGGTCTACGGCGCGCTCCTGCGCGGGCTCCCGTTCGAGAACGGCGACCGCATCCTGGTGGTCAACCTTCTCGACCCGGCCGACGACGACGACCTCCTGGAAGTGTCGGCTCACGACTATCTCGACTGGGCCGAGCAACAGACCTCGTTCGACGAGCTCGCGGCCTACTACCAGGGCACCGTGAACGTCCGCTGGGCCGACGAGCCCGAACGCTTCGACGGCGCGTTCGTGACGGCGAACGTCTTCAGCGCGCTCGGCGTGCAGCCCCAGCTCGGCCGCACGTTCCGCGACGAGGAGGACGACTACGGTGCCCCGGCCACGGTCATCCTCTCGCACCAGCTGTGGATGGATCGCTTCGTCGGCGACCGCGGCGTGCTGGGCCGGGTCGTGACCGTGAACGGCGAGCCCGCCGAGATCATCGGCGTGATGCCCGACGGCTTCCGCTTCCCGGTCACGGAGCAGGTCTGGGTGCCCCTCCGCAGGGACGTCCTCGGCTCGCCACGCGGCTCGGGCTTCCCACTGACCGTCTTCGGGCCACTGCGCGAGGGCGTCACGCGCGACGCGGCGATCCTCGAGCTGTCGGGAATCATCTCGCGCCTCGCGGCCGAGTACCCGGTGACGAACGACGCGGACTTCACCCCCGTCATGCAGTCGTTCCCCGACCAGTACGTCGGTCCGGAGGGGAAGAGCCTCCTCTACAGCATGCTCGCGACGGTGTCGCTCGTGCTCCTCATCGCTTGTGCGAACGTCGCCAACCTCTTGCTCGCGCGCGCCGCGGGAAGGACGCGCGAAGTCGGCATCCGCACCGCGATCGGCGCGAGCCGCGCGCGCGTGGTCGGCCAGATGCTCCTCGAGACGCTCGCGATCGCAGCTGTCGCCGCCGTTCTCGGAACCGTGGTCGCGTGGCTCGGCGTCGCCTGGTTCGAGCGCGCGATCGCGTCCAACCAGCCGCCGTTCTTCATGGTCTTCCAGGTCGACGGCCCGATCCTGGCGTTCATCGTCGGGGCTGCCGCCTTGTCGGCCCTCATCGCGGGGGGCATCCCCGCGCTCAAGGCCTCGGGGATGGACGTCTGCTCGGTGCTCAAGGACGAGTCGCGGGGCTCCTCGAGCTTCCGCATCGGACGCCTGAGCCGCGTGCTCGTCATCGGCGAGATCGCCATGTCGCTCGGGCTGCTCGTTGCCGCGGGCCTCATGACGAAGAGCATCTCGCGCCTCACCACCTACGACTATGGCTTCGAGACCGACGCGGTGTTCACCGCGCGGCTCGGGCTCTTCGAGACCGAGTTCCCGGACACGCTCGCGCGGCGCGAGTTCTATCGCGACGTGGAGGCGCGTGTCCGGCAGATCCCGGAGGCGCGCTTCGTCGCGCTCGCGACGGTGCTGCCCGGCCTCGACGGTGGGGGCTCCGTCATCGCCATCGAGGGCGTCGTCTACGACGACGATCGTGACCGCCCGGCGGCGGCTTCGGGGATCGTGGGTCCCGGGTACTTCGAGACCCTCGGTATCGACATCCAGCGGGGGCGCGACTTCGGTGCGGAGGATCGGAGGGACGCGCTCCCGGTGGCGATCGTGAACCAGATCTTCGCCGCCGACTTCTTCGGGGACGACGATCCTCTCGGACGCCGGTTCCGCGAAGGCGCTGCCGACAGCTCGGCGCCCTGGCGGACGATCGTGGGCGTCGTGCCGGATCTGCACATGAGGGGGATGCAGAACAGCTTCCTCGGGGACGAGCGGGGCTTCTACATCCCGCTCGAGCAGGCTGACGCGCGCTTCATGAGCATTCTCGCGCGTGGACCCGCCGAGCCGATGACGCTCACGCAGGCCGTGCGCGACGCGGTCGCGGCGGTGCACGGCAACACGCCCCTCTACTTCGTCCAGACGCTCCAGTCGCGCATCGACGAGGAGACCTGGATCTTCAGCATCTTCGGCTCGCTCTTCCTGGTGTTCGGCGGAGCCGCGCTCTTCCTCGCCTCCGTTGGCCTGTACGGCGTCATGGCGTTCACGGTTGCGCGCAGGACGCCCGAGGTCGGCATCCGGCTCGCGCTCGGCGCTTCGCGTGGGCAGGTCCTCGGGATGGTGTTCAAACAGGGGATGGGTCAGGTCCTGATCGGGCTCGTCTTCGGCACCGGGCTGGCCTTCCTGGTCTCGCGGGGGATCCGCACGATCCTCTTCGACGTGAGCCCGAGCGACCCGCTCGTCTTCGGTGGGATCGCGCTTCTGCTCGCCGTGACGGGCGCTCTGGCGACGCTCATCCCGGCGCGGCGCGCCACGAAGGCCGACCCGGCGTCCGCGCTCCGGTACGACTGAGGCGGGGGCGGGGGGGCGGCTGGGAC
>Ga0214471_10004324_pt1 | contig 10983 bp, 13 predicted proteins | sample RVTome_5_FD_207665 | JGI IMG/M metagenome (GOLD analysis project Ga0214471, IMG submission 207665) | Soil microbial communities from uranium-contaminated site in the Upper Colorado River Basin, Wyoming, United States - RVT142D155 | ecosystem: Environmental > Terrestrial > Soil > Contaminated >... | reverse complement strand
GGTCGCCACTGCAGGTTTCAGCGGCGAGTTTTTAACTTCACAAGACGCTTCTTCAATCGTCGTAAATAGCCCTGGAATCCCAGAGATAACCTTCCGTCACCCCGGGTAGAACTCTCTCGAAATCACCGTCCGCATCTGCCTGGCGACCGGTGCGCGACCATTCCGTTGCCACCACGCCTTTCGTCGGTTATCATGAGAAAACCTGCGAATTCGCATCGGAAAACATGCTCATGGTCCGCCTCGACGAGATTCGGTCGCTGACCGACTTCCAGCGCAACGCCCGCGAGCACATCAAGCGCCTCAAGCGCACGGGCCGGCCCGAGGTCCTCACCGTCAAGGGCCAGGCGGAGCTGGTCGTCCAGGATGCCCGGGCCTACCAGACGCTCCTCGATCGCGCCCTGGATGCGGAACAGCGGGAACGGCTCCGCCGTGGCATCGCCGATTACCGGGCCGGCCGCGTCCGCAGTCTCGAAGACGCGCTCGACGATCTCGAAGCCAAGCACTTCGGAAAAACCCGCGCCGCTGCCAAGCGGCGTGCCCGGTGACCTACAAGGTCGTCGTCTCGCCGGACGCCGAGCGGGATTTCGACACCCTGTTCCGGTTCGTCGCGCTCGACAATCCCGCCGCCGCCCGGGCGTTCGTAGCCGGCCTGCGGAAGCGGCTCAAGACCCTAACGGCGATGCCGAAGCGTTGTCCGCGCGCCCCGGAGGACAGGCTGGACGGCCTGGAAATCCGCCATCTGATCCACGGCCGGTATCGGATCATCTTCGCCATCGACGGCAAGACCGTGGTCATCCTGCAAATCCGACACGGCGCCCGCCTGCCGAGACGTGAAGGCCGAACGCCCTGACCACGCTCACGCCAGGGCGCCGCCGTTTTCGTTTTGGCGCCGTTCATCGAGCCCGGCTCCCCAGGGCGAGGCAAAGATGCGATACTCGGCCGGCTGCCGATAAATAACGGGGAGGGAACCTCACCCATGGATCTCGAACTCAAGGGCCGCACCTGTTTGGTGACCGGCGCCAGCAAGGGAATCGGCCGCGGCACGGCGAAGGTGATGGCGGCCGAGGGCTGCCGGGTCGCCGTGCTGGCGCGGCGGAAGAAGCTCTTGGACGAGCTCGCCGACGAGATCGCGGCCGCGGGCCACCAGCGCCCGGTCGTCATCGAGGCCGACGTCACCCGCAGGGACGCGCCCAAGCGTATCCGCGACCGCGTCCTGAAGGCGCTCGGCCATGTCGACATCCTCATCAACTCCGCCGGCGGCTCGCGCTCGGTCAAGTGGGACGCGCCGGACGAAGCCTGGGACGAGGGCATGACGCTCAACTTCGAGGCCGTGCGGCGGCTGACCCACGCCTTCATCCCCGGCATGCGGGCGCGCAAGTGGGGGCGCATCATCACCATGACCGGCACCAGCGAGCCCGGCGGCGTCAACATCGCGTCCTCGGCCAAGGCCGCCATCCACGCGTGGGCGAAGGGGCTGTCCAGAGTCCTCGCCAAGGACGGCATCACCATCAACTGCCTGCCGCCGGGGCGCATCAAGTCGGAGCAGATCCTGGAGAAGCTGCACCCGGATCCGAAGGAACGGGAAGCCTTTATCAAGGCCAACATCCCGGTCGGCTACTTCGGCGAGCCCGAGGACATGGCATATCTGATCGCGTTCCTGGCGTCGCCGAAGGCGCGCTACATCACCGGCGAGGTGATCCACGTCGACGGCGGCATGCGGCGGTTCGCGCATTAGGGGCCGGACAGCGCTCTGTTCAAGCGCCATCGTCACCCCCGCGTATGCGGGGGTCCAGGGCTTTTGTAAAAACTGGATTCCCGCTTTCGCGGGAATGACGGTCTAAGGAGGCGTGAGGGGGTGACGGATGAAGCAGGCGTCAGCGGACCGCGTGCCCGTGGGCGCCTCGGAAACCGCTACTCCTTCAAGTCCTCCCACAGCTCCTTGACCTTGCCGAAGAAGCCGTGGGCCTGGGGGCTGGTGCGCTCGGTCGTCGATTCGCTCTCGAACTCGCGCAACAGCTGCTTTTGCTTGTCGGTGAGATTGACCGGCGTCTCGACCATCGCCTGCACGAACATGTCGCCGCGGGCGACCGAGCGCAGCACGCTCATGCCCTTGCCCTTGAGGCGGAACTGATGGCCGGTCGGCGTGCCCTCGGGGATGGTGACGCGGGCGAGCGAGCCCTCCACCGTCGGCACCTCGATGACGCCGCCGAGCGCCGCCGTGGTCATCGGGATCGGCACCCGGCAGTAGATGTCGGCGCCGTCGCGCTGGAAGAAGCGGTGCGGCTTGATGGCGAGGAAGATGTAGAGATCGCCCGGCGACGCGCCGCGCAAGCCCGCCTCGCCCTCGCCGGCCAAACGGATGCGGGTGCCGTCCTCGACCCCTTTCGGGATGTTGACGGAGAGCTGTTTTTCCTTGTGCACCCGGCCTTGGCCGCCGCAGGTGCGGCAGGGGTTCTTGATCACCTCGCCGCGGCCGCCGCACGCGGGGCAGGTGCGCTCGACGGTGAAGAAGCCCGACTGCGAGCGCACCCGGCCGACGCCCTGGCAGGTGGAACAGGTGACCGGCTTGGCGCCGCCGGCGGCGCCGGAGCCCTTGCAGTCGCCGCACGGAACCGAGGTCGGCACGCGGATGTCGGCCTTGCGGCCGCGATAAGCGTCCTCGAGGGTGACCTCCATGTTGTAGCGGAGGTCGGCGCCGCGGGCGCCGGCCTCTCCGCCGCGGCGGCGGGTACCGCCGACGTCGCCGAACATCTCGTCGAAGATGTCGGCGAAACCCGACGCGAAGCCCTGGCCGAAGCCTTGGCCGAAGCCTGCGAACGGGCCGCCCGGGCCACCGGGGCCGCCGCCGGCCGCCTGGTCGAAGGCGGCGTGGCCGAAGCGGTCGTAGGCAGCGCGCTTCTGGTCGTTCTTCAGGACCTCGTAGGCCTCGGAAAGGTCCTTGAATTTCTTCTCGGCGGTCTTGTTGCCCGGATTCCTGTCCGGGTGGAACTTCATGGCCAGCTTCCGGTACGCCTTCTTGATGTCGTCGGCGCTGGCGCCCTTCTTCACACCGAGCGTGGCGTAATAGTCTTCTTTGGCCATTGCAGGGGACCTCGGGGAGCTTGGCTATCGCCGGGCGGGTCCGCCGGCGGCGGGACGGGGCTGAGGGTCGCCCGTCCCGGCCGGAGGGGCGCGATCAGTTTGCCTTTTTCTTCTTCTCCGACTTGCCGCCTTTTCCTGAGTCCTCGAAGTCGGCGTCCTTTTCGGAGTCGCTTTCCGGGTCCACCTCCTCGAAGTCGGCGTCGACGACCTTGGACTCGGGCCCGCCGCCGGGCTTGTCCTGGCCCTTGTCGCCGCCGTCGCCGCCGTCGCCTTGCGCTTCCTTGGCCTGGGCTTCCGCCTGGCTCGCCTTGTACATGGCCTCGCCGAGCTTCATGGAAACCTGGGCCAGGGTCTCGGCCTTCGACTTGATGGAGTCGTGGTCGTCGCCCTTCAACGCCTCCTTCAGCGAAGCGATGGCGTCCTCGATCGCCTTCCTGTCGGTGTCGGAGACCTTGTCGCCGAATTCCTTGAGGTTCTTCTCGGAGACGTGGATCAGCGCATCGCCCTGGTTGCGGGCCTCGACCAGCTCGCGGCGCTTCTTATCGTCCGCGGAATGCTCCTCGGCCTCCTTGACCATGCGGTCGATGTCGGCGTCGGTGAGGCCGCCCGAGGCCTGGATGCGGATCTGCTGCTCCTTGCCGGTGGCCTTGTCCTTGGCCGAGACGTTGACGATGCCGTTGGCATCGATGTCGAAGGTGACGTCGATCTGCGGCATGCCGCGCGGCGCCGGCGGCAGGCCGACGAGGTCGAATTGCCCCAGCAGCTTGTTGTCGGCGGCCATCTCGCGCTCGCCCTGGAAGACGCGGATGGTGACCGCGGTCTGGTTGTCCTCGGCGGTCGAGAAGATCTGGCCCTTGCGCGTCGGGATCGTGGTGTTGCGGTCGATCAGGCGCGTGAACACGCCGCCCAGGGTCTCGATGCCGAGGGAGAGCGGCGTGACGTCGAGCAGCAGCACGTCCTTGACATCGCCCTTCAGCACGCCGCCCTGGATGGCGGCGCCGACGGCGACCACCTCGTCCGGGTTGACGCCCTTGTGCGGCTCGCGGCCGAAGAAATCCTTCACCGTCTCGACCACCTTCGGCATGCGGGTCATGCCGCCGACCAGGATCACCTCGTCGATCTCGGAGGCTTTCAGCCCGGCGTCCTTGAGCGCCTTCTTGCAGGGTTCCACCGTGCGCTGGATCAAGTCCTCGACCAGGGTTTCCAGTTTGGCGCGGGTGAGCTTGATGTTGAGGTGCTTCGGACCGGCTTGGTCGGCGGTGATGAACGGCAGGTTGATCTCGGTCTGCATGGAGGATGAAAGCTCGATCTTCGCCTTCTCGGCCGATTCCTTCAGCCGCTGCAGGGCGAGCTTGTCGTTGCGGAGGTCGATGCCCTGCTCCTTCTTGAACTCGGTCGCCAGGTAATCGACGATGCGCATGTCGAAGTCCTCGCCGCCCAAGAAGGTATCGCCGTTGGTGGACTTGACCTCGAACACGCCGTCGCCGATCTCGAGCACCGAGATGTCGAAGGTGCCGCCGCCGAGGTCGTAGACGGCGATGGTGCCGGATTCCTTCTTCTCCATGCCGTAGGCGAGCGCCGCGGCCGTCGGCTCGTTGATGATGCGCAACACTTCGAGGCCGGCGATCTTGCCGGCGTCCTTGGTCGCCTGGCGCTGGGAATCGTTGAAGTAGGCGGGGACGGTGATGACCGCCTGCGTCGGCTGCTCGCCGAGGTAGTTGGCGGCGGTCTCCTTCATCTTCTGCAGCACGAAGGCCGAAATCTCGCTCGGGCTCATCTTCTTGCCATCGACCTCGACCCAGGCGTCGCCGTTGTCGCCCTTGACGATCTTGTAGGGGACCAGCTTCTTGTCCTTGTCGGTGATCGGATCGTTGTAGCGCCGGCCGATCAGGCGCTTGATCGCGAACAGCGTCTTTTCCGGGTTGGTCACCGCCTGGCGCTTGGCCGACTGGCCGACCAGGCGCTCGCCCGATTCGGTGAAGGCGACCATCGACGGCGTGGTGCGCATGCCTTCCGAATTCTCGATGACTTTGGCGGTCTTGCCCTCCATCAGGGCGATGCACGAGTTGGTGGTGCCGAGGTCGATGCCGATTACCTTTGCCATGTTGTCCTCATCCTTCGCTGGCGGCTTCCGGCGGCCCCTCTCCGGGCGGCCGCGGGCAGCCCCTTCGATAATCCCATAAAACCCGCGACGATGGCGGGAATCCCGCCACAGCCGCGGGTTCCAGCGATATATAGGGGGGTCGCGGCGGCCGCGCAACTGCCGGCGCCGGGAAAATCCTCAAACAATCGAGGGCGTTGCCCGATGCCGCCGGGACGTTGGCGGGGCGGCGGCGCGGCAGGCTGGGCCGGGCTTACAGCTTTTCGTCGAGCTTGCCGCCCGGTTCGGAGCCCTTGGCCTCGTAGGCGCCTTTGGCCCCGGAAGCGGCACCCTTGCGGCCGGGCTCGGCGGCCTCGGGCTTGGCGTCCGCGCGGGCCTCGACCTTCGGGCCGCCCTTGGCGAGGCCGACCTTGGCCGGGCGCAGCAGCCGGTCATGCAGCGTGTAGCCGGTCTCCAGCACCTGCACCACGGTGCCGGCGGGGCGGGCCTTGTCCTCGACCTCGAACAGCGCCTCGTGCCGGTTGTGGTCGAACTTCTCGCCCAGTGCCGCCACCGGCTTGATGCCGTAGCGCTCGAAAGTGGCGAGCATCTCGCGCTCGGTGAGCTCGATGCCGGCCATCACCTTGTCGACCGCCGGGTCGGCCTTGCGCACATCGGCGTCGATGCTTTCGGTGGCGCGGCGCAGGTTGTCGGCGACGCCGAGCGCGTCGCGGGCGAAGTTGGCGACGGCGTATTTATAGGCGTCCTCGCGGTCGCGCTCGGCGCGGCGCCGCACGTTCTCCGCCTCGGCGAGCGCGCGCAGCAGCTTGTCGTTGAGCTCGGCGACCTGGCTTTCGAGCGCCGCGATCTGCATCTCGGGCGACGGCGCCGGCGGCCCGGCATCCGGCGTCGCGGCGGACGCCGCGGCCGCCACCGGCGGCGGGTCGGCGGGCGCCTGAGCGGGCGACGCGCCTTCCGCGTCGACGGGCGCGGGTCCGCTCAAGCCCGCAAGCGCCTCGGGCGCTTCGGGCTGTTCCGGCTTCGGTTTTTTCTGGTCGGGCATTATCGGCTTGCTTAAGTCTGTTGTCCGAGGAAGCGGCTGATCAGCTGCGCGGTGTAGTCGACCATCGGGATGATGTGGGCGTAGTTCATGCGCGTCGGGCCGATGACGCCGATGGCGCCGACGATGGTCTCCTGCGAGTTGCGATACGGCCCGACGATCAGCGAGCAACCGGCGAGGTTGAACAGCTTGTTGTCGGCGCCGATGAAGATCTGGACGCCCTGCGCGGTGTCGGTGAGCGACAGCAGCTTCAGCATCTCCTCTTTGGTCTCGAGGGCCTCGAATAGGGCGCGGATCTGTTCCAGGTTGGCGAGCGCGTCGACGTCCTGCAGCAGGTGCGCCTGGCCGCGCACGATCAGCGAGCCGCCCTTGTCGCCGCCGGCCCCGCCGGCCCACGTGGCAAGCCCGCTCTCGACGACACGGGTGGTCAGCTCGTCGAGCGCGGCGCGGTGTGAATCGAGCTCGGCCATGATCTCGTCGTAGGCCTCGTTGATGGTGCGGCCGACGAGGCGGGCGCTCAGGAAGTTGGTGGCTTCGACCAGAGCCGATGGGCGCAGGCCTTGCGGCGTCTGGATCACCCGGTTCTCGACGATGCCGGTCTCGGTCACCAGCACCACCAGCGCCCGGCCGGGCGAGAGATTGACGAACTCGATGTGGCGGAGCGGGCTTTGCGTTTTCGGCGCCAGCACCAAGCTGGCGCAGCGCGCAAGCCCCGACAGCGTCGCCGTGGCGTCCTCGAGCAGTCCTTCCAGGTTCTTGGGCGAGCCCACGCACTGCACGTCGATCTCGCGGCGCTCGGCCTCGGTCAGGTTGCCGACCTCGAGGATGCCGTTGACGAACAGGCGCAGCCCGGCCTCGGTCGGCAGCCGGCCGGCCGAGGTGTGCGGCGCGAACAGCAGCCCGGCCTCCTCCAAATCCGCCATGACGTTGCGGATGGTGGCGGGCGACAGGTCGATGTTGAGGCGCTTCGCCAGCGTGCGCGAGCCGATCGGCTCGCCGGTCTCGAGATAGGCGTCGATGATGTGGCGCAGGACCTCGCGCGAGCGTTCGTTCAACTCGGAAATCATGGGCTTCCTGCCGGTTATCCTGCCGGTTGCCTTGTCGAGGCGAATGTAGTGACGCACGTCCCCAGCGTCAACGGAGCCGTCCCGGGCGGTGCGCCATTTCTTTGACCGGCCGGTTGGGCCGCGCTAGCCTGAAAATCTGCCGGCCCCGGCGCTTCGGGGCGAAATTTCTTGCGCGAGGGGAATCCGATGAGCGGTTCGGCGAGACGTTCCGGGCGCGGCACGGACGGGTTGCGCGCGGTGGTGCTCGAGCCCGATTTCGCCAAGCACGCCGAGGGCTCGTGCCTGGTGCGCTTCGGCGACACCCAGGTGATCGTGACCGCCACCGTCGAGGACCGGGTGCCGCCGTGGCTGCGCGATTCCGGCCACGGCTGGGTGACGGCGGAATACGGCATGCTGCCGCGCGCCACCCACACGCGGACCGAGCGCGAGGCCCGCAGCGGTCAGCAATCGGGGCGCAGCCAGGAGATCCAGCGGCTTATCGGGCGCAGTTTGCGCGCCGTCACCGACCTGAAGGCGATGAGCGAGATGCAGATCCGCGTCGACAGCGACGTCATCCAGGCCGACGGCGGCACCCGCACCGCCGCCATCACCGGCGGCTTCGTGGCGCTCAGGCGCGCCTTCGATCGTTGCGTGGCGCTGGGCGTGCTCGCCCAAGTACCGATCATCGACCACGTCGCCGCGGTGTCGGCCGGCATCGTCGCCGGCCGGGCGGTCCTCGATCTGGATTATGAAGAGGACAGCGCCGCCGAAGCCGACGCCAACTTCGTCCTCACCGGCTCCGGCGCCATCGTCGAGATCCAGGCGACCGCCGAGCGGAAGACTTTCTCGGAGGCCCAGTTCGCCGAGATGTTGACGCTCGCCCGCAAGGGCATCGGCGAGCTGGTCGCCCTGCAGAAGCAGGCGCTCGAGCAGGACCCGGGCGGTAAATGACCCCGACATGAGTCCGGACCATCACCGGAAATTCACCGAAGGCACCCTGGTCGTCGCCAGTTACAACCCGGGCAAGGTGCGCGAGATCGCCGAGCTGCTGGAGCCGTTCGGCATCGTCGTCCGCTCGGCGGCCGAGCTCGGGCTAGCGGAGCCGGTTGAGACGGGCGCGAGCTTCGCCGCCAACGCCGAGCTGAAGGCGCGCTCGGCGGCGCAGGTCGGCTTGCCGGCGCTGGCCGACGATTCCGGGCTGGTTGTATCCGCGCTCGGCGGCGAGCCCGGCATTCACTCGGCGCGCTGGGCGGGAGCGGAGAAGGATTTCGGCAAGGCGATGCAGCGCATCGAGGACGCGCTCAAGGGTAAGACCGACCGGCGGGCGCATTTTGCCTGCGTGCTGGCGCTCGCCTGGCCGGACGGTCACGTCGAGAGCTTCGGCGGCGTGGTGCGCGGCAAGCTGGTGTGGCCGCCGAGGGGAGACAAGGGCTTCGGCTACGACCCGATGTTCGTCGCCGACGGCCACGACGTCACCTTCGGCGAGATGGCGCCCAAGGCGAAGCACAAGATCAGCCACCGCGCCAACGCGTTCAGGAAGATGGTCGATGCCTGTTTCCGCGCCTGACATCGCCGTCGCCTCGACGGCGCCCGAAGCCGGCGCCCGCGACCCCGGGTTCGGCATCTACGTGCATTGGCCGTTCTGCGCCTCGCTCTGCCCCTACTGCGACTTCAACAGCCACGTCGCCGAACGGGTCGATCACCAGCGCTGGCGCTTGGCACTCACGGCCGAGCTTGCGCATTTCCGCGATCGCACGCGGGACAACGTGGTCACCAGCGTGTTCTTCGGCGGCGGCACGCCCAGCCTGATGCAGCCGGAGACCGTCGCCCGGGTGATCGACGCCGTGCGCACGGGTTGGCGTTACGAGCCAGATCTCGAGATCACGCTCGAGGCCAACCCGTCGTCGGCGGAGGCGGCGAAGTTCCGGGCGCTGAAGGAGGCCGGGGTGAATCGCCTGTCGCTCGGCGTGCAGTCGTTCGACGACGCCGCGCTGCGGTTCCTTGGGCGTCGCCATTCGGCGGCGGAAGCGAAACGGGCGATCGCCTTCGCGGCGGAGATTTTTCCGCGCTTTTCGTTCGACCTTATCTATGGCCTCCCCGGCCAAACGGCCGACGAGTGGAAGCAGCAGCTAGGAGAGGCGCTCGAATTGGCCGGCGGTCATTTGTCGTGCTACCAGCTGACCATCGAGCCGGGGACGCCGTTCCACCGCGATCGGGTCGCGGCCGCCGACGAGGCCACCGGCGCCGCGCTCTACGACGTCACGCAGGAGGCACTTTCGGCGGCCGGGCTCGCCCTTTACGAGATCTCCAACCACGCCCGGCCGGGGCACGAATGCCGGCACAACATCTCGGGATGGCGCGGCGGCGACTATCTCGGTGTCGGCCCCGGCGCCCATAGCCGCCTCACCGACGGCCGCCGAGCCGAGGCCAGCCACCGCATCCTGAAGCCGGAACGCTGGCTCGAGAAGGTCGAGGCCGAGGGCCACGGCACGGCGAAGACGATGGCGCTCAGCACCCAAGCGCGCATCGAGGAGTTGGTGATGACCGGCTTGCGGCTCGCGGAAGGCATCTCGGCCAAGCGCTTCCGGCGGCTCACGGGACGCAATCTCGAAAGCGTCCTTGATGCGGGCGGGCTCAAGCGCATGACCGACGGCGGTTTCGTCACATCGGACGACTTTGGATTGCGCGCCACGGCCAAGGGCCGGCTTTGCCTCAATGCGGTGCTCGGGCAGTTGCTCGCCCAAGAATAAGGCGTTTTCGGAAAACGGTTACAGACGTCAGCCGGGGCGGCAGGACACCGGCCGGCCGCCTGCCTGCGCTTCCTGCACCGGCGGGCACCGCACGTCGCCGTAGGAGCAGAACACGCAGCAGTCGCCCGGTTTCGGTTTCAGCACCGCGCCGCAGCCTTTGCAGTCATAGAAGAACCGGCAGGAGTCCGTCGGCATGGTCTCGGTTTCCCGGTGCCCGCACTCGGGGCAGGTGATGGTGGAGCGAAGTGTTGCCGTCATCGTCAAAGCACCAGGTGCCCGCTCAGGCGACGCCGAGCGAGAGCGCTGTAAGGGCGGTGCCGAACCAGAGCGCGCCCTTGACCCAGAGTATGCTCCTGAGAATTCGCCCGGCGCCGGATGCCGCCTTATCGCCGGTCGCGCAGGCGGCCTGACGGCGGCCGTATATCATCCAAAAGCCGGCGCCGAGGCAGCCGATGGCGATGGCGAGGAAGATCGGCTGATAAGGCGCCATCTCGGTGAGCGTGCCAACCCAGGCGCCGCCGACGCCGACGGACGTCAAAACGAGCGGCACGATGCAGCAAGTCGAGGCGGCGACGGCGCCGAGCGCGCCGCCCGCCGCCAGCAATTTCTCCTTCATGCGATCACCGCCTAGGCTATCGGTTGTCCGAGTCCCGCGGCGCTGAGAACGCCCACGTCGACGCCGCTGCCTGAGCAACAGCCGGCGAGCTTGCCGTCGATGACCACCGCCGGCACCGACTTGATGCCGAGCCCGGCGGCTTTCCGTTTAACATCCGGCGACTTCATGTCGAGCACTTCAATGTCGCACGACGGACAGGCGGCGTCCTTCACCGCCCGAATCACGTCATCGCACACCGAGCAGCCGGCGCTGAAGATTTGGATCTTTCGCTTTTTATCGGCCATGTCATTCTCCGTTCTTCGTCGGGTTGAGTTGCAGCTCGCCGTCGCCGATCGCTTCCAGGATGGAGC
>Ga0214471_10004323_pt1 | contig 10983 bp, 6 predicted proteins | sample RVTome_5_FD_207665 | JGI IMG/M metagenome (GOLD analysis project Ga0214471, IMG submission 207665) | Soil microbial communities from uranium-contaminated site in the Upper Colorado River Basin, Wyoming, United States - RVT142D155 | ecosystem: Environmental > Terrestrial > Soil > Contaminated >... | reverse complement strand
CACGGCGAGGCGCCGCTGCGGCAGCTGGGCGTAGCGCGGCGCGAAGGCGGCGGCCGCCGCGGCTAGGCGCTCCGGCGTCACGCGGCCGAGGGAGCCGCGGGTGGTCAGCACGTTGGCGGCGCGCAGTCGGTCGTGCTCCGGGGTCACGACGAGGTCGACGGCGGCCGGGTCGATGGCCGGGTCCTGAATCTGCACGGTGAAGCTGCGCCCGCCGCTCAGGGCCCGCATGTCGCGGGTCAGCGCCACGGTCTGCCGGCCGCTGGCGAGCCACAGGTCGGGCCACGGCGGCGCCAGGCGGTCGCCCTTGGGGCCGAGGGTGCCGAGCGGGTCCCTGATGAGGCCGGCCGGCAGCCAGCGCCAGGGCTTGGCGACCGAGACGCGCTTGACCGCGGGGCTGAGGCCGAGCGCCTCGGCGAGGCCGAGGCACTGGATCTCCATGCCCGCCTTGCCGTCGGTCACCACCCAGCAGGTGAGCCCGGCGAGCGGGTTGCCGGCCGGTTCACCGGCAGGCGCGGCGGAGGTTTGGGTTGTAACGTCGGGCCGGCTCATGGCGGGCCGGACTATGCGGGCGCGTTCCTGCCCACGCAAGGTTTTGCACAGCGCAGGGGGCTTGCCAGCAAGAAGGCGCCCGGTAATATTGTTACCCGACGGCCGCAGTTGCGGACGCGATCCTGTCTTACCGTTGCCGAGGGTGCCTATGCGCCGGGTCAAATTGGACCGAATCGACCTGCAGATCCTGCAGGATCTCCAGGAGGACGGGCGGATCACCAACGTGGAGCTGGCGCGCCGCGCCGGCATCTCCGCGCCGCCCTGCCTGCGCCGCGTGCGCGCCCTGGAGGAAGCCGGCTACATCAAGGGCTATCACGCCGACCTCGACGCCGAGGAGCTCGGCTTCGAGGTGACCTTCTTCGCCCTCATCGGCCTCAACAGCCAGTCGGAGACGGTGCTGAACGGCTTCGAGACCCTGGTCGGCGGCTGGCCCGAGGTGCGCGAGTGCCACATGGCGCGCGGGCCCGACGACTTCGTGCTGCGCCTCGTCGCGCGCAACACGGCGCACGAGAACGAGCTGACCCAGCGCCTCACCTCGGCCGCCCACGTGGTGACGGTGAAGACCATCCAGGTCATCCGCACCGCCAAGTCGATGCCCGGCGTGCCCATCGACATCGCCCAGGGCGTCGAGCCGGCCAGCCACGACTAGCAAAGAGTTTTCTGCCCAACGCGTCGCGCGCGCAGGCTTTCCGCGCGCGGGGTTGGACTCCCGTTGCCCGCGTGCGTCATGCGACGCTTTCGCCGAGGTAGGCCTTGAGCACCTGGAGGTCGCGCCGTGCGGTCTCGAAATCTTCTTCGATTGAGCTCCGGAGGAAAAGCCGCGTGCGGAAAAGGCCGCGGGGGCGACCGGGACGGGCGCGGGTTGCCTCAGATGTACTGGACCTTGAGGATTTCGTAGGCCTTGGAGCCGGCGGGGGTCATCACCTCGACGGAATCGCCGACCTCCTTGCCGATCAGGGCGCGCGCCAGCGGCGCGGTGATGGAGAGGCGGCCTTCCTTCACGTCGGCCTCCATCTCGCCGACCAGCTGGTAGGCGGCCTTCGCGTCGGTGTCCTCGTCGACCAGGGTGACGGTGGCGCCAAACTTCACGGTCTTGCCGTTCAGGCTGGCGACGTCGATCACCTCGGCGCGGGCGATCTTGTCCTCCAGCTCGGCCACGCGGCCTTCGATGAAGCTCTGGCGTTCGCGCGCGGCATGGTATTCCGCGTTTTCCGAGAGGTCGCCGTGCTCGCGCGCCTCAGCTATCGCCCGGATCACCTCCGGGCGCGCCGTCGTCTTCAGGTAACGCAGTTCTTCTTCCAGGCGGGCGAAGCCGCCCGCCGTCATGGGAACCTTATCGCTCATGGGAGCAAGCCTAGTACTGTCTGAAACACCAAGAGACTAACTCTGTCCGATCCTCGTCGGCAATAAAAGTCAGGCCCTCAATAGACCCCTTTAAAGTAGGACTGCAGGGGCGCGACGGCAAGATCGTCGAACTTCAGCGCCTCGATGGCCTTCACGGCGGCCCGGGCGCCGGCGACCGTGGTGCTGTAGGGGACAGAATTGGTTAACGCGGTCCGCCTGAGCTCGAAGGAGTCGGCGATCGCCTTGGCGTCTTCGGTGGTATTGAAGACCAGCTGTACCTCTCCCGATTTCATCGCGTCGACGATGTGCGGCCGGCCCTCGCGCACCTTCTTGATGAGCTCCACGGCAAGGCCCTGGTCGACCAGGTACTTGGCGGTGCCGCCGGTGGCGAGGATGCGGAACCCGAGCGCGGCGATGGCGCGCGCCACCGGCGTGATGGCCGCCTTGTCGTCGTCCTTCACCGAGATGAACACCGTGCCGCTCTGCGGCAGGGTGACGCCGGCGCCGAGCTGCGCCTTCAGGAAGGCGCGGGCGAAGTCGCGGTCGAGGCCCATGACCTCGCCGGTCGAGCGCATCTCCGGGCCGAGCATGACGTCGACGCCGGGAAACCGCGCGAAGGGGAACACGGCTTCCTTGACGGCGACGTGCTTGCCGGCGCAGCGCGTGAGGTCGAAGGCGGCGAGTTTCTCGCCGGCCATCACCCGCGCGGCGATCTTGGCGATCGGCAGGCCGGTCGCCTTGGCGACGAAGGGCACCGTGCGGCTGGCGCGCGGGTTGACCTCCAGGATGTAGATCTCCTCGCCGCGCACCGCGAACTGCACGTTCATCAGGCCGACCACGCCGAGCGCGTGGGCGAGCTGTTCGGTCTGGCGGCCGATCTCCTCGACGATGGCGGGGGCGAGGCTGTAGGGCGGCAGCGAGCAGGCGGAATCGCCGGAGTGGATGCCGGCCTCCTCGATGTGCTCCATGACGCCGGCGATGAACACGTCGGTGCCGTCGGCCACCGCGTCGACGTCGACCTCGACCGCCTCGCGCAGGTAGCTGTCGATGAGCACCGGGTTCTTGCCGGAGACCTTCACGGCGGTGGCGATGTAGCGCTCCAGCCGCTCCGGGTTGTGCACGATCTCCATGGCGCGCCCGCCCAGCACGTAGGACGGGCGGATCAGCACGGGGTAGCCGATCTTCTCGGCGACCGCGAGGGCCTCCTCCTTGGAGGTCGCGGTGCCGTTCGGCGGCTGCCTGAGGCCGAGCTCGGCGAGCAGCGCCTGGAAGCGCCGGCGGTCTTCGGCGAGGTCGATGGCGTCCGGCGCGGTGCCGAGGATTGGGATGCCGGCGCGCTCCAGGTCGTTGGCCAGCTTCAGCGGCGTCTGGCCGCCGAACTGGACGATGACGCCTTTCAGCGTGCCGCGGCTCTGCTCCTTGCGGGCGATGCCGACGACGTCCTCGGTGGTCAGCGGCTCGAAGTAGAGCCGGTCGGAGGTGTCGTAGTCGGTCGACACCGTCTCCGGGTTGCAGTTCACCATGATGGTCTCGTAGCCGGCCGCGCTGAGGGCGTAGGCGGCATGGACGCAGCAGTAGTCGAACTCGATGCCCTGGCCGATGCGGTTCGGCCCGCCGCCGAGGATCATCACCTTGGTGCGCTCGCTGGGGTCGGCCTCGCACTGCGGCGGCAGCGGCCCGTCGGGCCCCTGGTGACCGTCCTCGTAGGCGGCGTACATGTAGGGCGTGATCGAGGCGAACTCGCCGGCGCAGGTGTCGATGCGCTTGTAGACGGCGGTCACGCCGGCCGCCTGGCGCGCCGCCAGCACGGCTTCCTCGGCGGTGCCGGTCAGCTCGCCGAGCCGCGCGTCGGAGAAGCCCAGCTGCTTCAGGCGCAGCCAGCTGGCGCGGTCCTGCGGCAGGCCGGCCTTGCGCACGCCCTCCTCGGCGGCGACGAGATCCTGCACCTGGCGCAGGAACCACGGATCGAAGTGCGTTGTCTCGAGGATCTCCACCAGCGTCAGGCCGTGGCGGAAGGCCTGGGCGATGGTCAGCAGGCGCTCCGGGCGCGGCGCCGCCAGCGCGGTGCGCACGGCGTCACGGTCGACCTTGCCATCGGCATCGAGGGCGCCGGGGATCTCCACCTCGTTCAGGCCGGTAAGCCCGGTCTCCATCGAGCGCAGCGCCTTCTGCAGCGACTCCGCAAAGCTGCGGCCGATCGCCATGGCCTCGCCGACCGACTTCATGGAGGTGGTGAGGATCGGGTCGGCGCCGGGGAACTTCTCGAAGGTGAAGCGCGGCATCTTGGTGACCACGTAATCGATGGTCGGCTCGAAGGAAGCCGGGGTCACCCGGGTGATGTCGTTGTCCAGCTCGTCCAGCGTGTAGCCGACCGCCAGCTTGGCGGCGATCTTGGCGATCGGGAAGCCGGTCGCCTTCGACGCGAGCGCCGAGGAGCGCGAGACGCGCGGGTTCATCTCGATGATGACCAGCTCGCCGTCGGCGGGATTGATGGCGAACTGCACGTTGGAGCCGCCGGTGTCGACGCCGATCTCGCGCAGCACGGCGATCGAGGCGTCGCGCAGGATCTGGTATTCCTTGTCGGTCAGCGTGAGGGCCGGGGCGACGGTCACCGAATCGCCGGTGTGGATGCCCATCGGGTCGACGTTCTCGATGGAGCAGACGATGATGCAGTTGTCGGCGCAGTCGCGCACGACCTCCATCTCGTACTCCTTCCAGCCGAGCACCGACTGCTCGATGAGCACCTCGCGGGTCGGCGAGGCGCGCAGGCCGCCCTTCACGATCTCCTCGAATTCATCCGGGTTGTAGGCGATGCCGCCGCCGGTGCCGCCGAGGGTGAAGGAGGGCCGGATGATGGCCGGCAGGCCGACCAGCGGCAGCGCCTCGAGGGCCTGCTCGAAGCTCTTCACCAGTTGCGAGCGCGGCGATTTCAGGCCGATGCGGTCCATCGCCTCGCGGAAGCGCTGGCGGTCCTCCGCCTTGTCGATGACGTCGGCCTTGGCGCCGATCATCTCGACGCCGTACTTGGCCAGCGTGCCGTCGCGCTCCAGCGTCAGGGCGGTGTTCAGCGCGGTCTGCCCGCCCATGGTCGGCAAGAGGGCGTCGGGGCGCTCGCGCTCGATCACCTTGGCGACCATGGCCGGGGTGATCGGCTCCACGTAGGTGGCGTCGGCGAGGTCCGGGTCGGTCATGATGGTGGCCGGGTTGGAGTTCACCAGGATGACCCGGTAGCCCTCCTCCTTCAGCGCCTTGCAGGCCTGCGCCCCGGAGTAATCGAATTCGCAGGCCTGGCCGATGACGATCGGCCCCGCCCCGATGATCAGGATGGACTTGATGTCTGTGCGTTTAGGCATTGCCTCTAGGCATTCTGGAGAGCGCGGGCCTTGTGATCCTCGATCATCGCGACGAAGCGCTCGAAGAGGTAGTGGCTGTCCCGCGGACCGGGCGAGGCCTCGGGGTGGTACTGCACGGAGAACACCGGGCGGCCTTCGACCGCGATGCCCTCGTTGGTGCCGTCGAACAGCGAGACGTGGCTCTCGACCACGCCCTCCGGCAGGCTTGCGGTGTCGACCATGAAGCCGTGGTTCTGGCTGGTGATCTCCACCTTGCCGGTCGCGAGATTTTTCACCGGGTGGTTGGCGCCGCGGTGGCCGCGCTGCATCTTCTTCGTCTTGGCGCCGAGCGCGAGGGCGAGGATCTGGTGTCCGAGGCAGATGCCGAATACCGGCAGGCCGCTCGCCAGCACCTGCTGCACCGCGGGCACCGCGTAGACGCCGGTCGCCGCCGGGTCGCCCGGGCCGTTGGAGAGGAAGACGCCGTCCGGCCGGTGGCCGAGGATCTCCTCGGCGGTCGCGTCGGCCGGCACCACGGTGACGTCGCAGCCGAGGCTGGCCAGGCAGCGCAGGATGTTGCGCTTGGCGCCGTAGTCGACCGCGACCACCTTGTGGCGCGGCGCGGTCTGGCGGCCGTAGCCCTGGCCGAGCTGCCAGCGCGTCTCCGACCAGCGATAGGTCTGCCGGCAGCTCACCTCGGCGGCGAGGTCCATGCCCTCGAGGCCCGGCCACTCGGCGGCCAGCCTCCGGCAGCCCTGGAGATCCAGCGTGCCGTCGGGGAAGTGCACGATGGCGGCGTGCGGCGCGCCGAGGTCGCGGATGCGCCGGGTGAGCGCGCGGCTGTCGACGCCGCAGAGGCCGACCAGGTTGTGCGACTTCAGCCAGGCGTCGAAGTGCTGCGCGTTGCGCCAGCTCGACGGCTCGGTGATGTCGGCGCGCAGCACCACGCCGCGCACGGCCGGCGTCATCGTCTCGATGTCTTCCGGGTTGGTGCCGACGTTGCCGATGTGCGGGAAGGTGAAGGTGACGATCTCGCCGGCGTAGGAGGGGTCGGTGGCGATCTCCTGGTAGCCGGTCATCGAGGTGTTGAAGCAGACCTCGCCGACCGCGCGCCCGCTGGCGCCCAGCCCCTTGCCCCAGAACACGCTGCCGTCGGCCAGCACCAGGGCGCCGGTGACGCCGGGCGGCGCCGAAACCGGCGCAGCGGAAGACGGCCCGTCCTTGACGGACGGGGTCGGGGTCTTAGGTGTCTCGTTCATGAAGCGGTCCTCGACGCGAGCGGCCTGATGTTTAAGGGAAAGCCCCGCCCGGGTCAAGCCCAACCAAAAGTCCATAACGCAAGTAAATCAATAAGTTAGTCCGCCGTTCGCGATTTTGCCATTTGGGAGGTTTTGGGCTAACCTCCCGCGCCTTGCGAGTGGGAGGGAAGACTAGCCATGCTGCGCACCCGTCTTAGCGACGCCTTGAAGGACGCCATGAAGGCGAAGGAGGCGAGGGCCACCTCGACTCTCAGGCTCATCCTGGCCGCCCTCAAGGACCGCGACATCGCGGAGCGGACCAAGGGCAACGGCGAGGGCCTGGGCGACGAGGCCATCCTCGAGATGCTCCAGAAGATGGTGCGTCAGCGCCATGAATCCATCGAAATGTACACCCGGGGCGGGCGTCCCGACCTCGCCAAGCGCGAGGGCGAGGAGATCGACGTCATCGAGCGCTTCCTGCCCAAGCAGATGGATGAGACCGACATGCGCGCGGCCATCGAGGGCGTCATCGGCGAGCTGAACGCCGGCAGCGTGAAGGACATGGGCCGCGTCATGGCCGCCCTGAAGCAGCGCTATCCGGGCCGCATGGACTTCGGCAAGGCCAGCGGCATCGTGAAGGAGGCGCTGGTCTAGGCGCCGCTGCCGCCTTTCCGGGCGGTTTCTTGTCCGCATCGGCAAGCGCTTGAACGGGCGGGGCTTTCCCGCCGCTGTTCCGGCACTATCTTGAGATGTCCCGCGGTCTTCCCCAGGGTGATCCACGCGGGCATCCCATGCTCCCGGCAGCGCCGCGTGCGCAGGGGCCGGGGCTTTGATAGCTTGGGCGGTTCGCGGCCGGGTGGGGCACCCGGCGGCCCCTCTCGAACCAGCGGCGCCATGGCATTTTCACCGGAATTCCTGGACGAACTGCGCAACCGCCTGACCCTCTCGGCAGTGGTCGGCCGGCGCGTGAAGCTGGTGAAGCGCGGGCGCGAGCATTCCGGCCTCTGCCCCTTCCACAACGAGAAGACGCCCTCCTTCACCGTCAGCGACGACAAGGGCTTCTACCACTGCTTTGGCTGCGGCGCGCACGGCAGCGCCATCGACTTCGTGATGAACTCCGAGGGCCTGAGCTTCCCCGAGGCCGTCGAGCGCCTGGCCGCCCAGGCCGGCCTCCAGGTGCCGCAGGACCGCCCGGAGGATCGCCAGCGGGCCGAGAAGCGCGCCGGCCTCATCGACGTGGTGGAGGCCGCCTGCCTCTGGTTCGAGGAGCAGCTCGCCAGCGAGGCCGGCCGCGAGGCGCGCGACTACCTGGCCGGCCGCGGGCTCGATCCGCAGACGGTGAAGGCGTTCCGCCTCGGCTTCGCGCCGCGCCAGCGCGGCGTGCTGGCCAAGGCCCTGCGCGCGCGTGGCATCACGGTCGACCAGCTCATCGAGGCCGGCCTGGTGAAGCGGGCCGAGGAGGCGGAGCGGTCGGAAGCCGACGCCGCGGGCGGCCTGCGCGACTACTTCTTCCACCGCGTCATCTTCCCGATCACCGATCGGCGCGGCCGGGTCATCGCCTTTGGCGGCCGCGCGCTCGGCGAGTCCAAGGCCAAGTACCTGAACTCGCCGGACACCCCGCTCTTCCACAAGGGCCACGTGCTCTACAACCTGGCGCGCGCCAGGAAGGCCGCCCACGACACTGGCGAGCTGCTGGTCACCGAGGGCTACATGGACGTGATCGCGCTCTCCGAGGGCGGCTTTCCGGCCGCCGTGGCGCCGCTCGGCACCGCGCTCACCGAGGAGCAGATCGAGGAGTGCTGGAAACTCGCCGCCGAGCCGACGCTCTGCTTCGACGGCGATGCCGCCGGCCAGCGCGCCGCCCTGCGCGCCGCCGAGCGGGCGCTGCCGCTCTTGAAGCCCGGCAAGTCGCTCTGCTTTGCCCTGCTGCCGCCGGGCGACGACCCGGACAGCCTGCTGCGCAGCCAGGGGCCGGCCGCCCTGCGCGCGGTCCTCGAGGCGGCCCAGCCGCTGGCCGACCTGGTGTGGCGCAAGGCGACCGAGGGCCGGCCGGCCGACACGCCGGAGCGTCGCGCGGCGATCCGCGCCGATCTGCGCGATCAGGTCCGCAGCATCCGCGACCCGGAGTTGCGCGAGGACTACCGCCAGGAGATGGAGCGCCGCTTCGAGGCGGCGTTCGGCTACGCCGGCCAGGCCCGCGGCGGCCAGAGCGGGGGCAGGCGGGCGGGCGGCAAGGCAGCGGGGGGGTGGTCTTCGGGAGGGTGGTCTCCTGGGCGCTCGGGCGGCAGCCGCTTCGGCTCCAGACGGGGCGGGCGCTGGGACAATCAGCCGGAACTGCCGGCCCGCCAGCGCCGGCCGGGCGACCTGCTGCGCCCGGAGCGCCCCGAGCAGCTTCTCCTGGCCACCTTGATTAACCATAACAGTTTATTAATTGAGTTCGTCGAGGATCTGGTAGGCATCGACTTCGGCAGCGCCGATCTCAACGGCCTCCGGCAATCCCTGATCGATTGCGTGGCCCGCCATGCGGACCTTGACAGCGAAGGTGTGAAATGCCACCTCTCCAATCAGGGGTATTCAGGGCTTTTGGCGACGCTCTTGAGCCCGGAGGTATATGTTCACGGCAGATTTGCCCGTCCCGACGCCTCAGCGGAGGTGGCGCGGCAATCCGTCTTGCATATTTTAGGGGTACTGCGTGACCGCCACTCGGGGGCCCATCGCGCCGAGGAGGCGCGGGCGCTGGCGGCAGATATGACGGCGGAGCAGCTGCAGCGGGTCCAGGCCCGGCAGCGCCTGCAGAACGAAGAAGACGGCCGCAAAGTGGATCTGGACCGATTTGAGGCGATGCTTCAAACGAGCGGAAACAAGGCGGACAGTTAGCAAAAGAGCGCTGGCGTAGGGCGGCATCGGGGGCGAGACCGACGCGGCCGCGGCTCCGGCCAAGGCATCTTGAGGTATTGGGCTGAATGGCGACCAAGGCGAACGAGAACGCTGAAGCGACGGAAGCGCGCGACGAGACTCCCGATGGACCGCTGATGGACTCCATGTCCGCGGCCGTGAAGAAGATGATCGCGAAGGCGAAGGAGCGCGGCTACGTCACCTATGACGAGCTGAACGCCGTGCTGCCGCCGGACCAGATGTCGTCCGAGCAGATCGAGGACATCATGTCCCTGCTGTCGGAGATGGGCATCACCGTCATCGAGAGCGAGGAGCAGGAAGAGGCCGCGGTCGACGACGACAGCAAGGAAAGCGCCGCCGCCGCCACCGGCAACCTGAACGACGACGACATCGGGCGCACCGACGACCCGGTGCGCATGTATCTGCGCGAGATGGGCTCGGTCGAGCTGCTGTCGCGCGAGGGCGAGATCGCCATCGCCAAGCGCATCGAGGCCGGCCGCGAGAAGATGATCGGCGGCATCTGCGAGAGCCCGCTGACCATCCGTGCGCTGCTGGCCTGGCGCGAGGCGCTCATCGAGGGCCGCATCCTGCTGCGCGACATCATCGACCTCGACGCCACCTACGGCGGCGGCCCCTCCGAGGACGCCATGAACCAGGCGGTCAGCGACATCGCCGGCATGGAGGACGAGCCGGCCGCCAAGGAGGAGCAGAAGGGCGCCGCCAAGGCGAGGGACGGCAAGGACGCCAAGGCCGCCAAGGTCAAGGAAGAGCCCAAGCCCGTGAAGGGCAAGCCGGCCAAGGTGGAGGACGAGGCCGAGGCCGCGGCCAAGGGCAAGAAGGCCAAGGCGGACGGCGAGGACGAGCCCGAGGAAGCCGGCGAGAAGCCCGCCGGCGAGGGCGACGAGGAGGACGACGACGAGGAAGAGGAGAACTCCATCTCCCTCGCGGCCATGGAGGCGGCGCTGCTGCCCCAGGTGCTCGATACCTTCGACGAGATCTCCAAGACCTGGAAGAAGATCACCAAGGTCCAGGAAAAGCGCCTGACCCACCTGCAGCGCGGCGAGAAGATCACGCCGCAGACCGAGAAGCGCTACGAGAAGCTCACCCAGGAGCTGGTCGAGCTGATGGAGGGCGTGCACTTCAACAACAACCGCCTGGAGCAGCTGGTCGATCAGCTCTACGGCCTCAACCGCCGCCTCCTGACCCACGAAGGCAAGATGCTGCGCATGGCCGAGCGCTGCGGCGTCGAACGCCAGGACTTCCTCGACCACTACTTCGGGCGCGAGCTCGACCCGCGCTGGGTCAGCCGCGTGAAGCGTCTGGCCGGCAAGGGCTGGTCGAAGTTCGCCGACCGCTACGGCGACGAGGTGAAGGGCATCCGCAAGGAGGTCTCCGAGATCGCCGACGAGAGCGAGCTGCCGATCAGCGAGTTCCGCCGCATCGTGAAGACCGTGCAGACCGGCGAGAAGGAGGCCAGCAAGGCGAAGACCGAGATGGTTGAGGCCAACCTGCGCCTGGTGATCTCGATTGCCAAGAAGTACACCAACCGCGGCCTGCAGTTCCTCGACCTCATCCAGGAAGGCAACATCGGCCTGATGAAGGCGGTCGACAAGTTCGAGTACCGC
>Ga0214471_10004322_pt1 | contig 10985 bp, 1 predicted proteins | sample RVTome_5_FD_207665 | JGI IMG/M metagenome (GOLD analysis project Ga0214471, IMG submission 207665) | Soil microbial communities from uranium-contaminated site in the Upper Colorado River Basin, Wyoming, United States - RVT142D155 | ecosystem: Environmental > Terrestrial > Soil > Contaminated >... | reverse complement strand
TGGACCAATTTACGGATCTTGGTATCTAATCTATAGAGCATCTCCAAATTGTGATAGATTGCAGTCTTGCCAATGCTAACATAGTATTGGTAATCTAAGAAGCCTTTCTTGGATGCCAGTCACAACAGTTTGATAGGACCCATTTCTCCAAAATATTCAACTTGAGATTTCCTTCTCGAACTCAATATAGACACTAGCTATTCTTTCGAGAAGCTCTTACGGAATCCCATGCTACGGAATGAATCGAGTTACCATCTGTCAAGAAATATGGACATGGCTTAAGGAAGCGAATGAGTCGGGTTAGCCAGTGATGATCCAGTTCTATATTAGTAACGCTTGGCCAGTCATTTCTCTGGTGGAAAGACAAGACAGGTTTCTGCCGGTTTGCGGGTCAGTGAGTTCGTATAGTTGACTGATGAATAGCGGCCGCTTGCCCTGGTACAGGTTGTTACCTTCGATCTACTCCGGTCATCCACTTTCCATCTCGGATAGGTGCGCCGGTCACAGTTCCAGTCGAGAAGATAGGACAACTGTCAAGCATTTCTATGGCGAGAAGAAAGACCTACTGTCCATCCTACACTTGATTATCCATCGCTACTCCGTCCTACGAGCTAGAGCGAAGCGGAACTCACACACAGGGCGGCACTCGGCACTCTGTCTATCCACTAAGGGGCGAGGCGAAATCTATTCTATAAGAAAAGAGCACTAAGAACTCTATCTGGAAGATCGAGGATAAGCGATCAAGATTCATAAAGTACTGGCTGGCTTTGGTACAAACCCAAAGTGCCAGGTGCGGGGCTGGTAAAGTCAAAACTAATGCTACCCGGATCTAGCTCACAACCTAACATCTGATTGGGGCGGACGCCCATGAAGCTACTATGAAAGGGAAGGTAGGCAAGTAGCTGAGTTGATTAAGTGCCGTAGTACTTTGCCCATTATATGAGATAGACTTTTTGAAAAAGTGAATCAATCTGCCTAAGGAAAAAGTGCTTTACTACTTTTCCTATATGGGAGAATAAATAAGTTTAGTCGCCATCTCCAGATGACAGCTTTCCATTCCTGCTAGTAAGCTTACCATTGCTGGTTCAAAGCTTTCTTTGGTATCTTATCTATTCTATTTCTATTGGTGCTTCCGTACTTGCAATTATATATCTCCCGACTGGAATGGTTAAATTCTTGCTGAAAGCACGAGCGTAGAAGCGAAATCAGAAGCGAGGGGATGGATTGAGCTTCCAAGCTCAAGAAGAAGGGATGAACGCTTTGTTGCTAACGCGCATCCGTTTGATTGCTTACTGGGCCATAAGCATAAGTAAATGAGGGATGGGATTACCGACCGATAGTTAGTAATCCGTTTGATTGCTTACTGGGCCATAAGCATAAGTAAATTATCAATAACTAATTCCATAAGTAGTGTGGATTGGAGGTTCCTTGTCTCTTCTCTGGTTTAGAGCTTGGAGCAACCTTTCCAGTTTGATCTTAGTGAGTATACCATCCCCTTAGCAGCATTCTTGGTTTGATACCCAGTCTTGGTGGTTGTAGTAGTCTAGTTCCTGGTTTCATAGGATTTCCCTATGGATTTCTGAGTGGCTCCGGGTTTGAGTGAGCAGCAAGGATCTTTTCTGGAGCAGGATCAGGAGCAGGTTGTGCGGTAGTCTCCGTTTTCAGGTCGGAGGGTGAAACTAGGTAGTGATAGTGATCAATGGTTTACTCCCCTAAGCCTAACAAACATGCTTAGCAGTCCCCCCTCTCCCCAGATCGCGATTAGTGAGCCGTATTCAACAAAGTAGCTATTTAATTTAATTTAATTAGAGGACCACTCTTAATAATATTATTTCTATCTCCATTGGCCATTGCGAAATAGGAAAAGTCATCCTCACATAGATGCTTGTTTAGCAGTAGAGGTTCGAAGAAGATGAAGCCTATGTAGTTTACGACTAAAGAGCTGTGGCGCTATCTCCTCTATCGTAAGTTAAGGAGCTGCCCTATCCGATGAAACTGATTGTTTACCCAGAAAAAGAATGTCATATTCTACTAATATACAAGTATGTATGGTCAACCTTGATCGGATACATATCACATCCAAAGCCATACGCACAACTAAACGTCAAGACCGAAGGGCGTAATCCGTATGAGTGGAGCGGTGGTAGAATCCGTCCTGGCAAGAGGAATGAGAGGTTCATAGATGTGGCTAATTACTGGCTGGAAAACCTCTTATTTTTTTCTAGTGCCAGAACTCTCTATTGGAGAAAATGAGCAATAGAGAAAACCAATGTTTAGTCAATAGAACGCATTAAATAGTCTGAAGAGGATGGAATCTTGGAATATGGTGATGAGTCTTTCTCGATTCTAATAGATGGGTCTTATGGTATGGCACAGGTCAGGTCAGGATGTATGGATTCTACCGTTCATGCGTGGGGTGGGCCGGGGCTATCAAAGTGCCAGAGAAAATACAACCGATACAATGAAAATGGAGAAAGGAGTTAGCCAGTTTATAGAGCTACAACTTCTGAAACTCGGGTTTTGGAGTTGTTCCTACTTAGGTTTTTCATAGAACAGATGCGAATCGAGAAGATCAATTTAGCAGCCTAAAAGGGGAAATAGACCCGCCTCAAAGCACGGGAGTCGTATGGAAACAAGGGCGGGTAGCGCTTTGGCAACAACTAACTCTCCAATTCTGGGGCCAATCCTCCAAATTCCAATTCATAATCCTGCCATTCCGAATCTGGGTAGTGGTACGAGTCATTGAACCATTTGGTAAATGAGTCGAAAAGGTTCGCCCGTACCTGCTAGATGGCTATCATTGATCCCACCTACCTCGAAATGCTCACAGAATCCACGAGAAATCGACTAATACCAGCTCCCTACTCTCATCCTTCCTTTCTTATTTCTAAGTTTCTAAGAAAACAACTACCTCTTGCTTGAGAATTCATCAAAGAAGGCGCGGGCTTTCAGTGCGGGTATGCTAAAGTAGGATCACCAACCTAAGAGAATGTAAAGGCCCCACCCAACCATCGGAAAAAATGCATATAGTGACGCTTGTTCTAGGCTAGCGTCGGCTCTCTGAGTCTCCGCCATACGCATACCTAAACAGTGAAATGTTCGGGAATCCGGGAAACTGCTCACTTGTTTGATCCCTTTGCATATTTTCCTGTAGCTAGACAGTTGCCAAATATAGCCAACATCTCACCATAGTGCTCGATTGGCTTGTTCAAATATTCGGCATCAGATTTGTGAACCTACACTACAACAAACAAAACAATAAGAAATATTGATGCAAAGCTTCACGGTTAGTACTACCCATAGCAAAAATGCATTCACAAAGCTCGTCGAATTACATGATTTTATCAACAGCTCACTGCAAGGAAGAACCAAGGAAATTAAGGATTCTTAAAATGGTTTCAAGTATTTTTCTTCAATAAAAAAGTCATTTCGTCCCACACAATTTCGGGGGTGGAGTCCAAAGTGAAAACTTAAAGTATCCAGCTGTGACATTTCACTTTGTCTTATCATCTTAGCACCAGAAAATATACAAGTGAAAAATAGAACCCCACTCTTAGCAGAATACTTCACTATTACTATTTAGAGTGGTCTTAAAGTCAAATCTGATCTACATATTTCAGGTAAAAATAGTCAATTTTACCACATGAAAGCAAAGCTTGCAGCAATGCCTATTCCCGGGTTCCAAGGTCCACCAAAACGAACAAATCCAAAAGAACGAAAACGCCACTGCATTCTCGCATCTAACATAAAAGGCAACTCCCACTAATAATGGAATTTTATTATTTCCTGTCGTCCCCATCTACCAAGCATCAATTAGAGCCAACCAGAGGAATGAAACGATCTCACGATATTATCGTTTCCTTGTCGCAAGAAATACCAAAGAAAAAGGTAAATTTCCCGAAAGTTTTACTGCTCTCCTTCCATTCTCAAGTTTCTGTCATCACTACAGCAGGGGAAGAGGGCGAGAAACAACTCACCTTATCTTCTCATTTGGACCTTGGGAAGTCACCACAGGATTGGAGAAAACTCTGCTTCATATAGCTAGCTGTAAAAGTTGTGCTTTCCTTTTTCCTCTATCTAACTACCTGTTTCTTTAAAGAACTATTTTCCTATATGAACTACTCTTTAATTAAATAAATTAAATAGGAGAGTGATTCCACTCGCTCAAGGACACTTGACCTCGTTGCGTTAGCCCTGCCAATAATTTCTTATTATGAGAAGGGTTCTATACTTCACCTTTTTCTCATTTAATTTATTAATCCCCTCAATCAAGTCCACGAACCTAAACTAAGAACAATCTTGGGGCTCTATTCCGGAGAATCCTATAATTTAATTATCTTAGCATTTCTGATCTGATCATGCAAATGCACTTCTTCTCAGACCCGCAGCTTCTAAACGATCCATTAGTTTAGTTCTCTTGCGCATCTCCGAACCCCTGCACTAGTTCCCACTAAAACTATATTCAATGCATCGATTTCGCTTGCTCTGCCATTCCGCGTCTTGGTCAAACAAAGCAGATAGATCTCTCGTCCATTTCCTTTCTTCGACTTGAGTGAGTTTACGTCTCTTCAGTTAACTTCTCTCATAGGCGCTTATCTTCCATTCTAAAAGAGGGGGCACGAGCCAGTACCTTTGCAACTAGAGGCTATTTCCCCTCGAAAGGAAGCGCATCCAGTAGAAAGCTGCCATACAACGAACCTGGTTCATGGCCGGGGATGTTTTGGGAGTCTACTTATTTAGGATTTAGGAACCTTTCTTTCACTTACCAGAGTCACACTATAACTCAAGGCTAGACCCTTATTGGATTTGGATTTGGATTTGGATTTGATTCGAAACGAATGAGTTTTAAAGAGCTATGCCCACATATATATAACACAATTCACTTCTTAAAATCTAGTTTTTTCAGAGCTGCAACTAACGATCCTTTAGCTGCGCAATTACCATAACTAGACGGAAGTTTTTCTCCTCTTTGTCAATGCATTTCATCTCCTATCCTAAACTTCGAGTTTACTTCCCTTTCACAGAAAGGCACGAAGCGATCGCAATTAAATAGCTTTTCCAAAAGACCTCTATGCTCTGCACCTATTCTTGAATTTCCGAATTTGCTTGTGGCTTTCCACCTCACCTATGAAATTAGAGGAGTCTTTTCTTAGAAGCGCGGAACCTGCTGATACCCAGCGGTAAGAACCAAAATCAATGACTCATTTCCGTTCAGTGATACACCTTTCAGCCAGAAAGGATGGTTCGGTTGGTTCCATTACAACTACATTTTGAGTACTCTCGAGCTCAAGGGAAGTAATAGTTTAGTTGTGTTTTTTAGAAGCTAGGATTGTTATTTATTGGGCTTCCCTCGGCCCCGGAAGTAGACGTAATAAATCGAAATGCAGGCGAGACCAAACATGGGCATAAATAGATCACTTCTTCACCTCATTCGAGGAAGGAAGTACATGCTACCTTTGCAGCAACTGCTCTTGTCACTGGCGCCACTGCACCCCCGGATACGAACGACCCAAACTCATGTATAAAGTTAGGAAAAGAGAGCACTTCCAGGAATGATCCATAACTGCGAGTTTTACGACTGCTAATTCGGGAAAGAAACCCAAGAGAGTCACCACTATAAGTAATTTGTAATTTCATGGTTTTTAAGACTAATTCATACCGCAACCTAAGCTTTAATTAAGGTTATTAAGTTGGTTCCATCTTTTCCGTTTGAAAGACAGGGAAGGACGGGTCTCTTTTACTTTTAGTGGTTTATGGCCTAGCTGAGGAGTACGAGCTAAGAGAGAGTCCCTAGTTCATATTTTGGTTATCGTCGACTTGCCTATTTATTTTACATGACTGGCCAAGACCTTTGAGGATTCAGAAGAATTCAACATCGAAGAAGTCGAGGAGTGGTTGCTACCATTTCGGAGAAACATCGCATCGCTATATTAATAGTAGTTCGTTTAGGGAAGGAATGCAGAAGATAGGAAGTGATGCCAAGCCGCCTATGAGAATTGAAGCCCAGGTTGTCTCTTCTTGCGCAAATGGTTGATTATCTGCATTCTGCAATGGTGTTATTATTTATGTCTTTTGACTCTCGAAAAGTGCGTTTCTAGGTGGGTAAGTAAGGCCCAGATGAGTTGTTCCTTGCCTTGCTTTCAATGGAGTGATATAGACTCCAAATACTTTAGTCGCCATATCCAGCAATATCATAGCTTGGATCATAGCTTCTCTTTACTGATAGTTAGGTTGACAAGAAAAGAAAGGTCTCAGGTGCAGGTCCAGTTCTTAAGATTCCCGGCATCTATCCCGCTCTTGATATCATCCGTTGGTTCTTCCCGTTCAGCAAATCCATCCAGATGACCTAGGTTCCTTGCTGGGGTGTCTTTTTTCGTCTATTTCCCTAGCTTGAGCAAAAGACCAAAACAATGGATAGAGACAAATGACAATTCAAGGAAAGGAGAATTCATACATGTATATACGTGCCTAGTCCTCACTAGTTTCGAATTCACATAGGAACTTCCTTCTTTCCCTTGACTTGACTTTAGATCTTCCCTCCCGAGCAGACCATCATTGTACCTCTATAAATAATATAATAGAGAAGAACCACACTGACCCACAACTCTAGAGCCCTCCTCCATCCTTCTACCTCCATTCCACTATTCACCAGCCTATAAGACAAGCTGCCTTCTACCACACCAAGCTGCCTCACTCGATATTCCCGGATACAAGACACCTTTCACGACTTGCACCTCTATATAGCCTGCAATCCCTTTTCCCAGGGCCAGTTTCTTTTTCTTCTTTGAAAAGCGGGGTTGCGCGTATATTCGCGGAATGACATGGAAGTGCAAGTGCACGCTTCTGTGGTCTCTAAGAGAGGGGGAAAGCAGTTCATTTCCAAACAAAGGCCAGATCTCTATTCTTGACCCTATCGATCTTTTTGACAATCAAAGGAAGGTCTCCGCTTTCTCTTTCAGTGGGCGGGCAATACTAGACTCTCTACTCTTGAATCAATAGTGGAAGCTGGAAGCAAGCTTGCCTATCTTTCATGCCTTGGTTGCTAGCTTGAGGGTTTCCTCTCCTCCAGTTATTATATTATCTTGAACAGGAGCAGGATCAGGAGCAGGATGTAGTCTCTGTTTGTGGAAAGAAAAGATCATTCTGGGTGCAGGTGCTGGTGCAGGTGCCAGCGATCAATATATCGTATAGAAATGAGAATGATTGAGGTTACTTTTGATTGCTTTCTTGGTATTGGAATGATCTGTCCCATTGCTGGTCTCAGGTTTCAAGAGAGTTTAGTCAGTGAACAGAGGAAAGAACTTGTCGCTGGTAAAGGAAAGAGAGCTCGTAGGAGAGTGTAACCATTAGTGGTTGTTCTTAAAAGCATTAGTCGCAATTCATGCAAAAACAGCTAACTGGAAAGCAAGAGTCCTATGCACTCGATCCTCTTCCAAGCTACCATCCAATCAAGTAGACTACACTACATATGGATATTTTATTTTATCCCTCACTTAATCAATATTGTACTAAAATACAAGAAGTAGGAAGGATCCATCCATTGATTCTTCTCTTTCAAAACTTCTTCCTTACCGCTTAGATTTGCTTATGTATGGGGTTGAGGGGATTTAGCCTAGCCTTTCTTTCACAAACGGATATAGCAGATTCAGTATCCATGTATACAGACAGTCTAGAGAGATATAGCGAAAGTGGACTTGCATCTGAGATGTTTCTAGAAGAGAAGACAAGAGAGATTAGTAGAGCATTTCATATGTTCGATTTCTAGTGTGGGAATGGGAAGGGATTAGGCTGTGGAGATATGGCAGAGTGCTTGAGTTGATAGCCCCGGTCTGGAAAACCTGTATAGGAAAACCTGTCAGTATAAGTAGTACGGATGTCAGAAGAGGAAGTCTCAAGCGCTACCCAATGAAGAGAATGTATCGAGCTACACTACATAAGAAATCGAGGCGAGGAGGGATAGCCAGGTTTCATAGTCTAAGGTTACCTTGAGTGTGTGCATCTAGTTGACTTCATTCTCTTGTAGAAGAACTCACTACTGCTTTCCGAGGGAACATAGCAAGTAGAGGAGTCGTCTTGCCTAAGAGCCCAGATATGCTGAGAAACTGGATATGTCAAGAAATAGGTGCTTGCGCCTGAGAAAACCCTATATTGGTGTAACTAGCCCAACTCTAGATTTACATCGCACTTATCTCCTCCACTTAAGATATATGGGAAACCAGTCATTTTGCTCAGTTATATATGGTGAGACTAACTTTTTTCAAAAGTGCATGCTCCCTATTAGCGAAAAAGGTAATCAGTGCTTTTCTATGAGCGCATCAAAGTATGCTTTTTAAAAAAGCAATCCCTACCCGTTATAGATATGGCGAAAATCCACTTCAGTGCTTTTTCCACCAGACCTATTGCTTGGTGGCTCACTTTTTTCAACAAAATCCCTTGCCCCCTTGCTCGACTCACATAAGAATTAGTTGGTTGAGGACCTTCTTTCGCGATAAATTATTATATAGTAAATCGTGGATTGCTATTTCTGAACTTGCTATTCTCGATCCAGGGCGATAATCAATCTACTTGCTACTTCCGATCGATGCTATTCCACGGCTTGCGATTTCTGGATTGCTATTGCCGCGATCAGGGCGATAATCTAATGTTGCATTTCATCGTTATAGAGAAACTGTAGTTGCATTTCTTTCCGGGTTTAGGAACTTCGAGTGGAGTATGCCCGTAGCCAGCTTATTGTTTTCCTGGCCTCAAAGCGAAGTAGTTGAAATATCCATAAGGTTATAGCTTGCTATAAAAGCAAAGTGTTATGCTGTTGGGAGAGCAACTAGAAACTTGCGCGGAGGAAAGTGCTATCACTATTATGATTTGCCAAAGCTGAGAATTTAATATATGGTGGCACTCGAGCATATATAAAGAAGCACAGCCTGGTTGGAGAAGTTCCGTCGGTCTACTATTCTTACCTTTGTTTTCCCGCAGAGCTAGCATGATAAGGCTCTGTTCATTTCATTCGGTCATCCTCTCGAGGTCTGCTTTCACTGTTGCTCTATGTGGATGACATACTTGTTACAGGTGATGGATGGTGTTGCGGAGATCAAATACCGATTGCAGAGGAGCTATGAGATGAAGGATATTGGGAAGCTTCGGTCGGCATTGATATGGATTACCAGGGCTCTACCTGTCTCAAGCCAAGTATGCCTCTGAGATCCCGACACCGGAAGATCCAAGACAAACCTCGATTAACAAACAGCGGTAAGTACAGTATGTAACATAGGCGTATAGTATAGGTCTCAGCGCCCGGGTTGGTAAAGAAAAGCTAGTGTTCAGGTCAAAACATTGGGTCATAGGAAAGCAAGGCGCGTGCGGATTACTCTCAATGGTGGTACTCTTTGTTATCGCTGCCTTTCCTTTTGCCCAAGGGATAGAAGTGAAAAGCAAACTTTCATAAGAGAAGTTAATATATAAGAAGGAATGCCACTCTAAAAGCAGGACGAAACACTAAATGAAGTTCAGATCACATGTTTTCAGAAACTCATATAGCCGTGTGTCTCGTTGCATTGGTACACACCAAAATCCCCAATTTCCTTCTTTTTTTTATCTTTCTTAACATTCCTCGCGGCCGGCTCCCTAGCTAGGTTTGGCCTACTGGAGGGGGTTTCCCCACAAAAAGAAGTAATCTCCCTTTTGGGAGCAATAGCCTCTCATGCGTGAACGAGTCCCGGCCATGACTAATGTTCGTTCTGCGGAACAGATAGGAAGAAGAAATTAATCAGAGTGCCTGGGAGAGATATATTCCTACTAGTCTTTGGTCAGCGGAATATAGCCGACCAACGGCAGTGAAGAAGATAAGCGACAGGAGAACAAGTCTTATATATAGTTCGTGCGTCGGAGAATCCTTAACTTTTCTGAAAGAGCCCATCACAGCTTACGCGAACAATAGACTTCTTCAATTCAACTATACAAAAACTAAATCAGATCGGTTTTATAGGTCCTGCCCTACACCTTTACCTCTCTTGTGCGAAAAGATAGGCAATAAACCACCCTCCGACTAGAGGCTACCAGTGCTACAGCTACTCGTACTTGTTTGTACGTTTACCAAGGAATGATTCCACCCGCAATCTTCTTATTCTGGGGTTCCATCACCTGCCAGGAAACAACGCATCTTTTTCTATCCGAGATAGATCGAGCGCACAGAAGGAATAGCACTTGGGATGAACAGGAATTTGGAAAAAAGGGACAATGACAATGGTTATCCAGTTATGAAATCCGGGGTATGCAGTCCCCCGGGGCAGGGTGCATATAGTGTGATCTACAGCCCACCTTAACTTCTGGTTCTACCCAGATAGAAATCATGACACCAGCCAAAGTCCAAAACGAGGAAGGATCCATTCCATAGCCACTACCAGTGCCTTTACTTAGCTGCTAAAGTTGATAGGAATCGCGGATAGTGATTCAAAGGCAACCCCTACTTATTTAGCAAGGCTCTATGCTGCTCTTCTAAATGTGAGGAATAGTAAGAATTAGGTATGAAGAGAGTAGTCAACTCAAGCACTTGATTATGCCCTTTCATAGACACACTCTGGACCACTTCGGGGGAAAACCCAGGAATTAACCAAGCATCTTGTCCGTTCCGTTCGTATCTGTTCTTTGAGAGCCCATTCCATCCAAGCTTCAAGTGGTAAGTCCCAGCCAGAAACCGTTACAGCTGGTTCTCTACCCGCGTCAAATAAGTGAGGCGTAAAGAATCGATTCCTCTTCGCCAGAAACAAGAAGCAAGAAAAATATGGGACTAATGAGACACCTTCCCACCTAGGAACGACTCCAGTCCTTGGCTACCCATTTTCAGAAAACAGAAAGGGGAACAGGGATGTTATTTAGCATGGGAGGAAGACACTTGCCCTGCCTAACCACCGTTATTTACCTAACCGCCATTATTTAGTTAGTTAGTTTGAAACGAATGAACCCGGGCCGAACTTGACGAGACTTCTCTG
>Ga0214471_10004321_pt1 | contig 10985 bp, 9 predicted proteins | sample RVTome_5_FD_207665 | JGI IMG/M metagenome (GOLD analysis project Ga0214471, IMG submission 207665) | Soil microbial communities from uranium-contaminated site in the Upper Colorado River Basin, Wyoming, United States - RVT142D155 | ecosystem: Environmental > Terrestrial > Soil > Contaminated >... | reverse complement strand
CAGCAAGCGGTGATTCGCCGACTCGGCATCGGCCGGGTCGTCGCGCAGCGTGGGGATGAAGGCTCGGGACCAGCGCATGGTGGGGCGAGGTTAGTGAGGAAGCCTCCCGCCTCCCGCCTCCAGCCACCAGCCACCAGCCAGAGCGTCCTCCCCCGCCGTCTTCGGCGGGGGAGGTGGATGCCGGGCGAAGCCCGGCAGACGGAGGGGGCAACGGAGACAGCGTGCGCGTCGACGCGACTCTTCCCGGGCGCCGGGCGTCGGGCATCGATCCTTGACCCTCACGTTACGTGAGGCTCTACGGTGCTCTCGTCATGGAACAGACGCTGACGGTGGGCGAGATCACCCGGCTGGCCGGGGTGACGATCCGCGCCCTCCATCACTACGACGCGATCGGTTTGGTGGTGCCCACGTAGCCGGCGACGGGTGATCGAGCGGGCCGCCGGCTGAGATCCTTGTCACACTTTGGGCCGGCTCGAGCGAGGACCGCGGTGTGACGGCGACGAAGGAAACGCCAAGCGCGGTGGAACGGGTCACGAACGACGGGTTCGACGAGTTCTACCGCCGCCATCGGCACCGGCTGATCGCCCTTGCCTACGCCGTGTCGGGTAGCCGCCTCGGCGCCGAGGACCTCGCCCACGACGCCCTCGAGGCGGCGTACCGCGACTGGGACCGCATCCGAGACCTGGACAACCCGACGGCATGGGTGCAGCGCATCGTCACCAACCGGGCTGTCTCGGCGTATCGACGACGGTTGTCCGAACTGCGCACCCTGACGCGGCTGCGGAGCGAAACGCACACTGTTGCCTTCCCGAATTTGCGGAGCGAGACCGAGTGGCTGTGGGCGGAAGTTCGACGCCTGCCCCGCCGCCAGGTACAGGTCGTCGCCCTCACCTACGTGGAGGGGTTGTCGATGCCGGAGATCGCCCGCGTCCTGGGCATATCCAAGGAGTCCGTCAACACCCACCTTCGCCGAGCCCGCGGGACCTTGGCCCGGCTCATCGAGATCACCCACCCTGAGGAGACGCCATGAACACCCTCGACGACCGTATGCACGAGGCCGCCGACGAGATTCTGCGAGCCGCTACGACGATCCCGACGCGTCCCACGGTCGCCCACCGAAGCCAATTCTTCGGACGTGCGGCCGGCTGGACCGCTGCGGGAATCGCCGTGGCCGCTCTCGTAGCCGTCCCACTCTGGCTCCGTGCCCTTGGCGATGACGCCGGGAAGACACCGTTCGGAGGTGAGGCGCCTTCGTCGACCACCGTACCCAGTGACGGGCCACGGAGGGTCACCGACGAAGAGTTCGCCGTCGCTCAAGGGGCTCCGGTCCCCGATCTCATCCCCGGCTCCGCGACCCTCGTCGCCACCATCGAGCAAGAAGGGTTCGGGTGGCTCAGCCTGTACACCTACGAGGCCGACTTCTCCCTGAACGGAGAGCCCGACGACGAGACCGCCGACCGTTGGTACTGCGTCACCGCATTCGGTGACATGGCCTACGCCCAGGAGTTCGACGGCAAGCCGCTCCGCTTGGGTGCCGGTGGGTCGTGTGGGCCGACGGCCGAGCACTTTGAGTTCGGGCTCGAGGCGGGGAGTGTCTGCGTGCCACTAGTCGAGTCGATGTTCGCACTGTACGGTCTCGACGCCACGGTGACCACGGTGACCTTCACGATGACCGACGGCAAGGCCGTCGAGGTCGAGCCCGTCAACGGAGCGGTCCTGTTCGCTTGGCACGGTTCCCGAGGACTGGCGGCCGTCGACCTCGATGACGATGCGGATCGCGGACTGCAGTGGCGCGTGGCCGAGCTGATTGCGTCGTACGGGACGCCGTTCATGAGCCATCCCTGCTCGAACGCCTAGGTTGAGCCACCTGGAGGGGGCAACGGGCAACGGGCAACGGAAAGCTATTCCCCCCGGGCGATGCGCGCCACCCGCGCCCGGCGCTCCGCCACGTGGTCGGCATCGCCCTGGGCGGCGAGCAGCTCTGCCGCGGCCTCCTCGGCCATCTGCTCGGCGGTGGAGTCTGCCGCGGCGAGCCGGGCCTCGACTCCCTCGGCGGCGAGGCGGCGGGCCTCATCGAGGAGGGCTTCCACCATCTCGGATTCCGGAACCACACGCACGACGCTGCCCTTGATGAACAGGTGGCCCTTTCCCCGTCCGGCGGCGATGCCGATGTCCGCCTCCCGCGCTTCGCCGGGGCCGTTCACCACGCAGCCCATCACCGCCACCTGAATCGGCAGCTTCTCGGCCTCGAGAACGCGCTGCGCCTCCGCGGCCACTGCCATCACATCGATCTCGGCACGGCCGCAGGACGGACAGGCGATGAGATCGAGCCCGGCACGCTCCCGCAGTCCGAGCTGCTCGAGGAGCTTCCTGCCGGCTTCGGCTTCTTCGACCGGGTCGGCCGTCAGCGAGAAGCGGATGGTGTCCCCGATCCCCTCGAGCAGAAGGGTGGCGATGCCCGCCACCGACTTCATCAGCCCCGACGGCGGCGGGCCCGCCTCGGTCACCCCGAGGTGTAGTGGGTAGTCGATTCGGTCGGCGAGCAGGCGGTACGACTCGACCATCGACGGCACGTGGCTGTGCTTGACGGAGATCTTGATGTCGTGGAAATCGACCTCCTCGAGGAGGCGAATCTCATGCAAAGCCGACTCGACGAGGGCCGCGGGGACCGGGGCGCCGTGCTTTTCGAGAAGGTCCTTGTCGAGGGACCCGGCGTTCACCCCGACTCGAATCGGCACACCCCGCTCCCCCGCGGCGATGGCCACCTCTTTGATGTGCACCGGATTGCGGATGTTCCCCGGGTTGAGTCGAAGGCCTTGGACCCCGGCCTCGAGGGCGGCGAGGGCGAGCCGGTACTGGAAATGGATGTCGGCGATGATCGGGACCGGTGACCGGGGGACGATCTCCGCCAGGCCGGCGGCCGCCTCGGCGTCATTGCAGGTGATCCGAACGATGTCGGCGCCGGCGCCCTTCAGGGCGTAGACCTGGGCGAGCGTCCCGTCGACGTCGGCGGTCTTTGTGGTCGTCATCGATTGCACGCTCACCGGCGCCCCTCCGCCCACGGGAACCGAACCGACCATGAGGGCGCGGGTCTTCCGCCGCTCGATCATCGGAGGGTGAAGGGGTTGGTGATGTCGAGGTAGATGGCGAGCACGCTGAGGAGCACCATGAAGAGGACGACCGCGGCCGCCACCGGGATCAGCTTCCGGACGTCTGCCGGCCGGCCGCGGATCTTCTCGTAGACCGCCACCGAGAAGTGACCCCCGTCGAGTGGGTAAACCGGTATCACATTGAACAACCCGACGAAGACGTTGATGAGCGCGACCAGCTCGAGCGTGAACGCGATGCCGAGCTGCTGGGTCTCCGCGCCGATCCGGATCAGCCCGATCGGGCTCGCCGGACGGGTCTTGTTGATCGACTCGGTGTCGCCCAAAACGGTGGCCACGAAGAGGTCGCTGAAGCCGGAGACCAGGCGCCACAGACCTTGGGCCGAGGCGACCGTTGCCTCGCCGATCGCACCACCCGACCTCGCGATGCCGGTGACCGGGTCGACGCGTACGGTCCGACTCGTCGGCTCCACCCCGAGGAACCCGACGGTGCCCCCGTCGCCATCGGGGAGCGCCGCCAGCGTCGGCATGAGCAAGACAGGACAACACCCTTCCGGGCGTTCGACGATCAAGTCGACGGTCATCCCGGGCCGGGCTTCGAGGGCGTCGACGAGGCCGGCCCAGTTGTCTATGACCATGCCGTCGATCGACACTATGCGGTCACCGCTCCTCATGCCGACCGCGGCGGCAGGGGTGACTATGCCATCGTCGAGGGTCTGTCGAACGGTGAGCACCGTCGTCGTCGGCTCGGTGGTGCCGATCACCGAGGCAACCAGCAAGAAGATCAAGAACGCCACCACGAAGTGGCTGACGACGCCGGCGAGGACGACGACCGACTTCTGCCAGAACGGCTTCTCCCGGTAGGTGCGACCGTGATCCTCCGGAGGGACCTCCTCGTACGGATTCATCCCGACGATGCGGACATACCCGCCGAGCGGTATCGCCTTCACCCCGTATTCGGTCTCACCGCGCCGAAAGGACCAGAGCTTTGGGCCGAACCCGAAGAAGAACTCCGTGGCCTTCATCCCCACGGCCTTGGCCGCGACGAAGTGTCCGCCCTCGTGGACCATGACCATCACGAGGATTCCGAAGAGGACGACGAGCCCGCCGGTCAATGCGTTTGACTCCGATCGAGACGGCTCATCACGCTACAGGCCGCCGGATTCAACACGAAGCTCCGAGATGGGCGGTGGCCACCGATCGCGCCTCCCGATCTATGGCGCGTACGTCGTCCAACGTCTCGAGGGACCTGACTTCGACGTCGGCGAGCGTTCGCTCGACCACCACCGCTATGGACGAGAACCCGATCTTCCCGTCGAGAAAGGAGTGGACCGCGACCTCGTCGGCGGCGTTCAGCACCGTGGGGGCCGAGCCCCCGAGACGGCCGGCCTCGTATCCGAGCCCAAGGCAGGGGAAGGCATCGCGGTCAGGTGACTCGAACGTCAGATGCCTGCCGACCAGCGAGAAGGGGCCGGCGAGCCCCGGCCGCCGCTCCGGCTCGGTGAGGGCGTACTGGATCGGGATTTGCATGTCGGGCTCCCCGAGGTGTGCCTTGAGAGAGCCATCGGAGAACTCGACGAGAGCATGCACGACGCTCTCCGGGTGAACCACGACATCGATCGAGTCGTAGCCGAATCCGAAGAGATGGTGCGCCTCGATGACCTCGAAGGCCTTGTTCATCAGCGTGGCCGAATCGATCGTGATCCGCGGGCCCATCTTCCAGGTGGGGTGAGCCAGCGCTTCTTCGACCGTCACCGCTTCGAGCTGCTCGCCCGTCATGCCGCGGAATGGCCCGCCTGAGGCCGTCAGCACGATTCGGCGGACCGCCGACCGCTCTTCCCCGACGAGACACTGGTGGAGGGCACTGTGCTCGGAGTCCACCGGGATGAGCTCGCCGCCACCCCGCTCCAGGGCGGCCGCCACGATGGGCCCGCCGGCCACCAAGCTCTCCTTGTTGGCCAGGGCCAGTCGATTGCCCGCATCGAGCGCAGCCACCGACGCCGGCAGCCCCGCCGAGCCCACGATGCCGTTCACCACGACGGACCCCGCCATCGACGCGAGCTCGACGAGGGTTTCAGGGCCGAATCGGGCCCGCCCCCCCAGGCTCGACTCGAAATGCTCTCTCTCCGCCTTGGTCGGCGCGACGACGCCCACCAGGGCGTCAGGGCGGGCGAGTGCGATCTCGAGCAGCTCATCGGAACCCCTGCGGGCGGCGACCGCGGTCACCTCCATGCCCAAGCGGTCGGCGACCGCAAGAGCCTGGTGACCGATCGAGCCGGTCGCTCCGAGCACGACGACCGGTCTCACCCCAGCAACCCGATCGCCATATAGAAGACCCAGGCGGCCGGGATCACGAAAAGAAGAGCGTCGATCCTGTCGAGGATCCCGCCGTGGCCGGGGAGGATGGAGCCCATGTCCTTTACGCCGAGGCTCCGCTTGAGCATGGACTCGGCGAGGTCTCCGAGGGGGGCGGCAAACACGACCACGACCCCCAGCCCGATCCCCGAGACCACATCGAACGGTTCGACGAAGTTGCCGATGGCCACCCCCACCAGCAGGCACGCCCCGATGCCGCCGATCAGGCCCTCGACCGACTTGTTGGGGGACAGCACGGGAGAAAGCGCCCGGCTCCCCCAGGCACGGCCGATTCCATAAGCCCCGATGTCCATCGCGGCGGTCACCGCGACGATGGCGAGGATCAGGATCCGATAGTCCTCCGACTCGAGGATCGGGTAGGCAAAAGCGGCGGTGCCGACTACCCAGGACAGGCCGAGGATCGTCAGGCCGCCGTTGGTGAGGGCGTCATGCCTGACGGGGGCGAAGGCGTAAACGAAGAATGTCACGATGACGGTGAGCGCCAACGTCGCCGGGATCGCGATCGGGCCGTGGAACCAGGTCGTCCCCAAGAGGGCGAGTCCGCCGAGAAAGCCGAAGATCGAAAGCGGCCTGAGCCCGCGACGCCGGACCGTGGCGAACAGCTCGCCCAGGCCGAGCAGCAGGATGATCGCGATGAATCCGGCGAGTGCCTCGGGGGCCACCCAGAGGGACCCAAGGAAAAAGACCGCAAGGATCAACCCGGTGACGGCCCGCGTGCCGATGTCCGAAGGAACCCTGGTCTCGAAGTACTCCTCCTCGGTTTCGAGATCGGCGACGTCTTCGAAGCCGACCACCCCGCTCTCGACGCCGGGCATCGCCGCCGAGATTGCTTGCCACTCGTGCTCCTCGTCGCCGGATCTGGAGATCTCCTCGGCCAGGCCACGATGCTCCGTCGTCGTCGAGGTCGTGAAGATGGCGTTGGAGATGTGGTCGATTGAGGCGTAGCCGGGCGGCGGAACCTCGGTCGGCTCGTCGTACCCCTCGCCCAGGTCGATCGGCTCCGTGACCCAGCGATCCTCGGCTTCGTCCTCGTATTCGTCGTCGTCGAGGGCCGAGGGCAATTCGCCCTCGTCGGCGCCGTCGAGGCCGAGCTCGACGGCGTCGGAGGAAGGCACCGCCTCGATCCCGCCGAGGCCGTCCGGGTCCAGCGGCTCCAACCACTCATCCAATGGGTCGTCGCCGGCCTGACCGGCGACGATGTATCGACCGGCCACGTCCTGGGCGCGAGCGATCTCCTCGATCTCGACGCCCATGTCCACCTCTTCGGTCGTGTAGTCCGTGGACCGAGCCTCATACCACGTCGGTGCGATATACGGCTGGTCGACCTCCAGCGCCTCATCGACCGGCTCGACCTCCACCAGATCGTCCGCCAGCTCGACATCCAGCCCCTCATCGACCGGCTCGACCTCCACCAGATCGTCCAGCAGATCGTCCGCCGGCTCGACATCCAGCCCCTCATCGACCGGCTCGACCTCCACCAGGTCGTCCGCCAGCTCGACATCCAGCTCCTCATCGACCGGCTCGACCTCCAGCAGGTCGTCCAGCAAATCATCCGCCGCCTCGACTGCGGGCCATTCCGTCTCGGGCAAATGAGCCGGAGGCGCAACCACCGTGTCCTCGTCGACATCGGCAAACCAATGGTCGGGTATTGCGGTCCCATCGTCGGCCCAGTCGAGCGGCTCCTCGGCCACGATTTCCTCAGGCTCTTCGCGCCGCCGCCGAAACGGCCAGATCCCGCGTCGCTTCTTCGCGGGCTCGGGCTCCGCAGCCTCCGTAGGCGCCACCTCCGGGGGCGCCATCGGATCAGGTCGAGCCGACGGCGGTATGGCAGCGCCGGAAGAACCGGCAAACTGCTGCCACTCGTCGACGTCGTCGGCCTCGGCGAGGTCGCGCAGGGCGTCGAATGCCTCGGGCCCGGCGACGCCGTACTCGGATCGGGCGGCCGCCGCCTCCGGTGATGGGTCGTAGGCGCCCTCCGCGATCGCCGAGAGGGCTTCGAAGTCGTTCAACTCCTCGAGAGCGGCGTCACGGTCGAGCAGCTCGTCGAACTCGTCGCCGGCAACCACCTCGACGGCATCGCCCTCACTCCCGAGGGCATCGAGCGCCGCGGCGACATCGTCGGGCAGCTCGACGGGCGGCTCTTCCGGCACTGCGGCCGGCAACTCGGACGCCACCTCGACCGACACCTCTTCCGGCAACTCGACGGGCGGCTCTTCCGGCACTGCGGCCGGCAACTCGAACCCCGGCTCGGCGGGCTCGGCCGGCAACTCGAAGGCCGGCTCGGCCGGCAGCTCGTCCACGGCCTCGGCGGCCAGCTCGGCCGGCAACTCGAACCCCGGCTCGGCAGGCAGCTCGTCCACGGCCTCCGCGGCCGGCAACTCGAACGCCGGCTCGGCCGGGAACTCGAACGCCGGCTCGGCAGGCTCGGCCGGGAACTCGAGCGCCGGCTCGGCAGGCTGCTCGTCCACGGCCTCGGCAGACAGCTGGGACGGCACCTCGAACGCCGACCCGCCAGGCAGCTCTTCTGACGGCTCGGCAGGCAGCTCGGCCGGCAACTCGGGTACCGCCTCGGCTGCGGGCTCGGGCAAGGACTCGTCGGCAGCCTCAGACGCGTCGATCTCGGCGACCTCGAAGTCCTCGTCATCCTCGACGACCGGCTCGATGAACCCGCCGTGGACCCCTTCCGCCCCGACCGTGGTGCCGCCTACCCAAGGGGGAAGCACCACCTCGAGGGTGACGTCGAGCGTGTCGGGCTCGGTGTCCGAGAGCCAGGCCGGCAACGGACCTCCAGACTCCGGCCCGCCCTCCGACACCTCTGGCTCGTGGATCGGAGGCAGTGGCGAAGGCGCCTGCTCCTTCGGCGCACGATCCTGCTCGACTTCGTGGCCGGTGTCGGCCGCCGTCGCGCCCTCGGGTCGGCGGCGACGGAACAGGCCTCGCCGGCGCTTCTTCGGCTCCTCGCCGCCGGGGCTGGCCGGTTCGATGGCGCCGGACTCGTCGGCGACACTCCACTCCGGGTGCCAGGGATCACCCCGGTGTGGCTGGAAGCCCTCTTCCCTGTCGCTCACGCCGCCTCCTCGCCCGCCGGTGCTCACACCTCCAGCAGCTCGGCCTCTTTGTGCTCGAGCAACTCGTCGATCCGCGACGTGTGCCCGTCGGTGATCTCTTGGAGCCTGGACTCGCCGCGCCGGACGTCGTCCTCCGACACTTCGCCCTCGAGCGCCTCGATGTCGTCCTTGCTGCGGCGCCGCACATTCCTGATCGCCACCCGGCCCTCCTCGGCCATGTGGCGCACCACCCGGATGAGCTCCTTGCGGCGCTCCTCGGTGAGCGGTGGGAACGCCAACCGGATCACCACCCCGTCGTTCGACGGGTTCAACCCGAGTCCCGACGCCTGGATCGCTCGCTCGATCTCGCCCAGCGACCCCCGATCGTACGGCGAGATCACGAGTAACTGGGGCTCCGGTACGGTCACCGAGGCGAGCTGCTGCAAGGGGGTCGGCGAGCCGTAGTAGTCGACGTGCACCCGATGCAGTATGGCGGGGTTGGCCCTGCCGGTCCGGACCGAACCGAACTCGCCCCTGACGTGGTCGACCGCCTGGTCCATCTTCGCCTCGGCTTCACGGAGAAGTTCGTCGATCACCCTGCCTCCTGTGGTCTCCGGTCAGTCGCACCACCTTCGCCGCCACCCGGCGCTAGTGCACCAGAGTCCCGACGGGTTCGCCGCGAACCGCCCGAGCCACGTTCCCGGGAACGGTGATGTTGAAGACCCGAATCGGGAGGTCGTTGTCCATGCACATCGTAATGGCGGTGTTGTCCATCGCCCGAAGACCCTTTTCGAGCACTTCCATATAGGTCAAGTCGGTCAGCAGGACCGCCTTCGGGTCGATTTCGGGGTCGGCGTCGAAGACCCCGTCGACGCGGGTCGCCTTCAGGACGGCTTCGGCGCCGATCTCGGCGGCGCGTAGCGCCACCGTGGTGTCCGTCGTGAAGTACGGGTTGCCGGTGCCGGCGGCGAACACCACGACGCGGCCCTTCTCGAGATGCCGGATGGCGCGCAGTCGGATGTAGGGCTCGGCGACCGAGGTTATGGTGATCGCCGTCTGTACCCTCGTCGGAACCCCCACCGACTCGAGGGCGTCGCGCAAGGCCAGCGCGTTGATGACGGTGGCGAGCATCCCCATGTAGTCGGCATTGGCGCGATCCATGCCCTCGGCGGCCGAAGACAGGCCGCGGAAGATGTTGCCCCCGCCGACGACGATGGCGATCTCGTGCCCTTCGGCATGCACGGTGGCGATTTCGGAGGCGAGTCGCTGGACCGTCCTCGGATCGATGCCGTAACCCACCTCGGGATCGGCGAAAGACCCACCGGACAGCTTCAGTGCCACCCGGCGTCCCACTATTCGGACTCCTCCCCGACGGCGAGCCTCGAGATCCTGGCGACCTCGATGTTCTCGCCCATCTGCGCTGCCATGGCCTGGACCATTGCTCCCACGGTACCCTCGAACTTCTGCGGATTGACGAAGGGTTGGTCGTAGAGAACGTTGTCCTCATAGAACGTGCCGATCCTCCCCTCGATTATCTTGGCGATGACCGACTCGGGTTTGCCCTCGTTGCGAGCCTGGGCGGCGATCAGCTCCCGCTCTTTGGCGATCGCGTCCTCGGGCACATCCTCGCGGCGAACCCATCGAGGTCGGGCCGCGGCGACGTGCATCGCAATGTCGTTGGCCGCCCGCCGAAAGGCGTCGCTCTTGGCGACGAAGTCCGTCTCGGAAGCCAGTTCGACGAGCACCCCGATGACCGGGCGATCCGCCTGGAAGTGGAGATAGTGCCCGATCGATCCCTGCTCGGTGACCCTCCCGGTGCGCTTGGCCGCCGAGGCGAGACCCTTCTCTCGGAGAAGGTCCTTGGCACGGTCGGCGTCGCCGGCCGTCTCTTCGAGGGCGCGCTTCGCATCCATCATCCCGGCACCCGTCGCTTTCCGGAGAGCCGAGACCTGCTGCGCCGTGACCTCACCCATCGACGCGGTCGTCCTCGGTGCGGTCCTTCGATCGGGCCGACGCCATCTCGGCACCCTCGACGCATGCGTCGGCGATGACATTGGCCATGAGCTGCGCCGAGCGGATGGCGTCGTCGTTGCCCGGGATCACGAAGTCGATCAGGTCCGGATCGCAGTTGGTGTCGACCACCGCGATGATCGGGATCTCGAGCCGGCTCGCCTCGGTCACGGCGATGTGCTCCGTGCGGACGTCGATGATGAAGACCGCGTCGGGCAGCCGATGCAGGTCGCGCACACCGCCGAGCACCGTCACCAGCTTTTCGAGCTCGCGGTGAAGCCTGAGCCGTTCCTTCTTGGGGAGGCCATTCATCTCGCCCGACTCGTCCATTCGCTCCAGCTCGCGCATGTAGAGGATGCGCTTGTGGATCGTCTGGAAGTTCGTCAGCATCCCGCCCAGCCAGCGTTGATTGACGAAGGGCATGTTCGCCTTGGCGGCGGCCTCC
>Ga0214471_10004320_pt1 | contig 10986 bp, 10 predicted proteins | sample RVTome_5_FD_207665 | JGI IMG/M metagenome (GOLD analysis project Ga0214471, IMG submission 207665) | Soil microbial communities from uranium-contaminated site in the Upper Colorado River Basin, Wyoming, United States - RVT142D155 | ecosystem: Environmental > Terrestrial > Soil > Contaminated >... | reverse complement strand
GCCTCTTCCTTGGTGCGCATCGAGCGGGTCTCGTTCCGATCGGGGTCGTAGAGCCGCGTCTCCTGCTCGATCTTTCCGCCGCCCTCGAGGATCTCGATCTGGCGCCGCGCCTCGAACTCGATCGCGTGCTCCATGAAGCGGAAGGAGTTCAGGTTCTTGATTTCACATCGGGTCCCCAGCGCGGACGATCCGGTTTTTCTGACTGAGACATTCGCGTCGCAGCGGAACGAGCCCTCCTGCATGTTGCCGTCGCAGATGCCGATCCAGGTCACGAGCCGGTGTAGCGCGCGAGCGTATGCGACGGCCTCCTTCGCACTCCGCAGTTCTGGCTCGCTAACAATCTCGAGCAATGGCGTGCCAGCGCGGTTGAGATCTATTCCCGACAGGTTTGCTATCGGCTTTCCCACGACCATCCGGCCAACGACGCCTAATCCCACAACGCCACTCATTTCTTCCCCATGAATTGACTTTCCGGCGTCTTCCTCTAGATGCGCCCGCGTAAGGCGAACAGCCTTTTCGATGCCATCTATGACGATGTGGACCGATCCACCCTGCACAATTGGCAGCTCGTACTGGCTGATCTGGTAGCCCTTGGGAAGGTCGGGATAGAAGTAGTTCTTGCGCGCGAAGATCGAGCGGCGGTTGATGGTGCCGTTCACCGCGAGGCCGAAGCGGATCGCGTGCTCGACCGCTGCGCGGTTGAGCACCGGAAGCACGCCGGGGAGCGCGATGTCGACCGCGGAGGCCTGGGTGTTGGGCGGCGCGCCGAAGGCGGTCGAGGCGCCCGAGAAGATCTTGCTCCGGGTGAGGAGCTGCGCGTGGGTCTCGATGCCGACGACGATTTCCCAGCTCACGCGGCTTATCTCGCTCCGTAGCGCAGCAGCTCGCAGTTGCCGCGGCGGTCGATGAGCAGCGGCTCGATGTGCGCCTCGGGGCCGCACTGCGCCGCGCAGTTCTCGGCGCTGAGCGCGACGAGCTCGCCGGCGTCGCGCAGAGTGACGCGGCAGTCGCCGGCGACGAAGCGAAGCCCCCCGCGCAGCGGCTGCTGCTCGGAGGCCGCGACCGTGCACGCCTGCCCGCCGGGCTCGACCGAGCTCCACTCGAACTCGCGCAGCTTTCCGTTGCTGACCGAAAAGGCCACCTTCGACTGGTAGCGGCCCTCCTTCGCCTCGCAGCGCACTCTCGCGCTGTAATTCTCCATCGACGGGAAATCCTCGCTGAAGTCGAAGTCCTCGCGCTTCTGGCCGCCGGGCCCGTAGCGCGTGCCCTTGTACGTGCCGTCGCGCCAGGTGCCGCGCAGCTCCGCGATCGGCGGCCGGCCGAAGAGGATCGGCGTCGTGCCCTCCTTCAGGACCGTGACCCCGAGCTCGGGGCTGCGCTCGCCCTCGACGAAGCGCCGCGCGAGCGTGGGCAGGATCACGTATTCGCCCGCGACCTGCCAGGAGCCGTCGGCGCGCGGCGCCGCGTGCAGGATGAGAAGCGCGCTTCTCGTGCCGACCTTGCCGATCAGCTCGCGGGGCGAGGACTTGTCTTGGGCCGGGGCGGCAAGCGAGACCCCCAGCAAGAAGACGCTTACCAAGAACCTCAAAGGGGCGCCTCCGCCGGCACTCGAAGATGCCAGTCGGTCGCCTGCTGGTAGCGATGCGCCGCGCCGAGGAGCAGCCCCTCGGAGAAGTGCCTGCCCATGAGCTGCAGCCCGACCGGCAGCCCGGCGCCGTCGAAGCCGCAGGGGATGGAAAGCGCGGGCAGCCCGGCGAGCGGCGCCGGGATGGTGAAGATGTCGCCGAGGTACATCTGCACCGGGTCCTCGGCCTTGGCGCCGATCTCGAACGCGGTGGTGGGCGCAGTCGGGCCCAGGATGAGGTCGCAGCGTTCGAAGGCCCGTGAAAACTCCTGCGCGATAAGGCGGCGGACCTTCTGCGCCTGCAGGTAGTAGGCGTCGTAGTAGCCGTGCGAGAGCACGTAGGTGCCGACGAGGATCCGGCGCTTCACCTCCGCGCCGAAGCCCTCGGCGCGCGTGCGGCAGTACAGGTCGATCAGATCGCTGTACTCCTTCGCCCGGTGGCCGTAGCGCACGCCGTCGAAGCGCGACAGGTTCGACGACGCCTCGGCCGGCGCGATGACGTAATAGACGGGCACCGCGAGCTTCGTAAGCGGCAGCTCCAGATCAACGCGGACTGCCCCTTGGGAGATCAACCACGCAACGGCGGCGTCGACGGCCTTGCGCACCCCGGGCTCGAGGCCCTCGGTGAAATATTCCTTGGGAAGGCCGATTCGAAGGCCCTTCAAATCGCTATTCAATTCTCTTGTGTAGTCCTCTTTCGGGCGGTCCATGCTGGTGGAATCGCGCGCGTCGTAGCCCGCCATGACGTTCAGGAGGAGCGCGAGGTCGGCCGCGGTCTTCGCGAGGGGGCCGGCCTGGTCGAGCGATGAGGCGAAGGCGATCAGGCCGTAGCGCGACACCAGTCCGTAGGTCGGCCGCAGGCCGCACACGCCGGTGAAGGCCGCCGGCTGCCGCGCGGAGCCGCCGGTATCCGTCCCGGTGGCAGCCGCCGCCATGCGAGCGGCCACCGCGGCGGCCGAGCCGCCGGAGGAACCGCCCGGAACGCGGCTCCGGGCCCAGGGGTTGCGCACCGGGCCGAAGTAGGAGTTCTCGTTCGACGACCCCATGGCGAACTGGTCCATGTTGCACTTGCCAAGGAGCACCGCCCCGGCCTGGTCGAGCTGCTCGACGATATGGGCGTCGTAGGGGCTGACGAAGTTCTCGAGCATCCGCGACCCGCAAGTGGTGCGCAGGCCCTTGGTGCAGTAGATGTCCTTGTAGGCGAGAGGGATTCCGGTCAGCGGCGCCGCCTCGCCCGCATTTCCCTTGCCGGCGCGGCGCTCGTCGGCGCGGCGCGCCCGGGCGAGCGCGCCGGGCTCGTCGACCGTGATGAAGGCGTTCAGGCCGGCGTTCAGCTTGCCGATGCGATCCAGGAAGAGCCGGGTGAGCTCGACCGAGGAAATCTTCCTCGCCCCCAGAGCGGAGGAGAGTTCCGCGAGGCTGGCATTAAGCACCTACTCGATGACCTTGGGAACGAGGTACAGACCCCCTTCTACTGCCGGGGCGATGGACTGGTAGAGCTCGCGCTGGTCGGGCTCCGTCACCGCGTCGGGACGCAGGCGCTGCTTGGCGTCAAGAGGGTGGGCCATTGGCTCGACGCCAGAGGTGTCGATCCGGCGCATCTCGTCGATCAGGGTGAGCACCCGGTTGAGCTGCGCGAGCACCGCTTCGGTTTCGTCGGGCCGGATGGCGATGCGGGCGAGCCGGGCAAGGCGCCGCACCTGGTCGTGGTCTAGCGACATTCTTTTCGGACTGGGCGGGTAGGGCGTTTTGCCTTATCGCCCGAAGCGTCGTTAGCGTATCATAGCGACCCATTGCAACGGGCTTGGGTGGAGACCTAAGACCCGGATAGCTAACGATAAAACGGCAGAAACGGAAAAAGGCTCCCGACCTTGCCCATGTTTGGATTCCTGCGCAGCTACTTCTCAAACGATCTCGCGATCGACCTCGGCACCGCCAACACGCTCATCTACGTCCGCGGCAAGGGCATCGTGCTCGACGAGCCCTCCGTCGTCGCCATCCGCCAGGGATTGGGCCCCAACGGCAAGAAGACGATCCAGGCGGTCGGCAAGGAAGCGAAGATGATGCTCGGCAAAACACCGGGCAACATCACCGCCATCCGGCCGATGAAGGATGGCGTGATCGCCGACTTCACCGTCACCGAGCAGATGCTCAAGCAGTTCATCAAGAAGGTGTACAACAACAAGCTGTTCTCGCCCAGCCCGCGCATCATCATCTGCGTGCCCTGCGGCTCGACCCAGGTCGAGCGGCGCGCCATAAGGGAAAGTGCGATAGGAGCAGGCGCCGGCCAGGTCTATCTCATCGAAGAGCCGATGGCCGCGGCGATCGGCGCCGACATGCCGGTGGCCGAGGCCACCGGCTCGATGGTCGTCGACGTCGGCGGCGGCACCACCGAAGTGGGCGTGATCTCGCTCGGCGGCATGGTGTACTCGGGATCGGTGCGCGTCGGCGGCGACAAGTTCGACGAAGCGATCATCAACTACATCCGCCGCAACTACGGCATGCTGATCGGCGAGATCACCGCCGAGCTCATCAAGAAGGAAATCGGCTCCGCCTTCCCGGGCAGCGAGGTGCGCGAGATGGAAGTGAAGGGCCGCAACCTCGCCGAGGGCATTCCGCGCAGCTTCACCATCTCCTCGAACGAGATCCTCGAGGCGCTGACCGAGCCGCTCAACCAGATCGTCTCGGCGGTGAAGAGCGCGCTCGAGCAGACCCCGCCCGAGCTCGGCGCCGACATCGCCGAGAAGGGCATGGTGCTCACCGGCGGCGGCGCGCTGCTGCGCGACCTCGACCGCCTGCTCATGGAGGAGACCGGGCTGCCGGTGATCGTCGCCGACGATCCGATGACCTGCGTGGTGCGCGGCTCGGGCAAGGCGCTGGAGAAGATGGAGCACTTCGGCCCGATCTTCACCAACGATTAGCGTAGTGGGGGATGGACCACACTCCCCCGCCCTTTTTCAAGCGCGGACCGGCGCCGCTCGTAAGGCTGTTCTTCTTCGCTTCGCTTTCCCTCGCACTGCTCGTGATCGACGCGCGCTTCCGTTACGCAGACGGGCTGCGCACCTGGCTCGCGCTCGCCGCCTACCCGCTGCAGCGCGCTGCCACGGCGCCCGTCGAATTGCTTTCCGCAGCGGGAAGTTTTTTTTCGACCCAGGCCCAGCTGGTCGAGGAGAACGAGCGCCTGCGCTCGAAGGCGCTCACCTACTCGCACGACGCGCAGCGCTACGAGGCGGCGCAGGCCGAGGCGGCGCAGCTGCGCAGGCTGATCGGCGCGCAGGAGCGCCTCGAGGTGCGCGTGATCCCGGCCGAGATCATGTACAACGGGCGCGATCCGTATGCGCACAAGCTGTTCATCGACCGCGGCGCTACGCACGGCGTACGCCCGGGCAGCCCGGTGACCGATGAGTCGGGCGTCGTCGGCCAGGTGACGCGCGTGCACCCGCTCGTCTCGGAGGTGACCCTCGCCACCGACCGCGACCAGGCGATCCCGGTGCAGGTGGTGCGCAACGGCCTGCGCGCGGTCGCGTTCGGCGGCGGCGCCTCGGGCTCGCTCGAGCTGCGCTTCATGGCGGCGAACGCCGACATCCAGACCAACGACCGACTGGTCACCTCGGGGATCGACGGCACCTACCCGGCGGGCCTGCCGGTCGCCACGGTGATGCGCATCGAGCGCGACGCCGAGAACGCGTTCGCGCGCGTGGTCTGCCGCCCTGCCGCGGGCGTGGACCGCGGGCGTTTCGTGCTCGTGCTCTCGGACGAGACGGCGAAGCCGCCGCGGCCGCAGGAAGCGGACCCGTCGAAGGACAAGTCGCGCCGCGGCAGGCTGAGAGACAGGGAAAAAGATGCAGCTGTCCGCTAGCCAGCAGATCCTGCAGCCGGTGCGCCTGGGCACCATCATCGCGTCGTTCGCGCTCGCGCTGTTCCTGAATTTCCTGCCGTGGCGCGACCTGCGGCTCGTGCCCGACTTCGTCGCGCTGGTGCTCATCTTCTGGTGCGTGCGCCAGCCGCGCCTGGTCGGCCTCGGCGTCGCCTGGTCGCTCGGCCTGGTCACCGACGCGGGCAACGGCGTGCTCCTCGGCCAGCATGCGCTCGCCTATTCGCTGCTCGCGTTCCTCGGCATCTGGCTCTCGCGCCGCATCCTGTGGTTCGGGCCGGGGCTGCAGGCGCTGCACGTCGGCGCCATCCTGCTCGCCGCGCAGGGCGCGGCGCTCCTCGTGCGCCTCGCCGCGGGCAACGATTTCCCCGGCTGGCCGATCGTGATCGGCCCGCTCGCCGGCGCGGCTCTCTGGCCGGTGGCGAGCTGGCTGCTGCTCCTGCCGCAGCGCCGAGCGGCGCGGGAGCAGACCATATGATGGGCACGGCGGAGCTGCGCAACTCCGAGCGCGAGCTGCAGCGGTTCCAACTGCGCGTCGGCGTCGCCGGCATCGCCATGCTGGTCGCTTTCGGCATCCTCATCTCCCGGTTCGTTTTCCTGCAGGTGGTGCAGCACGACCACTACCGCTCCAAGGCCGAGGACAACCGCATCTCGATCGTTCCGATACCGCCGAACCGCGGCCTGGTCATCGACCGCAACGGCGTCGTCGTGGCGCGCAACTACTCGGGGTACACGCTCGAGATCTTTCCGCGCCGGGTCAAGAGCGTCGAGGCGACCATCGACGAGCTCTCGGAGCTGATCGAGGTCACGCCGCGCGACCGCGCCCGCTTCAAGCGGCTGACGGTCGAGACGCGCAATCCCGAGAGCCTGCCGATCCGCACGCGGCTCACCGACGAGGAGGTGGCGAAGTTCGCCGCCAACCGCTTCCGCTACGAGGGCGTGGAGATCAAGGCGCGGCTCTTCCGCCAGTACCCGTTCGGCGACGTCGGCTCGCACGTCATCGGCTACATGGGCCGCATCAACCAGGCCGACCAGTCGCGCCTCGAGGAAGAAGGCGTCGACGCCAACTATCGCGGCACCGACTACATCGGCAAGAGCGGCGTCGAAGCGACCTACGAGCGCGAGCTGCACGGCAACACCGGCTTCGAGCAGGTGGAGATCGATGCCGCCGGCCGCGGCATCAGGACGCTGTCGCACACGCCCGCGGTCTCCGGGCACCACGTCGTCCTGACCCTCGACATGCGGCTGCAGCGCGTGGCCGAGAACGCGTTCGGCGAGCGCCGCGGCGCGCTGGTGGCGCTCGAGCCCGGCACCGGCGCGGTGCTCGCCCTCGTCTCGAAGCCCGGATTCGACCTGAATCTGTTCGTCGACGGCATCGATCCCCAGGCCTGGACCGAGCTCAACAACTCGCCCGACCGCCCGCTCAACAACCGCGCCATCGCGGGGGTCTATCCCCCCGGCTCCACGTTCAAGCCGTTCATGGCGCTCGCGGCGCTGGAGCTCGGCAAGCGCCGCCCGAACAGCACGATCAACGACCCGGGCTATTTCGTCTTCGGCGACCGGCGCTTCCGCGACTCCAAGCCCGGCGGCCACGGCGTGGTCGACCTGCACAAGTCGATCGTCGTGTCTTCGGACGTCTATTACTACATGCTCGCGAACGACATGGGCATCGACGCCATCGCCGGATTCATGAAGCAGCTCGGGCTCGGCCAGCCAACCGGCATCGACCTGCACGGCGAAGCCGCCGGCGTGCTGCCTTCGCCGGAATGGAAGACCAAGCGCTTCCGCCGCCCCGAGCAGCAGCGCTGGTATCCCGGCGAGACCATCTCGATCGGCATCGGCCAGGGCTACAACGCCTACACGCCGATCCAGCTCGCGCAGGCGATGGCGACGGTCGCGGCGAACGGCGCGATGTACCGGCCGCGGGTCGTGGGCCACATCGAGAACCCGCGCACCCGCGGGCGCCGCAGCTTCGAGCCCGAGCTCACCGCGCAGGTGCCGCTCAAGCGCGAGTATGTCGAGTTCGTGAAGCGCGCAATGGCCGGGGTGAACAAGGAAGGCACCGGCGCGCGCGCGTTCGCGAAGGCCGAGTACACGAGCGGCGGCAAGACCGGCACCGCGCAGGTGATCGCGATGAAGCAGAACGAGAAGTACGACGAGTCCAAGGTGGCCGAGCGCCACCGCGATCATTCGCTGTTCATCGCCTTCGCGCCGCTCGACAACCCGATCATCGCGATGGTGGCGATCGTCGAGAACGGCGGCTTCGGCGCGCGCGCCGCGGCGCCGATCTCCCGCACCGTGCTCGACTATTACCTGCTCGGCAAGCTGCCGCCGGGGCTGCAGGAGCCGACCCCCGAGGACGAGTTCGAGGACGACAAGGAAAGCGACTGATGGAGCTCGCGCGCATCCCCGTCCGGCGCATCGCCCTGCGGCTCGTCGAAGGCATCGACAGCACGCTGCTGGTGCTGATCCTGTCGCTTTGCATGCTCGGCTTCGCGGCCCTGTTCTCGGCGAGCTATGACAGCCCGGGGCGCGTGCTCAACCAGTGCGTGAGCCTGTCCATCGCCCTAACCGCGATGTGGCTCACCGCGCAGATGACTCCGCAGACGCTGATGCGCTTCGCCGTGCCGGCCTACGTGGCGGGGATCGTGCTGCTCGTGCTGGTGGCGCTCTTCGGCGACGTGGTGAACGGGGCGCGGCGCTGGCTCAACATCGGCGTCGCGCGCTTCCAGCCCTCGGAGATGTTGAAGCTCGCCGTGCCGCTGATGCTGGCGTGGTACTTCCACCGCCGCGAGGCGACGCTGCGCCTGCGCGACTTCGCGCTCGCCGGCCTGCTCCTCGGCGTGCCCGTCGGCCTGATCCTGCGCCAGCCGGACCTCGGCACCGCCTCGCTGGTCGGCGCTGCGGGCTTCTACGTCATCTTCTTCGCCGGCATCAGTTGGCGGGTGCTGGGCGGCCTGGCCGGCCTTTTCGCGCTCGCCCTGTTCCCGCTCTGGGGCATGCTGCACGACTATCAGCGAAGGCGAGTGCTCACGCTTCTCGATCCCACGCAGGACCCCCTCGGCGCCGGCTACCACATCATCCAGTCCACCATCGCGGTCGGCTCCGGCGGCATTTCCGGCAAGGGCTGGTTGAACGGCACCCAGGCGCACCTCGAGTTCATCCCCGAGCGGCATACTGACTTCATCTTCGCCGTCTACTCCGAGGAGTTCGGCCTCATCGGCAACCTCGTGCTGCTCGTCCTCTACGCCCTGCTCATCGGCCGCGGCCTGGTCATCGCCGCCAACGCCGCCACGCTGTTCGCGCGCCTGATGGCCGGCTCCGTGACGCTGATGTTTTTCACCTATGCCTTCGTCAACATGGGCATGGTGTCGGGGATCCTGCCCGTCGTCGGCGTACCGCTGCCCTTCCTTTCCTACGGCGGCACCGCGCTCCTGACGCTCTTCATCGGCGCCGGCATCCTCATGAGCGTCCAGCGCCACCGCAAGCTGGTCCAGACCTGACGTGAAACGCGCCCTCGGCCTCGCGCTGGTCCTTGCCTGCGCCGGGTCGTATGCGCAGCAGTACAGATTCGACGTCCCGCGCTCGATGCACTGCACGGCGCACCCGGCTTGCGGCAAACCCGGCTACGCGTGCAAGGGCGTGGAGAAGACGTACACCGGCGCCGCCGCCGGCTCGGCCAAGAACAGCATCGTGCAGGCCTGCATCCAGGCGAACCGGCCCGACCGCTGCAATTGCATCCAGCAATGCCGGCAGGTGGCGCGCTGCAGCAGGAATTGAAAACTCTTGCCGCATGATGAAACGCAGGTCGTCTAAGCCCATGTAAAGCCTTGTTTTTGTAACAGACAAATGGCCCATATGGCATGTTGCTGCGCGCCATATGCGGGGGTAGCTTGGCGGGGTCGCCAACCACCCGAGGAAATGCACCGATGAGCGAGGCCATAAAAAAAGACTGGGCTGAAAACCCGCGTTGGAAAAGCGTCAAGCGCGGCTACAGCGCCGAAGATGTCGCGCGGCTGCGCGGGAGCGTGCAGATCGAGCACACGCTCGCGAAGCTGGGCGCGCAAAAGCTGTGGAAGCTCTGCAACGAGAAGCCTTATGTGCATTCGCTCGGCGCGCTGACCGGCAACCAGGCGGTGCAGCAGGTCCGCGCCGGGGTGCCGGCGATCTATCTGTCGGGCTGGCAGGTCGCCGCGGACGCGAACGATTCGCTGCAGATGTACCCCGACCAATCGCTCTACGCGGTCTCCTCTGTTCCGACTGTAGTCAAACGGGTCAATAACGCGCTGCTGCGCGCGGATCAGATTCAAACCATGGAAGGCAAAGGCGACCTCGACTGGCTGGCGCCGATCGTCGCCGACGCGGAGTCGGGCTTCGGCGGCGTGCTGAACGCCTTCGAGCTGATGAAATCGATGATCGAGGCCGGCGCCGCCGGCGTGCACTACGAGGACCAGCTCGCCTCGGTGAAGAAATGCGGCCACATGGGCGGCAAGGTCCTGGTGCCGACGCAGGAAGCCGTGCAGAAGCTGATCGCCGCGCGCCTCGCCGCCGACGTCATGGGCGTGCCGACGGTGCTTCTCGCGCGCACCGACGCCGAGGCGGCGGACATCGTCACGACCGACGTCGACGAGAACGACAAGCCGTTCCTCACCGGCGAGCGCACGGCGGAAGGCTTCTTCCGCACGAGGAAAGGCTTCGACCAGGCGCTTTCCAGAGGCCTCGCCTACGCCGAGTACGCCGACATGGTCTGGTGCGAGACCGGCACGCCGGATCTCGCGTTTGCCAAGAAATTCGCCGAGGGCATCCGCAAGAAGTTTCCCGAGAAGATGCTGGCGTACAACTGCTCGCCGTCGTTCAACTGGAAGCGCAATCTGGACGACGCGACGATCGCCAGGTTCCAGCGCGAGCTCGGCGCGATGGGCTACAAGTTCCAGTTCATCACTCTCGCCGGCTTCCACTCGCTCAACTACTCGATGTTCGAGCTCGCGCACGGCTACGCGCGCACCGGCATGAGCGCGTTCGTCGAGCTGCAGCAGAAGGAGCTCGCCGCCGCCGAGAAGGGCTTCACCGCGGTCAAGCACCAGCGCGAGGTCGGCACCGGCTACTTCGACGAGATCACGCAGGTCGTGACCGCGGGCAAGGCGTCGACCACGGCGCTGCACGGCTCGACCGAGGACGAGCAATTCTTCGACTCGCAGAAAAAGCCGAAACTCGCCGCGGCGTAGACTTCTCGGCGCGCGTCGCGCGCGCGATGCTCGCGGGCTTCGACCGGCACTACGGCCTGTTCCGCGAGGCCGCGCGCGAGGCGCGGCGGCTGTTCGAGCGCGCCGACTGGCACGCGACGCAGGCGCTCGCGCGCGAGCGCATCCAGATGTACGACAAGCGCGTCGAGGAGGCGGTCGCCGAGGTGCGCGCGCGCTTTCCCGAGACCGAGCGCGACGAGACGCTGTGGCCGGCGATCAAGGCCGCCTACATCGCCCTGATCCAG
>Ga0214471_10004319_pt1 | contig 10986 bp, 6 predicted proteins | sample RVTome_5_FD_207665 | JGI IMG/M metagenome (GOLD analysis project Ga0214471, IMG submission 207665) | Soil microbial communities from uranium-contaminated site in the Upper Colorado River Basin, Wyoming, United States - RVT142D155 | ecosystem: Environmental > Terrestrial > Soil > Contaminated >... | reverse complement strand
TGGCCCCGGGCCGGATCCGCGTCGTGGCAACGCCCAACGGCGGCGGGTTCGGCGGCAAGAGCGATCCGTTCAGCCACGAGATCGTCGTAGCCAAACTGGCCATGCTCACGGGCCGGCCGGTCAAGATTACACTCACGCGAGAGGAAGTCTTCTACTGTCACCGCGGCCGCCACCCCACGCTCATGTGGGTCAAGTCCGGTGTGACGCGGGACGGCAAGCTCACCGCCCTGCACTTCCGCACGCTGCTGGACGGCGGCGGCTACGGCTCGTACGGGGTCGCCAGCACCTACTACACGGGCGCGCTCCAGACCGTCACGTACCAGGTGGAGCGCTACAAGTTCGAGGGGGCGCGCGCCTTTACCAACAAGCCGCCGTGCGGCCCCAAGCGGGGCCACGGCACTCCGCAGCCGCGGTTCGCGCTCGAAGTCCAGCTCGACAAGATCGCGGCCGACCTGGGCATGGACCCCGCGGAGCTGCGGTTACGCCACCTCGTCCCGGCCGACACGCTCACCGCCAACTGGCTGCGGGTGGGCTCGATGGGTCTGGGGGCCTGCATCGCGCGGGTGGTCGCCGCCTCCCACTGGAAGGAGCGTCGCGGACGGCTGGGCCATGGCCGCGGACTGGGGCTCGCGTGCTCGAGCTATCTCAGCGGCGCGGGGCTCCCGATCTACTGGAACGACATGCCGCACTCCGGCGTGCAGCTCAAGTGCGACCGTGGGGGCGGCGTCACGATCTTCTGCGGCTCGACCGAGATCGGCCAGGGCTCCGACTCGATCCTGGCCACCCTCGTGTCCGAAGTGCTGGGCGTCCCGTTCAGCGAGATCACCGTCGTCACCGCCGACACGGATCTGACGCCGGTGGATCTCGGCAGCTATTCGAGCCGCGTGACCCTGATGAGCGGCAACGCCGCGCTCCAGGCGGCGGACCGCGCCCGCGAGATCCTGGCCCGCCACGCCGCGGCCGCGCTCGACGTGCCCGCGGAGCGGCTCGTGTTCGCGGAGGGACGCGTGTTCGACGCCGCCGACCCCGCCACGGGCCTGTCGTTCGCCGAAGCAGTCCAGCGGGCCGAGGCGCGGCACGGCACGGTCGGCACGGTGGGCTCGTATACGCCGCCGCCCTCGCCCGGCCGGTACCGCGGAGCCGGCGTGGGGCCGTCGCCCGCCTACTCCTACTCGGCGGCCGTGGCCGAGGTCGAGGTGGACCCCGACACCGGGATCGTTCGCGTCCCCAAGGTCTGGATTGCCCACGACGTGGGCCAGTGCCTCAACCCCGCGGCGGTGATCGGCCAGGTCGAGGGCAGCGTCTACATGGGGCTCGGCGAGGCGCTGATGGAGGAAATGGCCTACCGCGAGAATCGCGGCATCGTGCACAAGATCCCGAGCCTGCTCGAGTACAAGAGCCCCACCACGCTCGAGATGTGCGACGTCGAGACCTATCTGATCGAGGATCCGGATCCCAACGGACCGTTCGGCGCCAAGGAGGTCGGGCAGGGACCGCTGCTGCCCATCCCGCCCGCGGTGGCCAACGCGGTCTTCGATGCCGTGGGCGTGCGCGTGGACGAAGTACCCATCAGCCCCGAGAAGGTGCTCCGCGCCCTCAGGGAAAAGGCGCGCGGCGGCGACGGCCGCACCGGACCCACGGCCTTCCCCCCCATCCCCTGGCCCGAGCCCGTCCGCGTGGCGACGCCGTGGGAGGGAGGGGATGGGAAGGCAACCCACGGAAACGAGGGGCATAGGGGCAGAGAGATGGATGGGGTTCCATCGGAGAGGCAGCACTAGGCCATGCTGCGACTGCCTTCGTTCACCTACCTCCAGCCGAAGACGCTGAAGCAGGCGCTTCAGTGGAAGAAGGACGCGGGACCGGGAGGTATGTACGTCGCGGGCGGAACCGATTTGTACCCGAACATGAAGCGGCGGCATCAGGAGCCGGCGGTCGTGATCTCGCTGGCGGGAATCAAGCCGCTGCGGAAGCGACCGGCGGAACGGCGCGACGGCGGTGCGGCCGCAGGTGGCCTGACACTGGGGCCGGGCTTGACGCTCACCGCCATTGTCGAGCACCGGCGGATCCGGAAGCGGTATCCGGTCGTGGCGCACGGCGCGGCGCTGATCAGCACGCCCCTGCTCCGCAACATGGGCACCCTTGGCGGCAACCTCTGTCTCGATACGCGCTGCACCTACTACAACCAGTCGTACGAATGGCGGAAGGCCATTGACTTCTGCATGAAGAAGGACGGCGCCATCTGCTGGGTGGCGCCGTCGAGCCCGCGCTGCTGGGCGGTGCAGTCGTCCGACCTCGCGCCCGTGATGGTGGCCCTCGGCGCCGAGCTGCTGCTCGTGGGCCCGGACGGCGAGCGCGTGGTGCCGGCCGACCGTTTCTATGCCAACGACGGCATGGCGTATCTCACGAAACAGCCGGACGAGATCCTGGCCGAGGTGCGGCTGCCCGCCACCAACGGCTGGGACGCCACGTATCACAAGCTGCGGCGGCGCGGCTCGTTCGATTTCCCCGTGCTCGGCGTCGCGGCCTGGGTGCGGTGGGACGGCGACACGGTGGCCGACGCGCGCATCGTGCTGGGCGGCGTCGCGAGCTGGCCGCAGGCCGTGACGGAGGCGGCGGACGCTCTGCGCGGCTCGCGGCTCGAGCCCGACGCCGTCGAGGCCGCGGCCGGCGCGGCGTTCCGGCCGTCGAAGCCCATGGACAACACGGATTTCGGACTTGCCTGGCGGAAGGAAATGACCCGGGTGTACGTGCGACGTACGCTGGAGGAGCTGCGCGCGCGCCGCGCGTCGCATCGAACCGGAACGGACACCCGCGCGCCCGAGGAATCATGACCACTACCGCCAGCCTGCGCAGCCGCATCGTCGGCATTGACCGCACCGTGCCCCTGCTCGACGGCACCACCGTGCCGTATCTCAACCTCGACAACGCCGCGAGCACCCCGGCGCTCCGCGACGTGCTTGACGCGGTCGAGCGATTTCTGCCGTATTACTCGAGTGTGCATCGCGGCGCCGGCTTCAAGTCCCGCCTCTCGACCAACGCCTACGACCACGCGCACCGTATCGTGGCGGCGTTCGTGGGCGCGGACCCGGACCGCCATACGGTCATCTTCGGCAAGAACACCACCGAGGCCGTGAACAAACTGTCGTACCGCCTGCCCATTCCCGCCGATGGCGTGGTTCTCACCACGATCCTCGAGCACCACTCGAACGACCTGCCGTGGCGCCGCGCCGCCAAGGTCGTGCACGTGGGCGCCACACCGGAGGGTCGGCTGGACGAAGCGGACTTCGACCGTCAGCTCGCCAAGTACGGCCGCCGCGTGGCACTGGTGACGGTGTCGGGCGCCTCCAACGTGAGCGGATTCGTGCAGCCCATCCACCGGCTGGCCCGCAAGGCGCACGCGGCGGGAGCCCGCATCCTGGTGGACGTGGCGCAGATGGCGCCGCACCGGGCGGTGGACATGCGGCCACAGAATGACCCGGAGCACCTCGACTTCGTCGTGCTGTCGGCGCACAAGATGTACGCACCGTTCGGAACGGGCGCCCTCGTGGCTCCGCGCGAGCTGTTCCTCGAGACCGCGCCCGAGTATCGGGGAGGCGGCACGGTGGACGCGGTGACGCTCGACGACGTGATCTGGGCCGACACGCCGGACCGCGAGGAGGCCGGCAGCCCCAACGTGATCGGCGCGGTGGCGCTGGCCGCGGCCGCCAACGCGCTGCTGGACGTGGGGATAGACGTGGTGGCCGACCATGAGAACGCGCTGGTGGTGCGGGCGCTCGAACGGCTGGCGCGCGTGCCGGGCATCCGCATCTACGGCGAGACCGATCCGTCCCGGGCGCGCGAGAAGGTGGGTGTCATTCCGTTCAATCTCGAGAAGGTCCCGCACGCCCTGGTGGCCGCGGTACTGGGGTATGAAGGCGGCATCGGGGTGCGGCACGGCTGCTTCTGCGCGCATCCCTACGTCGTGCATCTCCTGGGCCTGAGCGCCGGCCAGACCGCCACCTGGCGCGCCCAGATGGCCCGCGGCGACAAGTCCGACATGCCGGGCCTCGTCCGGGCCAGCTTCGGGTGTTACAACACGGCCGACGACGTAGATCGCCTGGCGGAGATGCTGGAGCGCGTGGCGCGCGGGGACTACCGCGGCCGGTACCGCCAGCTCTCGTCGGGCGAGTTCGTGCCCGAGGGCCACGACGACGATTTCACGGCGCACTTCGCGCTCGCGGAAGACCATGCCGCCGAGGGCCCGCAGGGTGAGCGCCCCTGTGGGATCTAGCGTCCGCCGATGACCGATCTCTCGCGCCGCGCTTTCGTACATGCCTCCGCCGTCGGGGGCCTGGCCGCCGCTCTTCCCGTTGCCTCTCCCCAGCCCAGGCGCACCGGTGGGTTTGCCGCCCGGCGGACGCAGGATGTGGAGCTGGCTGAGGCCACGGTCGCCGATCTTCAGGACCATATGCGGGCCGGCCGCCTGACGGCGGCGTCACTTGCCGCGGCGTACTTCCAGCGGATCGAAGCCATGGACCGCGCGGGCCCCACCCTGCGGTCCGTGATCGAGCTCAACCCGGAAGCCATCGCGATTGCCGAGCGGCTCGACGGCGAGCGGCGGGCGGGACGCGTGCGGGGGCCGATGCACGGGATCCCCGTGCTCATCAAGGACAACATCGCGACCCACGACCGGATGAGCACGTCGGCGGGCTCGCTCGCGCTCGACGGCGTGATCGCGCCGCGCGACGCGTTCCTCGTGGGCAAGCTGCGGGCCGCGGGCGCTGTGCTCCTCGGCAAGACCAATCTGTCCGAGTGGGCCAACTTCCGCTCGACGGAGTCGTCGTCCGGCTGGAGCGGCCGCGGCGGCCAGTGCCGCAATCCCTACGCCCTGGACCGCAACCCGTGCGGCTCCAGCTCCGGTACCGGCGCGGCCATCTCCGCGAGCTTCGCGACGGTGGGCATCGGCACCGAGACGGATGGGTCCGTGGTCTGCCCCTCGAACGCGAACGGCCTGGTGGGCCTCAAGCCCACGGTGGGCCTGGTGAGCCGGAGCGGCATCATCCCCATCTCGCACACGCAGGACACCGCCGGCCCCATGTGTCGCACGGTGACGGACACCGCCATCCTTTTGGGCGCCATGGCCGGCCCCGATCCCGACGACGCGGCGACCGGCGCAGCCGCCGCGACGGCCGATTACACGACGTTTCTCGACCCCAACGCCCTCCGCGGCGCCCGCATTGGCGTGGCGCGCCGGCAGTTCTGGGGCTACAGCCCGGAAGCGGACCGCATCTGCGAGGCCGCGCTCCAGGCGCTCCGGGACGCGGGAGCGGTGGTCGTGGATCCCGCGGACATTCCGAATGCGGGTGAGTACGACAGCGCCGAGTGGCAGGTGCTGCTCTACGAGTTCAAGGCGGACTTGAACGTCTACCTGCGCGCCTGGGCGCCGACCGCGCCAACGAAGACCCTCGCCGACCTGATCGCGTTCAACGAGCGGGAGCGGGCGCGCGAGATGCCGTACTTCGGCCAGGAGATCTTCGAGCTGGCTGAGGCCAAGGGGCCGCTCACCGAGCAGGAGTACGTGGATGCGCTCGCGACGTGCGGCCGGCTGTCGCGCGCCGAGGGCATAGACAAGGTCATGGACGAGCACCGCCTCGACGCGATCGTCGCTCCCACGGGAAGCCCCGCGTGGCCCATTGATCTCGTGAACGGCGACCATTTCCTGGGCGCCAGCTCGACGCCCGGCGCCGTGTCCGGTTACCCGCACATCTCGGTTCCGGCGGGGCACAGCTTCGGTCTCCCGGTGGGCCTCACGTTCCTCGGGCGCGCGTGGAGCGAGGGAAAGCTGCTCGCCCTGGCCTACGCCTTCGAGCAGGCGGTCCAGGCGCGCGCCGCGCCACGCTACCTGCCCACCGCCGACCTCTCGACCCCGTGAAGCCCGCGCACCGGCACATTGCCGGGTACCTCTTCGGGCTCGGCGCCGGCGCGGTCTGGGGCACCACCGGCCCGCTCTCGACGGCGCTCTACGCCGAGGGCGCGGCGCTCACCGGCATCGGGTTCTGGCGGATTTTGCTCGGGACCGCGGCGTTCGCGCTCTGGGGACTGTACGACCGCGACCTGTTCCGGATAGACCGCCGCGGCCTGCTGCTCGTGGGCGGCCTGGGCGGCGCGCTGGTGGCGCTGTTCGAGGTCGCGTACCAGTTCGGGATCGCGGGAGCCGGGGTGGCGGGTGCGGCGGCACTGCTCTATCTCGCTCCGGTGGCCGTCGCCGTCCTCGCACGGCCAATCCTCGGCGAACGGCTCACGGCCCTTCGGCTCTCGTTGGCGGTTGTCGTGATGGTGGGCGCGTGGCTCACGGTGCGCGGCGGGCATCCCGGTCTCTCCGGCGTCCCGATCACGAGCCTGTTCGTGGGTGTCACCGGCGGCCTGCTTGCCGCGGCCAGCTACGCCGGCACCACCATCCTCGCCCGCTGGGCCGTTCCGCGGTACGGCACGTTCAAGGTGTTGTTCTGGGAGATCGGCGGCGGCACGCTGCTGCTCGCGCTGGTCCTGCCGCTGGCCGGGCAGACGCCCCTCCCGCCCACCACCGGCGCTGGCTGGCTGTTCGTGCTGGCGCTCGCCGCCGGGCCGGTGGTGCTCGCCAACGTCTTCTTTTTCAGCGCGGTCAAGCACATTGACGCGGCACCCACGGCCATTGCCGCGACCATCGAGCCCGTCGTGGGCGCGCTGCTCGCCCTGATGCTCTTCGATCAGCGACTCGAGATGTTCGGCTGGGTAGGGCTGGCCCTTGTGATCCTTGGGGTGTCGGCCGGGTATCTTCGGGAGGCCAGGGAGGACAGGGGGTAGGGGTTTGGGGGGAAGGCCAGACGTGAGGACTCCAGACGCCAAGTCACCAGGAGGAGACGCCGCGGCGCCGCAAGTCACGAGTTCTGACAACTGGCGGCTCGAAACCACGCGGTGTCTCGGCGTCTCGGCGTCTCCTCCTATACCTCACGTCTGCCCTCCTGCTCCTCATCCCAGGCACACGGACAGACGCCCAGGGGCTGCGCGACCTCCGGGGCACCGTCCGCTCCATCACCGACAGCCTGCCGCTCCCGGGCGTTCGCCTGACGGTCGTCGGCCGCGGCATCCCCGCGGTGTCGGCGCCCTCGGCCATCTCCGAGGCCGACGGGTCGTTCACGCTGCGGCGCATCCCGCTCACCGGCGTCGGCCTGGCGCTGTTCCGAACCAGCGTGGCGCCCGACACGGTGGCCGTGCCCGACGGCGTGGACACGGTCACGGTCTATGGACTGGTGGTGCCCGTGGCGCTGCCGGCGGTCGTGATCAGCGCCATGGAGCGGCCCATCGCGCGCGAGCGGTTCGAGGCGGAGGCGCAGCCTAGCATCGTGACGCTCGTGGCGGCGGACATCCGGCGCGCGCCGGCCATCCTCGAGGCGGACGTCGTCCGGGTCGTGCAGTATCTGCCCGGCTCGGTCGCCAAGAACGACTACTCGATCGGCTACAACGTCCGCGGTGGCGAGTCGGATCAGAACCTGATCCAGCTGGACGGCATCACCATCTTCAACCCGTCGCACCTGGCGGGGCTGTTCTCGACATTCGACGCCAACGCGGTGGCACGGACGGATTTCTACTCCGGCGGGTTCCCGGCCGGCTATCCCGGTCGCCTGTCGAGCGTGCTGGACATCGGGCTCCGGACCGGCAACACGGAGCGGATCGGCGTCAACGGTCAGGTCTCGCTGCTGTCGAGCAAGGTGCTGGTGGAGGGACCGGCCTGGGGGCGGGCCACCTGGCTCGCGAGCGTGCGGCGCACCTACGCGGACGCGCTCGTGGGGCTGCTCTCCAGCGAGGTGCTGCCCTACTACTTCACCGACGCGCTGGGCAAGGTGACCATGCCGTACGGCCGGCGCGGGTCGCTGGCCGTCACGGGATACTGGGGCCGCGACGTCCTGGACCTCGAGCTGGTGAAGGCCACGGCCACGCGCGAGTCGCAGCGTCTCGCCTTCAACTGGGGGAATGCGCTGCTCGGCGCCACGTGGCGCCTGCCGGTGGGCTCGCGGGCACTGCTCGAGACCCGCGCCGGCGTGAGCACGTTCTCGACGGCGCTCGGGCTCAGGCCGTCGCTGGCCGAATTCACGAACAGCGCGCGGCTCTACACGGCGCAGACCACGTTCATGCCGGCGCCGGAAGCACGCCACGACGTGCGCCTGGGGGCGGCCGTCGAGAGCTACTCCATGGACTACGCCGTGCGGAGCCTGGCCCTGGAGACGGACCTGTTCCAGGCCCACTACGAGCCCACGGTCTGGTCGGCGTTTGCCGAGGACCAGTGGCGCGCGGCGCGCTGGCTGCTGCTCCGGCCGGGGGCACGCGTTGACTACGTGCGGGGCACCGGCAAGGCACACTTCTCGCCGCGGTTCTCGTTCAAGACGTTCCTGAGTTCCCGGGACGCCGTCCAGGGCTCGGTGGGCCGGTATCACCAGGCCATCCACTCGATCCGCGACCAGGAGATCCCGGTCACGATCTTCGAGTTCTGGATTGGCGCGGACGAGTACATCCCGGTGGCGCGGTCGGATCACGTCGTACTGGGCTACGAGCGCTGGTTCGGCAACAACATCCAGCTCACGGTGGAGGGGTATCGCAAGACGTTCGCGAACCTGGTGACGCCCAACCGCGCCCAGGATATCCGGCTCGAGGGCGACGAGTTCATTCCCGCCGAGGGGGACGCCTGGGGCGGCGACGTCCTGCTCCGGAAGCATGCCGGCGCGCTCCGTGGCTGGATCGCGTACGGCTACACGCGCGCGATCCGCCGGTCCCAGGGGGTCGAGTTCCCGCCGGCGCACGACCGGCGCCACACGCTCAACGTGATTGCGTTTCTCCCCGGTCCCATTGGCAGTGACATGGGTTTCCGGTTCGGCCTGGGCTCGCCGCTGCCGTACACCGGCTTCATCGGTCAGTGGGATCACCGGATCTACGATGCCGCGACGCACCGCTTCAGTGACTACGAAGAGGAACCCATCAGCGCCGGCATCAACAGCCTGCGCTACCCGGCCTACACGCGCCTCGACGTGAGTTTCCGATGGCGGTTCGAGAGGTGGGGCGGCCAGTGGGAGCCGTATCTCCAGGTGGCGAACGTATACAATCGGAAGAACCCCTTCCTGTACATCTTCGACTTTGGCGACGCGCCGCCCACGCGCACCGGGGTCTCGCAGATCCCCCTGCTACCCACCTTTGGCGTGGAGTTCTGGTTCTGATGCGCCTGCCCTCCCTGCCCTTGTTGCCCTTCCTGCCCTTCTGCCTGGCTGCTTGCGAGCTGACCGAAGTCACGGTCGCCCCCGGCGACCCGCGCGTGATCGTCCAGGCGGTGCTCTCCGCCGGCGAGCCCATGCAGTTCGTGGTGGTCGAGCGGTCGCTGACCGGTGAGATCCCCGCGGGCGGCACGGACGACGCCATCCCGCCCGGTGAGCCGCGCCTTCCCATCACCGGTGCCGCCGTGATGCTGGAGCATCTGGGCCCGTCGCCCTGCGCCACGCCCGCCCTCACGCTCGTGCCCAGTGCGATGGGGCGGGGGGTCTACGAGACAAGCGGCTTCTGCGGATTGGAGCCCCGGGACCGCGTGCGCCTCACGGTCACCACGCCGGACGGCGAGGTCGTCACGGGCACGACCACGGTGCCGGGTGCGCGCACGGTGTCCGTCCGCCTGGCCACCGATTCGGCGACGACTCCCGGCCAGGTGCTGCAACTGGACAGACAGCGGGACACCCTCCGCATTGGCGTAGACCCGATTCTCGCGCGCGCCATGCAGGTCGAGGTCCGTTGGCGGGAGGACCCGGACGAAGTGGCCGTCTACCTCTTCACCGACACACTCGGCGTTGCACTGCCGGGCAATCTCGTCAATCCCTTCGAGGGGGGCGACGACGGCCGGCCGGTGTTCGAGGTCGGCCGGGAGTACTCCCTGACCGTGGCCGTCACCGACACCAACTACTACGACTTCGTGCGGTCGCGCAGCGATCCGTTCACGGGGCGTGGATTCCTGAATCACCTCGAGGGAGGGATTGGGGTGTTCGGCAGCGTGGCGGCGTATACGTACGTTCTTCGCGTCGTGAGGTGACCGGTGTGCGCCCGCGCGCGGACCTTCCGCGCAGGGTCGGGGTTGAAGAGCGCGTACGGGGCCCGAGGAGCTGGACGGTCAGGTTACGCTCACGCTTCGGTTGACGCTCTCGCCGTCGTGATTCGACGGGCGGCAGGGAGCGGGAAGCACGTCTGACGTCTACCTAGAATCCGGCGCCTGCCAGCCACTCCCTGATGATGTCGGTGGGGCTCGACACCAACGGCCGAGGGTTGCCGTCCCCGAGCCACAACGCGTGAAACCCTCCCGGAATCGTGACGATCCGATGATGGGCGTTGCCAGATCGGCGGAACGCCTCCTCCCAGCCGGCGCGGCTCAGGTCCACGGGCTGCTCGTCGTCCTTGTCACCGAACAGCACCAGGACCGGCATCGTGAGCCGTACGGGCGCGTCCATCGGGTCGAAGTCCCTGAGCGACCGCATGAACGCCCATCCCAGTGAGTCCTGGACGAAGACGGGATTCACGATCTCGCCCCAGGGCGCACCCCGAGCGCGCATCGCTTCCGCCAGGTACTCCTCCCAGTCGCCGCCGGTGAACGCGTAGTCCCACTTGCGGCGCATGAACGCCTCGGCGGCCTCGGCCTCGGCATCGCTCCCCCCGGCGCCTCGCGCCTGTGTGGCGGCGCGCCAGGCTTCCTGCTCCGCGGGCGGAATGGGCCCGCCGGACGTGATTACCAGCCAGGCGGGTGGCCGCTCGGCCCGCACGGCCGCGAGCGGCGCGATCCAACCACCCTGGCTGTGCCCGGTCATGCCGACCCGTGACGCGTCTATCTCGGGGCGCGCACGGAGAAAGGCCAGGGCGCCGACAGCGTCGCCGGCGAGGTCGTCGAAGCCGGCCGTGAAGTAGCTGCCGTCCGTTTCACCGACGCCCCGCTTGTCCCACATCAGC
>Ga0214471_10004318_pt1 | contig 10987 bp, 10 predicted proteins | sample RVTome_5_FD_207665 | JGI IMG/M metagenome (GOLD analysis project Ga0214471, IMG submission 207665) | Soil microbial communities from uranium-contaminated site in the Upper Colorado River Basin, Wyoming, United States - RVT142D155 | ecosystem: Environmental > Terrestrial > Soil > Contaminated >... | reverse complement strand
GCTGGCGCTGGGGTTTTGGCTCAGCACCAGCTCCAGGACCAGGAAGCAGGTCGACCATCCAGCACTCACGACTCAGGCCGGCTTCTAGCTGAGCTAGCGGTCGCGAGGCAGCAGCCGAGGCGAACCGCGCATGTCGACGGACGCGAAATGCCGGAGATCGAGCGTCGCGATGGAGGCGGCGCCCAGTCGCTCCGCTACCGCGATCACCACCGCGTCGACGAGTCCGAGATGCAGCGAACGGTACTGGTCGCAGATCTCACTCGCCCGCTGGAGATCGCCTTCGTGTCCCCATTCCACGGCGTAGCTGCCCGAGCCGATGTCCCGAAGAAACGCTCGCTCGGCGTGGTCGCCGACGTGCCGCTGCAGCAGATAGTCGACCTCGGGGAGAATGGCCCACGGCAGGATCCACGCTCCGGGGTCTTCCTCGTAGACGGTCAGAAGTTCAGCGTGGTAGTGGTCGTCGGCATCGATCAGCGCGAGAACAGCGCCCGTATCGGCGACGATCATTCCTCGCCAAGGCCGGCCAGCAGTTCCTCGGCGCGCTCCGCGAGATCGCCGCGCCCACTCCGTCCTACGCCGATGCTGCTGGGTCGCATGGTGCTACGTCGGGCGACATAGACGGCCACCGCTTCGCGGACGAGGTCAGCCGTGGTCCGACCGTCAGCGCGGGCAATAGCCTTGAGACGCCGGTAGTCTGCCGCGGTGAGGTACACGGTCGTCTTGGTGGTTTCGGACATATGGTAACCATATGTGGCTGACGACCAGCGTCAAGGTCCCTGTCCGCGCTTATGGCGAGCCAACCTGTTGGAAACAGGTGACTTCCGCCGGCCCTCCCAGGCTGGATCCCTGAACAGCGTTGCTCGCGGAGCCGCAACGGACGGAGGCTCGCTGGGGGACGTGACCATAGAAGAGAAGAGAAAGGCCCGCCGGATAGCGGGCCTTCGTTCCTGCTGCCCGTGCAACCAATTGATCAACCGCGCGTGGCGACCCGGTCGCGCCGACGCCATCGCCGCCAGCTCGCCCGCCGCTCGGCGTGAACGACAAGCGAACTACGCCGAGTATGCACGCGCGTTGATGGGAGTGCTTCATCCCGGCAGCGCGTGCGACATCATTTCCACGCAGCGACGTTCGTGCCCATCGCGCCTTTCAGCTGGAGCAGGAGACCGAAGAGCCCGAGTGCAGCGCGGGGCCAGTCGAGCTGCGGTCATCGGTTCGGGGGAAAGGCGGTCGCGCATTGGGATCCCGGGTGAGTGCCGTTGACATTACGGCGGTTTCGGGGCGTCGTTTCTCCGCAGGCTTGCGGGTGCATTGCGAGGTGACTCTGACGACCAGCGGATTTCGGATGGCGGCCCTGCGGGTGAGCGGGATCCTGAAGCGACTCGCTGCGGCCCTTGTTCCGGCCCTTGCCCTGTCGGCCGGGGCGCAGCAGGCCACGGGTCAGGTGCCGGAACAGCGCCAGATTGCCGTACCGTCCGAGCCGGTGTCGTTCACCATCGGCGCTGACACGCTCCGGGGGCGACTGTACGTCACGCGTGCCGCAATGCCGCTGGCCACGCTCGTCCTCGTTCCAGGATTCGGCGGCACGACCGGCGACGTGCTGGAACTCGGCATTCGGCTCGCCGCGCGTGACGTGAACGTCCTGGTGTTCAACAACCGTGGGGCGCAGGAGAGCCAGGGTACGCTCACCATCGCGAACGCGCTTGACGACGCGGCGGCTGCGATTGCCTGGCTGCGCTCCCCCGCCGTGCGCACCCGGCTCGGCGCCGACCCGTCGCGCATTGTGCTGGGCGGGCACTCCTTCGGGGGAACGGTCGCGATCCTGCACGCCGCGCGTGACACAGGCGTACGGCGCGTGCTCGCGATCGCAGGCGCCGATCATGCTACTTATGCCCGGCGGATGCGTGAGGAGCCAGGGTATCGCGAGGCATTGCTGGGACGCCTCTCCGGTGCACGCCGGCCGGACGGCCCGGTCACGTTCGATCCCGGGATGGTGATCGAGGACCTGCTGGCCAACGAGACTCGTTATGCGCACCCGCCGCTGGCGCCTCGTTTCGCGGGCCGCGCCGTGCTGCTCGTGGGTGGCTGGGAGGACCAGACCTGCGTGGTGGAGCGTGAGGTCATCCCGTTCTTCAGGGCGCTCCGCGCGGTGTCCGGGGTGGACGCGTCCATCGCGACGTACACCGACGGCCACGGCTTTGCACGGTCCCGTGCGCAGCTGGCTGAGGAAGTGCACGCCTGGCTGGAGCGCACCACGCCCCGGTAGTCAGCGTCGGTTCCTGCAGGGTGCTCTCGCCCCCGACGGTGTCGGACCGACCGATTTCATTTGCTCAGTTCATTGAGGACGTTTCAGACGCGGTGACGGTCCCCCCGTTCTTTCTCCAGATCTAAGCTGAGAGCAAGGCCGAGGTTGAGGTGGGAAGGGCGAAGGTCCGCCGTTCGGGAGCGAGCGACGCGAGTGCCCGGAATTGCTGAACCGCGCGTTGAAACGATGACGCAAAACAAGCTGTCGACGCCCATTCTCGGCGTATGTTCGCTTGTCACCTACGCCGAGCCGAGCGTACGCTATGGGCATGCCCGCGCAGCAGACTGATTGGACCGCGGAAATGGTCCGCGCCCTTCCCGACGACGGGAATCGGTACGAGGTGCTCGACGGGGTTCTGTTCGTGAGTCCCGCGCCGAGCCTGAGCCACCAGGACGTCCTTGGAGGGTTATTCGTGTTGATCAACAGCTACGTCCGCCAGCACGCGCTCGGCTGGACATTCCTGTCGCCTGCAGACATCGAATTCTCACCGAAACGCCTCCTCCAACCCGATCTTTTCGTGGTTCCGAATACCGGCCAGGGAAAGCCGCGAACGTGGGCGGAAGTCATGGCTCTTCTGCTGAGTGTTGAAGTGCGGTCGCCCTCTACGGCCCGTCTTGATCGCGTCGAGAAGCGACAGGTCTACCAGGACGAACGGGTACCCGAGTACTGGATCGTGGACCAGGACTCCAGAGTTGTCGACCGTTGGACCCCCGGAGACCTGCGCCCCGAAGTGCTCGAGAATGAGCTCGAGTGGCAGCCGAAGGTTGGCATCCCGCCGCTGAGGATTGTTCTGGCGGACTTGTTCAATCCCGACGCCGACTGATTCCGCGTCGACTTCTCCCTCAGGACAGGCGCCAACGCGTCGCAGGACAGCTTTCGTTCACTCGAACCTGAACTGCAGAAACCGGGAGAACAGTGGCGTAAGCCGGTACTCGTATTCTGGCCGACGTGGGTCGGATGACGTTGCCCTGCGCTCCATGAGGCCGAACTGCACGAGCGGTCTGAGCACGCGGCCACTGAACGCGTATTGCCGGAGGTCGCCGTAGGTCAGATCCAGTTGGGTTGGAGGATCCTCTGCCTCGGGGAGCCAGGCTGTTTCGGCAAGGCTTTCAGGACGGCGCCAGGGGGCGTGCTTCGGTCCAAGCGGTAGAGGGAATAACCTTGCTGGCGACCGTCGGCGTCGGATTGATGTAGTCGCACGGCACGGTAATCCCACGTGAGGTTACGCCGAGTCGTCCAGGACGTCGCGGAACAGCGCAGGCAGGTCGATGACCAGCCGTACGAGTGCCCCTGACGGATGCCAGCCCAGTTCACTGGCCAACACCTCAGGGCGCTCATCCTCTGGCCTCCAGCGCTCGACCACGTCGGCATCCTGGTCGATGATGCAAACTCAGACACGCCGCCACGCTGAAAATACGCGCGTTTGGTCACGCGGTCGTGTCGCCCCGATCCCGGGGACATGCCCATACGGTGCTCGGCTCGGCGAAAGAAGCGCAAGTGGCCACACCGAGAAGCAGCTACCTACCTCAGGAGGCTCCATCCTGACGACGGAGCTAACCGGCGCTCGATCTCCTCATGGACGCGACGGATGGCGATCGGGGCCTGCTGGTCGCTTCACGCGGTCCCGCATGCTGAAGACTGGTTCCTGAAGCCGGACCGGGTTGAACCACCTGCGCCGGTCGGCTGAGGTTACGCTCCCACCGTAGCCGCAGGGTGTGACAATTCCCGGCTGCTCGGTCCCTCCCCATCGGCTCGCTGTCACACCCCCACGGTAGGATCGGTTGACCACCGCACGCTCCAGCCGCTGCCCATGCTTGCCGACGCCCATGCTCCAGCAACTCGCCTCCTCAATGAATCCGCCGCCGGAACCGGACCTCTTCTGGTCGCTGGTGGTGGGTGCAGTCGGACTTGGTCTCATCGGACGGGTGCTCTGGCAGAACAGGCGGGACCGCCGCTCCAGCAAACCCGACGATGCGCGTTAGGCGATTCCGGGTTCCTCACGCGGCGGATTGCCCGCGCACAGCGCCGGCCGGAACGGGCCAGCCGAGTGACGCCGCACCAACTGAACCATTGACGCCAGGGCGCCATCCGCAAGATTGCCCCGGGACACGCCCCGACCGATGACCTCTTCCAAGACGTCCCGCTGGCTGGATCTCGTTGCCTTCCTGCTCCAGCATCACTTCCCCGTGACGCGAGAGCAGATCTTCCGCCGGGTCAGCGGCTACGACGGCGCGGACGAATCCACCCGCCGCAAGTTCGAGCGCGACAAGGACGAACTGCGCGCACTCGGTATCGACATCGAGACCATCCCCCTGCCCGGCACAGCGGGCGACTCGGCGGCAACCGGTTACCGGCTCAAGCCTCGTCAGGCATACCTGCCCTACATCGAGCTGGTGGACGAACCGGTCACCGACCGACCCTACCCGGGACTGGGCCGCATCGCGCTGAGCCACGTGGAGTTCGAGATCCTCGATCGCGCCACGCGGGCACTCGCGGACCAGGGTGACACGCCCTTCGCCGACGCGGCACTGAGCGCTCGGCGCAAGCTCAACTTCGACCTGCCGCTGACCGACGATGCCGTCCGGCACATCCTCGCGCTCCCGATGCCGGAGCACGCCCGCGACGCACTCGCGGTGCTGCAGGAAGCGCTGATCGCTCGCACGGTAGTCACCTGCCGGTACTACACGATGTCGCGCCGGTCGGAATCGGTACGACAGCTCGAGCCATGGGGCCTGCTCTTCCAGTGGGGACGCTGGTACTGTGTTGCCCGCGCCCGCGATCGCGAGGAGCCGCGGGTCTTTCGCGTGGACAGGATGCGCGACGTTCGCCGGCGCAGCGGCCCTGAGTCGCGCTTCACCGTGCCTGACGACTTCGACGTCCGCGCCTTCGCGGGTCGGCCGCCCTGGGAGTTCGGCACCGGCGGCGTCACCACCTGCGCGGTCCAGTTCGCGTTCCCCGAATCGCGCTGGGTGATCAGTCGCGGCATCGGTCGAACGGTCAGCGAATCCGATGTGGGCCTGGCGGTGGTCGAGTTCGACGTGCGCGACGACGAGGCGTTCCTGCGATGGCTCCTTTCCTTCGGCCGGCGCGCGGCAATCGTGGCGCCGGTGGCCCTGAACGAGTCGCTGGCCGCGCTCCGCGCCGAGGTGGCCGCGATGTACGCGGAGAGCGCGCCGTGACCGCCATCGACCGCTTCACCCGCATCGTGTCTCTTGTGGCCGAGCTCTCGCGCAGCGAGCGCGACGGGGCCGACGCGCCCACCATGAGCGAGCTGGCCGCGCGGCACGGCGTCTCCCAGCGGGAGATCGGCACCGACATCAGGACGCTGACCGTCCTTGGCGATCACTCCGGCGCCGACTGGCTGCTCTCGCTCCGCATCTGGCAGCAGGGGGATCAGGTCTCCATGTCCAGCGCCGGACCGTTCCGCCGCCCGATCCGGTTCTCACCGGAGGAGCAGCTTGCGATCCAGCTCGCGCTGGCGCTGGAACCCGGCGGTGCCGCGCTGGCGGAACGGTTCGCCGCGGTCATCAACGGCCGCGCCTCTGCCGCGTCCGGCGTGCCTGACGACTCGACCGGCAGCGGCGAGCGAAGTGACGCCATCATCGGTCGCGCCATTCGCGAGCATCGCGTGCTGGAGATCGCCTACGCGGGCGAGGTGCGCCACGACGTGCGGACCAGGTTGGTGCAGCCGTACCAGTTGGCCGAATTCGGAGTGCGATCGTACCTCGTGGCCTGGGCGCCCGACGTGGGCGCGTGGCGTCACTTCCGGCTGGATCGCGTACTCCAGGTCACCGCGACGGATACCGTGTTCGTCCCGCTGGGAGACTTCGAGCCGCTTGTGCAGCCGCGCGATATCTTCAGACCGGGCTCCGTGGTGGAGAGCGTCACCGTCAGGTTCCGGCGCGATGTTTCCGCCTGGGTGACGGAGGCATTCCCCGAGCACCGCGTGCAGGCTGATGGATCCGTCCTCGTCATGTTCACCGCTACGAGCCTGGAATGGATGACCCGCAAAGTGCTGGAGTTCGGGGCGGACGCCGAGGTGGTCGAGCCGGCTCACTACCGCGACGCGGTTCGCCTGGCTGTCGCGTGACGCAGGACGGCGCCCGGTGGGTTTTGCCGACACGAAATCATGCGACTCCCCGCTGACCAACCTGCGCCGTTCCGGTCAGCTTGGGGCAGGATTCCAACGGAGCACGGATGTCACGCACCCTCGTTCTGGCACTCACCCTCACGGCCCTCGCATGCGGTGAATCTCGCCCGTCCCGGGAAGCGGCCGCGCCCATCGATTCGGTCAGCCTGGCGCGGGCCCGGCAGGCGGCCGACGCCCTCGGCGGCGATCTGCTGACCATGCTCAGGGGCGAGCTGGATCGCGGAGGCCCGGCGGCGGCAATCGCCGTGTGCGCCGATTCCGCCCAGGTGCGCACCTTGCGACACAGCACCGAGGGCGTTGCCGTGCGCCGCGTGGGTACGCGCGTACGAAACGCCGCGAACGCGCCGGACGCCGTCGAATCGGCCGTGCTCGACGCGTTTGCCGCCGCCGTCGCCGCCAACCGCCCGCTTCCCGACACGGTGTTCGTCACTCGTGAGGCCGGCGCCAACCCGCTGGTGCACTACATGCGCGCCATCCGGGTGCAGGAATTCTGTCTCGCCTGCCATGGCCCGGCCGATGGCATGGGCACGGAGGTCAAGCAGGTGATTGCCGCGCGGTATCCGGACGATCGTGCCACGGGGTACGTCGTGGGCGATCTTCGCGGCGCGATCTCGGTCACGGTAGCGCGCACGCCGTAGGTCGCTCGAGGCACTGCAGACAGCTCCAGCATCTGCACCTCGCTCGTCCGTGATGCTCGTGACCTCATGGTTGCTCCGGAGCTGGACGCGTTGCAGTGATTCAACCCGCGTTCCAGGGACGATGATCCGAGCGGCGCTTCGTGGCATCCTCGGCGTATGTTCGCCTGTCATTCACGCCGAGCCGAGCGTACGCTATGGGTATGCCTGCGCAACACACCGAGTGGACCGCCGGGATGGCGCGTGCGCTCCCGGACGACGGGAAGCGCTACGAGGTACTGGACGGAAAGCTGTTTGTGAGTCCGGCTCCGTCATTCACCCACCAGAGAGCTGTCGCACTGCTCTATGAGATTCTGGCGCCCTATGCACGTACGCACGGGATCGGTGAGACCATGGTGTCCCCCGCCGATATCGAGTTCTCGGCGACGCGGCTGGTGCAACCCGACATATTCGTGATTCCCGTCGTTCCTGGAAGGCCCACACGCGCGTGGCGCGACATCACGCGCCTGTTGCTCGCCGCGGAAGTCCTGTCCCCGTCGACTGCGCGAGGGGACCGCTACACCAAGAGGATAGTCTTCCAGGACGAAGGCGTTCCTGACTACTGGATCGTGGACCTGGATGCGCGCGTGTTCGAGCGCTGGCGTCCATCCGACCAGCGCCCGGAGATCCTCGGCGAGGTACTGCATTGGCAGCCGGCCTCAGCCACGGCGCCATTGACGATCGACCTGGTGCGCTACTTCGCGGACGTGTGGCGCTGAGTCGACTCGGTCACTTCTGACGCCTGAACCGGATATCCCGGCTCCGGGAAGGAGTCCGGGCTGATGTCAGTCGCTAGCCTGGGCGTCGGCTTCGATCTCCACCAGGTACTCATCCCCCACCAGGTCTGCCTGCACCAGCGTGTTCGCAGGCTGGATCCCGCCGAAGCGTTCGCCATGGACGCGCGCCACGGCCTCCCAGTCCGACATGCGCTTCACGAAGACACGGGTCCGCACCACATCACCTAACGCTGCGCCAAGTGACTCGAGCGCTCCCTCGATCTTGTCAATGGCAAAGTGCGCCTGGGCCGCAGCATCAGCGCCACCGACGCACCGGCTCCCATGCGTGGCAGTGGTGCCGGAAACCACGACGCGGTTCCCGACCCGCACAGCGCGGCTGAACCCGGCCAGGTCCTCCCAAACCGTCCCCGACAGCGCGCGCTGGCGACGTCGCTCGTCGTTGCGCACCGGATACGGCGAGGGGAACTCGCGAAAGTGATGGCTCAGGTCCCCCGCGGCCGTGAGAAAAGGCGGCCGACGGTACTCGTCGCCGCAATCGCCGGGAATTGGACGCAGGGCAGCAATCGCTTCGTCCAGCACCCCGCGCGACTCGGCGTCGAGCGCGAAGTCGAACAGCCTGGCCGCTTCCTCCACATGAGCGCGCTGACCGAGCCGCGCCCCGACGATCACCGCAGCTACTGCCGGCTGCTCCAGCGCGTAACGCGTCGCGACGCTGGCGATCGACACACCCAGCCGGCGCGCGACGACCTGCGCTGCGGCCAGCACGCGCTGGTACGCCGCCCACCCGCCGACGGCATCGATGAAGCGCTTGTATTTCATCTGCGACCACGTGGACAGCTCGCCCGCGGCCGGCTCCGGTACTCCTGACCAGCGCTCGGTCAGGAACCCGCCGGCCAGCGTGCCATAGGCCAGGATCGCGAGGCCATTGGCCCCACAGAACTCGGCCATCCGCCCCCTGGCGCGGCGATCGAGCAGCGAACAGCACACCTGGTTCGAGACCAGCTCGATGCCGGTGCGCACGGCCACACGCAGGTGCGCCGTGTCGAAGTTGGTGACGCCGAGCTGGCCGATCAGGCCCTCACCTTTGAGTTCCTGGAGGAAGGTGAGTGCGTCGAGCCACGATGGATCCGGGAAACGCCAGGCGTGGAACTGCATCAGGTCGATCCGATCGACACGCAGCCGCTCGCACGCACGCGCGACGGCGGCACGCACCTGCTCGCGCGTCACGGGCCCGGGCGCGGGGACCCACTTGGTCAGGAGCTGGCACTCCCTGCCCCGCGGATTCGTCGCACGGAACTGCCCTGCGATCAATTCGGCGGATCCATAGTGATCCGCCATGTCGAACGTCGTCAGGCCGGCGTCTGCATACTGCGTCATCGCAAGCGACGACGCTTCGACGTCGAGCTTACGGCCGTCGCGCTCCATGTCCGCGACCTGCCACAGACCCGTGATGACGCGTGAGATCGACAGGACCGGGGAGAGCTGGTATCGCTCCATGAGCTGCTACTCCGGCGGGAGCGCCGAGAAGACCGCCCGCACATCCACGCCACGCCTGACGAGTGCGCGCCGCTCGCGCCAGTAGATTGCGGTCGCCGCGGCCAGCATCACCACCCACAGGTTGGTGGAGCGGAAGTACCAGGCCGTGTCGGCGGCAACGTCGCGCCAGACGTGCACGACGAGGAAGGCGCCGATCACCAGCACGCCGGCGCCGGCCAGCGTCACCTGGAGCGCCCGCTGCGGTACCACGCGCACGCGCGCGGCGAGCACGGGATTGCGGCCGGGAAGCGTCAGCACGGCGACCGAGATCAGCAGGAAGTTGATCAGCATGGAGATCACCAGGATGTCCACGCCGAGGAAGAAGTCGCCGGCCAGGTGGCTGCCGAGTATGCCCGCCGTGGCCATGGCGCCGCTGGCGAGGATGGCCGTGTCGGGCGTGCGACGCACCGGGTGCACGCGCACCACCGCCTTCGGGAAGATGCCGTCCTCCGCCCAGGCGAACATGAGGCGCGACGTCCCGAGCAGCATCGCCGGGAGGTCCTTCATCAAGGCGACCGCTGCGCCCGACACCATCAGCACAGTGACCGGGCGGGGCAGCAGCGGCGCCAGCAACCCGGGCGCCGTGAGGTCCCTCGTCCGCGCCTGCTCGGCCACCCACTGCCACGGCACCGCGTGGTAGACGGCCGCGGTGAAGAGGAAGTAGAAGATCGCCACACCGATGATCGCGATGCCGATGGCGAGCGGAAGCGTGCGTGAAGCGTTGCGAGCCTCTCCACCGGCCTGCGCAATGGTGTCGAAGCCGATGAAGCTGGAGAAAAGGAGCACCGATGCCATGAACACCGGGCCAATACCCGCAGAACCTCCCGCCGCCGTCGCTACCGTGGCTGCATCCGGCACCGCAGTGATGAAGTCGGTATGCGTGTACGAGAAGCCGGCAACGATCACCAGCCCGCCCAGGATTAGGGTGAGGAACATCAGCGGGACGACCGTGCGCTGGTAGGCGGCAATGCCGCGCAGATTCACGCCAACGAATGCCCAGAGCACGGTGATGGGGATGACGAGGCGCGCCACGCCGGTCTCCAGCGACGCGCTCACTCCCGCCGCTCCGGCAGCCAGGGCGACGTCGCGCAGGAACGGGACCAGCAGGTATGACACCACGCCGATCGCCACGCAGAGGCTGAACCATTGCGAGAAGCTGGCGACGAAACCGAGGTATGGATTGAGCCCGCGACTGGCGTAGACGTAGCTGCCACCCGCGCGCGGCATGGCCGAGGCGAGAATGGCGTAGGCGAGCGCGGCGAAAAGCGCCGGGACCGCGGCGAGCAGGTAGGCGGGGAGCACGCTGGCGCCGATGCCCGGAACGTTCCGCTGGATCATGAACGGAATGACGTTGATCGCGGCGCCCACCATGGCGCAGACGCCGGTGGCCACAAGGCCCAGCACGCCCATCTCACGCGCAAGCGTGGCGCCGGCCTGGGTGGAACCCGCGGAGGAGGCTGTCATCCGGCGTTGGTGTCCCCTGACTCCGATTGGCCTTTCTGCCCCATCTCGAGGTGCTCCAGCGACTCAGCTGCTTTCACCAGCTCGTCCGGCAGAGAAATCGCCGTCTTCATACCTGTTATCCTAC
>Ga0214471_10004317_pt1 | contig 10987 bp, 22 predicted proteins | sample RVTome_5_FD_207665 | JGI IMG/M metagenome (GOLD analysis project Ga0214471, IMG submission 207665) | Soil microbial communities from uranium-contaminated site in the Upper Colorado River Basin, Wyoming, United States - RVT142D155 | ecosystem: Environmental > Terrestrial > Soil > Contaminated >... | reverse complement strand
AACCTCCGCCCGTCGTCCCACCGCGCCGCTCGCCCCCAGGACGCGCCAGCGCACCTGGGACCACCGCCAGCCGTCCACCGGCCCCCTCGACGCGTCAGCGGGGCAGCCAGGGCCCTTCCCCGGGGCAAGGCGCGCCCGGTCGCGAGCGGGGCCCTCTGGTGAACAGGTTGGTGCAGCGTTGGTGCAGCGGCGAATCCAGCCGGAGCGGTCGCCACCGCGCACGCACCTACGCAATTGCGTAGAAAACTACGCATCTGCGTGGGTAAACTCGTACGCGGTTTCGGCCTCGCGCAAGGCCCGGTCGAGCTCGGCGGGCGAGACCCCGAGGGCCCGGGCGAAGTCGCGGAACTCGGAGCGCTGCCGCCCGAGCCGTTCGTGGGCGGCGGCCGCTGCGAGGTGCCGCGCCCGCCAGGCTCGACCATCCACACCCGCCGGGGCAGGGCCCAGGAGCGCCGCGAGCCGCCGGTGGGCCGCGGGGATCACGGTCGCCTCGAGCGGCGAGCGGCCTCGCGCACCCCAGCTGGCTGCGCATGGAGGTGCCATCCCGGGTTCGCGCGCGCCCAACGCTCGCCAGCCCGGAATGCCTCCCGGTCGTGCGCGGCAGCCGCCGCAAGGTGCTCCGCCGCGAAGGTGCGCCGCTCGGCGAGGGTCATCCACGGCGGACAGCGCCCCTCGAGATAGCGCGCGGCATGGAGGCGGTGCCCCTCAGCCGTCACGGCGTCCACCACGGCCACGATAGCCGGTAAGCGATGAGGCCCAGGGCCAAGAGCACCATGGCGGCGAGGGTGTACCGGTCCGCCGGCTTCACGCATCCTCCGGCGCCGCGCCCGCGAGCTCGAGCGCCCGCCGCACCGGCTCCCTCGGGGCCTCCGAGAGGTCGCACCACGCCTCGTGCCCGGGCAGGGCCCCGCAGTGCGTGCAGGTCATGTCCGCCGCCGGCCCGACCGGCCGCCGATGGTCGAGCGGGCTCATCGCCGACCCTCAAGCACGCGCCCGCCCCTCGCGCCGGCGCGTCACCTCCGCCGCGATCCCCGGGTGCCGCTCCAGCATCCGCCGGAGCGACGTCTCCACGGCGCCGAGCCGGCGCGCCGCCCGGGCGACGACCCAGCCGCTCTCCCGCAGCGCCTCCCGCAGCGTCGCCGCCTCGAGCGCGACGATCCGCCCCTCGAGCTCGAGAAGGGTCCGGGGAGTACGAATCGGGGAGGCCGTGGGGACATCGAGCGTCTGGTCGGTCACGGCGTGGGCTTCTCCGTCGCCGCGCGCGCTTCGAGCGCCGCAATGCGAGCCTCGAGCGCGAACGGCCCCGGGGGTGGGTTCGGCCCCGTGATGATGGCCGCAGCATCGGCCACCTTCTCGAAGAGCGGCTTGATCACCTTTTCCTGGAGGGTTGCTACGTACTCTTCGAGGTCGGCGATGCGCTTCTCGAGAGCGTCGATCCGGTCAGCGCGTGAGGAGATGGTCATGGCCGCCCGCCTTGCACGACCCGCGCCCACGCAAACGCGTTGCCTGGCACCCGCCGTGCAAGCTCGGCCGGCATGAGCACAACCCAGGCATACCCGCAGACCGCGCCGCTGCACGCCACCCTCGAAGATCGCCTGGACCCCAGCGCGCCCGGCGAGCGCATCGACATCACCCTCCCCGGGGAGATGGTCGCCTGGCTCGATAGCTTCGGAGGCCGGGCGTCACGTAGCTTGGTCATCGAAGAGGCGCTCGAGCCTGCCTTCGAGGCTGCAAAAAGGAAAAGGCGCAGGGCCCTTGCGCGCGGGATACCAGCGCCGGGCGACACCCTCTCCCCTGGCATCGAACGGCTCGAGCGCCGCGTCGCCGAGCTCGCCGAGCGGGTGATCGATCTCGAGGCCCGCTCTCCGCGCGGCTCATACTTCGGGATCGATCTCGATCGCACCGACCGAATCGCCGAGCTCACCGACGCGCTCAAGGGGTGCCTCGCCGCGATGCAAGAGGCCGAGACTAGGCCACGCCAGCCCGGCGACACCGAAGAGCCGATCGGCGGCGGGCTCTGGGACGCCGCAATCGAGCGCGCCGAAGAGGTGCTTCGCCGGGGTGATATCGCAAGCCTCTTCGAGCAGGCGACGTGCACCGAGTGCAAGCGCGTCATCTGGCGCACCGAGGCGCTCGAAGAGCCGGACCGGTCCAACCCGGCGCACACCCACGCGCCGGGGTGTTCGGCCGCGCTCAAGGATACCCGATGATCCCCCGCGACACCGACGACGAGATCGCCGAGCCGGGGTCAGCCTCGCGCATCGGCGCCGTGGGGGTCACCGTCCGCGACCAAACGGACCGGCGCCGGCCTCGACATCGAGGCGGCGGACGTCCGTGCGAGCGCGTCATTATCCGTCTACCCGATGGCTCACTCGCATGGGCCGATGAGGTGCAGCGATGAGCCGAGGATCGAAGCCGTGGGCAGGCCGCAAAGAGCCCATTGCCAACGCGCCGAGCTACCCCCTGGAGGTAGAGGTCGTGCATTGCACGAGCGGCGTCGTGGAGAAGCGCACCGCCACGCACGAGGAGCGCGGGATCATCTTCGTCCTGTGGCCCCTCTGCGGTGCGGTCCGGTTCGCGAAGAAGACCGGCCGAGGGAAGGCCGAGGCCCCGTCCTGGTCGCTCACCGAGGCGAGCCTCGAGACCATCCGCGCGATCGGCAAGCCGCGCCCGCCGCGCCCGAGCCGCGCGATCATCAATTCACCGGATTGATATGTACATCGAATCCCACGACGCGGAGGTGCTCACCGCGAGCTACGATCTCGAGCTCGCAGGCGACGGACCAGCTCGCGCGGTGTGTCTGCGTCGACTTGCTCGTGCGTTGGCCCGGCGCGCCGCCCATGTTCAGTTTATCGACCGCCGGGCGGCCCGGGAACGCGAGGCGCAGCGGCTGGCGGACATCGAGCTTTGCCGGCGGGATATGGCACTGCAACACGTCGGGCGGCGGCTCGAGGCGTGGGCAGCGGGGCAGGTGCACCTGCCTGGGATCGAGCCCTGACCCGAGGTGCCCTCAAGGCCCAAGCGCGGCAACTACCCGCTCCGCCGCCTCCCTCGCGCCGATGACGTCGCCGGCGCCGAGCCGCTCGAGCAGGTCCTCAACGTGGCGCTCGGCCCACCCGATCCGCACGTCCTCGCCGGCGGCGGGGAGCGCTGGGACAGGCGACGGCCTGGAGGCGCGTCGGCGCGCGGCCATCCCATCGTGAGCCGCGCGCGCCCGGTTGATCACCTCCAAGAGCTGCTCCTCGGGATCCGCTGGCGGCCTGACGATCGGGCTCTGGCCGATGAAGAGCGCCGACGTCGCGCGGTCTGCCGAGCAAGGTCCGCTCCCGCATGCCTCGCAATCAGCGAGCGCGTGCAGGTGATGCTCCGGCCCTTCCGCGCATATGGGCGATGGACACGAACACGCCCGGCTGTTCGCCTTTAAGACGGTCGGCCCTTGAATAGCGTAATCGTCTTTTCGTTCGCTCTCCATCAAGCCTCCTCTCGAATCGCCTCCCGCTCGGCGAGCTCCGCGCGTGTCGCCTCGACGTGCCGCTCGAGGGCCATCACCAGCCAGCGCTCGACCCACCGCGCGGCCTCGCCCGGGTCGGCTGCCCAGATCGTCGGAACGCCGAAGTCCTCCCACCACGCGATCGTTGAACCCACGACGCTCGCCGGGATCGTTTGCGACCGGTACGCGCCCGCGCGCGCAGCCTCGAGCGAGGCTTCTACGACCACGACGGCGCGCCCTGGCCGGAGCGCGGCGAGACGCACGAGCTCGGCCTCGAACCGCTCGCGCTCCTTCGTGCAGCATGCGACGAGATCGGCGAGGCTCTTCCGTTCGACGCGGCGCGGGAGCACGATCATCCGAGAGACGCTGGGGATCATTTCCCCGAGCTGCCCTTCAACCTCGCGCTCGATCACCGCGCTGTGGATCCCCAGGATGCCTTCGACGGACATCGCCCCGCCGGGGAGCTGCAACGCGGGGAACGCCGGCGGGGGCGCCTCTTTCTTCGTCGGGCGCCGCCGACGCGTGATGTACTCCGGCACGTCCGGCGCGACGATCGCGTAGTCCCCCGAGGCGAGCGACCCGCGCACGACGTCGACGGCGTTCGAGAACCGCAACGGGGTCTGCTCCCGCGTGTCGCAGATGATTATCGGCCGGGGTGCGCTCATTCGATAACGCTCCTCGGTCCCATTGGGGCCGGGGTTGGCTCCGGCCGCGGCCGTGCGCTGGACACCGAGGCCGCCGGCAGCCGAAGAGCCGGAACTCTCCTGGCGATCATTTCCCCGCGGCGCTTGATGGCGGCCAGCTCAAGGCGCGAAAATACGCCTCTTGCCCACGCCCATGCGATGCGCCACCACGGCGCTGGATGGGCTACCCTGGCCAGCGCGCGACCGGTTCGATAGATGCTCATGATCCGAAGTGCTCCCGCTCGATCGCGCTGATGTCCTGTTCGGCGCGCGGGTCGTCCCGCGGAGCGCCTCGATCCTCCGCACCGCAGCCATCACCGTCGTGTGGTCGCGCCCGCCGAACGCTCGGCCGAGCTCTGGGAACGAGCACCGCACGCGCGCGTGGCAGAGGTACATCGCGACGTGGCGCGCGAAGGTGATGCCCTTCGACCTGCTCGCCGACGATAGCGCGGTGACGGGCAGGCCAAACGCCCGCGCCACCACGCTCTGCACGCTCGGGATGCTCCACACGAGCCGCGCGGGCTCCGCCATCCCGCCGAACTCCCCGGCGTAGACGCTCACGATCGGATCCTTTGATCGCGCATCGCGATCCGCATTCTGATCAGCGCGTCCGCGCTGGCTCGCTGAGGTGTCCCAAGCCGCGCGCCGTCGACATCTCCGCACTCGGCGCAGAGCGGCCGCGCGTGGCCGTCGACCTTGATCCCGAACTCGACGTCTGCCTGCTCTCCGCAGGCGGCGCACGTCATCACCGGGGGCAAGCCCGGCCCATGGGCGCGAATCTCTTGCACCCCGCAAACAGCGCCTATGCGAGACGAGCGCGTTCGCATCGCCTCGGGCTTCTTCGGAAGCGCAGCTGTGAGGTCGATCGCCTTTTGCAGGTCCGGCCCTGGCGGCGGAGTCTTGCTTCCGAAGTCCTCAAGCATCTCTTTTTGCTTGGTGGAAAAGGTGTCAAAAACAGCCTTCCACTTGTCGGTGTACCCGCGTCCGATGATGCGACACTCCTCGCCGGTGAGCGAGCGCAGCGCCGCGAACGCGATCGAATGAGCCTCCGGGCCGCCGCCAGGACCGCGAATCGCGCGCACCGCCTCGAGCGCCTGCCCGAGCTTGCGGGCGAGCGCAGCGCCATCCGTCGCACCTTTCCAGGCGCACTCTCGGTCCATTAGAACGGCTTCCAGCAAAGTGCGTGTCTGGCGCAATTCCACCGCGAGCCTGGCATTGCCGTCGCCAAGGCGCTCCGCCGTCAACGCGCGGTCTCGAACGGCAACATTCCGCTCATCTTCCGCGGTGACGGCGCGCAGCTCCGCGGCCTCGGCGATTCGTTGAAGGCTTGCGCGCTCCGCCCTTGCGATCTCCATCTCTTTTAGCGCCTCGTCGCGCCATCGCGTCATCTCGGCGAGTGCGGCCATGGCGTCGTCGCGCTCCCTCGCGATTTGATCGATCGCCGCGTCGGTCGACTCCGTGAGAGCGCTCAGTTCGACATCGTGATCTCGGACGAGCAGCTCCACCGCGGTCTCGCCGCCGGGCCAAACCTGCTCGTTCGGCGGCCTCGGACGAAGCCGCGCGCGCAGCTCCGGCGTCATCAGCGGGTCACCCGTCCACGCGATCGAGTTCATGTCTGTGCTCCAACGCGCTGGACGCGCTCGAGGTTGAGCCGATCGGCGAGCACCCGAAGGCGCCGGCCCATGGCGACGTTTTCATTCGTGTCCGGGTCGAAGCTCTCGCCATCGAAGCCCGAGCCAATATCAGCGAATTCACCGTCTTTGATGCCCAGCGTGTTGCATATCTTTGCGTGGACATCTTCGAATTGACCAATTTTCTCGCGCCCCACTGCCCCGAGCGCGCAGCAGCACTTCGCCACGGGATCCCCGAGCCCGGCGGCGTCGGTGAGGATCCAGCCCTCCGCGCTCGCCGCGCGCATCTCGGCCTCGATCCGCGCCTCGACATCGGCGAGGCGGCCACCCGTGCCGAAGGTCCTCATGTTCCGAGGCTCCGCGCGATCCTCGCGTCGAAGAGCCGCTTGCAGAGCGCGGACCTCGCATGCGCGTGATTTACACTGCCATCGCGCCAATGCACGACCATGGCTCCACACCTTGAACATGAGGCGAGATAGCCACGAGAAAGGCGCTTCCCTGTTCGCTTCGGGTCATCGGCGACGCGGCGGAAGGTCATCGTGTCCGCCCTCTGGTCGTGCCACGCCTGCGACCTTGCGCGCGGTCAAGAGCTGCTCGGAGATCCGGCCGGAGCTCAGCGAGCGCACGCACGACCTTCGCCCCGTCGTCACGCGCCGGGTCCGCCAGCGCCACCTCGAGCGCCTGCGCGAGCGTCCGCGCCGGCTCTTCCTCCGCGCGCCGAGCCGCCGCGAACCGGTCCGCCTCGCGTTTCATCCGGTCGAACCTGGCGCGGTCCAGTGCCCCGAGGCGCCTCACGAGCCATCCCCAATGGAGCCGAAATCACGCTCCCAATTCACCGCGCGACGCAGCTCGGCGGCGATGGCGTTGTCCAGGCCGCTTTCGCTGACGGCCTCGACCGCCCACCTCGGAAGTACGCGGTCGATGACAGCAACGATCCGGCCAACCGCCTCCCGCTCCTCGCGCGTGAGGTCGGCGACGCGGATCCCTGCGCTCGCCTCAAGCGGCGCCCCGATCGCACCCCTTCCATCAAGGAATCTCGATCCGTGAAGGGCCTCTCCGCGGCACGGTGCGCCGATTGGCGCCCCGCATGTCGAACACGGCACGGACCATGCGGGGTTCACGGCTTCTCCAGCGGGATCGCAAGAAAGGTGCTGGTCTGCGCCCGGCGCACGAGCTCACAGAGCCACGCGCTCACGGACGGTCGCTCGTCGGGACGCCAGGCCGCGGCCTGCGCTCGCGCGATGCGCCGCACCTTGGCCGGCATGGTGATCGTGAGCCGATCCGCGCGAGGCGGTCCGGCGATCTTCGTGTGCTTTTGGGTTGCCATCTACCGCATACGATGCGGCGCGCGGATGCGCATGTCAAGGCGTTTCTTCAGTGCTTGGCCCGGGCCGGGGCCGCGCGGTCGAAGTGCTCCGGGTCCAGGTCCAGGTCGAGCTTCCCCTGGCGGAGCTCCTCGCGTTCCGCGGCGTCCATCGGCCGCGTGTGGATCACCTCAGAGGTGTCCATGCGGATCGTCTCCACGATGAGTCGCCGGATGTCCGCGACCTCTTTGCACTCGACGTTGCGGACCTCGGTCCGGGTGGTGACCTCCATCGCGTGGATGTCCACCGTAGCCGTCAGCTTTTTTTCCTCGTACTTCGCCATCGCCGCGGTCGCTTTCGTCGCGGCCTGATGCGCCCTGAGCGCGCCTACCGCGTTCGCCATTGCGTCACTTTTTTCGCGCACCTGCTCCTCGCTCAGCTTGCACGTCAATCGGCTCAAAAAGGACTCTGTTCTCATCGATGATCCTCCGCTCTTGACCCCTGCGCCGATGTTCGGCATATTCGATATATGCGACATAAGCGTAGGCGCGTCAAGACCGAAACCAGCGCGCCGGATGCGGCGGCGTCAACCCTGATCGACCCGGCTCGGTTGGCGCGGTGGTTGGGGATCACCGTCCCCGGCGTGAAGCAAGCCGAGACCGAGGGCCGTCTCCCGACAGCACGGCGAACCCCTGGGGGGCATCGCCGTTGGGTCGCCGCCGATCTCGTCGCCCACCTGCGCGCCCGCGGCGCGACCGTCCCGCCCGAACTCCTCGCGCTCGTGGGTGAGGCGACATGACCGACGCGCCCGGCTCCGAGCGCCGCCCGCGCGGCGAGAACCCTGACGCCAGGCCCATCATCCGGTGCACCCCGGAGATCCACACCATGCGCGACGCTGCGATTGCCGCGATCGCCGCCGGACCGTGCGAGATCTACCAGCGCGGCGCCGAGCTCACTCGCATCGTCCGCGCGACCGGCGCGGATCGTCCCGTCGTGCGCGGTCCGGCCGATCCGGAGGACCCCTGGCGAAACTGTCGGCGCCCGGGGAGTCCTTTCGTGCGCGCTCTCGAGCTCGCGACCATCAAGCCGATCCTTTCGGCAAGTGCGCGCTGGGAACGATGGAATCCAAAGGCCGAAGAATGGCGCCATTCTAAGCCTGATAACGACGCCGCGGCGGCGCTGCTCCGGGAGGGATCGTGGGCCGGCGTGCGCTGGCTTGAGGGGATAATCGAGGCTCCCGCGCTCCGGCCGGACGGCACCATCATCGAATCCGAGGGCTACGACGACCGGACGGGCTACGTGCTCGTCCCCGGCGATTCCTTCGTCCCAGTCGCTGACCTACCAACCCGCGGCGACGCACAGCGAGCGCTCGCAGAACTCCTACATCCCCTCCTGGATTTTCCCCACGTCGGCGAGCCAGATGCGCGCGGCGCATGTGGGCCGGCTCGTAGCGCGTGGCTTGCCGCTCTGCTGACTCTACTCGCGCGCCCGGCGATCGAAGGCTCGATCCCCGCGTGGGTCTTCGACGCGAGCACCCGCGGGAGCGGCAAGAGCTTGCAGGCCGACGCCCTGACGATCATTGCGACCGGGCGCGCGGCGTCGCGAATGAACTGGCCGAACGAGGATGACGAGCTTGAGAAAATCCTTGGGAGCTTCGCGCTCGGCGGTGACCCGCTGATTTGCTTCGACAACATCGTGCGGAGCTTCGGCGGCGGGCCCCTCGATCGGTGCCTCACCGCCGTAGATACCGTGCAGCTCCGCGTCCTCGGGCGTTCCCAGGTCCCTACCCTCCCGTGGCGCGCGATCGTGATGGCCACGGGCAACAACGTCGAGTTGAAAGGGGACACCTCCAGGCGTGCGCTTATCGTCCGCCTCGAGAGCTTGGACGAGCATCCCGAAGACCGGACGAGCTTCCGGATCCCCGGCGGCGCCGCCGCCCTCCGGGCGTGGTGCGTCCAGCATCGCCCGCGGCTCGTGAGGGCGGCCCTGACCATCCTCCGCGCCTGGTTCGTCGCCGGCCGCCCGCGCGAGGGAACTCGGACCTGGGGCAGCTTCGAGGGCTGGGCGGCCATCATCCCGCCGGCGCTCGTCTGGGCCGGGGCCGCCGACCCCCTCGACGCACGCCCCACGGTCTCCGGGATCGAAGACCTGGACAAGGCCGCTCTCCGGGTCGTGATCGATTCCTGGCCCCGCCTGGAGGCCCTTGTCGAGGGATCCCCAGGGACGCCACCGAGCGGGCGGGGGATCACCCTCCGGAAGGCCCTGGACCAGCTGTACCGCGACCATGCCGCGCGCCTGAAGGCGGATGCTCCCCCGGACGGCTTTGACGATCTCCGGGAAGCCTTGGAGGAGATGGTTCCCCCGAAGGGCTCCCCCGTGCCCTGCACCCGCAAGATCGGTATCGCCTTCCGGGACCACCGCCTCCGGGTGATCGACGGCCGGCGCCTCGAGCCCGTCAAGAGCGACAAGGGCGCCGGCCAGGGGAGCGCCCGCTGGCGGGTGGTCTCGATCTGACCTCAGCCAGACCCCCCCGGTATCCCCGGTATCCCCCGGTATCATGCACTCGGCCAGACATCTTACCTGCGCGCGCGCGATCTACTGAGTGGTCGTCTCGCTATAAGGAACGCGTGCGCGCGCGACGCAATATCCCTTGGACGTAAACATACCGGGGGATACCGGGGATACCGTGGTCGTTCGAAGATCCACCCGCCTCTCTCGGGCTTCTCTTTCCCTGCAACAGTGAAATCAACATGTATCGTCGCGTGGCTACGAAATATCTAATATGTCTCACCGCTCCGCCGGCTGGAGGTCTTGCGCGTGCTGGCGCGGGGCACCGTAGACGTCCACGGCCTCGGGGAGGCCCAGATCGAGCAGGTGCTGGCCCTCGTGAGGCTCTTCGGCCTGTACAGCGACCGGGCGCCTCTGGAGCGGATGACGCGAGCCATCGCCGCCGCTCGCGGCGGGGACGAGGAAGCGCGGAGCGTGAAACAGCAGCTCGACGCTTGATACGTATTGGAGTACGTACCGCTTGACAGTACGTATCGCAGTACGTATCATGTCCTCATGAGCAACGCATTCGACAGAAAAGACATCGCCCGTAGACGTCGTGAGTCAGAGGAGCGCATGGCAGCGGCGCACGTTCGGAGGGTTGCCATCAACGAACGGCTCTGCGCCGGAGCTACCCTTACCGTTCAAACCGCCTTTGGCCCCTTCGACATCGCCTCGATCGATAACGATTACATCGGACAGTGCTACCCGGCCGCCAGGCACCGAAGCTCTTTGTCCGTACGGAGCCTCCACTTTCATGCTGGGCACCTCGACTCGTGGGAGTCTCTGATCCGGGGCGGCCGATGACGGCCTACGTTCGCAGGACGTTCACGATGACGCTCGAGGCGGTCGAAGCGCTCGAGCGGATGGCAGGCGAGGGAGAGCGGTCCGGGCTGCTCTGCGAGCTGATCCTGGAGCGTGCGGCGGCGGGGCGGCCTACCCTGGCCTCGCTCGCCCGGGAGAAGCCGGCGGTGACGCGGAGCCAAATCCTCGGCGCGCTCGACATCCACGAAGGGAACGCGGTGAAGGCGCGCGCCTGCCTGGAGGCCGGGCTCGACGTGTCGGCGACGGAGAAGAGCTGGCGCACCGCGGTTGACGAGCTCGCCCTCGGGGAGGAAATCGCGAAGCGATGGCCGGCCAGACGTGGGGTGTCGGGGCGAAAGCCCTGACTACACCAGGCGCGCGCAGCACACAGTTTCACGTGAAACGGTAATTCTCCACGGAGTGAGAGTTTTGCGCACATGCATCAATGCTGTGCGCAATTCAATTCCAGTGCCATGACGCATTGACGCGCTACAGCAGAATAATGCGTATACGCATTATTCTGCTGTA
>Ga0214471_10004316_pt1 | contig 10988 bp, 13 predicted proteins | sample RVTome_5_FD_207665 | JGI IMG/M metagenome (GOLD analysis project Ga0214471, IMG submission 207665) | Soil microbial communities from uranium-contaminated site in the Upper Colorado River Basin, Wyoming, United States - RVT142D155 | ecosystem: Environmental > Terrestrial > Soil > Contaminated >... | reverse complement strand
CCGAGCGATCGTTTGGCAAGAGCCAAGACACGCCGTCATTGGCTTCGCAGTGCCATGGCCGGCTCGGAGGCAGCGGTGGCCGGCCCGTCGTCTCGGCAGGGATGGCTCAGCGAGGTTAATGCCTCCCTCGCCGAGCTCCGCCTGGCACTCGATGAGCACATCGCGGAAGTCGAGGGCCCCGATGGCCTACTCGCCGAGATCATCCAGTCGACACCGAGGCTTGCCTCGGAAGTGGAGATTCTCCGCCGAGAGCACCGCCAACTGGTGACGGCCGTGGCTCGGGCCCAGGAGATTTCACGCGCAGTTGAGACCGATCCGTCACCCGACCCGCTTCGTCTGCGACGAGCGGTCACCACCCTTCTGGGACGGCTGACTCTGCACCGACAGCGCGGGTCCGACCTGGTGTTCGAAGCCTACAACGTGGATATCGGCGCCGCGGGATAGCGCCTTCGAGATGAGCACAAGACGTCAATGGATCATTGACCTGGGTCTGGGAATGATTCTCGGGGGTTTGGTCGGCGCCATCGTTGCCGTGAACCTCATCATCACTGTCGGGATCGGTTACGACGTGACGCTGCCAGAAGTATTCGGGGAGAACCTGCCGGTAGGCCTGATCACGACTGCCATCCTCATCTCTGGTCCCATTGCCGGCGTGGCGCTGATGCGGAGGCTGCGCAGACACCGGGTGGGACCGAGACCATGACAAGCCGAGGCGTCGAGAGAGGCGAGCCATATGGCTCGCCTCTCGTCGGTCCGGCTTCTTGATCAGGATGCCTTGACCTCGATCGGAACGTGATGCGCTTCGGTGGCCTTGTCCTCCGGTAGCGACACCCGCACCGTGAGGACGCCCTTGTCGTAATCGGCGGTCACCTTGTCGGGGTCAACCCCAACCGGGAGCGGGATTCGACGGTGGAACCTCCCGTAAGCCCTCTCGTGGACGTAACGGTTGTTCTCGGAGATTTCGCTCTCCGCCGTCTTCTCGCCCTCGATCGAGAGGATGTCATCATCGACAGAGATCTCGACGTCCTTATCGGCGTCGATGCCCGGCAGTTCGACGATCACGATCAACTCGCCTTCTTGCCGGGCGATATCGATCGAGGGTCGGAATGCAAAGTCGTGCTCACCGATGAGTCGGGGGAAGTTGAACAACCGCCACTCCTTGTCGAGATCGAAGAACGGTGTCCATACCTTGAGTTCCATGGTGGTTCACCTCCTTCCTCGGGCCTGACCCTTGGGCAGCAGGCGGCCCGGTCCAGCATGGGTATTCACCAACGATGATCCGACTTGGCGGACCGCTTGACCAGGGCCAAATGACCCGTTTTGCGTCATCGACCAGGGCCAGTCCCTGAGGCGACGGGTCATGGCAGCAACAGGCAGTACGGCTGGCGGACCAGGACTTCCGGCCATAGACGTGGTGCCCACGGGCGTGTCAAGCTGGGAGGGACCAAGGAGGTCTCATGGTTGTGGTCGTCGGAGTTGACGAGTCGCCGCTGGCCAAGGAGGTTCTGGGCAGGGCGATCGAGGAGGCAGCATGGAGAGCTGCAGAGTTGCACGTGGTCAACGTCTTTCACCTGCCGTTCACCTATGTCGACATCCCAGTCGATTTCGTTGCGATTGCCGAGGGTCACCGCAGCGCAGTCTGGGGCCCCCTCGAGGATCAGCTCTCGGGATCCAAGGTCGATATCCGTCGGGTCGATCTCGAGGGCTATCCGCCGGACTCTCTCGTTTCGTACGCCAATGACGTCGGGGCGTCGCTGTTGGTGGTGGGCACGAGGGGACGGGGCGAGTTGGGGGCGCTGATCCTCGGTAGCACCAGTCACCGGGCGATCCATCTTGCTGCCTGTGACGTGCTGATCGTCAAGCAGACGTCTGGGTGAGTCGCAGGCTCCCTTGACCCGGTGTGAGGAAACATCATTCGGCTGAGGGGCGGGTGACGGAGCTATCGCAGCCAGACGGGGTACTCGCGGATATTGATGCGACTTCCGTCCTGGGCCGAATTTTCCCAGACCAACAGAGCCCCGACCTGGTCCCGATCCACCGTGTATGGGATCACAACCTCCCACTCTCCCCAGCATCCGGTGCCACACGTGGCCGTGACGGTCTCCTCAAAGAGAGCCAACCCATCGTCGTCGGTGAGCATGACCTGGGATACAGCCTCGAAGACATTGCTCAGGCCCTCCACCTGTATCGGGCTTGTCACTGGCTCACCCCACGCCGGCGACTCCACGAAGATGGCAGGCAGCCAGTCGTAGTAATCGCTTCGGGTCTGCGGCCGATCGAGCTCGATTCCCTCCGAGGAGAAAACGGTCACCGGCTCGCCTTCCAGGTAGAAGGCCACCTCGTCCACTTGCGCGGCGCGGGTGACGGTGTAAGCGACCTGGGCGAGACGGGCGAACATCGAAGCGCTTCCCCCGCCGTCGTCGAACTCGCTGCTGAGGTCGACGGTGGCGACTCCGCTGTCGATGGTCAATCCGAGAACTGCGGTCCGCTCCGGGATGGCAGTGTGTAGCGCAGGGATTCCGGCGATCTCATCCGCGGTGGGGCCCCGTAACAGCATCTCAACCGCAAGGGTGGCCGGATCTCCGGCGGCGGGAGCCTCGCGATACACCGGCACCAGGAACGGTCCTCCGGTTCCGCCCCCGACCTCGTCGAGCAGCAAGTAGACCACCCGCCCGATGGTGCCCACCGATGAGGTGGTCGAACCGGCCGATGACGTCGTGGTTGCGGCGGGTAGGTGGGTAGTCGTCGTCTCGGGCCTACTGCTGGTTGGGCTGTCGGTTGTCGTGGGCTCGGCACCGTCGCCGCTCCCACAGGAGGCAGCAACAAGTGCGAGCGCCGCGAGTGCCGCGCCACGCGAGGCATGGCTCATATGACGATCATCCGCTTTGGGCCGACATGGCGCCAGTGTCCAAGGTCACAAAGTCAGGTGGCTTTGGGAGCCAAACGCAGCCTCACGGCCTCGAAAGACCACAACAGGGCCACCGGAATCACACCGGCGATGAGTGCGACCAGCCATTGGCTTTGGTCGAGGGGCAGCACGCCGAACACATTTCGCAGCGGACCTAGCACCAACGCCACCTGGAGCAGCAAGCCCAATCCCACCGCGGCGGTGAGCCGGTGATTGGAGAGGTTCACGGAGAGTGGCAACCGCACCACGTATACGTAGAGAAGATGCGCAAACACGAGACTGGTGAGAAGAGCCGTGCGGCCCACCTCCCAGCTGGCACCCTCGGAGCGGATGACCGCCAAGGCGGTGATCGGCCCGCTGGCCAGAACCAGGCCTCTGCTGGCAAGCACTCCCAGGTGCCATTTGGAGAGGAGCTGCGACCCTCGCAAGGACCCACTCAGGGCCTCGCCCCTCGGCCGGTCGAATGCCAGCGCGAGGGCAGGAAGGCCGTCGGTCAGCAGGTTGACCCACAGGAGCTGGAGGGGAAGCAGGGGGATCCCGATTCCGGGGAAGAAGCCGAGCCCGACGAGGACCACAGTCACCTCGGAGAGATTGCCTGCCACCAGGTAGTCCACGACTTTTCGGATGTTGTCGAAGATGGCCCGCCCCGCGTACACCGCCTTGACGACCAGGCGGAGGTCATCGTCGGTGATCACCAGGTCCGCCGCTTCCCGGGCCACCTGGCTCCCATCGCGGCCCATGGCTACCCCGATGTCGGCACGACGCAGGGCCGGGGCGTCATTCACGCCGTCACCGGTCACCGCCACCACCTGACCGTCCGTCTGAAAGGCCTCGACGAGGTCGAGCTTCTGTTCCGGCTCGACTCGTGCGTACACGCTCACGGTGTCGAGATCATCCGGGATGCCGCCCGACCGCAGGTCGGTGCCGGTCAAGACCTCACTCGTGCTGTGGCTCAGGCCGGCGGCCCTGGCGACGGCCGAAGCGGTGCCGGCGTGGTCTCCGGTCACCATCACCAGCCTCACCCCTGCCTCGGTCAACCGATGAACCGTGTCCGAGGCCTCGGGTCGCAACGGGTCGTGAAGGGCGGCGAGACCTAGGAAGACCAATCGCTCCTCAACCGAATCAAGGCTCTCCGGCAGCGAGTCGAGGCGTCTCAGCGCCAGAGCCAGGACCCGGGCGCCGGTAGCCGCCAGCCGGTCGACGGTGGAGAGCATGGCGAGCCTGTGGGCAGGAGTCAGAGAGTGCTCTGAACCATCGTTGTTCAATGCCAGCTCGCTCCTCTCCAGCACATGCTCGGGTGCTCCCTTGGTCAGAAGCTCGAAACCGGCTCGCCCTCGGTGCAAGGTGCTCATCATCTTCCGTTGCGAGTCGAAGGGGACATTGCCGACCCGGGGTCGTTTCGACCTCAGATGCTCGATTTCGGCCGGCTCGAAGGCCTCCAGCAGAGCGATCTCAACCGGGTCGCCTCGAGGCGGGTCCAGGGTGGCGTCGTTGCACAAGGCCACCACATCGAGAACAGCCTGTCTGACCGGCCCCCTGAGCTCGGCTGGGGTAAGCGGCTGCCCGTCGACCCCGATCACTTGGGCGAGCCGCATCTTGTTCAGGGTCAAGGTCCCCGTCTTGTCGGTGAGGAGGACGGTTGTCGAGCCGAGAGTCTCCACCGCGGGCAGGTTTCGCACGATGGCGCCTTCACGGGCCATCCGTCCCACCCCGAGGGCCAGACTCAGGGTGACCACGGCAGGCAGCCCTTCGGGAACGGCGGCCACCGCCAGAGCCACAGCTGCAAGGAACGCCTGCTCGAAGGCCGTTGCCGATCCTCCGAGGCGGGCGGCGGTCAGGCCGAAGACGATCACTGCTATCACCACTGCTGCCTGACCCAGCCGAGAGGAGAGCTTTCCCAGCTGCCTTTGCAGGGGAGTGGTTGGGGATTCTGCGGTCAGGTGGCTGGCAAGACGGCCCAACGCGGTCGACGGCCCGGTGGCGACGACCACGCCTCGCCCTGATCCGGCGGTGATGAGACTGCCGGCATGGGCGATCCAGGACTGTTCGGACATCGGTAGCGCCATATCTCCCTCATCGGCCGCTGTCTTGGCCACGGGCAGGGACTCGCCGGTGAGGAGCGATTCGTTGACCTCCATCGACCACGCGGCAAAGAGCCAAAGGTCGGCTGGGACCCGGTCGCCGGCCGCGAGGAGGGCGACGTCCCCCGGAACCACCTCCCCGGCTGGAATGACCACGGCGCGGCCTCCTCGCAGGACCGACGCCGTTGGCGCCGCTTCGGAGCGGAGGGCTTCGAGAGCGGTGGACGCTCGCTCCTCCTGAGCGACGGCAACCGCGATGTTGAGAATCACGATGGCGACGATGGCAATCGCGTCCCGAGCTTCGCCCGAGGCCAGGAGGCTGACCGCGGCGGCGGCGATCAGCAGCAGGGACATCGGCTCCTTTGCATTTCGCCAGATGCGGTCGAACACCGACGGCCCGGGAGCGGATGGCAGCTCGTTCCGTCCAGCAGCAAGACGTGCGGTTGCTTCGTCGGGGGCGAGTCCGGTCTCGGTTGCGGTGCGGAGCTTCTCGATCAGATGTTCGAGGGTGACAACCTCGGTTGGACGGGGATCTTTCAGCGACATCGGCCTCTCAAACCTCACGTCTTGGTCGCGTGTCTTGTGGAAGGTAGACCGTTCGCGAGGACAGGAGCAGGGCAGGAGGACCCGGACCGCAGTGCGGGAGTGCCCACTTGGCTGGGCCATTTGGCACTAGCCCAGCCACCGGTGACAGCCTTAGCTTTGGGGCATGCGAGCGACTTACCGATGAAACGCCTTGTGGTCCTGGGTGCCGGCACGGCTGGAACGATGATCGTCAACAAGCTGCGACCGATGCTTCCGATGCAGGAGTGGGACATCACAGTGGTCGAGCCCTCTCCCTTCCATCTATATCAGCCGGGTCTGCTGTTCGTGCCGTTCGGTCGCTACGAGGCGAGTGAGCTTTTGAGGCCGACCCAGCCCCTACTGCCGGCCGGAGTGCCTCTGATCACGGAAGAGGTCGAACGGATCGATGTCGGGGAGGATCTGGTCGAGCTCGCCAGCGGCCAAACCATCCACTACGACCAGCTTGTGATCGCCACCGGAACTCATCCCCGGCTCGACATGACACCAGGAATGGCCGGCCCCCACCTGGGAGACACTGTGCACGAGTTCTACACACTGCCCGGTGCCGAGGCATTGCGTCAAAAACTCGAGCATTGGGATGGCGGCCGGTTTGTGGTCCACGTCACCGAATTTCCCATCAAATGCCCGGTGGCTCCGCTCGAATTCGCCTTCCTCGCCGACGACTTCTTCAAACGAGCAGACATCCGAGATCGCGTTGAGATGATCTTTGCGACCCCTCTTTCGGGGGCCTTCACCAAACCGATCGCGTCGGAGCGGTTGGGGGACATGCTTGACACCAGGGGAATCCGCCTCGAGCCCGATTTCTCCGTCGAGCGGATCGACGAACGCGCCATGGTCTCATATGACGAGCGGGTCATCCCATTCGACCTCCTGGTAACCGTGCCCGTCAACATGGGGGCAGAGTTCGTCGCCAGGTCCGGACTGGGTGACGAGCTGAACCATGTAAGGGTGGATCCGCACAACTTCCTGGCGGAGGGTTCCGGCAACGTCTTTGCCCTGGGTGACGCGGCTGCCTTGCCGATCTCAAAGGCAGGCTCGGTGGCACATTTCGCGGTCGACGTGTTTGTCGAGAACTTTCTCGACCACATCGCGGGGCGCCCGATGGGTCGGTCGTTCGATGGTCACGCCAACTGCTTCGTCGAGTCGGGCGCCGGCAAGGCGTTGCTCATCGACTTCAACTATGAGACCGAGCCATTGCCAGGCACCTACCCGCTGCCAGTGGTCGGGCCTCTCGGCCTCCTCAAGGAAACCAGGATCAATCATCTGGGCAAGCTCGCCTTCAGACCCATCTACTGGCACATGCTGCTGCCGGGGCGTCGACTGCCTGTGCCAAATGCGATGTCGATGGCCGGCAAGGAGGTTCCGACCGGCCAACCAGAAAGAGAGGACGTGACCATATGACGGTTGCAACTATGGAAGGGCGCGATATCCACGTCGACGCCGAGGGCTTCCTCACCGACCCTATGGAGTGGGACGAGAGTCTGGCCGCGACCCTGGCCACCAACATTGGTATCGACTTGACCGAAGGTCACTGGTCGGCGATCCGATTCGCTCGCTCGGATTACGCCGCAAACGGGGAGACCCCGACCTTGCGTCGTATGGCTACTGCGGGCGGTGTCCCGACGAAAGAGATGTTTGCCCTGTTCCCCAAGAAGCCGGCCAAGAAGATGGCATATGTGGCCGGGCTTCCCAAGCCGGTCGGCTGCGTCTGAAGGAGAGACAATGACAATGACAATGGAAGCGCCGGTTCCGGTCTTCGACGACGAGTCGACGGGCCGCAAGTTGGCGATCATCTGCTCCAAGGGCTCGCTGGACATGGCCTACCCCGGGCTAGTGCTGGCAAATGCCGCTCTGGGCGAAGGCATCGAGACCCACGTCTTCTTCACATTCTGGGGCTTCGACATGATCAACAAGGAGACGATGGGTCATCTCAAGTTCACCCCGGTTGGTAATCCGGCGACCCACATGTCACCGATGCTCATGGGGCTTCCCGGCATGACGTCGTTCGCCACGCACATGATGAAGAAGCAGATCGAGGGCATCGACATCCCCGATGTTCCGGAGTTCCTCGAGATGATCACCGACGCCGGCGGTCATCTTTGGGCCTGCCGCATGTCGGCCGACATGATGCACATCGACGAGAAGGACCTCTACGAGCGCGTGGAGGGGATCATCAGCGCCACCGACTTCATCGACCTCTCCGAAGGCGCCCAGATCATTTTCATCTGAAGACCTGGCCGGGGGATCAGCCGTCGTTACCCCACTCCTGGGCTGAGGCCCCGGAGTCGATCCCGAGCAGGGCCATGGTTTCCAAGGCGCGCTCCTTGGGGATCACCTCGATCGCATATCCGGAGTGCACGACCACGTAGTCCCCAAGGACCGCTTGCGGGACCATGATCATGTCGACGTCCCGCGCGGCGTCGATGAGGACCACCTGGCCGGGGATCGAGTTGGGCGTGGCCTCGCCGATGCCGACGACCAGCCCCGGAACTGCAACACACATACCTAGGCCTCGAGTCCGATCGAAACCAGGAGCACCCCGAGCGCATTCGGGTCTTGGGGGTCTGCGGATAGCTCCACTTCCACCTCCGGGGTATAGCCCCACCTCTCCAGAGCGTATTGACGGGCGCCCTCTCTCAAGTGCTCCGGGCCGACACCGGACAACGCCCCCACTCGGAATCTGAGTCGTGCGACCTGATCCTGCCCCCCACCCACCTCCTTCTCGACCCGGCTCATGAGCTCGCGCACCACTCCGCTCTCATGCACGATCGATCTCCATCACGACCTCATTCACGGCTTCTTCAACCTCGTCAGAGAGTCCCACGCCCGGCGTCAGGTTGGAGACTTCGATCCCGTACACCACCACCCTTTCGGGGAGACGGCCCAAGCTCCGGGCCATCTCAATGGCTTCGATCACTCCGACCGAGTGCGTGCTCGTCGCGAGGACGCCATGGGGTAGAGGCTCATGGTCGGTTTCAAAGCGGTGAATCGTCCCCGGCGGCGCACCAGACTTCGCAGCGTCGACGATGATCACCTCGTCGGCTCCTTCCCAGACGTCGATCAGCTCGTATGAGCCGTTGCGAGCCTGGTGAGTTTCAATCGACCTCACCCTTCTGGCGACCTCCAGGCCGGCTGCATCGTCGCCACGTGTCGGATTGCCGACTCCGATCACGATCCGTTTCATTCCCGCTCCACGGTGAGGTCGAGAAAGTGGGTGGCACAGGAGATACAAGGGTCATAACAGCGAATCGCCTGTTCCAGCTCCCATTGCAGCTGGCTGTCGGACAACTGGGTGCGGCCCACCACATAGGCGCGGAGGTCGTCTTCGATGCTGAGCTGATTCTGGGATGTCGGAGGAACGATGTGGGCCTCGGTGATGAGCCCTTCAGAGTCGACCCCATATCGGTGGTACAGGGTGCCCCGCGGCGCCTCTGATGCCCCGTGACCGATCACATCCCGCGGCTCGACAGCGAGGAATGGGGTCTCGGGCTGGCGGTAACCGTTGATCAACCGCAGCGCCTCCTCACAGGCAAAAGCGATCTCAACGGCTCGGACGACGATGCTGCGGAAAGGGTTGGTGCAGGTGGGACCGAGCCCGGCCGCTTTGGCGGCCTGCTTCGCGGCTGGGGTCAATAGCCCGGAGTTGAGCGAATAGCGGGCCATCGGCCCGAGGTGATAGGACCCGCCGTCCTTGCGACGGGCATGCAGGGCGTTGGACCAGGGGACCTGGCTTTCCTCGAAGTGGTCCGCCCACTCGTCCACGCCGATGTCCAAACCCCGATTCGACACGATCCGACCCTCGTGAATCGCGTACTCGTCAGGATGGCGAAGAGCGACGAATTCATAGTCGCGTTCGAAATCGGGGAACGGGAAGCCGGACACCCAGGACGCAGTGGCCACCGCGGCCTCCAGCGCCCACTCCAGGTCGGGCACCAGGCTCTCCAGCTCCTTCCTGGTGGGAACCCGGTAGAAGCCGCCGACGCGGATGTTGATCGGGTGGATCTCCCGTCCTCCGACCAGGGCCATGATCTGGTTGCCGAGCTTCTTCAACCGGAGACCCATCTGCACCTGCTCCGGGAAGTCGGTCGCCATTTGAATCGCGTTGTCGTATCCGAGAAAGTCGGGTGCATGGAGGAAGTAGACGTGGAGGGCATGACTCTCGATCCACTCGCCGCAATAGATGAGGCGGCGCAGGGCGCGCAGCCCACCTGTCAGATGGATCCCGGCGGCAGACTCCATCGCGTTGCAGGCGCTGGTCTGATAGGCGATGGGGCAGATGCCGCAGATTCGGGCGGTGATGTCCGGGGCCTCGGAGAACTTGCGCCCGCGCAGGAAAGCCTCGAAGAATCGCGGTGGCTCGAAGATCTTGAACTTGAGGTCCAGGACCTCTTCCCCTCTCAGCTTGAGATACATCGCGCCCTCGCCCTCCACCCGGGCCAGGTAATCGACTGCGATCTCTCGCTCAGTGCTCATAGGCGTCGCTCGCCTCTCGGAACTCGGGGGAATAGGCGTTGAAGGTGCGCAGGGCACGGACCAGATCGAGATCGGGGACTCCGAGCTGTTGCCACCACGTCGCCAGCGCCCCGATATTCGGTGCTTGGGAGGGGCCGTAGCAGCCGTAACAGCCCCGGTCATAGGCGGGGCAGATGGCCCCGCATCCGGCCTGGGTGATGGGGCCCATGCAGGGGATGCCCTGGGCAACCATGACACAGTTGGTCCCTCTCAGTTTGCACTCCACACAGACACTGTGCCGGGGGATGTTGGGCTTTCGCCGGTGCAGGAAGGCGTCGATCACCTCGAGCAGCTGATGCTTGGAGATAGGACAGCCACGTAGCTCGAAGTCGACGTCGATGTGCTCTGAGATCGGCGTGGATGTCGCCAGGGTCTCGATGTATTGGGGTTGGGCGTAGACGATGCTCAGAAACTCGTCGACGTTCTCCCAGTTGCGCAAGGCCTGAATCCCTCCCGCCGTGGCGCAGGCCCCGATGGTCACCACGGTCTTCGAGATCTCTCTGACGGCCTGGATCCGCTGAGCGTCGTGTGGTGTCGTGATCGATCCCTCCACCAATGAGAGGTCATAGACCCCCTCGATCTCGCCGCGAGTGGCCTCGGGGAAGTAAGCGATCTCGATCGCGCCGGCGACCTCCATCAGGTGGTCCTCGGCGTCGAGGAGCGTCAGCTGGCACCCGTCGCACGAGGCGAACTTCCAAACGGCCAGTCTGGGCCGTGTCAAGGTCACAGCTGCGGCACCCGTAGCCGCTCCGCCACCCGGGCATACGGGAGCACCGGCCCATCCCGGCAGATGAAGTCCCGGCCGAACTGGCAGTGGCCGCAGAACCCGATGGCGCACTTCATGTTCCGCTCCACGCTCACGTGCACGTTCTCGGCCCCAACACCGCGCGACGCCATTTCAT
>Ga0214471_10004315_pt1 | contig 10988 bp, 13 predicted proteins | sample RVTome_5_FD_207665 | JGI IMG/M metagenome (GOLD analysis project Ga0214471, IMG submission 207665) | Soil microbial communities from uranium-contaminated site in the Upper Colorado River Basin, Wyoming, United States - RVT142D155 | ecosystem: Environmental > Terrestrial > Soil > Contaminated >... | reverse complement strand
GCTTGTGCACGGCACCCGGCACCTGCTGGTAGCTGACCGACGTCGTCCCGATCGTCTGCAGGTTCCCGTTGAGCGTCCCCCGGAGGATGAAGTCGACGGTGGTCACGCCGACGCCGGCCCCGACGCCGCTCGCGTTGAACGAGGCCACGTCGAGGGTCCCGGTGATCGGCTTCGTCGCGTCGAGCGTGACGGGGAGTTCGGTGTCCTCCATCGGGAAGGCCTCCGAGACAGGGGCGCCGAGCGACCCGCCCGTCAACACGAGCACCTCGTTGAGGGGGGTGATCGTGCCGTTGTAGCCGCACGCCTGCACGTCGGACCCGGACCACTCCTGTGCCAGGGACCTCGTGTCGGTCGTCGCGTTCGTGCACGGGCCGTGTCGGAGGAAGAACTGCCGCTCGGTCGCGGCCGGCGTGTCGAAGCTCACCTCGCCCGTCACGCTGAGCTGGGGGGTGGCGCTCCTCGAGATGACGGCGCCCGGGGCGGGTGAAGTGATGCTGACGGCCGGCGACGCGGTGGCGGTGCCGGCGAGAAGCGTGAGCGCGGTGCCCACGATGAGGGCGAGCCCGATCGGCTTGCTGCGCATTGGTCGACTCCCTTCCTGCGGTTGCTGCCCAGGGGAAGGGTTCTGCTTCGAGGGCCTTGGTCCCTTTGTGCAACTGCACCAAGCACCTGCTCCTCGCGATGGGGCCGGCGTCCCGTATACTCTCGGTCGAGTTCAGGAGGACGCGCGTGCCGAAATCAGACAATAGACCGACCATCACCATGGCCTGCGAGGAGTGCAAGCGCAGGAACTACGTGACCAAGAAGAACAAGGTCAACGACCGCGAGCGCATGGAGCTCAAGAAGTACTGCCGGTGGTGCCGGCGGCACACGCCGCACAAGGAAACCCGGTAGCCTCCCCGACTCCCGTCAGCTGATCGACGCGAGGCCCGCGACGGTCTCGATCAGCTCGGCGAGCTCCGCGAACCCGGTGAGGTCTCTTCGCGCGGTGGCCTGCCCCGCGAGGTAGGCCGTCGCGACCTCCCCCGGCCCGTACGTCAGGTTCACCACCGGCACCGACCGCGAGATCCGTTCCGCCCGTTCTTCGTTCCCCGACAGCACCACCGCCTGGAAGGCTCCGTCGCCGACCACGTCGTCGACGGCGGCTTCGAGGGGAAGGAGGAGGGCCGACCGGCCCCGTCCGCGGAACGCCTGATACATCGCATCCCGGTACGTCGGCGGCTCGTTGGCGAACAGGACCATGAGGACGAGGCTAGCACTCTCCTCAGAGGGTGGGAATACGCCGGGCTCCGTAGCCCCGACCGGGCCGGAGCGGGCCCCGGATGGCCGACGGAGGTCAGTCGCCGCGGTCCTGGGCGACGACCTTGCCGTAGCGGATCGCCTCGGCGAGCGCCTGCAGCTTCGAGTGGACGCGCAACCGGGTCAGGATGTTCTGCACGTGGGTCCGCAGGGTGTGCCGGCTGATCGAGAGGTGGTCGGCGATCTTCTCCGGGTCGAGGCCGTCGGCCATGAGCTGCAGGATCTCGATCTGGCGGGGGGTGAGCCGCTCGACACGCGAGCGGGCCCGAGCGTCGTCGCGCCGCCGGGCCTCGAGCATCTGGAGCGCCCTGGCGACCTCCTCGGGATGCAGGAGTGCCTCGCCCCGGGTGACCGCGCGCACCGCGCCGGCCACGTCGGCCACCGGGCGGAGCTTGGAGAGGAACCCCGAGGCTCCCGCCTCGACGGCGCGCGCGACCATGGTGTCGTCCTCGTGGGCGGTGAGGATGACCACGTGGGTCTCGGGGCTGCTCTGCTTGATGGCCCGCGTCGCGGCGATGCCGTCCACCCCGGGCATCTCGATGTCGAGCAGCACCACGTCGGGGTGGTCCCGCTCGACGACCGCGACGGCCTCGGACCCGTCGCTGACGACCTCGCTCACCACGAGGCCTCGCTCCAGGTCGATGACAGTGCGAAGCGCCTCAGCGAACGAGCGATGATCGTCCGCGATCAGAACCTTGATGTCCTTGGTCTCACGGGCCATACCGGATTGGATGGTTGCATCCTTGCGGGTCGGAATCCAGTACCAACACCTGCATCCTCCCCGACCGGGGCCTTGCTCTGCAACCCCGGAGGCAGGGTTGCCGCCGGTACCTACCGTCGGGTAGCCTCCAAACGAACCGCTTGCACACCCCGACCAAGGAGGAACCACGTGGGCCGACTCGACGACAGGGTGGCCGTGATCACCGGCGCGGGCCGGGGGATCGGACGGGCCACCGCGATCCGATTCGCCGAGGAGGGCGCGAGCGTCGTGGTGAACGACGTCGACCCCGACCCGGCCGAGGAGACGGCGCAGGCCGCCAAGGCCGCCGGCGCGCAGGTCCTCGTTTCCACCGACGACACGGTCGAGCTCGACGGCGCGAAGCGCCTGATGGAGGCCACCGCGGAGGCCTTCGGCAAGGTCGACATCGTCGTCAACAACGCCGGGATCACCCGGGACAAGACGTTCCACAACCTCGACGACGAGCTGTGGGACTTCGTCGTCGACATCAACCTCAAGACGGCCTTCCACACGACCCTGGCGGCGATGCCCTACCTGCGGGGCGCCGCGAAGAAGGAGATGGGGGAGCAGGGCCGCCCCGCCTACAACCGCAAGGTCACCTTCACGACCTCGGTGGCCGCGCTCGTCGGCAACGCCGGCCAGGCCAACTACACCGCGGCGAAGGGCGGGATCGTGGGCCTCACGCGCACACTCGCCCGCGAGCTCGGGCCCTTCCAGATCAACGTGAACGCGGTCGCCCCGGGGTTCATCGAGACGCGACTCACCGCCGCGAAGCAGGAGGGCGAGGACCTCGGCATCCCCGAGCAGGTCCGGCAGATGGCGCTGATGCTGATCGCCCTCGGCCGCTACGGGAGGCCAGAAGACGTCGCGAACGCGCACCTGTTCCTCGCGAGCCCCGAGGCCGACTTCGTCTCGGGCGTGATCCTGCCGGTCTCCGGCGGCCAGCTCGGGACCTGAGGAGGCGGCCGTGCCGATGAACCAGGAGCTGGTGGGAAAGACCTACGAGCCGGTGACCTACGAGGTGGGTAGGGAGAAGGTCCGCGAGTTCGCCAGCGCGGTGGGGGAGACCGGTCCCGTCTACCACGACCCCGAGGCGGCGAAGGCGGCGGGATTCCCCGAGCAGGTCGCCCCCGTCACGTTCACGACGGTCGTCCACGTGAAGTCGGGGCCCCAGGTGGTGATGGACCCCGAGCTCGGGCTGAACTACGCGCTGGTGGTCCACGGCACGCAGGAGTTCGAGTACAAGCGGCCGATCGTCGCCGGCGACGTGCTCACCGCGACGCCCCGCATCGCCGAGATCGTCGCCAAGGGCCCGCACGAGTTCCTCACGATCGAGACGAACGTCACCGACGCGCAGGGCGAGGAGGTGGCCGTCGCACGGGCCACGCTCATCTCCCGCGGGACGGCGAAGGGCTAGCGATGGCCGCACGCATCGACTACGACGACGTGAAGGTGGGGGAGGAGCTCCCCGAGCGCTCGAACACCGTGGACCGGGCCCAGCTCGTGATGTATGCGGGCGCGTCGGGCGACTTCAACCCCATCCACTGGAACGACGACTTCGCAAAGATGGTGGGCCTCCCCGGGGTCATCGCGCACGGCATGTTCAACATGGCGCTCGTGGCCCGGGTGGTGACCGACTGGGTCGGCGATCCCTCGGCCGTGCGGAAGCTCTCGGTGCAGTTCCGCAAGGAGGTGCGCCCCGAGGAGAAGATCGTGGCCAAGGGCCGGATCGCCGAGAAGGACGACGAGGCCCGGACCGTTCGGATCGAGCTCTGGGCCGAGGTCGACCGCGACGGCGACACGATCTTTCCCATCAAGAACGGCGAGGCGATCGTCCAGCTCTAGATCCCGCGTAACCTGGGAGGACGTGGCCGAGTCAAAGCGGGTGGACGGTGAGCTCCTCGCCGCGTGCCGGAGCGGTGACGCCGACGCGTTCGAGGAGCTCGTCCGTCGAACCCAGCGCCGGGTCTTCACCCTCGCGTACCGGCTCGTCGGAGATCGCACCGAGGCCGAGGACGTGGCGCAGGAGGCGTACCTCCGCGTGTACCGCTCGCTCGGCGGGTTCCGCGAGGACGCGAGGTTCGAGACCTGGCTGTACCGCGTCGTCACCAACGCGGCCATGTCGCACCTTCGGCGCCGGGGCCGGTTCGGCGTGCTGCTCGACGCGGAGCCCGCCAGGCCGCAGCCCGGGCCGCCGCTGGCCGACCGGGCGGCGGATCGGGACGAGGTGAAGCGGGGGCTCGCGGAGCTCTCGCCGGCGCTTCGCACCGTGCTGGTGCTCCGAGAGATGTACGGGCTCACGTGCAGGGAGATCGGCGAGGAGATGGGGATCACGGAGGGCGCGGTGAAGGTCCGGCTGCATCGGGCACGCAGGCGGCTCAGGGACGTGATCCAGGGAGGGACGCGACATGAAGTGTGACGAGGTCCGGCTCATCCTGCCGGAGTACGCGGGTGAGGACGAGCCATTCCCGCAAGAGGTGGAGGTGCACCTCGCCACCTGCACGGGGTGCGCCGCCGAGGAGCGCGCGTACCGTGAGGCGCTCACGCTCGTCTCCGCGATCGGCGGGGAGACGGAGCCGCTCCCTCCTCGGTTCCTGGAGGACGTGCTGTCACGACTCACCCGCCCCGATCACGCTCGCGCGGCGGCCCGTCGTTTCGCGCACGACCGCAGCGCTCGCTACATCCGCGCTCGCTACGCCGCCGTCTCGCTCGGGGGCGTGATGGTGGGTGCGGCGGCCCTCGCCATCATCCGGCGCCGGACCGCGCGCCGCGCCGCCGCCTGAGGCGCGGCGGCTACTTCGCGACCGGCCCCGTCAGCTCCTTCGACAGCTCCTCGAGACGGTGCTCGACGCCGCGCAGGCGGCGGCCGACCCCCTCGCCCTCGGCCGGACGCGAGCCGCCGCTCCCATCCGGCCTCGCGTAGGCCCTGCCGAGGTCCTGCAGGACGGTGCGGAGCGCGGCGAGCGTCTCCCCGAGCACGGCTTCCTGACGGACCGCCGACTTCCGGACCAGGCGTCCGAGCGCCTCGGTCTGGCGCTCGTCGACCGCGCGCAGCGACTTCGCGAGCTCTCTGATCGTGGTGGTCACGGCCTCGAGGGACCGGCGCTCGATCTCGACCTGGCGCCGGGTGAGCTCGGTGAAGAGCACCTTGGCCTCGTCGCGGCTGAGCCCCGCCGGGGCCTCGCCGCGAACGGCGATCTCGGCGCGAACGCCATCGAGGAGCTGGCCGATACCGCCCGCCGCCGCGTCGACGCGCGCGTGGATGCTCTGGACCTCGCCCCTGATGGCCGTCTGGAGCGCGTTCGCCGCCTCGGGATCGTGGCCGGTCTGGGCGACGGTGCGGAACCCCTCCTGGATCCTGCGGGCCACCTCGGTGAGCCCGGCGTGCACGCGCTGGGTGTAGGCGGCCAGCTGCTCGCGCTGGCTCCGGGCCAGCTCCTCGAGGCCGTCGATCCGGAAGCCGACGTTCCCCGAAGCCGCCCCCGTGCGCTCGGCCAGCGTCCGGAAGCCCTCCTGGATGCGCTCGGTGACCTCGGTGAGCCCCACGTGGACCCGCTGGGTATAGGCGGCGAGCTGCTCGTTGCGCTGGTCCTGTGACGTGGCCACGCGCTCGACGTTCTGCCCCACGTCCGTGATCATGCCGGCCAGGGACGATGCGACCCGTTCGATCTCGGCCGTGCGCTCGAAGAGGCTGTCCCCGGCCCGCTCGATGCCGGTCCGTGTCTCCTCGGCCAGGGCGTTGAACCCCTCGTGGATCTTGCCGCTGACACCTGTGAGCCCGTCGTGGACGCGGTGGGTGAACGCGGCGAGCTCCTCCCGCTGGCGCCGGTGCGCGTTCTCGATGCGGTCGAGGCGGTCGCGAAGCTCGGTGTCGAGCGCGTCGGTGCGCTCGACCAGGGTCGAGAGCAGCTGCTGCTGCCCCGCGCGAGCTTCCTCGCGGATGCCATCGAGGACGGCCCCGGTGCGTTCCGCGACCTCGGCCAGCGAGCGGTCGAGCCGCCCGGCGGCGGCCTCGGCGATCCCCGAGCCCGCCCCCGCCGTCTCCGCCACGCGCTCGATCTCGGATCGCAGCGACTGCTCGAGGTGCTCGATGCGCGACGCTTCGGCGTCGGCGAGCCGGTCGGCCAGGGCTTTCAGGCCCTCCTTGACGCGGTCGGTGACCTCGGCGACGGCCTTGCCGGTCCGCTGCGACAGGGCCTCCGCATGCCGGTGCGCCCGCTCCCGCGACTCCCGGAGCTCGCCCTCGATGCTGTCGAGACGTCCCGAGATGGTCGGATCGGCCAGCCCACCCTTCTCGCGGAGGCGCCCGACGGCGTCCCGCGTCGCCTCGGCGAGCTGGCGGATGAGGTCCTCCATCTTGGTGAGGCGGATGCTGAGCGACTGGAACCGCTCGTCGGTGTGCGCGAGCATCCCCCGGCTGACCTCGTCGGCAAGGAGGGGCTGGACGTCCTCGCCCCCGCCCTCCCCGCTGCGCGCCCGACGAACCTCCTCGGCCAGCTCGTTCATGACCGATCCGGCCGCCTGCTCGAGGGCGCGGATGCCGCGCCGGAGCCGCACTTCGATGGCCTCGGCGTACTCGTCGAGATCTACCCCGTAGTCGCGCTCGGCGTCGGGGATACGGATCGCCCGTCGACCAGGGCTCCAGCGTCCTGACCGCGGGTCGCGGCTCTCTCGCATGATCCCTCGCGTTCCGGGGCCGCGCGAGGTGTCGGCTAGAGTGTAGGGGAGGATCCCGGCCGGTTCACGCACCTCGGGGAAGTCCGTCTCGAGGCCCCTGGACCCTCTCGTGGGGGACTCCGTATACTGGGTCGCAGCCATCCGGCGGTCGGTATACTCCCGGTGTTGAGGGCCGTAGCTCAACTAGGTAGAGCACCGGTCTCCAAAACCGGCGGTTGGGGGTTCGATTCCCTCCGGCCCTGCAAGGGGAGCATGGATGAACAGACAAGCCAAGCGAGCGATGCAGCGGCGCGAACGGGCCGGCGAGAAGGCCGGCGCGGGTGGCGGCCGTGAAGCCGCCGTTCGGCGTCAGCGGCAGATGATGGAGCAGAAGAAGGGCCGCACCGGCTTCCGGCAGTTCCTCAAGGAGGTCCGGGGCGAGCTGAAGAAGGTCAACTGGCCGAGCCGCCGCGAGATGCTCACCTACACCCTTGTTGTGCTGGTCACGGTCGTCGTGCTGACCAGCTACGTGTTCGGCCTCGACTTCGCCATCGCGCGCGGTGTCTTCCGCGTGTTCGGTCTCAACTGAGCCTTCCATGACGTCCGAGGACACTCCCCAGCAGCCCGACGCCGACGGATCGGATCCCTCCGACGAGCTCTCGGCCTCCTCCGATTCGGTGGTGACCGACGTCCAGGACCAGCCCGAGGCGACGGACGAGGCGGGCGTCGCCTCCGACGACGGACTTCCGGAGCCGGAGCCCGAGCCGGAGCCCGAACCCGAGCCGGCACCCGAGCAAGCGCCGGAGCCGGCACCCGAGCAAGCGCCGGAGCCGGCACCCGAGCCCGAGGCGACGACCACGGTCGAGATCCCCGAGGCGGAGGAGCCTGCTCCCGAGGAGCCCCCGGCGGACGAGCCGGCCGCAGCAGCCGACGAGGCTCCCGTCGTCGAGGAGGAGCCCGAAGAGGACTTCATGTCCGGGCCCGGCGAGTGGTACGTCGTCCACACCTACGCGGGCTACGAGAACAAGGTGAAGGCGAACCTCGAGTCGCGCATCCACACGATGCAGATGCAGGACCACATCTTCGACGTGATCATCCCGATGGAAGACGTGATGGAGGTGAAGGGCGGCCGCAAGCAGGTGGTGCAGAAGAAGCGGTTCCCCGGCTACCTCCTGGTCCGGATGTTCTACGACGACGATTCCTGGTACGTGGTCCGCAATACGCCGGGCGTGACCGGGTTCGTGTCCTCGGGCACCGGCCAGAAGCCGACGCCGCTGTCGCGGGCCGAGGTGGAGAAGATCCTCGCCGTGAAGAAGGGAACCGCGGTTGCGACTCCCCGCCTCGAGTTCGAGGAAGGCGACGTGGTGCGGATCATCGCCGGGCCGTTCGCCGACTTCAACGGCACGATCAGCGAGATCAACGTCGACCAGTCAAAGGTGAAGGTGATGGTCAACATCTTCGACCGCGAGACCCCCGTCGAGCTGGGGTTCGACCAGGTCGCGAAAGTCTAGGAACCCACAGCGGGAGGCGGCCGCAGCGCCGCCGCTTGAACCGCGAAGGAGGGAGATCGAATGGCCAATCGCAGGAAGAAGAAGGTCCTCGCCAACGTCAAGCTCCAGATCCGAGCCGGCCAGGCCACCCCGGCGCCGCCGGTCGGCACCGCGCTCGGCCAGCACGGCGTCAACATCATGGAGTTCTGCAAGGCGTACAACGAGGCCACCCAGGCCCAGATGGGCCAGGTCATCCCCGTCGAGCTCACGATCTACGAGGACCGCAGCTTCTCGTTCATCACCAAGCAGCCGCCGGCCGCCGAGCTGATCAAGCAGGCGGCCAAGGTCGAGAAGGGCTCGGGCGAGCCGAACCGTCTGAAGGTGGCCCGGCTCTCGAAGGACCAGGTGCGCCAGATCGCCGAGGCGAAGATGAAGGACCTGAACGCGCGCGACGTGGACGCCGCGATGAAGATCATCGAGGGCACCGCCCGCAGCATGGGCATCGAGGTGGGTGCCTGATGGGCCAGGGCAAGCGATTCGACGACTCGGTCAAGGCGATCGACCGCGAGGCGCTCCACACCCCGACCGACGCGCTCAAGATCATCAAGGAGCTGCCGGCCGCGAAGTTCGACGAGTCGGTCGAGGTGGCGTTCCGCCTCGGGGTCGACCCGCGCAAGGCCGACCAGATGATCCGCGGCACGGTGGCCCTCCCGAACGGCACGGGGAAGACGGTGCGCGTCGCTGCGTTCGCCGTGGGCGACAAGGCCCGCGAGGCGAAGGAGGCAGGCGCCGACGTGGTGGGCGGCGAGGACCTCGTCGCCGAGGTCCTGAAAGGCAACATGGACTTCGAGGCGGCCGTCGCGACACCCGACATGATGCCGGTGGTCGGCAAGGCCGGGCGGGTGCTCGGCCCGCGCGGCCTCATGCCGAACCCGAAGGCCGGGACCGTGTCGGACGACATCGGGAAGGCCGTCGCCGACATCAAGGGCGGCAAGATCGAGTACCGCACCGACAAGGGCGCGAACGTCCACGTGGCGATCGGCAAGCGCTCCTTCGAGGAGCGGGCGCTGGTCGAGAACTACCTGGCCGTGGTCGACGAGATCCTCCGCGCCAAGCCGTCCGCCGCCAAGGGCCGCTACGTTAAGGGCGTGACGATGTCCACGACCATGGGCCCCGGCATCCGCATCGACCCCGCCAGGATCAGGGGCATCGAGGCCGATGAGCCATCGGAAGCTCCCGCGGGACCGGCGGCTTCGGCCGACGCAGGCACCCCGGCCGAGGCCGGCGCCTCGACCTGACACACGGAGCACCGGAACACGAAGAGGCCGCCCCGATCGGGGCGGCCTCTTCGTTCCCGGTGGTTCGGTTACGGGTGCTGGATCTCCACCGTGTAGCTTCCGGAGCCGGAGTAGGCGTAGACCTCCCACAGGTAGTACCCGGCCGTTCCGTTGTAGGTGATCGTCTCCTCCGACGTGGCGCTCTCGCTCGCCGCGACCGTCTGCCAGAAGCCGTAGCTGCTGTTCCACCGGTAGAGGTAGAGGTCGAAGTCGGTGCCCGCGGGCCCGTGCAGGCAGCCCTTGTGCGTGCCGGCGGCCGACTGGTAGTAGGTCCCGTTCGGCTGGTAGTCGTAGTCGCCGGCGCCGGACAGAGAGCCCGTGTAGTCGACGCCGCAGTCGGGGGGCGGCGGGGGCGGTGGGGGAGGCGGTGGCGGGGCCCCGGTTCCCGTGTAGAGGAGGCGGTTCGGGGAGCCGGATCCCGGGTTCGAGACGACGCCGCTGGTCGCGTTGTTCACCAGCGCGTCCCGGACGGTCGAGGGCGCGGCCGCGCCGTTGGTCTCCAGGTACAGGGCCGCCGCCCCCGCCACGTGGGGCGTCGCCATCGACGTCCCGCTGATGGTGTTCGTCGCCGTGTCGCTCGTGGACCAGGCGGACGTGATGCTCGAGCCGGGCGCGAACAGGTCGAGGCACGTGCCGTAGTTCGAGAACGAGGACCTCGCGTCCGAGCTGGTGGTCGAGCCGACCGTGATGGCAGACGCCACCCGCGCCGGCGAGTAGTTGCACGCGTTCGCGTTGTCGTTGCCGGCGGCGATCGCGTAGGTGACGCCGTCGGCGATCGAGTTGGCCACCGCGCTGTCCAGGGCGGAGGAAGCCCCCCCGCCGAGGCTCATGTTCGCGACCGCGCGCTGTCCCGCCGAGTGGTCGGAGGTGACCCAGTTCACGCCGGCGACCACACCCGAGTTCGTCCCGCTGCCCTGGCAGTTGAGGACCCGAACGGCCACGAGGCTCACCGTCTTGGCAACGCCGTACGTGGCGCCGCCGACGGTCCCGGAGACGTGGGTGCCGTGCCCGTTGCAGTCGCTCGTGCCGTTCCCGTCGCTGATCGCGGTGTAGCCACTCGTGACCCGGCCCCCGAACTGCGTGTGGGTGGCGCGGATGCCGGTGTCGATGACGTATGCCTTCACCCCCGACCCGGCGGCCGTGTACGTGTAGGCGTTGTTGAGCGGGAGGTTGCGCTGATCGATCCGGTCGAGCCCCCACGTGGCAGGCGACTGCGTGGTCCGGAGGTGGATCTCCTGGTCCATCTCCATGTAGGCGACCTTGGGATGGTGCCGGAGCATCCCGACGAGCTCGGGGGGCAGGGCCGCGGCGAAACCGACCAGGGCCGCATCGTAGTGGTAGGAGACCCGGGCGCCCAGCAGCTCGGCGACGCGCTCGACGGCGGTCACCTCCGCGTCGCTCGTCCCCTTGCGGAACACCACGATGTAGTGGCCCTCGATGGCGCCGGGCTGATCGGTCCCGACGAGG
>Ga0214471_10004314_pt1 | contig 10991 bp, 14 predicted proteins | sample RVTome_5_FD_207665 | JGI IMG/M metagenome (GOLD analysis project Ga0214471, IMG submission 207665) | Soil microbial communities from uranium-contaminated site in the Upper Colorado River Basin, Wyoming, United States - RVT142D155 | ecosystem: Environmental > Terrestrial > Soil > Contaminated >... | reverse complement strand
GGGAGGATCGTCCTTTCGATGCGCGCCATGGGTCGACGACTCCTGAGAGCGGAGTGCGATTGTGCCACGAATCGCACTGCCGGGCCCTTCAGCCCTAGGCCGGGTCGGCTCGTTACGGTATGTAGTGAAGTGCCAGGGGGTGAGACACCCGGCTGGACAGCACCGAATGAAATCGGGCAAGCGAGCGGAGTTCGAGTCCCCGCCCTGGCACCAGCAGACTCGGAGGCGGCGATGAAGATTCACGAGATCATGACGAGGAGCCCGCTCACGGCTACGGCGAGCACGCCCCTGAAGGCGGCCGCGACGACGATGGTCGACGCCAGGATCAGCGGCCTCCCCGTGACCGACGAAGAAGGATCTCTCGTCGGCATCATCACCGAGACCGATTTCCTCCACCACGTCCCGGGCAAGCCGCGCAAACCGCGTGCCGGGCTGTTGCGGGCGATCTTCTCGTCCGGCAAGGAGGTGGCGTCGAACGCCACCACGGTCGGGGACGTCATGACGCGCGACGTGGTTGTCATCGGCCCGGGCGACGACCACTCCATCGCCGCCCGGCTCATGGAACGCCACCGCGTCAAGCGGCTCCCCGTCGTCGAGGACGGGAGGCTCGTCGGGATCGTCAGCAGGGCGGACCTGCTCGGCGTCCTGACGAGGCCCGATGAGGCGGTCGCCGCCGAGATCCGGGAGCACGTGGTCCACGACCTGCTGATGCTCGACCCCGACACAGTGGCCATCGAGATCGCCGACGGCGTCGTCCGCCTCGGCGGGAAGGTTCCGACCCGTACCGACGCCAGGATCCTCGAGGCCGTGACCCGCCACGTGGACGGCGTGGTCTCGGTCGAGTGCAGCGTGCAATACGAGGTCGACGACTACACGCCGGACTCGGAGCCCCGCCCGACGGGTGTGCCTCGCCCGAATTGGTGAGGGCGAGTGCCTCACCCGTAGCGGGGGCCCCCTAAGCGAAGAACCACGCCGCTTCGGCGAACCGCCGCTCGTCGAGCAGCCGCGGCTCGCCGCATGCCTCGCCCAGATCGACGGGGACGATCTCGTCGCCGCGCACGCCGACCATGACGCCCGAAGCCCCTTCGAGCGCCAGCTCGGCGGCGGCGAGCCCCATCCGCGTGGCGAGCACCCGGTCGAAGGCGTTCGGGGTGCCGCCTCGCTGGAGGTAACCGAGCGTCGTCAGCCTGCTCTCGAACCCGGTGAGCCGCTCCAGCTCGCTCGACACGTACTGTCCGATGCCGCCGATCCGGTCGAACCCGAAAGCATCGACACCGCGCGACGAGACGTTGCCCGCCGGTCCCGGCGTGCCCTCGGCGACCACGACGACCGAGTAGTCGTGGCCGGCTGCGTGCCTCCGGTTGAGGCGGGCGGCGACCTCGTCCAGGTCGTATCTCACCTCGGGAACCAGGACGATCTCGGCGCCCCCTGCCAGCCCGGCGTATGCGGCGATCCAGCCGGCGGTCCTCCCCATGACCTCGACCACCATCACCCTGTTGTGCGACTCGGCGGTCGTCGTCAGGCGATCGAGGGCGTCGGTGACGATCTGCACGGCGGTGTGGAACCCGAACGACACGTCCGTGCCGGCGATGTCGTTGTCGATCGTCTTGGGCACACCGACGATCCGCAGGCCGCCGTCCTGCAGCTGCACGGCCGTTCGCAGCGACCCGTCGCCGCCGATCACGACGAGGCTCTCGATGGCGTTTGCCTCGATAGCCGCCCGCACCGACTCGTAACCCTCGCCGTGGACGTACGGGTCACGCCGCGAAGTCCCCAGGATCGTGCCGCCGCGAACCAGGATCCCGCGGACGTCGTCCCGTGTGAGGGGCCGCGTCGTCCCGGACATGAGCCCGTCCCAGCCGTTCTCGATCCCGACGACCGCCTCGCCCTCGGCGGTGACTCGCGTGACGACCGCCCTGATCGCCGCGTTGAGCCCCGGGCAGTCGCCTCCCGCCGTGAGCACTCCGATCGCCATCAGCTCTCCTCCGATTGCACGCTCAGACGATAGAGCACACTCGCGACCGGCCTTTGTCCCCTAGCGGGAATTGCGCCGGTATCGCATGGTGGCCGGTGAGAGGAATTGTCACGAGGAGGCAGGAGATGCAGAAGATCTTGATCGCAGTCGCATCGAAGCATGGTGCGACCACCGGCATCGGAGCCGAGATCGGCCGCACGTTGGCCGACGCCGGGATGTCGGTCGAAGTGTCTCCGCCGGAGGAAGTCGCGTCGATCGAGCCCTTCGACGCCGTCGTCATCGGCAGCGCCGTGTACGCCGGGCATTGGCAGTCCGAGGCGCGCGAGTTCATCGATCGGTTCTCGGCGGACCTGAAGCGCAAGCCGGTGTGGCTCTTCTCGAGCGGGCCGATCGGCGATCCGCCGAAGCCCGAGGCCGATCCGGTCGACATAGCGGACTACGTGGCGTGGACCGGAGCGAGGGCTCACGAGGTCTTCGCAGGCAGCCTCGACAAGGAGGCCCTGAGCCTCCCGGAGCGGGCGATCGCACGGGCGCTGCGAGCCCCGTTCGGGGACTTCAGAGAGTGGGACGCAATCCACGCCTGGGCGGAGGAGATCGCCGCCGAGCTGGCTCCGGCGCCACACTGAGGCGTCGAGTCCCGGGAGCCGTCAGCTCGCCGCCGCCACCTCGGCTGCTGCCACCGCCGCCGCGGCGAACTCCTTGAAGGCCGCCAAGGCACGAGGCCCGTACACGGAGGCGGGGCCTCCCGCCATCAGGAGCGCCACCCCGAGCGCCTCGGCCGCTTCGGGCTCCGAAGCCCCGCGGCGCGCCGCGCCCTTGGCGTGATACGCGATGCATCCGTCGCAGCCGTCCGCGACGGCGATGGCGAGCGCCATCAGCTCCTTGACTCGGCCCGACAGGGCACCGTCGCGCATCGTCGCCTGGTGCAGGTCTGAGAATCCCTTCCACTCCTCGGGAATGGCGGAGCGCAGCTCCCTCGTCGGGATGCGCAGCTCATCGATCACGGTCTGGGAATCGGTCATGGCTCTCTCCAGCTCGGCTTGCCTCATCGACGGTAGGTCGCGATGGGCTGCCGTTACAGAGGCGATCGGCACTGATCCGGTCGCCCACTTGGGCCGAACGGCCCTTCCTCGTGGAGCCTGCGGCGGTCCATGATCGAGTGGAAGGAGGTCGATCATGCGCATCGTCGTCGGCGTCGATGAGTCGCCAGCGAGCATCGGCGTCCTCGAGGTGGCGATCCGCGAAGCCGCTGCCCGAGACTCCGAGCTCCATGTCGTCAGCGTGTTCCAGACTCCGTGGTCCGTAACGGCTCTCAAGCCGGGACACCTGGAGAGTGCCAGCGAGCGCACCGAGTATCACGAGCGCGTCTGGGGTCGCCTTCGCCCGTTGCTCGAGTCGTCGCACGTCGGTTGGGAGACGGTCGAGCTCAGCGGCGACCCCGGGCATCAACTGACCGACTACGTCCAGAACGTGCGAGCCGACCTGCTCGTCGTCGGGAGCAGAAGCCGCGGTGACCTCGCGTCGATGGTCCTCGGCTCGACGAGCCACGCCTGCCTGCGCCTCTCGCCGGTCAACGTGCTCATCATCAAGCCCGGCAGCTCAACCAAGCGGCCCGACCGTCCGCGGTCGATCCAGATGCCGATGGTGTGATCGATCCGTTCCGGCGTCCCCCGATCGCACAAATGCGATGCAGGGACGCAAGACGGGAGAGAGCACCCCTCGCCGGCCACCCGCCCGCCGACCAAGCCGTTCCGGCGTCCCCCGGTCGCACAGATGCGATGTAGGGACGCAAGAGCGGGAGGGCGCAAGAACTGGGTCAGCGTCTCCTGTCGAGCTCGTCGAGGGCGGCGACGAGCGCAGCAACCTCGGAGTCGGAGAGCTTGGCGTCGCGGTGGATCAACGTGTACCGGAGAGGCGGCATCTCCCCTTCGAGAGTGACCTCGATGGCGTCGCCGGCGCCTCCCCCGTCCCAATCGGAGAAGTTCAACTCGTCGCGCCCTTCCTCGACGTCGCTCCTGGTCAGCCACGAGAACGGCGCGACGAACGAATAGAACGGTCGCTCGGTCTCGTGGCTGTGGCAGTCGTAGCAGGCCACCCGGGCGATCCGCTCCGCCTCGGCGCTCGGCCACTCCACCGAGGAGACAGCCGGCGGGTTGGCGTCCCACCACCCGTAGGGCACCGCCTGAATTGCCAGGAACGCCACGACGAGTGCGATCACACCGATGCGCAGAGCGCGTCTCACGGAGGACAGTCTCGCCGACCGTCACACGAAGATGATCTGGGCGCCCTCTGAGAGCTCGATGAAGTCGGCGGCCGAGATGATCCCCTCGACCCGCGAGTACAGGTCGTCCTCGGTGAGGTGCATCATGTCGGCCGACATTCGGCACGCCCACAGGTGACCGCCGGCATCCGTGATCATCTCGAGGAACTCGGGGACGTCCGGGACGTCGATGCCCTCGATCTGCTTCTTCATCATGTGGGTGGCGAAGGCCGTCATCCCCGGAAGGCCCATGAGCGAGGGCGGCATGTGCGTGGCCGGGTTGCCGACGGGTGTGAACTTGAGGTGCGCCATCGTCTCCTTGTTGATGACGTCGAAGCCCCAGAACGTGAAGAACAGGTGCACGTCGACGCCCTCACCGAGGGCCGCGTTGGCGAGGACGAGGCCGGGGTACGCCATGTCGAGCGAGCCCTTCGAGCAGATGATGCAGAGCTTGCGTCCCGACTGCTCGTCCTCGAACGTCGGGATCGGGGCGCTTTCCAGCACGGTTGTCACGATCTCTCCTCTCTCACACGCAGCCGACCGGCTTCGGCAAGCCGGCGACGTACGCCATCTTCTTGGCTGGCTTCTTCGGGAACAGCGTGAACATGTCCTTGGTCGACACGCCACCGACCGTTCCCATGCGGCGCAGAGTGGGCGTCTCGCCGTTCGCCTCGTAATCGGCGCGGGCGAAGCGGATCGCCGCCCAATGGCCGTCCGTCAGCTCGAGGCCGATGTTCTCGGCGAGCGACGACGCCAGTGTCTCCGACCACTGGGACGGGTTGACGAGGAACCCCTCCTGGTCGACCTCCACCTCGTGCCCCGCGATCGTTGCAACCGTCATCGTTCCTATTCCTCTCTCTTCGGCTTCGGCACACGCTTGCCCGCCATCGACATTGCGTTCGGCACGGGGATGCGTCTGCCGGGGAGCAGCAGGTTCCAGTAGGTCGTCCGAAATGCCAGCTTCCCCAGATGGTTCAGCCGGGACTCGGCGAGCAGGCGGAACGGCCCGACCCTCGGCAACGGGTAAGTGCCCGGGAGCGGCTCCGTCTCGTAGTTGAAATCGATGAGCATGGCCTTGCCGTTCCCGCTCTCGACGAAGCAGTTGGCGTGCCCGTCGTAACTGCGGGTCATCGGCTCGCCGGCGACGTGCTCGAGGAAGTTGTCGACGAACACCTCGCCGCCGAAGTGAGCGGACGAGCCCGCCTTCGATGTCGGCAGGTTGGCGGCGTCGCCGACGGCCCATATGTCGTCGTACCCGGTGGCGAGAAACGTGTGCTGGTCGACCCGCACGTGGTTGAGCTCGTCTCCGAGCCCGGAACGGGCCACGAAGTCGGCGCCCATGTTGAGGGGCACCGTGACGAGCAGGTCGAACGGAATGCGGCGATCGTCGAACGACACGAGCTCGCTGCCGTCCACTCGCTCGACGTAGAAGTCCGCCTCGAGTGCGATGCCGCGATCGTCGAGCATGCTGCCGAGGCGCTCGGCCGCGATCGGCTTCGTGAAGGCGCCGGAGAGCGGGGTCACGTACGTGATGCGCGTCCGATCCCTGATCCCCTTCTCGGCGAAGTAGTCGTCGGCCAGGAAGGCGAACTCGAGTGGGGCAACCGGGCACTTGATGGGCATCTCGGTGATGTGCACGACGAGGTCTCCGCCGTCCCACGCCTCGATCGCACGCCGCAGCTCGACCGCGCCTTCGAGGGTGTAGAACTCGTGGACCGACTTGCGCCAGCCGGGCCCCACCATCCCCTCGGTTTGGTCGGGTCGCGGTCTCGTCCCGGTCGCGATCACGAGCTGGTCGTATGCGATGACTTCGCCACTCTCGAGCCGAACGATGTTCTCGTCGGGAACGACGAGGTCGACCTCGGATTGGATCAGCGTCACGCGTTCGGGCAGCAACGGATGCGTGGCGCGCACGAGGTCGGCCTCGTCGGCCTTCCCGAACGGGACGAACAGCAGGCCCGGTTGGTACACGTGCTGGGGCGACGGCTCGACCACGACGATGTCCCACGCTGGGAGTCGCTTCTCGAGCTTGTTCACGATCATGGTCCCGGCCGTGCCGGCACCGAGCACCACCAAGCGCTTCATGTGCCCGTCCTTTCTCTCCCTGCGAACGTATTCGGTTCTCCGGTTTCCCGGCAGGGCCGAAAGGCCTGGTGCGGCGGGGCGCCGCCGGGCCGGGTTTGACCCGACGCGGAGCGACGGCGACGATCCGGTCGATGGAGTCACCAGCAGATGCACGCACCGTATCGGTCTCGATCGAGCGGAGCGCCTCCGACGTCTACGAGCTCCTCAGGCACCCTGCCAGCTTCCCGTTGTGGGCGAGTGGGCTGGGCTCGACACTCGAGCCGGGCCCCGACGGCTGGACGATGGAAGGCCCCGAAGGGCCAGTGACGGTCCGCTTCAGCGACCGCAATGACTACGGCGTGCTCGACCACACCGTCGTCGTCGGACCGGGCGTCGAGGTGCACATGCCGATGCGGGTGGTTGCCAACCGCGGCGGCTCCGAAGTTTTGCTGACTGTCTTCAGGCAACCGGGCATGACCGACGAGATGTTCGAGCGGGACGTCGATTGGGTACGCCGCGACCTCGCCACCCTCGCTGGGCTGATCGAGGGCGGCGAGCTCCGATCCGATGGCACCCCACGACGAGAGGAGGATCCATGACGTCCGACCAAGACCGTGCCGATGGGCCCGCCGAGGAGATCCCTGTCAAGGGCGAAGAACTGATCGGCAAGGTGAAACAGCTCATCCACGAAGGCAACGTCCGGCGCGTGACGATCAAGAACGAGAAGGGTGAGACGATCGTCGAGCTCCCGCTCACCTTCGGGGTCGTCGGGGCTCTCATCGCTCCGACCCTGGCGGCAGTGGGCGCCATCGCGGCGTTGGTGACGGACTGCACCATCACGATCGAGCGCACGAACGCGGCAGCCGACTGAGGCGGACCGAACAGGGTCAAGAGACCGTGCGTGGGCGAGCCACGACGGTGGAGAGCCCGACGATCGCCGCGCCCCAGAGGAACAACACGGGCTGGAGCCATGAGCTGAGCCCGATGAATCCGATCTGCACCACGATCCAACCCATCAAGGCGGCACCGACGATCCGGTGACCGTTCATCGCCGATGATGCCTGCCGCACCGCGGCGACCACGACGACTGCCGGCACGACGGCGTTCACCGCGACGAGGGCGATGCCGGCCAGCACCGGCGACTCGAACGGCAGGTCGGATGAGAACGACGAGGCGTCGATCGCACCCGTGGCGAGTGAAACGCCGCCCGCCAGCGCTCCCACGGCCAGGAGGATCTCCAGCACGAAGACCAGCCATCCGCCGAGCGAGCGGATCGGCCGACGAACTCCAGCGGCATGACTTGTCGCGGCCCTCATCGCACACCTCGATTCTGGACGTAGCCCGGGCGGCCGGGTAAGAGGCGACGGGCCCCTCGAGAGAGGAGACGCCCGGGCTACGCCATACCTAAGACCTCACGCCATCCCGAAGCGCCCAGAGCACATCCTTGATGCTGACGATGCCGAGCAGCGTCTCTCCCTCCATGACGGGAAGGTGCCGGTGCCCTGTGGCGAGCATCCAGTCGGCGGCGTCCTCCACGTCGTCGACCGGGGCGATCACGTCGGGTGAGGCGGTCATCCACCGCTCGACCGAGGCGTCATCGACGTCGGCGCCTGCCGCTATCGCATGCACCAGGTCGCGCTCCGTGAGGATCCCCACGACCTTCGGACCGTTCATGACCGCCACCGATCCGATGTCCGGGTCGACCATGCGAACGGCTGCTTCTCGCAAGGTGGCCGCGGGTGCCACCGTGATGACTTCGCCGCCGAGGAGCGCTCTCACTTCCACGATCACCTCCGGGTCGCCTCTCGTGAGATCTACCTCACACGAGGCGCGGCCACCAGGGGCGAACGGACGTATGCGCACGGAGCCGGGAGGCGATCATCCAAGGCCGGGCTGCTGCGAGCCTGTCACGCGTCGGTTGAGCCACGGGTCCTCCCGGCCCGGCCGGAGGGTCCTGCCCGGCGCCCCTACCATTCGTAGGGCATGGAACAGGTCGCCCCCGCGCAGTCCGGATTCAACCCGGGCACGGAGTCGGCGTACCGGCTGCGGCGCGAGGCTCAGGTGACGCCATTCGAGAGGCTCGGGGCCGTCGCCGGGGCCGCCTCGTTCCTCGTGATGATCGTGTGGGACCACGCGGTGGCTCCCGAGTTCGCCACCCGGGTGATGCCGATCCGTCTCGGGGTAGCCGCCGTGCTCGTCTTCGGCCTTCTCCCGATCACGTTCACCAGGGCCGGCCGGAACCACCTGCTCGTCCAGGTGGCGGCGTTCACGGTCGTGCTCGGCGGCTTCTCGTGGGTGCTGGCCGTCCTCCCCGACGGATTCGACATCGGCCTGGCCGGGCTCACCATCGGCGTGGTGTTGATACCACTGGTCGCGATCGAGAGGTCCCAGGTCGCGGTGCTCGGGGCGCTGGCGTTGGTCGTCGCCAACGTGGCGATGGCGGCCTCGAACGAATCACGCCAGACGTTCACGAACGTCAACACGTGGATCGTGCTGTCGCTGGCGTTCGCGGCCGGTGTCTGGTTCGTGTTCGACAGGGTGAACCGCAGGCTCTTCCTCACGGAGCGGGAGCTCGACGCCGAGCGACGCAGAGCAGACGACCTGCTCGAGAGCATCCTCCCCCGCGCGGTCGCCGATCGACTGAAGTTGAGCCGCGAAACGGTGTCCGACCGCTTCGAGTCGGTGACGATCCTGTTCTCCGACCTCGTCGGGTTCACCGCTTTCTCGAAGACTCGAGAACCCGACGTCGTGGTCGGCCTCCTCAACGATCTCTTCTCCCGATTCGACGAGAACGCCGAGCGGCTCGGGGTCGAGAAGATCAAGACGATCGGCGACGGGTACATGGCGGCGGGAGGGGTCCCGAGCGCGCTGCCCGACCACGCAGCCAGGGTGTCCGAGCTGGCCCTCGCCATGCTGGACGTGATGGACGACTTCAGAGCAGTACACGGCGTCGACTGGCAGATTCGGATCGGCGTGCACACCGGCACGGTCGTGGCAGGCGTCATCGGCAAGCGGAAGTTCGCCTACGACCTCTGGGGCGACGCCGTCAACGTCGCCAGCCGCCTCGAATCGACGAGCGCCCCCGGCCGAATCCATGTCTCGGCCGACACCGTTGCACTCCTCCCGGACTCTTTCGAGGCCGAAGGGCGGGGGGTCATCGACCTACGCAACCGGGGGGAGCTGCCGACGTTCTTCCTCAACCGCAAGCAGCCGAGCCCGATCACCCCGGCGGCGGCGAGCAGCAGCTGACCCAGATCAGCCGGTCTCGGGGGCGGCCGCCACCCCGGCGAGCTCGGCCGCCAGGTCGACAAAGTCCTGCGCCTCGGCGATCTTGTCGGCATACGTCTGGAGGTCTCCGGCCCGCAATGCCGCATTGGCGGCGTCGAAGGCGGCCTGCGCCGATGCGAGCAACTCGGCTACCTCGTCCGGGACCTCACCGCCGGGAGGCGGCACACCGCCTCCACCGTCTCCCCCGCCGAAGATGGCGGCGAGCGCATCGTCGAGCGTCTCGCGCATGACGATCTGCCCGTTGAAGGACACCACGACCCGCTTGAACTCGGGAATGCCCGCCGTCTCGGCCTGGGCCTGGCCGAAGCCGGGGGCGGTCTGGTCGGCTTCCGCGCCGGCGGCGAGGTAGATGGGCTGCACGTAGAGGAGGGACTGCTCGATCGGGATGACGAGCATGCTCCCTTGGATGACGCGTGAACCGCCCTGACCGAGCAGCGTGAACTCGGGTGAGATCTCCTCGTCCTGGTTGATGAACTCGCCGACCTGTCCGGGGCCCTGCTGGGCGCTCTGGGCAGGGAACCTGAAGTCGATGAGCTCCCCGTAGTCGTCCTCGTCGCTCTTGGCGACGACGAAGGAGACCATGTTCGGCCGGTTGGCAGGCGTGAACGGCTGCATGATGATGAACGACAGGTCGCTCTCTCCGGGCAGCCGCATGAGCAGGTAGTACGGCAGCATCGGCCGGTTCCCCGGGTCGTCCGTGTTGAACACCGGATTGCGGAGGTCGACCCGGCGCTCCGACGTTGCCGGGTCTTTGGCGATCTGCCACGGGTCGACGTTCGAGTAGAACTGGCCGGGGTTCGTCATGTGATAGAGCGTGTAGACGTCGCTCTGGATCCTGAACTGGTCCTCCGGGTAACGGAGGTGTTGCCGCAGCTCGTCGGGCATGTCGTCCATGTCGGTGAACACACCGGGGAAGATCCTCTGCTGCGCCTGGATCAGCGGGTCGTCCTCATCGACCACGTAGAGGGTGATCGTCCCGTCGTATGCGTCCACCACCGCCTTCACCGGGTTGCGCAGGTAGTTGAAGGACGAGGTCGGCAGCCCGAGGACGCGATCGAGCCTGCCGGTGTCGGCGAACGTCGAATACGGGTAGCGATCGGAGACGGAGTAGAGGTCGACCACCCATTTGAGGCGGCCGTCGATCAACACGATGTACGGGTCTGCGTCCGGGAAGAGGAAGGGCGCCACCTTGTCGACCCTGCTGCGAACGTTGCGCTGGATGAGCACCCGGCTCTCCGGGGTGAGATTGTTCGAGATGAGCGTGTCGATGTCCCCGAACCGCAAGAAGAAGGCGACGCGACGAGCCAGTCCCCCAAGGCGGATCCCGCCGTCACCGTCGTAGTTGTTGTAGTTGATGTTGCTGTCGCCCTCGCCGACCGGGAAGTCGGCCTCGTCCTCGTTCGT